>Ga0209777_10000928_pt1 | contig 45073 bp, 37 predicted proteins | sample FrelakmetHBP12HB_FD_187147 | JGI IMG/M metagenome (GOLD analysis project Ga0209777, IMG submission 187147) | Freshwater lake sediment microbial communities from the University of Notre Dame, USA, for methane emissions studies -HBP12 HB (SPAdes)... | ecosystem: Environmental > Aquatic >...
GGTGCCGATGGCGGTCAGCAGGCAACCCACGCCGCAGGTCAGACCGAGGTTCCGGCGGGGCGGCGACGCCGGCCGGAGCGGAAAGCCGCACGCCGGACACTGCGCCGCCTGACTGGACACCGGCTTGCCGCATTCGGGACAGGCCAGCAGGGACATACAACGACTCCATTCCGATTTCGGACAACCTCCGGATGCGGCCAGTCCGGGCGCGCAACCCGGTTCAGCCGTTCAGGGCGTACATGCCCCGCTTGACGCGGATGACCTTGTCCCCGGCATTTTTCAAGGTCTGCCCGATAATAGTCGCAAACGTTTTGGACTTGCTCACGTAACCGGCCTTGTTAACTGCCGCGATGATCTCCGGGATGCTCAGGGCCTGCTCCGGCTGCAAGACCTTCAGCACGGCGTCCATGAGGGAAATCTTGTTTCTGGGGCGTTTGGCTTGCAGGGCTGGCCGGGCTTTTATGATTTTTGCCGTGCTTGCCCTTTTAACCTTGCGAACTTTTCGGGCTTTTCCGTCCGGCACCATGTCGGAACCCAGCGCCGAAATCTGCTCCTCAATGGCCCCCCATTGCCGCTGGAGTTTCGCCTTCTGCTTCAGCAGCTTGGTTAACGCCTTGTGGCGCCGCTGCACCTCGACCAACAGTTCCTCGATGCTCATGCTGTTCAATGCCGTCATGCTTTCCCCTTTCAAGGCCTTCCGTGCGCGGCATCCTAAGCGCTTCGGACACGGCTGGCAATGCAAATTTAGTCGGTAGCGATTTTTCTTGATTGCCAGGCCGCCGGGTGGACAATGTCCAACGATGGCGTGAAAATCGGCGTCGAGGGGGGGGCAAACCCGCCAAGGTAAGGCTTGTCCTGCACAACGTCGTTGCGGCGCATAACAAAGAAAGGCGCAACATGAAAATACAGCAGGTGGCACTCGCAATCTCCGGGAGCATGATCATCGCGCTGGCGCACACGTCGGCGCCGGCTCAGCCACCCGTGATCACATCGTTCCCCGGCAACGGCCAGTTGACCTGGACCAACCAGCCGGGCACGAACGGGTTCGCCGTGCAATGGGCGCCCGCGGTGACCGGAACCTGGTCGGCGACCTGGCAGGCCCTCGATGCCGTCATCACCACGAGTGCGCAGACCACGGTCTCGGTCCCCATGTTCTACCGCGTGGCGCAAGGATTCTCTGCCGCTTCCCTGCGTGGCACCTGGATGGTGGGCGGCGCAAACGATCTCCCCTATAGGGGTAACGCCTATTTCGTTGCCCAGGATGACGGCATTCTCAGCGAAAGCGGCATGTTCATCCCCCGGGCGCCGGCCGGTTTCTTTGATGTAGTCAGCAACGGCACGATCACCTTGACGTTTGTGGAGCGCAATGACCCGGCGGTCGTACTCACCGGCAAGTTCTTCAGCCAGAACGAAATCGTCCTGGATCCCCCCTTCGAAGCGGCGTGGGTGCGGCGGGTTGAGGATGTTTCACTATGCAGCGGCGCCTGGTCCGGCGTCTTCGCTCAGACCAACGGCGTGGGAACGCCCACAAACTTCCCGGTAAACTTCAATGTGGATGCCCGGGGTCTGGTGACCAGTTGCACCGGTTTTACCCCTTACGTTATCGGCCGCGTGTTCGCGCTGACCAACGGCGCTGTCGCCGGGTTCCTCTTCACGAGCGCCGACGACAACGACCCCTACAACTCGTTGCGTTTCGGCGGCCTTCTCGCTAGCAATACGATTCAGGGCGTCTATGGCGCTGAAGAGAAGTCGGTATACGGCACGGTGTTGCTAACCCGCTGATGGCGGCCGCTGCTCAGCACCGCGCTCGTCGTCTTTCACTGGTGCATGATGTTCATCGGGAAATTTTCGAATAATACTGCACCACGTTTCAGGCTGTGCCTGGTGACCGCGCCGCAGAAGCAACGCTGACCGAGGATGAAGCTATGGAAAAGATATTCACCAATTGGGGAAACCTTTGCAAGTTGTTATTCGCTTGGTCTGAGTGAATATGATAAGCGCCCCAGGCTTCGCGTAGTCGGGCCCTACTTCAAGGCGCCGTTCTTCTATGAGTTCAATGAGACGCTACACGGTTCAGACCTTGCCAAAGCAGCACTCTTCACGGCTAGTCAATTCGATACGGCCAGCCATCGTTCTACTTCTCAACCGAAAGCGAGACTTCAAAAGTCTTGATGGGCTTTTGGTTTTTCTCCCACGGACGGCGGTATTCCATTTTTACCGTGGATTTGCCGGGCTGGAAGGCTTTGAACTTCGCTTGGAACATGCCGGGGACTCCAACCATGCCTTCTGGATGGGGATTTTCTTTATACTGCACTTTACCGTCCAGCGCAACCGACGGCCCTTCAATCCCAGCCAACAGCCACGTATAACCAGTCGTGGGGTTGCCTTTCAATAAAACGACCACCTCTTGCCCGACTTTCACCGTGAGGCTTTTCCCGTTGTCGTCCGCCGTCACCGTCAGAGGCTTCTGCTCGGCCCCCAACATAACGGTTGATCCCGCCAAGAAGAACAACGCTGACAGTAGTATTTTCATTCCTCGCCACTCTTTCATTAAGGGGTTTCATTTCGCCCAACGCCTATTTTCACACCACCGTGCGCCATTGTCCCCCCGGCAGATTTGAATTCAAGGAAAAACGGTTAGGACTCGAAAGGCCGCAGTTGCACGGGGGGTACTGTAGGGGCGTCGCTCGCGACGCCCCTACATGACCCATTAAAAAAAGAAGAAATTTCTGTTGCCAGCCGAGTCCAAAGTGATTATCCTGCCGCGCCTGAAATACATCGAAGGAAAAGCCAAGAGAAAGAGGAACCATGATCGAGAACGCCGTTAAAGAACTGAAGCAGCGCCAGCAGACCGTCCATGAGCAGATCAAGAGCCTTCAAGCAGAAGCCGGGAGATTGGGAAAAGCTCTCAGCGTTCTTGGGCAATTGGCGGAGGTTATGACGGAAAAAGTCCAGCCGCCCAAAACCAAAAAACACAAAATGTCCGCTGCTGGCCGTAGGGCGATAGCAGCCGCAGTCCGGGCGCGTTGGGCCAAGGTTCGTACCCCGAAAGAGGCCCAAGCCAAACGCCCCAAGAACAAGCTCCCCCTGATGGACGTTGTGCTGGGGGTCTTGGAGGCGGAGCAGGCGAAGAGCATCCCTGAAATCATCGTGGCGGTTAACAAAGCCGGTTATGTGAGTAAGTCCAAGACGTTTGCGACGATTATTGGGCAGACCTTGAGGCAGGCTGGGGATAAGGTTGTTCGGGTTAAACGCGGACTTTATGCGTTGAATGGCTGATTCCGCGCAGAACCACAGGAATGAAAGAAATAGTTGTTCAAGTCGGTACACCATTCAGAAAGGGAATGAAAATGAAAGCTGTACAGTTCTTCCGTTGGAGCGCGGCTGGTTTGACGCTGGCCGCATTCGCCGCATCCCTGACGCTCTCCGCCGCTGCGGTGAACACCACCCTGCCGCCCAAAAAAACAGAACATAAAACCAGAGCCTACTGGCAAATTAGCGCCGTGGATACCAGCGGCAGTACAGTGACGCTGGCTAAGAGCGATCTATCCTCCAACCTAACGGTGCGCGTCACTGCTGCGACGCGCATCACCGTGAACGGCAAGACCGCCAAGCTGGACGACCTGAAGGAAGACATGAAGGTCACCGTCAGCATCAGCGGCACCTCGTGCTCGCAGATAGCAGCCACAAGCGCCACGACGGACGACAAGAAGAAGAAGAAGTAGCCGCCGGCGAACTCAACCGGCATACGTAGTGGCAACCCTTCCTGGCTTGCCAGCCAGAGTCTCGGAGTGGAAGAAGATAATCGGTTCACCTGCGCATGCTCGCGTCGGCTCGCATGGCTACGGCGGGCAGCCTTCACGCTCCGCGTGAAGGCTGGTGGGCGATACAGGACTTGAACCTGTGACCTCTTCCATGTCAAGGAAGCGCTCTAGCCAACTGAGCTAATCGCCCTTGCGGGTGGCGCGTAAAACAGCGAAACTATACCCGGTTCGGACGGGAGCTGTCAATTCTGCCCATGGCGCAAGTCGCCCAGCAGCCGGCGGTGGTGGACGCGGCGGACGATCCCTGGGATCGGCCGCGGGCGGATCCATGGACCCTGCGGCGCCCCGTCGTCGGCCTGGCGGCGGCCCTGGCCGTAGGGGTTGGCGGCGGCCTGCTGCTGCCCGGCGCTCCGGTGCCGTTATTCGCGGCCACGTTGACTCTTTGGCTGCTGGCGCTGCGCTTTCGGCGGCACGTCTGGTCCTCTTTCCTGTTGGCGGCCGTGCTGGGCGGCGCGGGCTGGCTGCACGCGGCGCTGCAGGTGCATAGTCCCTCGGCTCGCGAGCTGGGCGCCCTGCTGGAACGGCCGGCGGAACACGTCGCCGTCATCGGGGTGATCTGCGACGAGCCGACCATCCGGACCAACGCTCCGGGCGGAGGTTCCAACTGGAGTTTCCCCCTGCGCGTGGAGGGCGTACAGCGCGTCCGCGCCTGGCAACGCGTCACGGGGGTGGTGTCCTGTCAGCTTCGCCGCGCCCCAATCGGCCGCATGCTGAACTACGGCGAGCGCTGGCTGCTGGAGGGCTCGCTGTCGGCCCGGCCGCGCGGCTTCGATCCGGCTACGGCGTTGCCCGGTTATTTGTTATCCGCCGAGGATGCCGGCGCGCGCCGGCTGGGGACTGGGCAGGGTTCCGCGCTGTACGCCTGGTGTCTCCGCAAGCGGCAAACTTGTTCGGGACTGCTGGGCCGGGGGATCGAAACGTATCCGGCGCAGGTGGGCCTGTTGCGGGCCATGCTGCTGGGCAGCCGCGAGGAGATCCCCGACGCCATCTACCGGGACTTCTCCGTCACGGGCACCCTGCACGTGATCGCGATATCCGGCACGCACGTGGCGGTCATGGCGCTGCTGCTGGTGACGGCGCTCAAGTCCGCCGGTGTCACGCAGCCGCACTGGGTGTTCTTCCTCGCACCGCTGCTGACGCTATACACGCTGGGCACCGGCCTCGCGGCCAGCGCGGTGCGCGCCTGCCTCATGGCGATTCTCTTCTGGGCCGCGCCGCTGTTGCGCCGCCGGCCCGACGGCTTGACGGCGCTGGCCTGGGCGGGCGTGCTGATCGTGGCCTGGGCGCCGGAGCAATTGTTCGATCCCGGCTTTGTTTTTTCCTTCGTCGCGGTGCTGGGGCTCATGCTGCTCTGTCCGCCGCTGCTGCGCCGTTTCAACCAGGTGCTGCGCGACGAGCCCTGGCGGCTCCAGCCGGAGCCCTGGTGGCCGCGGCAGGGCCGCGCCGCCGCGCGGCGCGTGCTGCTGCTGCTGATTTCGTCGCTGGCCGCCTGCCTGGCCACCGCCCCGTTGACGGCGCACTATTTCAACCTGGTTTCGCCGGTCACGTTGCTGGCGAACCTGGCCATCATCCCCGCGGCCTTTATTATGATGGTCATCGGTTGCCTGACGCTGGTCCTGGGCGGGTTGTCGGACGTGTGCGCCGAGGTGTTCAACCACGCAAACCGGCTGGTGATCAGCTTCATGATACAAAGCGTCGAGGTCGGCGCCCGCGTGCCGGGCGGCCATTTTTTCGTGCGGTCGCCGTCGTGGCTCCTCCTGGCCTGGTTCTACCTGGGCCTGGCCGTCTGGATGCTGGCGGGCCGCCGGGTGCGCCGGATCGTCGTGATCGGCGCGGCCGCCGGCGTACTGGCCGGCGTGGTGCGGTATGCCGCGGATCGCCGTATCGAGGCGATGGTCTGGCGCCCGGGCGGCGCGCTGGTGACCTTCGTCAACGTCCCGGGCATGGACGATATCCTGGTGGACACCGGCCCGCGCTTCAAAGCCCGCGAGGTGATCCGGCAACTGCGCCGCGAGGGGGTGGACCGGCTGCGCGCGCTGGTGCTGACCCATAACGACGCGGCGCAAGTTGGCGGGGCGACGAACGTTTTGGACCAGATCCCGACGCGCGAGCTGTGGTATCCCGCCGTGCTGGAGCACCAGCCGTCGTTTACCAACATCCTGAACGAGGCGCACCACCGCGGGTTGACCTGCCGGCCGCTGGCGGCCGGCGACCGGCTGCGCCTGTCCGGCGGCGCGGAGTGGGAAGTGCTGCACCCGGCCGCCGATTTTCGCGCGCGCCGCGCCGATGACCGGTCGCTCGTCTTCCGGCTGGTCCGGGGCCCATCCGCCATGCTTTTCATGGGTCAGGCCGGACTGCTGGTGGAGAATCTGCTGCTCCAACAGCCCCGCCGGCCGGCGCCGGCCGCGCTGCTGGTGCTGAATCATGCCGCCATGCCGTCCGCCGCCTGGCTGCAGGCGGTGGCGCCGCGGGACGTGATCCTGCCGATGGACGAGGTGGGGGCGCAGGCGGACCACGCGCGCCGGCTGGCCGGTCAGGAACGGCAGGTCTGGCCGCTGCCGGACGAAGGCGCCCTGCAGGTGCGCTGGCCGGAGGCGGCGGGCGATTCCGCTGCCCTGCTGATCAAGATTTGCCCTTGACGCCAAGCTCGTCCAGCAGCTTCTTGAAGCGCGGCTGCTGCCGCAGCGCGTCAAAATCGTTGCGGTTAAGCCAGCCCAGCGCCTTCCGCGAATCCACCAGATTGATCGCCCGCTCCAGCGTGTCCAGCGCCGTCTCCTGCCGGCCTTCGAGGTGCGATTGCGCCTGTGCCAGCCGGAACAGAATGACCGAGTTCTGCGGCATCGCCTGGCTGAGGATGGCCAGCGCGGTCATGGCTTGATCCCACTTTTGCAGCTGGAGGTAGAGCAAGGCCTCGATTTCCAACGCCGGGAGATCCGCGGGTTTAAGCTGCGTATAATGGTTCAAATAGTCCGCGGCCCGGGGCAGGTCGTTCTGCTTCTGATAGAGCATGGCCAGGTTGTAATAGGCGATCGCATAGTTCGGTTCGAGCTTGATGGTTTCCAGCAGGTAGCCCTCCGCCTTCTCCATGTTGCCCAGGCCCAGATAGGCGATGCTGATATTGTTGATCACGCCGAAGGACGTCGGTTCCTCCTGCGAGACCAGCTCGAATTCTTTCACCGCGTCCTGATATTTCTTCTGCTGCAGGTAGATCAGCCCGATGAGCTTATGCACGCCCTTCAAGTTCGGGTGGATCTGCAGCGCTTTTTGGTACTCCGCCAGGGCGGTTTCGAAGCGCTCTTCCGACGCCGCTTTCTCGCCCTGCAACAGATGATACACCGTCTGCTTGATCCACTCCGCAGTCCATTCGGCCGGCGCATTGGTCGGCAGCGCCTGGGGTTTGATCTGCTTCAGCGGATCGATCAGGTACAGCGGCGGGGTCTCGCCCCGGCGCAGGGCATAGGACATTTCCGCCACATTGGTGGCGGCCGCGGACTGCGGCAGAAGCTGCGGGCCCCGCGTTTTCGAAAGCCAGAAGGAGATCATGCCCACCAGCAGCAAGACGGCCAGCGTGGCCACGCAATACAACACGATGGTCTGCCGCCGGTGTTGTAGCATCATGTCCCGGATGAAGATATCCATCGCTTCCGTCTTCCCCGGAGAGACAAACTCGCCCGCGCTGGTCGGCTTGCGGCGGGTCTCGTAAATGTTGTGCGAGGGGGTGGTGCTCATGACAGGGCCTCGGCGATGGACTGGCACAGATAGGCGAGGTTGGCGGACGTGATGCCGGCGACATTGATGCGGCCGCCCGCGACCAGGTAGATGCCTTTCTGTTCGCGCAGGAACCGTACTTGCGCGGCATCCAGCCCGCTGAAGGAGAACATCCCCTTCTGTCGCGCCAGAAAGGCAAAGTCGCCGGGCACGCCGTGGGTGCGGAGCGCCGCGACGAAGCGTTGCCGCGCGCCGGCAATATGCGCACGCATGGCGTCGAGTTCGTCGCGCCACTGCCGGTACAACGCCGGATCGGACAGAATGTGGGTGACCAGGAGTCCCCCGTGGGCGGGCGGATTGGAGTAATTGACGCGAATGGCGACTTCGATGTTGCTGAACGCCGCCTGGGCGGTGGCGGTGTCGGCGGCGATGAGCGTCAGTGCGCCGGTACGGTCTTGGTAGAGGCCAAAATTTTTCGAGAAGGAGCTGGCGATGAGCATCTCCGGGCAGGCGTCCGCGAGCGCCAGCACCCCCAGCCGGTCTTCCTCCAAGCCGTCGCCGTAACCCTGATAGGCGAAGTCCACGAAGGGCAGCCAGCGGCCGGCGGCGGCGATGGCGGCCAGTTCTATCCACTGCGCCGCCGTCGGATCCACGCCGGTGGGATTATGGCAACACGCGTGGAGGAGCACGATGTCACCGGGGGGCACGGCGCGCAGCGCGGCTTGTAATCCGACCACGTCAAGGTCCTGCGTAGCGGGGCGGTAGTAGGCATATTCCCGCACGGCGAAACCGGCGGCGGCAAAAATGCCCCGGTGGTTGGCCCAGGTGGGGTGGCTGAGCCAGACGCTGGCGTGGGGAAAGGCTTTCTTCAGAAAATCGGCCCCCACGCGCAGCGCGGCGGTGCCGCCGGGCGTATGGGCCGTGCGCACCCGGTCGGCCTGCAGTGCCGGGTGGCCGGCGTTCAGGATCATCTCCTGCACGAGCCGGCGGTAGACGGGGTCGCCGGCGATGGGCAGGTAAGCCTTCGTCTTGGCGGTGGTGAGCAGAGCGGCTGCGGCCGCTTGGACCGAGGCCAGTATCGGCGTCGCACCGTGGTCGTCCTTGAAGACCCCCACGCCCAGATTGATCTTGTGCGGGCGGGGATCTTGCCGGAACGCCTCAGTCAAACCCAGGATGGCGTCGGACGGTGCGGCCGTGATGGTTTCCAGCATGGCGTTTCTCGGGAAGTTGCCGGCGTGACGGCGGGCTTTCAGGGATAATATTTTCTGACCAACGGGCCGATGAGATCTTCCTCAACTTTGATGATGTTGATTTCGCGGACGGCGTTGTCCGGCGAATCCGAGGCGTGCGCGGCGTTGACCATGATGTCGCGCCCGAATTCGCGGCGCACCGAACCGGGCTGCGCTTTGCTGGGGTCGGTGGGACCGAGGATGCTGCGGATGCGCTCCACCGCCTCGGGACCGGCGTAGATCAGCGCCAGGCAGCGTTCTGCGCCAGGAGCGCGTTTTTCCTCTTCGGTGGTGCAATGACACGGCATGCGGCCGGTCATGAACTGGACGATCTGGAAGAATTGGTTGTCGCCGTACAGCGGACCCAGCATTTCGCCCAGCAGGTGCTGGATATCCGGGGGTATATCGAAGCCGAGTTCCGCCGCCAGGGTCTTGGCGGACTTTTCAGACACCACGCCCTTGAGCTTTTCGCGCAACAGTTTCTGGACCGGTCCGTAGAATGCCTCGGCTTCGGCCACACTCATGCGGTGCACCTTGGCGGCGATGATGCGCAAGCCGGACCCAGAAAAGAGATCAATGATGTTGCCGGGCCGGGCGCTGGGGAACCGGAAGTTGTCGGGCTTGATGAGCACCAGGGTTTTCTGGATGTTGTTTTCGCGCGGCACATCCACGGCATCCTCGATCAGCCCGCCGTCCTCGGCGGAAAACGAAGCCCATAGCTTCAAGGCGGCGGCCACGGAACTGTGGCTGTTGCCAATCAGGATGGCCGGCTCGAAATAACGCACCTTGCCATGCTCATCGAGGACATAGTCGCCGTAGGTGTCCCGCACGGTTTCCGCGGATTCTAAGCCCGTTCCGACGTGGCCGGTGGCCCGGACAATCTTCTGGATGGCGTCGTCGCCCTCGAAAACGAGCATCAGCACGCGCCGGCGCCGGCCGTTGCGGAAATCCGGCTGATAGGCCTCCAGCACGTAGTCGCTGAGTTGGCGGCGCTCGGTCTCGGCCAGTTCGCGGTCTTTCAGGACCAGTTGGGCATAACGTTCCACCAGTTCGCGGCGGGGCCCGAACATGCGCGCGGCCACCAAGTCGAGACCGGTGCGGCTCATCAGCCGGCCGATCACGCCGCCGGTACGTGATTTGCTGATGGTGTAGGGATTGATCAGGACAAAAGCCAATTCTTTGGCCATGTTAATATCTCCACGTTCGCGGGGAGCTTAGGCGCTCGCGCGCCGGGTAGCAAGAAGAGAGTTGTGTTCAGACCTTGTAGTCGTAAAGGCCTCGGCCGATGCGTGTAAACCCCGAGCCCGTCCCCAGCCATTCCAGGATAGTGCCCGCGCCCCGGCGGCTGCCCGGCTTCAGACGGCTGTTGACCACCTCCAGCAGACGGCGGTAATGGAACGGGCGCCTGAGCCCGCGGGCCACCTCGGCCACGAAAGCCGGCGCGCCGGTGGCCAAACTGAAATAGCGCCCATCGGCGGTGGCGCCCGTGGCGGGGTGATGATCCAGCCAGGTACACAGAAAATTCAGGCCGATGCCGGCCGGCAGCCCCACCGCCTTTTGCCGCCGCACCTCGGCCAGCAACTGGGCCGCGGCCAGCGGCTTGGCTTTGCAGTTGAGAATGGCCAGCACGGCCTGCTCCAGGCGTTGCAGTTCCTGTTCCGACAGGGAGAAGAACCGGCCGTGACGATACAGCAGGCGAGCGGGAGCCAACTCCACCAGCAAGGCCAGCACGCCCGCCGGATGCAATCCGCCCAACAGCGGCTCCGTTCGCAGGTTCTGGAATTGCACCGGGTCGGCCACCTTTTCATGCCGGTCGAGCCAGGTGGTGATGAACACATAAAAAGGTTCCAGGCAAAGCTGGGCAGCCCGACTCTGAAGCGAGGCCAACGCCTTCGCTTCAATCTGGCGCACCCGCTCGCGGGTCAACTTGCGGGTCGAGCCGATCGCTTGGAGCGAGATCCGTCGCCACGGCGTCGCGGACGCCGCGGCGGTCAGTTGGAAGCGGGTAAACAGAATATCGCGCTGATCCGCTTGCAGAAACAGCTCCAGGACCTCCCGCAGGTCGCGAAAGGTCTGCCGCCCCTGTTCGAGCCGGTCGCAGAACCGGAAGAAAGCATGCACCTCGGTCAGCGTGATCCGGCCGAAGCTCCAGAGGCTTAGCAGCTTTTCGTCGGAGCAACCGCGCAACTGGCCCACCGTCTGCAGCCCGGCCTCGTGGGCGGCGCGCGTGGCGCGGACGAGCAGTCCGGATTCATCCAGCGGCCAGGTGTCCATCGCGGCGCGGGGTACGGCTTTGATTTTTATCGCCATAAGACTTCCCAGGGGTGACTGTCCAGCAGGTGGATCATTACGCCGCAAGCTTGCCACATGCGGCTGCGTTTGTCAAGTTGAAATAGCGGGAGGGAGAGTGCGCCGGCGGCCCCTCCGGCGGATCACAGCGTGCCGGACGTGGCGATGCTCAACGCCAGCAGCGCGTAGGCGGTCACCAGCACCGGATCGGCCTCCCACCAGCGGCCGGCCGTGTTGACCCAGTAGCCGTGGCCGGTGGCGGGCTCAATCTTCTGCAGCCCGACCAGCTTCTTGATCATGTCCACCCGCCAGTTCAGTGACTGGCCGGATGCGATGGTCAGTTGGGTTTGACCTGTGGCGGCGAGCGCCTTGGTCACGACATTGTAAAAATAATACAGCCCTTCCTGCCCCATGCCGGGATTCTCCTGCAGCGTCCAGTTCTTGACGGCCCAGGCGAACGCCGAGCGCACGCGCGGATCATTCCGGTCCACGTCGGCATAAATCAGGCTCAGCAAGCCCGCGTAGGTCATGCTGCCATAGGATCGCAACTGGACCTCGCCGGCCGCGTTGGTGGCCGTGCCCGCCATGCTGTAGCCCGGCCGGTAGCCGAAGCCCCCCGCTTCCGGGTCGGGCGTCGCGTTCGTGCCGGAGGGCTTGTGCTGGATGCGCGTGACGAACTCGGCCGCCGCCTGCCAATCGAGGTCAACTTTCTTTTCACCGGCCCGCCGCTGATCCTCCACCTTCTGCGTCAGGCGCATCGCCTCGTAGGCCAGGTAGGAATTCGACAGGTCAGCGTACGGCCGCTCGTTCGCCGGGTCGTAACCCATGCCGCCGCGGTATTCGTCGGCTCCGAGGTGCTGCGTGCCGGCGACGAACGCGCGGGCCCGGAGGATCACCGGCGTGAGCTGGGGGTCGTTCAGCGCGTGCAAGGCCACCATGCAGAGGGCCGTATTGTAGTTGGCCAGCCCGCCGCCCTTTTGCTGTTGGGCCGGCTCCCGGTAGATGGCGCCGTTGGTGTGGACGCAGGTGAGCAGAAACTGCCGGGCGCGCTCCATGGCCGCGCGATTCGTGGAGACGCAACGCGCCATCGCCCAGAGCGGCAACGCCGTGAGCGCCGGGAAGTCCGGGTTCGACCAATGGCCGTCGGTCTGTTGCCGGGCTTCCACCCAGCGCAGACCGCGGTCTATTGCGGCGCGCGCCTCGTTTTGCAGCGACAACGGCACGGGTCCGGCGTTGCCCTGCCGGGTGATAAGCTCCACGGTCTGTGCCGCCGCCACCCCCGCGCACGTCGCCAGGCCCAACACGCAACCCAGTATCTTTTTCATCAGGTCCTCCACGTCTTCAGCTTATCTGCACAGCCGGCAGAATTCAAGCTTAGGAGCGCTGCCGCGCCGGAAAAGGTTCAGCCGGCGCCGGGGGCGGGTGAAAAAACTGGCCTTTTTCGCTGAACCTTGGGAAAATAACACCTGCGTTTCGGAAGGCGGACCAGGGAACAGGAGGCGGCTGCGATGGAAACGAGCAAGGTCTTAGACCTCTTCAAGGCCACCCAGGCGTTATTGACCGGCCATTTTGAGCTGCGCTCCGGACTGCACAGCGACCATTATTTCCAGTGCGCGCTGGTGCTGCAGCATCCGCGGATCGCGGAGCAGCTCTGCGCGGCGGTGGTGGAGAAAATGCGCCTGGCGCTGGGCGCGAAACTGCAGGTGCAGGGCGTGATTTCGCCGGCCCTTGGCGGTTTGCCGGTGGGCCACGAGATTGGCCGGGCGCTGAACGTCCGCGCCATTTTTGCGGAGAAGGCGGAAGGCCGCTTGGTGTTGCGCCGGTCGTTCGAGATCAAGCCCGGCGAACATCTGGTGGTGGCGGAGGACGTGATCACACGGGGCGGCCGCGTGCAGGAAGTGATGGATATTGTCACGGCCCGCGGCGGCATCGTGGAGGCTGTTTGCGTGTTGGTGGACCGCAGCGGGGGCCAGGCGGGCCTGACGGCGCCTGTGTTCAGCCTGATCCAGATGGTGCCGGCAACCTGGCCGCCGGCGGAATGCCCGTTGTGCCGACAAGGCCGTCCGCCGGTACATCCGGGGAGTTAAGCGGAGCACCCCCCCCGCCAGGTTCGCCGCCGACGGGCAAACAAAAACACCACACCGCGACCGCGGATGGCAGCGCGGTGTCAGCAGGCAGAAGCTTGCGCCGGCCGCTGTTCAATCCGCCGCCGGAGTGGCCTCGGCGATCTCGTCGGCGATTTCCTGCGCGGCCTCCATGGCCATATTCTTGCGCTCCTGGACATCGTCATATACCCGCGCGTTCTGGCCATCGGCCCAGGCGATGGCGATGTCCTGGATGCCGATGAACTCGAAGATGGCGCGCAATTCGCGCGTCAAGCCGTCGCGCGGGTCGTTTTCCTTGAAGCGGTCGGCGGAGGCGATGAACAGGACGACCTTCTGCAGGTGATGCAGGGGCACCACGCCGTCGGGCGTGAACTCGAAGATGACGTTGGGCACGACGACCTGGTCGAGCCAGGCCTTCATGATGGCCGGCATGGAAAAGCTCCACATGGGCATGGTGAGTACCAGCACGTCGGCCTGCTTGAGCTGCTCGCTCTGGATCCGGGAGTAGGCGCCGGCGTTGTACTCGCCCGTGGTCGGCTTGTACCCTTCTTCAAACATCGGCTGGTACAAGCAGCGGAACGCCGGATAGGCGAGAAACGGCGGCGGGCTTTGGTACAGGTCGACATTGGTGACGTTGATGTCGGGATTCTTTTCTGCCAAGCGGGTGAAAAAAGCCGCCGCCAACTGTTTGGAAGCCGATTCCTGGATCGGCCGCGGATTTGCGCAGATGTGCAATACGTTCATGAAGGCTCCTGTTTGCGATAGAGTGTGCATTTTAGTTGAGTTTGTCACGCGGAAAGTTGCGCCGGCGCGGTATTTTCCGCGCGGACGGCGTTTGGCGGGCTGTTTTCGGCGCCGGGCCAGGGCAGTTTCTCCAGGTAGGTTTCCAGTTCGCGCCCGTATTCGGTGTCCTTCCCGAGCTTGACCAACTGCCGGTGCACCAGCAGCAGCCCGTCGCTGCCCACCTCGGCCTCGACGGCGTTGGCGTAGCGCTGGCGCGGCTCCGGCTCCAAAAAGCGCTGCAGCAGGATGACGAACTGGGCGTTCTGGCGCACATAGTCCGGCAACAGGCTGGCCAGCCGGTCGGGCAGTTGTTCCTTGGCCGCCAGCATCGCCGCCTCGTCCGCGCGGGGGTCAAGACTGGTGTCGCCGCGGAGCATTTCGAGACCAACGAGGCCGGCGCTGTAGATGTCGGACTGCGCCAGGCTGCAGGCCCGCCGGTGAATTTCCGGCGCCATATAGACGGGCGAGCCGAACAGGATACTGACCCGCTCGTTAATCTGGACCGCGCGGCCGTAATCCACGAGCCGCACGTAGCCCTGGCGGTCGATCATGATGTTGTCCGGCTTGACGTCGCTGTGCACGAAGCCCGCCTCGTGCAGAGACTCCAGGCCGCGCAGGACCTGGCGCATGATGTACAGCGCCACGCCGGGCTGGATGCGTACCTGGTCGTGCTCGACGCGGAAAATGACATCGGTGAAGCGCGCCCATTCTTCCCTGGAACAACGCGCGCGCACCAGCTCGAGATGGTTGCCGTCGAGCAGGTAGCGCAGGCTGACGCCGTCCACGACCGCCATCTGCAAATAGCCGATGCCGTTGTTCTCCTCGTACACGTCCGGCGCCACGAGACAGGGATTCTTGACCATCTGTAATTGCGACGTCTGCGCCGCGATGCGGCCCATATCGGTCCAGTACTTCTCGCTGCTGGAATAGATGCCGGGATCGAACAGCTTGATGGCATGGCGCGTGATGCAGCCGCGCGCGCCCTGGCGCAGACCTAGGAAAACAATGCCCTGCCGGCCGCGGCCCAGTTCGCGCGGGAAGCGGTAGGCGACGGGATAAAAAATGGCGCGCGCCTGGACAATGGTCCGGTAGTTGGCGCTCAGCGTCTGAACGCCGAAATCCCGCGCAGGCAGCTCCGTGTCCAGAACGGTGGGCGTCAGCGTGGCGCCCGCCGGCGGGGACGGCGGCGGCGGGGTTTCGGCGTTGTGGCGGTCCGTGTCCATCTTCAGTCTGCGTTGGTTGGCGAGGGGAAGATAGCCGAAACGGGCGGGCATGCAACGCTGGAATTTTCCTGCGGTTTGACGCGCGGTCCAGGCGGCTGCCTTCGGGATTGACCCGGCGGCGGCGGGCAGGCATCCTCGCTGCATGCCCACGCGCACACAGCCACGTCCGGACTGGGACACCTATTTCATGGACATTGCGCACACCGTCGCCCGGCGGGGCAACTGCCTCCGGCGCCAGGTGGCCGCGGTGATCGTGTCGGCGCGGCGCATCATTTCCACCGGCTATAACGGCACACCGCGCGGTGTGCCGAACTGCTGCGACGGCGGCTGTCCGCGCTGCGCCGGCGGCGCCGGCTCCGGCGAGCAACTGGGCGACTGCCTGTGCTCGCACGCCGAGGAGAATGCCATCGTCCAGGCCGCCTACCACGGCATCGCGGTCCGCGGCGGCACGCTCTACAGCACCATCAGCCCCTGCCTGCTTTGCGCCAAGATGATCATCAACGCCGGCCTCGTCGAGGTCGTGTACGAGGACGAATACCGGTTCGCGCCGGCCACCCGCGCGCTGCTCCGCACCGCCGGCGTGCGCTGCCGCCGCTTCCGCCGCCCCGCGTGAGTTCCTGCGCGTCAACCCGCACCTGGCGTCCTGTCCTCCCTGTAGCCGTGGCGCGCTGCGCCGCGCCGGCGCCCCGCGGCGCCGTCACGCGCCGATGACTTCATCGAGGACGTCGGCGAGGGTGACCAGGCCGATGACTTCCATGCGCTCGTTGACCACCAGCACCATCGGCTGGCGGGTGACGCGCATCCGCGGCAGCACGTGATCCACGGGCGTGTGGCTGGCAACGAACTGTGGCGGCCGCATGTAGTCGCGGGCGGTCTTGCCGGCGGAGTGCTCGTCGGCCAGCACGTCGGCGATGCTGACCACGCCCATAAAGATACGTTGGCCGGCGTCCCAGACCGGCAGGCGGCTGACCTCCCGGAGGCGGGCAACATCCAGCAGTTCAGCGGCGGGCATGTCGGCGGCGACGTGGACGATACGGTCGCGCGGCACCATGATCTCGCGGCAGGTCTTCAGCTTGAGTTCGAAGACGCTGTGGATCATACGGTGCTCGGCGGGGGTCAGGATGCCGCTGGTCTGGCCTTCGCGGGCGAGGTGGATGAGCTCCTCGCGCGTGATGAAAGGTTGCGTGTTCCGATCCTCCCGGTTGGCAGGCAGGGGGATCAGCACGCGCACCAGGGCCGTGAGGGGCCGGCTCAGCGGCGACAGCAGGCGATAGGAAAAGTCCAATGGCCGGGCGAACGGCAGGCTGCGCTTGGCCGGAAAGCTCTGGAACCAGGCCTTGGGGAAATATTCACAGGCGACCAGGATGACCAGCGTGATCAGCAGGTCGGCCAGCCACTCGCCGGGTGCGCCGCACAAGTGCCGGCCGAGGCTGACCGCCATGACGGTGGCGACGGTGGTGGCGATGTTGGTGCCGACGAGGGTGGTGCCAAGGAGCTGGTCGGGCTGCTGCAGAAAACGCTGCAGGATACCCGCGCCGGGCACCTTGCGGCGGACAAGGTGCCGCAGGCGCAGGCGGTTGATGGAGATCAGGCCGGTCTCGATGCCGGCGAAGAAGGCCGTCGCCAGCAGGCAGAGCAGCAAGACCAGGGCATACAGTTGCAGGATCATGCCGGCGACTCCGTTTTCTCAATCTGCGCCAGGGTGACGCGCTGCTTGAGAGTCTGCAGCACGGTGACGCGGCAGCCCTGCCCGGCGATCACGTCGCCCTGTTGCGGGATGTGTCCCACCTGCGCCGTGATCCAGCCGGCCAGCCGGTCGGCGCCTGCGGCTTCGAGATGCAGGCGCAACTTGCGGTTGATTTCCTCCAGGCTGATGTGGGCGTCCACCAGCCAGCGGTGCGGCCCGGCCTCCTGGAAAATCGGCCGGGGCTTGTTCAACTCGTTGTAGATTTCGCCGGTGATCTCCTCGAGGATGTCGCCGCGCGTGATTACTCCGGCCGTGCCGCCGAATTCGTCCACCACCACCGCAATGCGCCGTTGCTCGCGCTGGAACTGGTTCAGCAACTGGCTCAGCGGGCTGTGCTGCGGCACAAAGAACGGGGGCAGCCGGGCCGCCGCGAGGTCGTGCGCGGGATCGAGCAGAAACCTGCGGACGTCGAGAAAGCCCTCGACGTTGTCCAGGTGATCGCGGTACAGCAGCAGGTAGTTGCGTTTGGCCCGCCGCGCGTGCGGGACGAACGTCGCCGGGTTGGCCTCGAGGTCCAGGCCGATCAGGTCCACGCGCGGTGTCATGACGTTGCTGGCGCGCAGGTCTTCCAGCCGGATGATCGCCTGGATCATCGCCAGCTCGTCGGCGTTCAGAATGCCCTCCTCCGTGCTGATATCCAGCACGGTTTCGAATTCCTCCTCGCTGAGCGTCCGGCCGCGCGGCCGGATGAACGGCTCGATGGCCCGCGTGCTCCGTTCCAGCAGCAGGCGCAACGGGGTGAACACCTTGCCCAGCAACACCACGAACGGGGTGTGCCGAACGGCCAGCCGCTCGGCCCACAGCAGGCCGACCCGCTTGGGCCCGATTTCGCCGAAGACGATCAGCACCAAGACCACGGCGGTAATCGCGATGCATGCGCCCCAGGCGGGAAAAAAATGCTCCGCCAGCGAAAAGGCCAGGGCCGCGAAGGCCACATTGACGATCGTGTTGCCGATGAGGATGGTGGACAGCAGGCGCGCGGGCTGGGCGAGGATCGCGTGCACCCGCGCGCCGGCGGCTGGCTGGCGCTGGGTCAGGCGCCGCAGGTCCAGCGGATTCAGCGAAAAAAACGCGGTTTCCGTGCCCGAAAAGAAGGCGGAGGCGGCCAGCAGCACGGGCAGCATGCCCAGCTTGATATAGACCATGGTTTCCATGCCGCCCGCCGTTCACTGCTTGAAATATAGTGCCGCTTTTCTATACTACCCGCCGGTCCAATGAAAGTCTTATCGCTAGCCACGCAACGGCGCACGCAATGGATCAACATCACGCGGGAGGTCCAGGCGGCCGTGGAAGCGTTGGGCCTCCGCGACGGTTCGATCACCGTGTTCGTCCCGCATACGACGGCGGGCGTCACGATCAACGAGCAAGCCGATCCCGACGTGGCGGCCGACCTGGGCGCCGCGCTGGCGCGCCTCGTGCCGGAACAGGACGCGTACCGGCATGGGGAGGGCAACAGCGACGCGCATATCAAGGCGAGCCTTATGGGCGCGGCGGTGCCGGTGCTGGTGCGTGACGGCCGGCTCCAATTGGGCACGTGGCAGGGCATTTTCTTCTGCGAGTTCGACGGCCCCCGCGCCCGCGAAATCTGGGTCGGCTGAACCCGCCGCAGGCCCCATGGACGATGGACAGCGGGCGCCGCACCGGTTATGCTGGTCCCGTGGGCGGGCTCTTCCACACCGTGCGTCGGCTGTGCCTCGCGGGGGGCCTGCTGGCCGCGCTGGCGTTCGGTGGCGCCGGCGGCCTGTATTACTACCGCATCCACCGTTTCGACGACCTGATTGCGCAGAGCGCGTCCCGCCACGGCGTGGATCCCCGGCTGGTCGCGGCGCTGATCTGGCGCGAGAGCCGGTTCAACCCCGGCTGTGTGGGATCGCGCAAGGAGATCGGCCTGATGCAGGTGACGGAGGCCGCAGCCCAGGAATGGAGCAAGGCCAGCGATGCCGCGGTGCCGGCGCGGCGCGAGCTGTTCATGCCCGCGACAAACATCGAGGCCGGCACCTGGTACCTGGCCCGTGCCATCCGCCGCTGGTCGCCGTCGCAGGCCGACCCGCTGCCGTTTGCCCTGGCGGAGTACAACGCCGGCCGGTCCAACGTCCAGCGCTGGGCCGCGCCCGGCGGCCTGACGGCCACCCAGTTTTGGAGCAACATCACCTATCCCACCACGCAGCGGTACGTGCGGGATATTCTCCAGCGTTACCGGGGCCGGCTGTGAACCGCACCGCGCCGCCGCCTCAGACCCGGGGCGGCAACACGACGGGGAAGCCGCCCTTTTCCGGCGTGGGGATGTGACGTTCGGTCGGATAGGCGAACTGCAGGCGCGGATCCTTTTCAAACTCCCTGATGATCCGCGCGTTGATGCGGCTGCGCGTGCTGCTCACATTCCGGTAGTGGGCCACGTACACGAGCCGGAACAACACGCCGCTGTCAGCGATGATGGAATAAAGCTTGGGTTGATAGACGGCGTCCGGCACGCCGTATTCGCGTTCCATGGCGGCGGCAGCGGCGCGGGCCGCGGCGAACTCTTCGCGCGTCTCCTCCTCGAGCAGGCGCAGCAGCAGGGCCTGCGCGTCGCCGGCCGGGGTTTCGTAGGTGACGGTGATGTCGAGCTTGCCCCAGACGAACGGGTGGAGATAGCTGGAGTTGAACACCTTGCTTTTGAAGACGAAGCTGTTGGGGATGGTAATGACCCGCCCCGTGGGCTCGTCCACGCCCAGCCAGTTGTTCACCTCCAGCAGCGTGGTTCGCAGCAATTGGATGTCAATGACGTCCCCCCGGTGCTCGTCAATTTCCACGCGGTGCCCCACGGCGAACTTGCGGCTGGCCACGATGACGAACCAGCCGGCGAAAGCCGAGCACATGTCCTGCAGGGCGATGACCACGGCCGCGCTGGCGATACCGAGGATGGTGGCCACGCTTTTCAGATCTTCAAAAAAGAAAAACGTCAGCACCATCAGGCTCAAAAAAACGGTCAGGTAGCCGCCCAGGCGGCGGGCCACGATGTGCCGCTCCCTGGCCACCAACAGCGGCAACAGCAGGCGGCTGAAGATCAGATACAGCGCCAGCAGGGCGGCCATGGTCCCCGCCGGCAGCAGGAGGCGCTGCTCAAACCGGGCGGTCAGGGCGGCCAGGTTTTCCTTCAGGAAGGCGATTTCTTTTTCGTACAGGTCCCGCAGTTGCGCATAGAGCTGGATGGTGGCGTCCACGGCCGCCAGTTGCTGCTGCTGGGCCTGCAGACGCTGGGCCAGGTACTTCTTCTCCATGTTGGCCGCGTAGTACATGGGCCGCGAACTGAGCCAGCCCTTCACCCCCGAGGTCTTCTTATTCAGGACGGTCACCTCGTCGTCCACGTGGCGGATCTTTTCCTGCGAGAGCGCCAGCGCCTTGGTGATCTCCTCCCGGCGTTGCTGGTTTAACGCGCTGAGTTCGGCGAGGTCCGCAACCAGTTTCTGTTCCGCGCCCAACTGGCGCTGTTTTTCGCGCAACAGGCGGAGGGTGGCTGGCGGGTTGCGCGCCAGGGTTTTGAGGAATTCCTCGATCCGGCCGGCTTCGCCGATTAGACGGAGGCGCGCCTCCAGCGCCTCGCGCTCCTGCGCCCGGGCCATGAGGTCCTCGTCCAGGCTGTGCAGGCGCTGGTCCAGTTCCGCGGTCTGCTCGGCCTGCGCGCCGGCGGCCGCCGGGCCGAGGATGGCCTGCCGGTTCTTCTCCAGTTCCGCGCGCTGGGCCCGCAGTTCGCGGAGGGTGCGGTCCAGGCGCGCGACGTCCTGCGTCGGCGCGACACGGTCGGTGTCAATGGCCCGCAGGGCATCACGCAGGATGATACTGGCGTGCTGCTTCTGGCGGCTGGCCAGTTGCTGTTCCTTCTCATCCAGCGCATAGCGCTGCTGGAGATTGTGACGGTCCTGCTGCAACAGGTCCAGCCGCAGCTGCCATTGTGCCCGCTCCGCCTCGTTCGTCGTGTCGGCCAGCAACGCCTGGGTCTGGGCGATCTGTTCTTCGACCCGCGCAACCCGGTTCGCAGGCACATCCGCGCCGCGCGCCGCCGGCAACAACAGCAACAGAACGGCCAACGCCGTCCGGCACCGGCGTATGAATAGGTTGGACATCAGCATGCGTCACCTCGCTGGTTCAGATAAATGCATTCTCCACCGGCCGGGCCGCTTCGGCAAGCATATCTTGCGGGTAGGGATGCTCAAGCCGCGCTTGCTGTACGGCTGGCGCGTCGCGCTTCGGCCAGGAGCTGGAGTCCGCGGGACGTGCCCAGGCGCGTAGCGCCGGCCGCCAGCAGGGCGCAAGCGTCGGCCAGCGAGCGGATGCCGCCGGCGGCCTTGATCCCCAGCCCGGCCGGCGCCACGATCCCGGCCAAAAGCCGGACGTCCGCGACGGTCGCGCCCCCGGAACCGAAGCCGGTGGACGTCTTGACAAAATGCGCGCCGGCCTCGATGCACAGCCGCGCGGCGGTGATCTTCTCAGCGCGCGTGAGCAGGCACGTTTCCAGGATGACTTTGCACAGGGCGCCCTGGCGGCGGCAGACGCCGGCCACCCCCGCGATATCCGCCAGCACCAGGTCGCGCCGGCCGCTCTTGAGCGCGCCCAGCGCCAGGACCATGTCCACTTCCGTCGCGCCCAGCGCGATGACCCGGCGGGCCTCCCGGGCTTTGATGTCAGGCAGACCGGCGCCGAGCGGGAAACCCACCACGGAGCAGATCCCGACGTTCGTCCCGCGCAAGGCCGCGGCCGCGGCCTGGACGTGGCACGGGTTGACGCACACCGTCGCAAAGGCGTGTACGCGCGCCTCGCGGCACAGACGCAGTACGTCCTTTTCCGTCGCTTCCGGCCGCAGCAGCGTATGGTCAATCAGGCTGGCGAGTTGTCCGGGTTGCACGGCGGGTATTGTAGACCGGCCGCCGGAAAAGAAAAGCCGGAAGGCGGCGGCCTCCTTTATATTGCGCGGTCGGGGTGTGAACGTCAGTAGGTCAGGCATTCTTGCCTGACCAAGTTGGGCAGGAATGCCCGACGTACTTTGAGCGCTCAAACGGTGAGCAAAAACGCAGCTGCGCCCGCTGTTATAGCGCATCCAGGGGCGCGACCGGGCGACGGGATGGCGATGATTCCTCCGGCAACTCGCCGGCGCCCTCGTCCTCCACGGTGGTGGTGGCGGCGGCGGCCTTGCGGTCGCGGAACTGGGCCTGCTGGAGCAGGTGGTCCTCGTAGGCGGCGTTCAGCGCGCGGCTGCGCTGGCGGGCCAGCGTGGTTGTGACCTGCGGCGCGAGCGCGGCGAGCGTCGGCGCGTCAGCCGGCTGGCGCTGCGCCACGCGGGCGACCAGCAGGCTGCCGTCATCCGCGGTGAGGACGTCGGTGATCTCGTCCACGTTGTGCATCATGGCGCCCTGCAGCAGCGTTTCCAGGTAGGCGTTGGTGTTGGCGGCGACGTTGATAAAGGCGCCGGTGATGGTCAGCGCCGTGAGGCCCAGGGGTTGCAGCGCCAGCGCAAAAGCCTGGCCGCCGGCCGCTGCCTTGATCGCAGCCTCGCGGGCAGCCTGGGCTTTTTTCTCCAGCGCGATACGCACGGCGGCTTCGCGGGCGACGTCGGTGGCGCGGGCGGCGATCTCTTCAAAGCCCGGCACGCGCGCCGGGATGCGCTGCTCGAGGTGCAACACGTAGATGCCCTCGTGCCCGGGGATCGGATCGCTGAAGCGTTCGCCGGCGGCTTCGTGCAGCTTGAAAGCCGCCTGGTTGAAAGCCGGCCCGGCGCTGATGCCGGGGATGGTCTCGTCCTTGGTGAAGGGGCCGGCGGTGCGGATGGCCAGCTTGGCCTTGGCGGCGGCCTGCGCGAAGGTGAGGGCCTGGCCTTTGCGATCCGGCACCAGGCTGTTTACGAATTCGGCCGCGGCATCGGCGGCCTTCTCCCGGGCGGCGGCCATCTTGAGCTGCTCGACAAGGTTGCTCTTGACCTCGTCGAACGGCTGGGTGACGGTCTGGCTGACCCGGGCGGGCGGGTTGGTGCCGATGGACGGCGCGTTGGTTACCACGGACTTGGAATAACGATCCAGGTGTTCGTTGTAGTAATTCATGGCCTCCTCGTCGGTCACCTGCGCCTGGGCGAGATAATTCGAGGCGGGCAGCTCCACCAGGCTGACGCTCACCTTCTCCGGCACCACAAAATCATTCGTGTGGCTGGCGAAATACGCGCGGGCTTCCAGCGGCGTCACCTGCACCGTGCCGGTGACGGAAGCCGGCGTGGCCACCGCATAGTCGAGGGTGAACTGATCGCAGACGGCGCTCAACGAGCGCTGAAGGTCCGCGGGGGGAATCAGGAGGGTCTGGCTGATCGCGCCGCGCAATTTCTGCAGCACCAACTCATCGCGGAGATAATCCTCGAATTGCTGTTCCGTGGCGCCGAAATTGCCCAGCACCCGCTGCACGAACGCGTCATATTTCGCCTGGCTGAACTTGCCGTCCGCCTGAAACATCGGCTGTTGCTGGATCGCAGCCAGCACCTCGAGATCCGAGGCCTTCAGGCCCATGCGGCGCGCCTCGCGCTGCGCCGTGATCCGGCGCCAGGCCGTCTGGCGGAGCTCCTTCTCCACCGCCGGCGTGACTACCAGGGGCCGGCCCGTCATCAGCGCGAACTCCAGCCGGCTGTTGAAATACGCCTGGCGGAACTCCTCCGGCAGCACCGGTTTGCCGTTCAGCGTGCCTTCCGAGGGAACCTGTTGCGCATTGCGCGATGAGCCGGTATTGACGGTCCCCCAGATCACGAAGCTGAAGATGATGATGACGAGGAAGGTCCCCCACAACAGCCGCGACTGGATCAGCCGGTGAAACTTCGAGATGAGCATCGCCATGTCAAATATGTCCTTTCCGCCTGCGCGCGCAAAAACAGGCGGATACCTTAGCGTCAGCCCGGCGCTGGGTCAACCCTGGAAACAAGGCCGGCAAAAAACGCGAGCAGCGGAAGGCGCAATGGCCCAGGGTGCCCAGGCCGCCGCCCGCCGGGCCTCAAAGAATTTTGAATTTCGGCAGGTCCTGGATGTCCACCATGCCCGCCAGCCGGCCGTGCTCGTCCACCACCACCAAGTCGTCAATGTTGTGCTTTTCGTAGATCGCCAGCACGTCCACGGCCAGGTGGTCCCGGCTCACGCTGATCGGCCGGGGCGTCATCACCTGCGCGATGGGCAGTTCCGCCGGGTTGGAGCTGTCGGCCAGATGCCGGCGCAGATCGCCATCCGTGAAGATGCCCGCCACGCGTTCCTCGGCGTCCACCACCGCCACCGCGCCGGCCCGCGCGCGGGTCATCGCCAGCACAGCATCCTTGACGCGCGCATCGTTTCGCACCCAGGCCAGCCGCTCGCCGGTGCGCATGATGTCCGCGACCTTGAGCAGCAGAGTCCGGCCGATCGCGCCGCCGGGATGCAGCTTGGCGTAATCCTCCATCTTGAAGCCGCGGGCTTCCAGCAGCACCATCGCCAGGGCGTCGCCCAGCGCCAGCGTGACCGTCGTGCTGGTCGTCGGCGCGAGGTTGAGCGGCCCCGCCTCGCGCTCCACGGTCACCGGCAGGATCACGTCGCTGTTCCGGCCCAGCGCGCTGTCCGGCTCGCCGGTGATGGCGATGATCGGCACCTCCGCGCGTTTGATGCATAGAATCAGGTTCAGCATCTCCTCCGACGCGCCGGAATAGCTCAGCGCGATGACGACGTCGCCCGGCGCCAGCAGGCCCAGGTCGCCGTGCATCGCGTCGGATGGATGCAGGAACACCGCCGGGCAGCCGGTGCTGGTCAGCGTCGCCGCCATCTTCTGGCCGATCGGCGCGTTCTTGCCGATGCCGGTCACGATGATCTTGCCCCGCTGCCGCAGCCGCTCCAGGAGCAGTTCCACGGCGCGCGTGAACTCCGACCCCAGACCGGCGCGCAGCCGTTGCAGACCGGCCAGTTCGATATCGATTACTTCCCGCGCTTTGGCAATGTAGTCCACGATAGCCTCTCCGGGGCGGCGGGCCGGGGCCGGCCCGCTGCACGCGGCCACTTTTCCAAACACCGTTGCCCTTGGCGAGCCTTTTCTCAGCATCCCCCCTGATGGCCGATGCGGATCAGGGCAAACGCATCATCACTCCTGTTTTCAAAGCGGAACCGGCGACGGTTCCAGCAGTCACCGGAACGTTCACACGTTCCGCTCCGGGAAGAACTGACGCGTTATGGCATTTAAATAATGCCCGTGCGGCCGTCAGCCTACGGCACGCCGCAGCCGGGCAATGAACATGCCGCCGCAGGGTCCATCCCACGGCCAGACCCAGGCCGCGCCATGTGCTTCCCGCCCCGTGAGCGGATGGGGGAATCGGTCCGGCTGAAATTCCGGATGCCCGCTCAGGAAATCACCGACCAGGTCCGTGGTCTCGGAGCGGGTCACGGTGCAAACCGCGTACACCAGGATGCCGCCGGGCCGCACCCGCGGCGCGGCCTGCGCCAGAAGCTGTCGCTGAGTGGCCGCGCAGGCGTCCACCACCGCGGCCTCCGTCCGCCAGCGCATATCCGGGTTGCGGTTCCAGGTGCCCAGCCCGCTGCACGGCGCGTCCACCAGCACGCCGTCGAACGGCTCGTGTTCGCTCGGCCGTGTCCGGATGATGGTCACGCTGGCCGCCGCGGCGCGCCGGCGCAATTCCGCCAACGCCGCGGCGCGCACGTCCGTGGCCAGAATGGTGCCGCGGTTGTGCATCAACGCCGCGAGGTGCAGCGCCTTGCCGCCGGCACCGGCGCAGGCGTCCCACCAGCGCGCGCCCGGCTCTGGCGCGCAGACGCGGCCGACGCACTGCGATGACAGATCCTGCACCTCGAACACCGCGCCGACCGCTTTCCGCAGGCCGTTCAGATCCACGGCGCCGTCCACCCGCACCGCCTCCGTCAGGGCCGGATGCGCTGCCGCCCGGATTACCGGCTGATTCAGCCACGCCAGTACGGCGGGTACGGCCTGTGGCGCCACGCGCAACCAGAGCGACGGCCGGCTTTGAAAGCAGGCGAACAGTTGGGCCTGCGCGGCCGCGGGGCTCACGTCGTCCGGTTGAACCAGCCGCTCGGGCACCCACGGGGGAACCAGTTGGGCGGATAAGAAAGGCGTCGGCATCTCCAGCATCTCTACCAGCGCCCGGGCTTTGTCCGAGAGCGTTGCCGCAAAAGGGGCCGTCAGCCCCGCCTGCTTCAGTATTTCAAGCGCGGCGGGGTGGGGCAGGGCGTCCAGCCAGCACGCCGTGGCGACGGCTGTCGTCCAGCGCTCCGGCAGCAGGCCCGCCAGCCAGCCGCGCCAGCGGAAAAAGGCAAACACGGCGTCGCCAAAAAAACGCCGGTCGCGCGCGCCCCATTCGCGGTGCTCGCGCCAGAGTTGCGCCAGCGCGACGTCCGCCGGCCGCCGCCCGTCGCACACCAGCGCGTCCAGGCGCTGGACCAGCGGCACGATCAGTTCCATCTGTTTGGCGACGACGTTCATCCGCTTGGATGTACCCCCATATGTTCATAATTCAAGGGAAAATGGTCGGGGCGCTACATCAACGCAGTCCGGTGATGGCCACGGCGAGCGCGCCGAGGTTACCGCCTTGCGCCGCGAGCGAACTGGGCAGCAGGCGGCAGGCTTCCACCGCCGGCGGCCAGGCGTAACGGCGCACCGCCTGCCGCAGGGGCGCGAGCAGGAACTCGCCGGTGTGCACGGCGATGGTGCCCATGACGATGGCGGAGGGATTGTAGAGCATCAGGATGGTGCCGACGCCGTGGGCGAGGTGCTCCACGAACTCCGCCCATTTTTTCACCGCGTAGGCGTCGCCCTGCCGCGCCGCATCGGCGAACGCGCGGAAGTCAATGTGGGCCGGGTCGCCGCCGGCCTGGTCGAGAATGGCAGTGGCGATGTTATCGGCAACGATTTCCGCGCGCAGACGGTCGGCGACGTTCTTGCCGCCGCAGTAGAGTTCGAGGCAGCCGCGCAGGCCGCATGGGCAGGGCGGGCCGTTGGCGTCGAGCACGTGGTGGCCCACCTCGCCGCCGAGGTCGCACGTGCCCTGGAGCAGGCGGCCGCCGACGATCACGCCGGCGCCGAGGCCGGTGCTCAGGGTCAGGAACACCAGGTCCGGCGTGCCGCGGCAGGCGCCGAAGTGATATTCCGCCAGCCCGCCGGCGTTGGCGTCGTTGTTGATGGACACCGGCCGGCCCAGCGCATCGCCCAGCCACCGGACCACCGGCACATTGTGCCAGGTGTTCATGTTCGGCGGGTCCAGCAGCAGGCCGCGCGCCACGGACATCGGGCCGGGGGCCGCCACGCCGACGCCGTCGAGATCGGACGCCGCCAGGCGCTGTTCCGCGAGCAGTTCGCGGATGAGCTGCAGTACATGTTCGCGCCAGATGTCGGGGCCGTCCGGCACGCGCGTCGGCATGCGACGCGCCGTGCGCACGACGCCATGTTCATCGCCGAGGCAGACCGATGTTTTCGTGCCGCCGATGTCGAGTCCGAGCAGGTTCATGCCGTTTCAGCATTTCCGCAGGAGCCCGTGCTTGTAGAGCATGCAGATCATCTGCACATCGAGCGTGTGGCCGGCCTTGTAGGAGATAACCTCGCCGACGAAGCGGCCCTCCTCGACCAGGGCGAGCGCGGCCAGCAAGTCCAAGGCGGCGCGGTGCCAGACGGCTTCCAGCGACTTGCCCGCGTGCAGCAGGCGCGGCGGGTTGTAGTAACCGCGCCGGCCGGCGATCAGGATGTTTTCGCGGGTGTAGCCCAGGTTGCGCACGTCGGCAAAGAGTTTGCCGAGGGTTTTGCAGTACAGCATCTTCAGCGCCGAGGTGTTGGTGCGCGCTTCGGCGGCATAGCGGAAGCGCGCCGGATGCACGCGGAAGCACACGCGCTGGCGGCCGATGGCCGTCGGGAAATCAACCGCGCAATCCACCCGCAATTCCGGCGCGCCGGGCTGCGCGGGCCGCAGGGTGCAGAAACCGCCGTTCGGGTTGCAGACGGTCACGGTTTCCGCCACGGTGTAATAGTCCGCCGGCCGGTTGAGTTCGCGCAGGCCCGCGGCGTCCAGGGCCGCGACCAGGTCCCGGCTGCCCTGGGCGAACAGCGGCGGGTCGCCGGAATCGGTGCGGACGCGGACATGGTCCAGGTGCAGCCCGACCTTCAGGGCGATGATGTGCTCGACCATGCGGACATAGTTGTGCGGCGGGCCGGCGCGCAGGACGATGTTGCTGACCACGTCGCCGGTGGTCCACACGTTGCGCGCCGAGACGGGGAAGGGCAGGGCGTCGTCCAGGTCCTGCCGCTCAAACCACCAGCCGTTCGCCTCGGCGGGTTCAAAGGTCAGCGTGCGCGTGCTTTTGCCGAAAAACGTGCCGGGGCCCTGGACGCTCACGGCCCGCGCCAGCGTGGTTTGTCGCGCCGGCGGCAGCGGCCAGGGTTCCGGCGTCAGATCCCAATCCACGGGTTGCTGCTGCCACCGCGCCCAGGCGCGCTGGAGCAGCTCGGGCGATCCAGCGAGCAGGCGGCCATAGGATGCTTCCGGCATGCGCTGTTTTATTCCTTAGCTGCGCCCATGGCGGGCCGATCAGAATCAAAAAACCCGTGAACGGCCAGCGGGCCATCTGCTCCCGAAACGTTGGATGGCTTCCGTTTGAACCAAGCCTTCATGCTCGTTAAACCCGCTGCAAGCTAAACCGCAAGCGGGCTGAAGTAAAGCCCAAACCCGCCTCCGGTTTTTTTGCGCAATAACCTTGACCGCTGTGCGGCTTTGCGGCATAGAACGTGCTCTTATTGGACGCCGTATGCGAAAACGAAAGTTCTTTGATCACGGGTACTGTCACGAGCGACGGAGGGCCAATATTTTGGCCTGCATGCTGCTCTGGTCGGTGCTCAGTTATTGGCTGATCAGCCGGTTTGTCATGGGCGGGACCGAGGTCGTGGGGCAGAGCATGTGGCCGACCCTGGAGGATGGCGAACGGCTGATCATGGACCGGTTAAGTTACCGGTTCAAACCCCCGGCGCGGGGCGATATTGCGGCGCTGAGCCTGCCGGGCGACAATGAGTTGTCGGTCAAGCGGATTATCGCCGGGCCTGGCGAACGCGTGCAGATCAAGGACGGGCGCGTCTGGCTGAACGACAACGTGATGCCCGAGCCTTACCTGAAAGCCAACGTACTGACGGCCCCGGGTATGCTGTCCAATAAAGTATACACGCTGGGCCCCAACTGTTACTTCGTGCTGGGGGATAACCGGCGGGTCAGTTGGGATAGCCGTTTCTTCGGCGCCATTCGCCGGGAGGCGTTCGTGGGGCGCATCCTCATGCGCTAGACGGATCCGGGCGCCGGGGCGGCTGCCTCCGGGCTGGTCACCACATGCTGCGGCCGGCCGGCGAGGAAGGCCCGCAGATTATCCGCGGCCAGCGCCATGAGACGCCGGCGCGCCGCCTGGGTGCCCCACGCATTGTGCGGGGTGATGGTGCAGCGGCGGGCGTGCAGCAGGGGATTCTTTTCGTCGGGGGGTTCCGCGGAGAGCACGTCGAGCATCGCGCCGCCGAGGCGCCCGCTGTTCAACGCCGCAGCCAGCGCCTCCTCGTCCACCAGCCCGCCGCGGGCCGCATTGATCAGCAGCGCCGTGGGTTTCATCAGCGCCAGCCGTCCGGCATGGACCATCTTTTCCGTGTCGGGCGTGAGCGGACAATGCAGGCTGACGAAGTCGCTTTCCTTGAACACCGTGTCCAGCGCGACAAAGCTTACGCCCGCGACCGGCTGGGCCGGCGGGGTGCGCGTATGCACCAGCACGCGCAGGCCGAAGGCAAGCGCGCGCTGCGTCACGGCCCGGCCGATGTGGCCGAACCCGACCACCCCCAGTGTCAGCCCGGCGAGTTCCGTCATCTCCCACAGCCAGTAGCAGAAATCCGGCGAGCGGCACCAGCGCCCCTTGCGCACGGAATAGGCGTGCTCGCCGATCCCCCGCGCATGCTCGAACAGGCAGGCCAACACGTGCTCGGCCACCGAGGCCGTCGCGTATTCCGGCACGTGGGTGACCACCACGCCGCGTTTCGCCGCGGCGATCACGTTGACCACGTTGTAGCCGGTGGCCAGGACGCCGATGTAACGCAGGCGGGTGAGCTTGCGGATCGTTTCGCGATTGAGCGGCGTCTTGTTGGTCAGCACGATTTCCGCGTTACCCGCGCGGCGCAGGATTTCGTCGGCCGGTGTGCGGTCGAACACGGTCAGCCGGCCGAATTCGCGGAAGGCGTCCCACGCCGGGTCGGTGGCGCCCGCCAGCGTGTGTCCATCGAGCACCACAATGTTCATGACGGTTCCCCGTTGCGCCTGGTCCCGCGGCGGGACGATGGTGGGCCCGGTAGGACTCGAACCTACGACCAGAGGATTATGAGTCCCCTGCTCTGACCAACTGAGCTACGGGCCCGTGAAGATTATCTTATTAAATATTAACTACTTATAAATTATACTGTTTTCGGCAAAATAAAAGTTGCAACCCATACTTGCAACCTGGTAATCTTGCGCCATGAAAACAGACACGCCAAGCACCACAAACCAGACTCTGCACAGAGTTGGGCATTGCCTTTATCGCTCCACGGCTTCGCAGATATACTATGCGATTCTGAAGCGGGCTGGCAAGCAAATCAAACGATCGCTCAAGACCACCGATGCGGCTTTGGCCAAACGGCGCTTGGGCGATTTGGAGGACAAAGCGTCCTGCATCAACCGCAACGAAAGCGGCAAGATGACCTTTGATGATCTGGCGGCGCGGTGGCTGGCTGCCGTGGGGGCCGCCATGAAAGCGTCATCCCTTCGGCGACAGGTCAACGTGGTCAAGTCGCTCAAGGCGTTCTACGGGCCTTTGATCGTCCGGGGCATCAGCAAGGCGCATGTGGAAAAATGGGCGGCCGAAAGGAAACCAGCGGCGGCGGCGCGTACGTTCAACTACGAGCGGCAGACGCTGATTCGGATTCTGGACTATGCCATGCGGGATGGGTTGGTCCTCGACAATCCGGCACGCATCGTGAAGCGACTGCGGCAGCCGAAACACAAGGTGGTGATCCCGACCAAGGAACAATTCCGGCAACTGGTGGCGGCCATGCGGTGCTTGCGGAAAACGGCCTTGGAGGGGGCAAATCTGTGCGAATTTCTGGCCTATAGCGGCTGTCGCCTGGCGGAGGCCACCTCGATACAGTGGGGCGATGTGAACTTCGAGCAAAAGGCGTTTACGGTGACAGGCGGGGAGAGTGGACCCAAAAACCATGAGGCGCGGGTGGTCCCCCTCTTTCCAGCGCTGGAGCATTTCCTGATGGCCCTGCGGGCGTCCCTGGCACGGCCTCCGTCGCCCTCGGATCGGTTGTTCACGCTGTTGGGCACCAGGACGGCCATGACAAATGCCTGCAAGGATGCGGGACTGCCGCGTTTCACGCATCACCATTTGCGACATTTTTTCTGTAGCAACGCGATTGAAGCCGGCATAGATTTCAAGGCCATTGCCGGCTGGCTTGGCCACAAGGACGGCGGCTTGCTGGTGGCCAAGACCTACGGGCACTTGCGCGACGAGCACAGCGCGGCGATGGCGCAGCGGATGACCTTCGGTGTAAGCGAGGCTGAAAATGGCTAAAAATCAGCATGCGCGCGAAATGAGCGCACCGGAAAAAACGTCGCCGCCATCTTGGGATGACGAGATTTTCAGCATTCTGCAGGAGGCAGAAGATTTTCCATCACCAACGCCGGTCGGTTTTCAACTAACGGCTGAAAAGAGCAAGGCGCTTGCCGATTCGTTTCACGCGGCGGCAGCGAAAGCAGACGGCTGGGCAAGGCGGTGGTTCGCATGGCTGTGCAGGATGATGACGGAAGAGGACGATGGCACAGAATCCGGCGAGGATGAAGACAAGCCTGCCTGGCTGGAGCGCATTGGAAACGACGTGGCGCAGGCCCACACGGCTGCAATCAATTTCAAGGCATTGGCCCAGAAACGGCCCACCCAATCTACAGCGCTTACCCTGGGCGAGCTGGTGGGCCATCAACAGGCGTTCTGGAGTCCTGGCAATCCGGGGATTGCCGCGCTCCTGGCGCATATGGAGCCGCCGGCGGCGGAATATTTCAAAGCGGTTTTTGACGCTTTGCGGCCACAACAACTGGCGCTCGTGCAGCGGGCCTTGGCGGTTGCGGTGCAACGGCCGTACGAAGAAGCCCGGCAATTCGTCCGCGGGTACTCCCTGGCGATGCAGAAGGGAACTCTGGCCGAAGATGGCCGGCCGACCGGGGAAACCTACACGACGAAGATTTATGCGACACTTTTGACGTATAGTGGGTTTGTGGAACAGTTGCAGAACGTTCGGGAACTCCATGAATGGCTGCAAATGGTGCTGGGCAAGAATGTCGTCGGCGACATCAAGCGCGTCGAAAAGATCTGTGAGCGTATCGGCCTGAGCTTCAGAGGGCGGGGCCGCCCCACCAGGAAAGAAAATCCGACACGCTAGGCCTTGGCTTGTCGGTTTTTCCTGCCGCATGCTGCCGGTAATCTGCCGGCATGCAAACGATTCAAAGCGGTAACTCAAATCCGAAACAGACATCGCCCGCGGCGGGGGCCGCGGCGCGCGGAGCGCGCCGCGCCCCGCCGCTTCCTTGTCTATTAGTTAATAATACAAACGGGGACGACGACCAACCGACCGGACCCACCGTCAGCAGCTACCGAAAGCGCAAAGCGGAGGCGGCGCGCGTGGACGTACAATGGCTCATCGAGAAATGGGGCGTAAACAATACGGTTTTCGTAACGATTACCTTCGATATGAAAGTCTGGGACAAGAAGGAGGTCTATCGGCTGTTTAACAATTTCCGCACGCGGGCCTGGGTGGGTGCCGGTATTTCGGAAGCCGTCAAATTTATCGAGGAGCACGATGATGGATCCTTGCATATTCATATTGTGGGCAATGCCGGAGCGGACGTTCGGACCGGCTTCGACTTCGCAGCGTTCGAGGCGGCGCGCAAGCTGGACCGGCGCGGCTGCCGGCGGGGTCGGTACTACAAGTTGACGCGGGCCTACGGGGCCAGTGCCTCGCCGCGACTGCGCTGGTTGTGGGCCTACTTCCGGAAGATGCAGCGCAAATACAAGAACATCGGGCGGATCAGCGTGGAGCCGCTCAAGGGAAATGCTGCTGCTGCGGCGTTCTACCTTGCCAAATATCTGACGACCGGCTACGGGGCGACGGTTTATCGGCTCAAGGGGCTGCACCGGGTTGAATACCTGGGCTGCACGCCGAATCATTCGACGCAATTCACCAGGGCGACGCCCAAGGGCTGGGCGAGGCGCCAGCAGTTGAAGCGCTGGGCGAAAGCCATCGGGTACGATTCCCTCGATGCCTTGCGGGAACATTTCAAAGGCCGGGATGGGAAAATGTATTGGAACAAGCTCGCGCATGCACAGCGGGCCTTGATCTATTCGTCGCAATGGTTCGGGCGCGAGGACGTCTTCCCGACCTTGGCACATGCGCAAGCGGCGGGGATGGACTGCGGTTCTCTGCCGGTCACTGCTGTTCAAATCAGCGGGTTACGGCCGAAACTCGATTATGTGGATGAGTTGCGGCAAGCGGCCAAGGAGGCGTGGGCTAAAGGTGATCAAGAAGAGGCGCAGGATTTGTGGCGGACGATGCGAGCGGTGCAAAATCGGCGGCAAACGCAGTTTTCGGATGCGGTCAGCCAAGATGACCGGTCGCGGTGGCATGAACTTGCGGTCCAGCGATACCGGGAAACGGTGAAGGACATGGAGCAAGCGGCAGAAAAAGCACAGAGTCCTGAGGCGTTGCGGGCCAAGGAACGGGCGGCAGCCTTGGTGCAAGGCGTGGTAAACGCCTTTGGCGGGAAAATTGATCGGATTGAATTGCCAGGGTCACAGGTGAGGCGATGAAGGTGCGCTTTCCAAGGCGTGAAAAAATCGCTACCATACTCGTCAAGGATGTGGCGCACCACGTTTTGGCCTCACGGGAATGTATGAACGCCAAGGTTCGATTGAACGTCACCGCCGGCCCGATGCGGGGCAAGGAGTTCGTCTTTGCCGAACACGACACCTTCGTCGTTGGACGACAGGCGGATTGCCACTGCTGCCTGCCGGATGACCGGCTGGTTTCGCGGCATCATTTCTTCATGGAGGTCAACCCGCCCGACGCGCGTATCCGCGACTTCGGCAGCCTCAACGGCACGCACGTCAACGGCCGCAAGATCGGCGCGCGCGCGAAGGGCGAGACGCCGGAAACTGGCGCGAAGCGCGCCTATCCCGAGGTGGAAATCAAACACGGAGACGTGATCCAGGCCGGGGAAACCACGCTCGCCGTCGTGGTGGAAGCCCCGCCGTCCGCTGCGGGGGTGGTCTGTGACCGCTGCGGCAAGGATGTAGCGGCGGAAGCTGGCGTTGGACGTTCCGGTTCCTATATCTGCGATGCTTGCCGACAGAGCATGCAGCAGGATCCTGCCCAAATTATCCGAGCCGTGGTGGGTGATGACGCCGCGGACCATGCGGCAGCATCGCCGTTTCCCGGCTACCGCATCGTGAAGCGCCTATCGGCCGGCGGCTTTGGCGTGGTTTATCTGGCCGAGCGCGCGCGCGACAGCCACCCGGTAGCCATCAAGGTAATGCTCTCTCGCATTGCCGTGGAAGAAAATGCCAGCCGCAAGTTCGGCAAAGAGATTGTGCTCTTGAAGGAGTTGCGGCACCCCAACATCGTGGATCTGCTCGATTTCAAGGCCGAAGGAAGCGCGTTCTATTTTGTCATGGAATACTGCCCCGGCGGTAGTGTTGCGCGCTATATGGCCGGACACGGCGGCAAGCTGTCGCTCCAAGCCGCCTGGCCGATCATGCTCCAGGCACTCGAAGGCCTGGCCCATGCGCATCAGCGCGGCATTGTCCACCGCGACCTCAAGCCCGGCAATATTCTCCTTGCCGGCACACCCCAAAAACCCATCGCCAAGCTGTCCGACCTCGGCCTCGCCAAGAACTTCGAGCAGGCCGGCTTCAGCGGCATGACCCTGACTGGCGCCTACGCGGGTACGCCGGTTTTCATGCCCAGTGAGCAGTTAACCAACTTCAAATACGTGAAACCTTCCACTGACGTTTGGAGCCTCGGCGCGACGTTCTACAACATTTTAACCGGCCAACTGCCACGTGATTTCCCTAAAGGTGAAAATCCCTTGGACATCATCTTGAAGAACGAAGTCATCCCTCTTAGCCAGCGCGATCCGGAGCTGTACCCCTTCATTGCTGCCGTAATAGACAAAGCCCTGCAACCACTGGCCAAAGACCGCTATCAGAACGCGGGAGAGATGCTGAAGGCGATGGAGGATTGCCCGGATTTATGATTCAATCCCAAGGTGCAAAGACCGGGGAGAAACTACGGAATGCACGGAATGACAAGGAAGAAAAACAACCGCGCTGCTGATGCGCACGGCGACAGAGCGCCGTGGCTACACTGTAGTCGCCCCGCTCTGCCGTGGCACCAAAACGATTGAATGCAGAACGGGGGTCGAACCATGGCCGCATGGAATCCGGGCGAAGTGATTTTGGGCGACTACCTGATCGAGAAGAAACTTGGTCACGGCGGTATGGGTGAAGTTTGTCTCGTCAAGAGCCAGTCCACAGGTCGGCAGTTTGCTGTCAAGAGGGCTTTGGTAAAGAACGAGATAAGCCGGAAATTGTTCCTTGCGGAACTGCAGAACTGGATTGATCTACCGGAACACCCTAACATCGTCCCTTGCCGGTTCTTCCGTACAGTGGGCGATGAAATCGTAATTTTCGCCGACTACATCGAGGGTGGTTCGCTCGCCGCCTGGATTGCCCAGCGCAAGCTGACAACATTGGAGCAGATCTTAGACGTGGCGATTCAGTTTGCCTGGGGTCTGCATGCCATTCACGAGCGCGGATTGATCCATCAGGACGTAAAGCCCGGCAACGTGCTCATGACTCATGATGGGGTACCAATTGTTACGGACTTCGGACTCGCTCGCGCGCGGTTTCAAGCGGCAAATGGTGCTTTCGTCTCACCGGTGCTGTCGCCGGAACAGCATAGCGTTCTAGTACCTGGCGCGGGGTTCATGACTCTAGAGTACGCCTCGCCGGAGCAAGGGGCCGGTCAGCCCCTTTCCCTCAAGACGGACATCTGGTCCTGGGGCGTGAGCGTGCTCGATATGTTCATGGGCGGCGTGTCGTGTCCGCGAAGCGGGCATATCGCCGCCGAAGTCCTTGAGAGCTTTCTCGAAAACGGTCAGATGGAGGCGGGCTTGCCGGAAATGCCAGGGGTGGTGGCGGGGCTTCTGGCGCAATGTTTCGTTCACGATCCCGCGGCGCGTGTAGTGGAACTCGATTTGATTGCCGAAACACTGATTGGATATTTGGAATACAGCATGGGGCGGAAATATGAACGCAAGCCACCGCAAGTTGGTTCCGCTCCTATGCACCATGTTCAGCATGAACGTAAGTATGAGGACGTTTCATGGGATAACCCGCGTGAATGGTTGCGAAAAGCTCTGACAATTGTGGGAGGTGATCCTGCCGCCGCGGACACATACCGGCCGGCGGCAGCATTTAGCCGAAAAGGAGCAGGCGTTGCAGACCTCGCTGTCTATGAAGAGGCGGAACGGCTTTACAAAAGAGTAATTGAGAAAGGTAATACGAATGCTCTTGAACCATTATCTGACCTTTATGAAGACAAGGCGGTCCTTTGCGACAGTCTTGACGATATTGAAGGATCGCTGCAAGCACATGACAATTGTATTGCGATTCGACGGCAATTGATGGAACAGGATGGGCGCTTGGACTTGGCGAATGAACTAGCAGCGGCTTTTATGAATAAAGCTATTACTGCTAGGCGCGTGGGCGATCTGAAGAGTGCGATTGCGCTATATGATCAATGTATAGCAATCCGTCGGCGCTTGGTAGATCAAGAGAGCCGTTCTGATTTGGAAGACAGTCTGGCCATGGCCCTGTTGAACAAGGCGGTTGTGTTTGCTGATATGGGTGATCTGAAAGGTGCAGTTGTTCTATATGACCAGTGCATTACGATTAGACGTCGGCTGTTTGAGAAAGACGGGCGCGACGATTTGACAGATGGCTTGGCAATTGCCTTGATGAACAAGGCAAATGCTATTCAGAAGATGGGCGACCCGAAGGGTGCTGTGGCGCTATTAGATCTTTGCGTAACTATGTATACGTGGTTAGTGGACCAGAAGAAACGCTTTGATTTGAGAGGAAGACTAGCTCAATCTGTCATGAATCAGGCAATTGTATTGGGGATGTTAGGCGATCTCCATACCTCGATAGGCCTCTTTAATCGGTGCATCCCAATCTGGCGTCAGTTAGTGGAACAGGAAACCATCAGAGAATATGAGGATAATCTAGCACTGTCGCTAATGAACAAGGTTATTGCCTTGCAGAAGCTGGGCGATCTGAAAAGTGCAATTGAATCCAATGACGATTGTATTTCGATCTGGCTCCGATTAATGGAACAAGAGGGTCGTTATGACCTTTCAGATAATCTAGCTCAATCTTTCATGATCAAGGCTAATATCGTTTGGGAAATGGGCGATATGCTTCAAGCAGTGCAACTGTATGACCGATGTATATCGCTCCGCAAACGATTGGTCCAAGTAGAGGATAGAAAGGAATTGGCAGGTGATTTGGCATGGTCACAATTGAATCGTGCTAGGCTGTTGGGGGTTATGGGGAATTTAACGAGCGCAGAAGTCGTAATTGCAAAAGAAGCTTTTGCTCTGCTGAGGGAAGAGGTGCAGCACACGGGACGTTCAGATCTACGAGATGTTTTGAATTGGGCTCGGAAGGATCTTGCTAGTATATTAAAATGAATTTACAAAGTATCGAGAATAGCAGCGAAGAGAAACTACGGAACACACGGAATGACACGGAAATTCAATGATGCAGCCATGGTGCCAGTGGAGTGGCAACTGGGCGATGTGATCCTCGACCTGTACGAGGTGAAGCAGATCCATGCCGGCGGCGGAATGGGCTTGGTCTATCGGGTCCATCACCGCGGCTGGAACGTAGATCTTGCCGCCAAAAGCCCGCGAACTGATTTCTTTCAGACCGATTTGCAGAAGAAAAACTTCATCCGCGAGTGTGAGACGTGGATCAACCTCGGCCTGCATCCGCACATCGTCAGTTGCTACTACGTCCGCACACTGGGCGGGGTGCCGCGCGTGTTTGCCGAATACGTCGAGGGTGGCAGCCTCAAGGACTGGATTGACAGCAAGAAGCTCTACGAAGGCGGCGAGCAGGAGACGCTCAAGCGCATTTTCGACATCGCCATTCAGATGGCGTGGGGTCTTCACTACGCTCATGAAAAGGGTCTGATTCATCAGGACGTGAAGCCCGCCAACGTGCTGATGATGCCGGACGGAACGACGAAGATAACGGACTTCGGATTGGCGAAAGCGCGGGCCGCGGCTGGGGAGACCGTCATGGCCGGCGCAGGCCGCAGCATTCTGGTTAGCACGGGCGGCATGACACCAGCCTACTGCTCGCCGGAGCAAGCCAACAAGCAACAGTTGTCGCGCCGGACCGACATCTGGTCGTGGGGACTAACGGTCTTGGAGATGTTTGCTGGTGGAATATTTTGGCGGGCTGGGCAGGCAGCGGCCGACGCCTTACAGAGCTACGCGGAGCAAGGGGATACTGGGGGTACGATTCCATCAATGCCCGCAGAGGTTATGGATCTTCTAGCGCTTTGCTTTCATCAGCAGCCGGACAACCGCCCGAAGAATATGGACGAAGTCGCTGAAAGCCTAAGGCTCCTCTACCATGAGGCCACTAGGAGCGACTATCGTCGGACGGAGCCGAAGCCGGTCGCACTGCTCGCGGATGGATTGAACAACCGTGGCGTTTCCTTGCTTGACTTGGGCCGGAAGGAAGACGCTGAAAAGCTCTTGGTGGAAGCCCTCAAAAGCGACCCACTCCACCCGGAGGCAACCTTCAACATCGGACTTATCCGTTGGAGGTCAGCTAGGATCACGGACGCTGATCTTGTGAGACAACTGGACAATATTCGCAAGACCCGCGGAGAGGATTGGCGGGCGGATTATTTCATCGGCCTTGTTCATCTGGAGCGATGTGATTGTGACTCAGCGAAGGTAATATTGGCGAAGATTCCGCCCGAGCTAGCACAAGGCCGAGAAATCGCGATTTTGACGCATGCCGCAAGCAACGAATGTTATAACACCAGACAAACCCGCGTCCTGACTGGCAAAACCGATTGGGTGTCATCAATAGCATTGACTACTGATGGAAATCTTGCCCTTACGGGCAGCCATGGGCGAATGGCGAAAGACCACAGCCTCTATCTGTGGGACCTGCGTTCGGGTGATTGCATCAAAGAGCTGAAGGGACACCATGGAGGTGTGACTGCGGTTGATATGAGTGAAGACGGACGCGTGGGCCTATCTGGTGGTGAAGATGGAACAGTTCGATTATGGGATGTTGTGAACGGCGGGTGCCTGAAAACATACAATGGGCACACAGATGTAGTATCGGCCGTTTGTCTCTCAACTAATGAAAAGATTACTGTTTCTGGCAGTTGGGATCAGACATTACGCGTATGGGATATGGACACAGGATGTTGCCTGAGATTGCTCAGAGACCACGGAGGAAGAATCTTCTCCGTTTGTATTGCAATCGAAAACGATCTCGCTGTGTCCGCTGGCGGAACTGTGAAAGATGGTGATTTCGGTGTCCGCCTTTGGCGTCTTAGTACCGGATGTTGTCTGCATGTCCTCGATGGTCATGCTGGTCCTGTTAACGCGTTGAGTCTAACAGCAGACAGAAAGATGCTGCTCTCATGTAGCTATGACAAAACGCTTCGACTCTGGGATATTGCCACAGGAAGGTGCATCCGCGTTTTCCGGGGTCATGCTTGGGCGATATCCGCAGCATGTATCAGCCCCAACGGGAGCAGTGCTTTGTCGTCTGACCATGCCGCCCTCTTGCTTTGGGATGTTGCAACGGGCCGATGCGTCCGGCATTTGCCGCGTAATGCGGATGATGCTCTGAAATCAATACAGTTCACCGCCGGTGGAGCGATAGCAGTCGTCGGCGGATACGACAAAAAACTGACAGTCTGGCGTCTCAATTCTCAGCAGTATAGAGCCCCCTTTGCCATCTCACTCGTTACGACAATCTTAAAGGCGACATCCGATGCTGTGAGGTACGCTGCTGATATGGGACGAGCCCGTGAGGCAATACTGACGAAGGATGCGGCTGGTGTACTGAAGCATATCAACTCGGCCCGATCAGTGGCTGGATATCAACGCTCGCCCGAAATATTGCAGATTTGGCAATCGCTTTACACGTGGTTGCCACGTAGCACACTGAATCACGCGTGGGAAGAGGGTCGGATCGAATCCGCCAATAGAGACGCATTCGCATCAATAGACATAACGTCCGATGGTTGTTTTGCCATTTCACGCGGAGGGTTTCGGGATAATATGGTCCGCCTATGGGAGTTGTCTTCACGTCGGTGTTTGCGTGAGTTTAATTGTGAATGGGGTTCATCCATATGTCTTAGTGCGGACATGCGTACAGCGTTAATGGACGGGTTCCGCTTACATCTATTGGAAATAGCGACAGGAAGAATTCATATCCTCGACGGTCATGCGGGAGATATTAGCGCGGTGTCAATTAGCCCAGACAGTCGGTTCGGAATCGCTGGACATTACGACGGAGTTGCACAGTTGTGGGACTTGCAGACAAAGAAACCGGTTCGAGTCCTATGTGGACACAAAGACACCATCAATGCCGTGTGTTTCAATTCGGACGGTCGGTTTGTCATAACTGCCAGTGGCGATTGGGTAAACGGTCCAGCAGACGCGACAGTCCGGATATGGGATGTGGCAAATGGATCTTGCTTGCTGACGCTGGGGGAACAAAAAGCTGCTGTAATGACGGTATGTGTGACACTTGATGACCAGCATGTTCTTTCGGGATGTTCCGATGGCAAACTCCAATTGTGGGGGTTGCATTCGGGCTGTTGCGTACGGACATTCGAGAGGCATGACGGTTGGGTGAAGAAATTATGCGTTTCATCCGACGGGCGCGTCGCTCTGTCGGGTAATGATGACGGGGCGATCCGGTTTTGGGATGTATCTACCGGTGCTTGCCTCCAAGTTCTTAAAGGGCACACCGGCAGCATTACCGATATTCGTCTGAGTGCCGACGGACGCATGGTCGTATCCGCAGGCGAAGATGGAACCATGCGACTGTGGGCACTGGATTGGTCATTAGGAAAGAAAGACCAGTCAGACTGGCATGAAGGTGCTCTCCCGTTCTTGCGGATATTTCTAACGTTACATACTCCATATGTAGATTACACACAGCAAGACCAGAAACCATGGAACGCGAACGACTGTCCTTTGTTGGCAAGGCGCGGCCAACCGCAGTGGACAACTGGGGATTTTAATCGGCTTCTTCAGACTCTTGGATGCGCTGGGTATGGATGGCTAAGACCTGATGGCGTGAGATGCGAATTGGAAAAGATGGCGAATGAGTGGACAGAACCACCACCGTTTTGACTAGTTGGGGTTGACAGTAAGTCGAAGAAAGTCTTGGTAGGCGGTTGAATCAAATCGGAGTTGAGAACATGGCTGCATGGAAAACGGGAGAAGCAATATTGAGCGACTAACTGATAAAGAAAGAACTTGGTCGCGGATACATGGGTCGTGTCGTTCTGGTTATGGACCTGCATATTCTTGGGTATGAAGATTGGAAATCATCGCTGTTCCTCAGAGCGGCAATCATACTATTAAGGTCTGTTGATCAAATGTTCATACATCCGAAGGAAGTTAATTCTGGCTAATGCTGCGATAAAGCATGCTTCGATAAGAATCCAATGAGCGGGAAGGATCTGAACTTGTCGGTTGAACCACTTGAGCTTATCGGCAGCGATTGGATGCCTTCGAGAGTTGTAATTCTCTTGAATGGTGTCTATGAAAAGACAAGTGTGCGTCTTCTCGCCACCAGGCAGATGGATGACTTTGAAGTCCTTGACAATGCCAGCAAGCTTGGCGGTATGAAGGGAGAGATGCCGTACTTGCGTGAGGATTGAAAGCAACTCATGTGTATCCAAGGCAAACTTGATATTGCTTCTTTTCCAGACTGGCACCAATGCATCAGGCAAACCAGAGGGAAATACCTCTCCGAAGGATTGGAGTTCAGAAATGGCGGCTCGAAAGTACCAAAGAGCCTGATCGTGGTTGTCGTCGTCACAGTGCAGTTTCAGTTGTTCTGTGAAGAACCTGGCAGCGCAAAGACGATCATAACTGTTGAGCATTGAACGTAACGGAGTATAATCAAGATCACCTCCGACAACTTGAATATCATCCTCTAGTTTAAAATGCAGGACGAGTTCTGAAGGTGTGCTGGTGGACCCTTGGAGGCACGCATCACTGCGCATTTTGCCGTTTGTGTTTGTTGGCAATGTCGCCTTCGCATGGTGGTTGATCTTCTTATCCTTCGGCTCATTTATGCTCATCGTCCATAGCCCCCCGCGTCATACGTATCGCCGTCGGGAATTGTATCACCGAGCAACATTCAAGGGAAGCTTTTCCCTCGGTCATTAAGACAAGTACCTAAGCGCTGCAGCGGCTCTGGCTACAGATTCGGCATCTTGCCATTTTTCTGTATTATTTTGTGTTTCTTGGTTATGCTACCGGCATGTTCGGTCTGTTGCTGTGATGAAAAGAGCGGGGCGGTGACATGAAATATTCTCCGGCGGTTGATCTGATCGGGCGGGCTGCGATGCGCGAGGTGGCGACTGGGCGCAGCGAGGGCGTCGAGACGGAGCATTTCCTGATAGCGCTGACGACCGGCCGCGATGGCTTGGGCGCCTTCGGGATTCCCTTTTCAGCCGGGCTATGGTAATGCCTCGCTGCGACATGAATGCCGAGTCTGACAGGTTGGAATTCAAACAATCGCTGGCGGCGTGGCGGGAGGTGGTGGAGTCCGTCGCGGCGCTGGCCACCGTGCATGGCGGGGAGATTCGTATCGGCGTGAAGCCGGATGGCGCTCACGCTGGCGTCCAAGTGGGCCGCGGGACGGTGGAGGATCTGGCGAACAAGATCAAGTTGAACACCGATCCGGCGCAATATCCATCATTGACGGTTGAGGGACCGGACACGAGTGCCGCCATCGTCGTGCAGGTTGAAGAAAGCCCGGTCAAACCGGTCTGGGCATTTGGCCGGCCGCTCAAGCGCGTCGGCAAGACCAATCAACATATCACCCGCGACGAAGTACAACGGATGATGGAGATCACAACGGGGCGGACGTGGGATGCGCTGGGCTGTCCGGGCTGCACGCCAGCCGACATGGCGGATGCGCCGGTGACCGCCTATCTTGGATTGGCAGGCTTGGAAACTAACACGACCCGTGACCTTCTGTTAAAAAACCTGGGATTGCTGAACGAGGCTGCGGTCCCCTGTCATGGTGCAGTGCTGCTTTTCGCCCGCAACCCGCAACAGTTCATTCCGGAAGCGCAGGTGAAGTGCGCGCGTTTTGCCGGGACAACGTCGGTCAATTTTTTGGATGAACGCACGCTCGATGGAACGCTGTTGTATCAGTTGGATGAGGCGTTGGCGTTTGTGGCGCGCAATACCCGCCAGGCGTTGCAAATCACCGGGCGAGCCGAGCGAGAAGTTGTGCCAGAGTATCCCGCCGAGGCCGTGCGCGAGGCGCTGGTGAACGCCCTCTGCCATCGCGATTATGCGGCCACGGGTACGGTGCAAGTGCGTATTTATGACGATCGCTTGGAGGTCTGGAATCCTGGCCGGCTGCCACCGGAATTGTCCATCGAAAAACTACGGCACGCGCATCCCTCGCGCCCGCGTAATCCGCGCCTGGCACAGGCGCTCTACCGGGCACGGGTGATTGAACACTGGGGCACCGGCACCCTGCGGATCATCAATGCCTGCGTAGGCCGCGGAATCAACGTGGAATTCAGCACAGAATCAGGCGATTTCGTTGTGCGTTTCCTTAAAACTGCGGCCCTGATGCCTGCAGAAAATGGCATATTGAATGAGCGGCAGAAGAAGGCCTTGGCCTATGTTCACGAGCACGGGCAGATTTCGAACAGTGAATACCAACGCCTTGCCGGAGTGAGTGAGCGGCAGGCACTTGAAGACCTCAATGAGTTGGCAGCGGCAGGCAGATTCAAGCGCATTGGGCGTGGTCGCGCCACGCGCTACATGCTGAAATAAAAGGGACGAGTGCGGGATTAGTGCGGGATTAAGCGTATTTCGTTGTCTGTTAAGTGATTGTTGAATGCGGGATTAGTGCGGTATTGAGCGCAACCGTATGCCGCACAAGCAGTTGGATTAGTGCGTGATCCTGCGGGATTGTTTAAGTCGAACCCGAGGAACTATGAAACTTTCTCCGGCGGTCGATCTGCTCTGGCGGGTGGCGGTGCGTGAGGCGGTGGCCGGGCAAAGCGAGTGCGTCGAGCCGGAGCATTTCCTGATGGCGCTGACCACGGGCCGCGATTTCTGCGACGACGCGGCGCTGGCCGATTTGCGCGCCAAGGGCCTGAACACGGAACTTTTCGCGGCCGAGCTCACTCTGACGCCAACCGTGTTGGAAGCCGCCAAGATCAATCCCGCCCAAGCACGCCGGGCGCTGCGCGCCAGGCTGGGTATGGGGCAGCACGTACACGAGCAGGGCAAGGTTGTCCACCGCTCGCCGCGCTGCCGCCAGTTGTTCAGGGCGGCCGAAGAACTGGCCAAGTCGACCGGATTGCCGTTCGTGCATACCGGCGCGTTATTGCTGGCCCTGTTGGCTGAGCCGGATTCCATCGGCGGCCAACTGCTGCGCGAGAAGGGCGCCGACCTTGACGCGCTCCGCAAGCTTATCGGCGATAGGATCGCTGCGATACAAGAAGCGGTAGCCGCGGGTATTCCACAGGATGCAAGCGAGCCGCAGAAAAGAGTTTCCATGCTGGAGCGTTTCGGGCGCGATCTGACGAAGGCGGCGGCGGAAGGCAAGCTGCCGCCGGTGATCGGCCGCCGCCCGGAAATTTTGCAGGTCATCCAGACGCTGGCGCGCAGCAACAAGAACAATCCCGTGCTCGTGGGTGAGGCGGGCGTGGGCAAGACGGCAATCGTCGAGGCACTAGCCCAGCGCGCCGCCGCCGGCAA
>Ga0209777_10000930_pt1 | contig 44985 bp, 42 predicted proteins | sample FrelakmetHBP12HB_FD_187147 | JGI IMG/M metagenome (GOLD analysis project Ga0209777, IMG submission 187147) | Freshwater lake sediment microbial communities from the University of Notre Dame, USA, for methane emissions studies -HBP12 HB (SPAdes)... | ecosystem: Environmental > Aquatic >...
TTAAGCTGGAGGCGCTTTCCCTGCTCGTCCAGAAACACGCTCTGGTCATTCACGCTCACCAACTCGGCAACCTCGGTGGGATGCTTCAGCACGATCTGCCGTTTGGGCGCATCGACCGAAGAAATGATAAAGAAATCCTCGCCAGCATAGTCAGCCGGCTGTCGTTCCTTGGCATTCAGCCCGGGCATCAGCCACATGCGGAAAACCAGAGTGAAGAGGATAGCGATGGTACGAATTCTCATGTTCGATGCCCTTCTTCACACAATCCTGCGGTCTGCGATGCTCCGCTGCGTGTAATTCGCCAACGCCTGGAGTCTGGCCAATAGGAATCCAGAATCTCCATGTTCTGCAGTACCCTTCTCTAGTCTTGCTGATTCTCCAGTGCGCCTTTCCGGTCGGCGTTCACCGGGGCTTCTCTTCCTCAGGGTGGGCCCGGTCCATCCGGTTGCCGACGCCTCATCCTCTCCTCATGCCGGCGTACGAGTTCGTCAAACTTGGCCGCCTGCTCGGGAGTCAGAATGCGCCGGATGCGGTCGTGCGATTCTTTGCGCAGGTTGTCGAAGGCCGGCGCCGTCTGCTTCCTCAGCTCCCGGAGCCTTGCATCTGTTTCGTCCATGATCTGGTTCAGTTGCCGCACTTGGTCATCTACAAGATTCAACTCGTGCCGCATCCGGTCCACAAAATGTTGGCGGCTGAATCTCATGTGCCAGTGGCCGGTGTACCAAGTCAGGAAGAAAGCACCCGCTCCGCCCAGAATCGCACCGAGCAGAAACGTCAGGATGAAGTAAACATAAGCGCGCCTGATCATCGCTCTCCCCTTCCTCCTCCGTTCGCGAAGGTCAATGGCATGGCGTCCTGCAGGCTGGGGAACTCCTCGCCCAAGGCAAAGTCGGCCCGCGCTGATACCGCTCCCGCCTGCACCAAGTAAAGATCAACCGACGCCGGTTCCCGGAGCGGCCCTGAGGAAGGCAGTAGCAACACCAATAAGAGGGTCAGAGTAAGTACTAAGGTGGCGTAAACAAAGCGCTTCCCGACCTGTTCCAGGAAGTCGGGCCGAGGGCCCGGCAAAACCGCGGCCTCCTCGATCCGCCGTAAAACCCGCGCGGAAAACCCCCACGAGGCCTCCGGTACCAGCTCCCAGCTGAGTTCGTGAAACCCGGCCGAAACCAGCCGCCAGTCCCTGGCGTAAGCCGCACAGGTCAAGCAATCATCGAGGTGCTGCCGAACCGACAGGGAAAACTCCACCGTCGGCGCCTCCTCCAATATCGTCCTAACCTCTTGACAACGCATGGCTTATTTTCCTTCCCGCAGTCTTTTCAGGTCTTCGAGCATTCGCTTGCGGGCTCGGTGCAGGCGCACTTTAACGTTGGCCGGCTTGATTCTAAGAGTATCGCCGATTTCTTCCATCGACAATCCATCTAACTCCTTGAGACTCAATATGATGCGATCATTAGGCGCCGCCCGCTCGAGGAGTTTGCCCACCAATTCCCGCGCCGCGATCTGATCTTCATGGGTCGATTCTCCAGGTCCCGGGCGCTCGAAACGGTTTTCCAACTGCCGTTGTCGCTCCTCGGGCATATCGGCATAGTAAGTAACCCGTGAGGCACGCTGGCGGCGCAAGTAGTCATAACAGTGATTAATTGCAATCCGCGAGAGCCAGGTGCCGAAAGACGCCTGGAAGCTATAACTCCGGACGGCTGCAAAGGCCTTGATGAAGATCTCTTGAACCATATCTTCCACCTCCGCCGGCCGGCGGATAAGATGGTAGACAAGAGCGAAGATTCGCCGCTGATAGCGCTCGGCAAGCTGGCCGAAGGCTTCCGGGTGCCCGTTCTGGGAGCGCCGGATCCATTCTCCTTCCTGGGCAATTTCCGTGTTGCGGTGTTCCATCCGGTGTCCATTTCCGGCTTTCCCTCATCTGCTAATGACGAGCGAGTGGCCGGTAGGGTTACACTAGGCGGTGGGTACGGAACGTTTCAAATTTCGATTGACCAAGCCCCGTACCTATGAAAGAATCTACGCATGGTCATCGGAAAACGCCTTCGTCAATTGCGGGAGGCAAAAAGCCTCTCGCAAGGGGATATCGAGAAGAGAACGGGTTTACTGCGTTGTTACATCTCCCGGGTGGAGAATGGCCATACTGTACCTTCCCTCGAAACGCTGGAAAAGCTCGCTGCCGCCTTACAGATTCCCCTCTACTACCTGTTTTATGAGGGTGACGCGCCACCCCCTTTGCCCAATCTGAGCGAGCGATACTCCACCGAGGAACTGGCCCGGGACAATGAGCAGGAGGAAGAGTTGAAGTTCATCGAGAAGGTGAAACAACTCCTCTCGAGGATCAACGAGAGAGATCGGCAACTCCTGCTCTATGTTGCCCAGAAGCTGGCCAGTCGGTAAGGGCACCTTTCTCCAGCGCCGTTAGACCCGTTCTAAGCACGCGGGTGTACTTTATTCCCACTCGATCGTGCCCGGCGGCTTCGAGGTCAAGTCGAAGAGGACCCGGTTAACTCCTTTCACCTCGTTCACGACCCGCGTAGCGATCCGTTCGAGCAGCTCCGCCGGGAGCTTGGCCCAATCCGCGGTCATGCCGTCCTCGGACTCCACGGCCCGCACGGCAATGGTCGAGGCGTAAGTGCGCGCATCTCCCATGACGCCCACACTCGACACGGGCAACAACACGGCGAAGGATTGCCAGAGCCGCTGGTAAAACCCCGCGGCGCGCACTTCGGCCAGCACGATCGCGTCGGCCTCACGCACCATCCGCAGGCGTTCCTCGGTCACCTCGCCCACAATCCGCACGGCCAGACCCGGCCCCGGGAACGGCTGACGGTTCACGACTTCCGCGCTTAATCCCAGTTCCCTGCCCACTACCCGCACCTCGTCTTTGAAGAGTTCGCGCAGGGGCTCCACCAGGCGAAACTTTAAATCCGAAGGCAGTCCGCCCACGTTGTGGTGGCTCTTGATCGTCGCCGCCGGACCCTTCACGGAAACTGATTCGATGACGTCGGGATAGAGCGTGCCCTGCACCAGCCACTCGACGTGGCCGCTGGTCTTCTCCACGCGGCGCGCTTCCTCGTCGAAGATGGCGATGAACTCGTTGCCGATGATCTTGCGCTTGCGCTCGGGCTCGTCCACGCCAGCGAGTTTGGTGAGGAAACGCTCGGAGGCGTCCACCGCGTCAATATTGAGGTGCAGCTTGGTGCGGAGGCTCTCCTGCACCTTGGCGAACTCGTTCTTGCGCAGCACGCCGTTGTTGACGAAAACGCAGGTAAGGCGGTCTCCGATGGCACGGTGCACGAGGGTGGCGGCGACGGAGGAGTCCACGCCGCCGGAGATGGCACAGATGGCGCGGCCGGCGGGGCCGACCAGCTCGCGCACACCGGCGACGGTGGAGTCTATGAACTTCTGCGCCGTCCACGATGGCTCGGCCTGGCAGATGGCGAAGACGAAGTTGCGCAGCACCTTGGAGCCGAGCGGCGTGTGGTGCACCTCGGGATGGAACTGCACGGCGTAGTAACGGCGGGCAGCGTCCTCTATGGCGGCGATGGCGGTGGCCGAACGGGCAATGAGCTTGAAGCCCGGAGCGAGTTCCTCCGCCTCGTCGCCGTGCGACATCCAGACGGAGAGCTCTTTCGGCAGTCCCTCGAAAAGCAGTGACGGCTGCTCCACGGAGACCTCGGCGTGGCCGTACTCGCGCTTGCTGCCGGGGCGCACCTTGCCGCCCAGGGCGTGGGTCATGAAGTGCAGGCCGTAGCAGATGCCAAGGACGGGGAGGCCGAGGTGCAGTACCTGGGCGTCAGCGGCCGGGGCGTCAGCGTCATAGACGGACGACGGTCCGCCGGAGAGGATGATGCCGACCGGGGCGGCGGCGCGGATCTCGTCGAGCGAGGCGGTGCAGGGCAGGACGACGGAGAAGACGTTGAACTCGCGGATGCGGCGCGCGATGAGCTGTGTGTACTGCGAGCCGAAATCCAGCACCACGATGGAAGGAAGCGGCTTGTGCTCCATTGCTAAGCTTCGCAAATTGGACGGCTGCTGTAAAGCTGGGTTCAGAGATGTGCCGTCCCTGTCGGGACTGGGTTCGTGCTTCGTTCCCCACCCCGGGCTTACGCCCGGGGCTATCCTATACCGCCCCTTCGGGGCTGTATTGTGCTGCGTCGTCCCAAGTGCGACACGCCCTCTGACTTCACGTAAGGGTCCTCCACAGCCCGAGGACGACTGCTACTTGATCACGAGCGAGTTGGCGAAGCGCAGGAACTCGCGGTCGCCGGCGGCGCTCTGGGCGTACTCCCTTGGGACGATGAAGACGACGAAGATGGCGGTGTGGGCGTCCACGATGATCATCCGGATACGCTTCCACTGCGTAACGCCTTCTTCCACCGCCTCGTAGAGGCCATAGGAGGCCGGGTGGCCCTGATACATGAAGTCCGCGTTCTCACTGCTCTTCAGAGTACCCATGCCGGCGGGCCCAAGCTGGTCGCGGTAGGAATGCGACGAAGAGTAATCCACAGTGATCGCGCTGTCTATGTTGCGCACGCTGACCAGCTCCTGCACGTCGCCCTGTACGGAGGCGTACACGGTATCCTGCCGGCCCTTGTCCGCACTGTGCTCCCCGCCCGCGGTGGCGACCCGGCCGTTGAATTCGGCGGAGAACCGCGGGGCATCATAGCTGACCTGTGCGACCGCGACCGTGGAGAGTGCGAGAACAGCGACAACGAGAAGAGTTATACGAAGACTGAATCGCATGATGAACTCCCGATGCGCACGGCGGCGAACGCCGGCGTTCTGCTGACTCTAGTGCGCCGGTCGTGGCGAGTGCAAGGACATATCTCTGCTTTCCGCTGCCGCTGTTCCCTGCTCTGCTTCCATGGCAATCACCGCATAGCCCGTCAGCCGCGCCAGCAGCAGGTAGTCGGAGGAGAGGATGTAGGCCAGTGAGATGAGGACGGCGAGCACAGCGATCAGCCAGCCCGGAGCAGCACTAGCCAGTGGGATCAACAAAAGTCCGGCGATCGTCAGTACCACCGCCGCCACCGTGCGCAGCAGTGCGTTCATGCCGGCAGCAGCGCGCAACTGGCGGCGATGACCTCTGACAAAGCGAATCGCCGCGACGGTGGCGTCGAGCGCGCCCAGGCCGTCGCGCAGCGCGAAGATGGGCGCCAGCGAGAGGAACCAGTTCACCACCGACCACACCGCGAAGGCCGCGCCGAAGACGAGAAGGAAGAGGAGGGCGGAGGCGAGGAGATTGGGATTCTCCGGCGAGCCGGCGACGGAGCTGCTGATGATGGAGCCCCCGACGTAGCCGATGAGGAGGATGAAACCGGCGGCGACGCGCCCGAAGCTGATGCCCGCCATGGCGAGCCAGCGCAGCGGCGGCGGCTCGGGCTGACCGCGCTCGGCGGCGAGGCGGCGCACGATGGCGCGCGTGGTGAGCCCGCGGCCGATGGTGAGCGCAGCGCCCCAGAGCAGCGCGAGAACAGGCAGAGCAACGACGAGCAGGCGCACGATGAGCGGCCGGGCGGCCTGCATGACCTCGGCGATGCCGGCGGCAACGGCCATGGGGTCGTGCGACTGGAGCAGAGATTGATCAGGCTCGGCGAGATAGGCGATGTGCTGAAATGTCGGCAAGCTGAAGAAGATGACCGCCAGCACGCCGAGTCCGAAGGACCATCGCCAGAGCAGCTCGACCAGGTAGAGAGACGGCTCCGCGCGCAGGATGCGGAAGGCTTCGCGATGAGGATCAGGCCGGTTCACGGCAACAGGATAGCGGAGGGAGCGGCGGATGGGGAGATTTCATTTACCCCGCTCAGGCCGTGGCGCTACACTCCGCCTGGTGGCGGATCATCTCCTTCCGAAAGAAGTAGTCTTGGAAAAGATATGGACGGGGTAGGAAACGATTACATCGACAAGGCGGTCGACGAGCTCATTTCGGCCCTGGGTGTGAAGGAATTCCTCGCACCCCAACAGTTTGTCTTTCTGCTTGACTCGCACAAGGTCAGAGAGTGCATCAAGGCGATCGGGCTGCAACTTGGCGTACCAATTGAACCAGACGTTTCGTATGTTGCGGAAGGATATCGACCGGGCGCCAAGGGTGGTTTTCAGACCTCGCGCCTCGTAACAACCGACCGGCACCATCGCGCAACCGGAAGCATTTCTGCGCAGGTTTCCATTCCTCAAGATCTTCCGTTGTACGGGAGTCCTAGTCTCGTCAATTTCCCAATCAGCGTCCGCCTCAGTGAGAACTGCAGCGCAAATGCCATGACCTTCATTGTCGTGATGGCGCATGAACTTTCACACGTTCTTCTTCACTCGCTATGGCACCGTGAGAAAGACAACGAGTTCTACACTGACTTAACTGCCATGATACTCGGTTTCGCCGATATCATGAGAACTGGAAGAAAGGTCGTTAAGAACAGCGCCTCCACGGAGTACAGACAACACTCCACTCGCACGACTACCTACACGAATACCACGACGTACGGCTATCTATCAGACGCAAACTTCACCTTTGCTTTCGAAAAGATCGAGCGCGTTCTGAACAAGCACAGGTTCGAAAGAAATAAGCTCCTAGGGAGCGTCGGTCAATTCAAGAAGAAGCTGGACGATGCAAGCAGCCTACCCTGGTATTTCCTGACGTATCTCCAGTATCTGGACAGTCATCTCAGGAGGAACATCCCCGCAAAGGATGGCCATCGCATCAGCGCCTTCCATCAATTCGGCTATATCGATGTCTTTCGCAACACGATCAAGAAGAGCGCTGCGACCCTGGGAACCACCTCACAGTTTGCGCAGAATCTGAGGAACTACACCGCTGAAAATGTAGAAACGATACGAGAGTGCGAAGCGCAGCTGGATGCCGCCGACCGCGAACTAACGACCCAACACTGCTTGCTTCGCGAGGATGTAAAGCTCCTACGGAAATATGTCAGCCCATTCCATCGGTTGAAACTGCGCTTTACCCCGGCAGGGGCGCGCAAGGCCTAATCAGGCTTGCCCAGGCTTTCATCCCGCCCTTCACGCGGAGTGAGGCAAGTCGGCTTCCCTACTTCACCACGATGTTGGCCAGCTTGCCTTTGACGACGATGACTTTGAGGGGCGGGCGGCCGGCGAGAGCCTGAACGACCTTGTCATCGGCGAGGGCGGCGGCGCGCACGGTGTCTTCGGAGGCGTCGACGGCGACGACGACGCGGCCGCGCAGCTTGCCGTTGATCTGCACCGCGACCTCAATCTCTTCCTCGGCGGCGAGCGCGGGGTCGAACTTCGGCCAGGGATGGCGCAGCAGGGTTGAGGCATCTTCGCCGAGCATTGTCCAAAGCTCAGCGGCGAGGTAAGGCGCGAACGGCGCGAGCAGCAGCGCAAGCGTGCGCTGCACGTCGGCGAGCAACGGCAGCGGAACCTCGCCCTTGCTTTGGTCTTCGGCGGCGTAAAGCTCGTTCACCAGCTCCATCATCGCGGCAATGGATGTGTTGAAGTGCCAGCGGCCGTCGAAGTCGTCGGTAATGCGGCGGATGGTCTGGTGCATCTTGCGTTGCACGTTGCGCGCGGCTGGCGGCAGGTCGGCGGGGATCGCCGCGTTCCACCCAGACTCTGCGGGCCGGGCGTTGCGCACCACGTAGCGGTAAACGCGTCCGAGGAAGCGGCTGATGCCCTCCACGCCCTTGTCCTGCCAGTCGAGCTGCTGGTCGGGCGGCGCGGCGAAGAGCGTGTAGAGCCGCGTGGCGTCGGCGCCGTAGCGCGCCACCATCTCGTCGGGCGAGACGGTGTTGCCGAGGTTCTTCGACATCTTGGCGCCGTCCTTGATGACCATGCCCTGCGTGAACAGCCGCGTGGCGGGCTCGTCATTCTTCACCAGGCCGATATCGCGCATGAACTTCGTCCAGAAGCGCGAGTAGATGAGGTGCAACACGGCGTGCTCGGCGCCGCCGATGTACTGGTCAATCGAAAACCAGTAGTTGGCGACGGCGGAATCGAAGGGCGCGGTCGCGATGGGGCTGGTGTAGCGATAGAAGTACCAGCTCGAATCCACAAAGGTGTCCATGGTGTCGGTCTCGCGGCGCGCTGGCTTACCGCACTTGGGACACTTCACGTTGACGAACTCTTTCACGTGGCTGAGCGGCGAGCCGCCCGCAGCGGCGATCTCCACGTCGTCCGGCAGGATGACGGGAAGCAGGTTCTCCGGCACCGGCACCACGCCGCAGGACTCGCAGTAGATCATCGGAATCGGCGTGCCCCAGTAGCGCTGGCGCGAGATGCCCCAGTCCTTGATGCGGAAGGTGATGGTCGCCTTGCCAAAGCCCTGCCGCTCGGCAAGCGCCGCCATCTTCTGCTGCGCGTCGAAGACCGGAAGGCCAGTGAATTCGCCGGAGTTGATGACCTCTCCCTCTTCTTCCACGGTGAAGGGCAGCGCCGGCGGCCCGCTGGCGCCGCGCGGCTGGATGACGACGCGGATCTCGAGACCGTACTTCTGCGCAAACTCATAGTCGCGTTCGTCGTGCGCCGGGACGCTCATGATAGCCCCGGTACCGTAATCCATCAGGATGTAGTTCGCGACCCAGATGGGCACGCGCTCGCCATTGTAGGGATTGAGGGCGTAGCGGCCGGTGAAGAAGCCGCGCTTCTCCATGGTGCCGAGGACGTCATTCTGGCGGGCTTTGGCCTGGTCGGCGAGCATTTCCTTAAGGCCGGCGGACTTCTTCGCATCTCCGCCGACCAGATCGCTCGCCAGTGGATGCTCCGGCGCAAGCTGAATCGAAGTCGCGCCGAAGATGGTGTCCACGCGCGTGGTGAAGACGGAGATGGTGCTGCCCGTGCCGGCAGCGCCTTCGAGCGTGAAGTCAACCAGGGCACCTTCGCTGCGGCCCACCCAGTCGTACTGCTGCTTGCGGACGCTCTCCGGCCAGCCGCCGAGCTTGGTGATGTCGCGATGCAGCTCATCGGCATACTCGGTGATGCGCGCGTACCACTGTTCCAGGTCGCGCTGCTCGACCGGCGTGCTCTCATGCCGCCAGCAGAAGCCGTTCTTGGCCTGCTCGTTGGCCAGCACGGTGGCGCACTCGGGGCACCAGTTCACCTTGCCCTTCTTGCGGTACACCAGGCCCTTCTCGTAGAGCTTGAGGAAGAACCACTGGTTCCAGCGGTAGTACTCGGGCAGGCAGGTGGTGACTTCCTTCGACCAGTCGTAGCTGAAGCCGATGCGCTTCATCTGCTGGCGCATGTTGGCGATGTTGCTCAGCGTCCACTCTTTGGGCTGGCGCTTGTTCTTGATGGCGGCGTTCTCGGCGGGAAGACCGAAGGAGTCCCAGCCCATGGGATGCAGCACGTTGCAGCCGTTCATCCACATGTAGCGGGCGAGGGCGTCGCCGATGGAGTAGTTGCGCACGTGGCCCATGTGCAGGTCGCCGGAGGGATACGGCAGCATCTCGACAACGTAGTACTTCTTCTTGCCGCAGGAGGGTGGCTCGGCGGCGTAGAGTGCGGGATCGGCGTTCCAGCGGGCGGCCCAGCGCGATTCGATCTCCTGCGGGTTGTAGCGGACTTCGTCGCGCGCGGTTGGAGCGTCCGCCGCGGGGGCGGCCTTCCCGGCCCCACCGGACGGCTTCGGCGGCGTGCTCTTCGGCTTCTTCGGTTCAGGCATGATGGCGGATCACTTCTCGAGCAGGACAAGCAGTGATTCTACCAAGCCAGGCGGGGACGCGCGAACGGCAAGAACGCGCAGAAAGTCGCAGCGAGTGCGCTACTGCGGCTCGAGGCTGACAACGTCACCGGTGTTCTCGCCGAGCGCACGGTAGTTCACGGCGACCTTCCGCATGGCCCACTGGCAGGAAAAGTGGTCTTCGCCGATGAGCAGGACGGAGAAGATACTCTTGACGCGGAGCGCCCACTGCTTTGTGCCGACCAGGATATGAAGCGTCGCCTCGTCGTTGTTGCAGTCTACGAACTGGAGCACACCCTTGAGAAAGAGAATGGGCCTGGCTTCGGCCTGCGCCGGCTTTGCTGGCTCGACCGCGGTGGGCGCCGGGGGGCCCGGGCGCTGCTCGGACTCAAGGACAGGGGGAACGGAGGTCCTCTGCTCGTAACTTCTCATCTTCTCCAGATTCTCGAGGTTGCTTCTCGCAGCCGCTGCGACCTGCGGGTTTCGGCTCTGCTGAAGCCTCTTGAAGTTCTCTTCTGCCGCCTGCCATTCGTGCAGGTGCATCAGCACAACAGCGAAGTTCATGAGGAAGGTGTCGTTGCGCGGACTCAATTCGACCGCGTGCGCGGCATGTTTCTTCCCAAGCTCCGCATCGCCCTTCATCGCGAGTGCCACTCCCAGCGAGGAATATGCATCCGCGAACGTTGGATCAAGAGCAATGGCACGTTCAAGATAGGCGATGGATTGTTCATCGCTGAGCAGCGCGCCGCGGCGCATCCTCACCAGCGCCATGTAGTAATACACTCGGGCGTCCTCGGTGCCGGAATCGATCGCCTGCTGAAAATACCTTCCCGCCGTTTCAAGATCATTTGCGCGCAGGGACGCATACCCCATCCCCCGGTTGGCAAGCATGTTCCTCGGATCTTTTTCCAGGATGCTCCTGAACTCCGCCAGTGCGTCCTGCTGACGGTCGCGGATGTAGTACTTCATATCCGCCAGGCGAGCCATCGCAGAGATGTCATCGAGCTGCATGACCTCGTAGGATCCGTTGTCGACTTCCGCCGGGGCCGGCAAGAAGAATTCCTGAGCGTTCCCACGGAAGTACCGGAGGAGTTCCTGATCGAATTTCTCGGGCGTCATGCCAAAGGCGGCCTCGATCGCTTCCGCCACCGGCCGGTGCTGAAGTTGAGTAAGGTCCAGATACTTCGTGACCTGCGCCATCTTCTGCTGGTTCATGAAGTAGTGGACCACGAGCCACGACTGCGCGTAGAAGATGGACCTGCGGTCGCGCTCGTTGTACTCCGGCGAATCGTGACCGACGCTGAACAGGTCAACGCAGCGCATCCAGCGCGACTCGTTCAGCGCCCGCACCCCGCCCTCGATCGGCCCGCCGTAGTACATCCGTTCGTTTTCGAAGCGCAGTGTGGAGTAGTACTCCGCTATGCCCTCGTCAAACCAGGCGGGTGTGGGAGGGAGATTGGAGTTGATGAGCAGGTGCATGTATTCATGAATCACCACCGGCCAGGCCGATAGACCGCTCAGGTCGAGGGCAATATAGTTGCGGTCTTCGCCGGCCACAAAGAAGCCGCTGTCGTCAACGGGTTTGCCCTTCCAGAGCGGCACAACTTGCTTCATGATCTTGTCATTCCGGAAGGCGAACACCTGAAGCGGCAGCGGGTTGCTTACCTTCAGCTTGAGAAAGACAACCTGGAAAGCGGCCCGGTACTGCTCGAGGCGCCGCGCCACTTCGCGGCCGCGGGACTCGCCAGCGTTGGTGATGACGGAAAGGTGCTTCGTGCGTACCTCGATCCACGGCTCGGCCGCGGCAGAAGCCGCGCTGGCATAGCCCAGGGACAATAGTGCCGCGAATAGAAATCGAGTGACGCCTGCGACCCGCCACCGTGCGGGCCCCGGGTTGAGACCTACGAAACTGAACAATGCACTGCAATATGAATTTCTACTCATCGAGCGCTCCCAGTCCTTAATCGTCTTAAGAGCGGCAAGGGGCAGAGGGGACGTCCACCACCTTCGCTCCACGGAGACGAATCTTACACCGCTGCACGAATTGTCAAGCCGAATTGTATGTGTTGTTCTGAAAGCCAGACGTTATCCAGCCGTGCTCAGCACAGCTTGCCGGCGTTCATCTTGCTGACGACCTCGGCCGTGGCGGCGACGCGCGCGAAGCCGCGAAGAGTACGGCTGTGGCCTGCAATGATGTTGTCGGTATCCCGGGCCTTTCAACCTCTCACCAGACTCTTCAGCGCCTCGACGTTGTGCAGGTCATCAAGCGGCTCGTCAATCGGCGTCTCCGCGATGAAGGCGGCGTGGGCGGTGCGCGCATCGTTCAGCAGGCGGCGGAAGGGCTCCAACCCCATGGTTCCCTTCCCGATGTGCTGGTGGCGATCCAGCTTCGAGCCAAAGGTGGCCTTGGCATCATTGCAATGCCACACGGGGACGTTGGCCAGCCCGATGGTGGCGTCCAGCTTGCGCAGGGTCTCCTCGTAGCCCTCGGCGCTTACCAGGTCGTAGCCGCTGACGAAGGTGTGGCAGGTGTCAATGCAAGCCGCGGCCGGAATGGCCTTTCGCAGAAGGGTGACCAGCTCGGCGACCTGCTCGAAGCCCGAGCCCAGCGAGAACTCGGCCCCCGCAGTGTTTTCGATGAGGATAGACAGGCTCTGCGCGGCCAGCGGCAGCTTGTCCGTTGCGCGTTCGAGGGCCTCGACGGCGCGCGCCCGGCCTTCGTCCCGGGTGCCACCGTGGAACGAGCCTGGGTGGAGCACCACGTACTCCGCGCCGAGTTGCAGGGCGCGCTCCACCTCAGCGCGGAAGGCGGCGATGGACTTCACCAGGATCTCCGCGTTGTTAGCGGCCACGTTGATGAGGTAGTTGGCGTGGATGACCAGCGGCTTCAGGTCGTAATCGGCCCGCAGACGGCGCATGGCATCGCACTGCTCGGCGGAGAGGTCGTAGGGCTTCCACATGCGCGGGCTGGAGGAGAAGACCTGGACTGCACTGCATCCCAGGCGGTAGGCGCGCTCGACGGCCAGCTCCACCCCGCCGGCGGTGGAGGTATGGATGCCGATGCGGCGCGAGGTGCGGGCAGGCGGCGCGGCCGGGGCCGGAATCAGCTTCAGAATGTCCTTTTCGCTGCCTTTCTGGATTGACCTAGGCAAGTCCCACCCCTAATGCAGTCTAGCAAATGCCCTTGACCGAACAGGTGCCGTCCAGGGAAACCCTATTGTTTCCATTGCCCAAGAGCCCGAGTCGCTATAAACTATGGGGTCTTAGCGGAGACCTCATGCTGGTCATAATGGACACTCACGCCACGGAGGAACAGGTGCGCGCGGTCAGCGCGAAGCTTGCTTCTCTTGGGCTGCAGTGCCACGTTTCGCGCGGAAGCGAGCGCACCGTGGTGGCGGTCACGGGAGACACCACCGGGGCCAACCCGGCTGCTCTGCAACTGCCCGGCGTGAAGGAAGTGGTGCGCCTGGGCAGGGGCTATAAGCTCGCCAGTCGTGAGTGGAAGTCCGAAGACACCGTAGTACCCATCCCGACGACCGGTACGGCCATAGGCGGTTCCGAAATCGTCGTGATGGCGGGCCCGTGCGCGGTGGAGAGCCTCGAGCAGGCCTTCGCCATCGCCGAGCGGGTGGCGGCACAGGGCGCCACGGTCTTTCGCGGCGGCGCCTACAAACCGCGCAGCTCGCCCTACGCCTTCCAGGGACTTGGCCTGGAAGGGCTCAAAATCCTTGCCGAGGTGCGCAAGCGCTTTGGGCTGGCAATTGTCACCGAGGCCATAGACATTGATGTTCTGCCGACGGTGGAGGAGTACGCGGACATCATCCAGATCGGCTCGCGCAACATGCAGAACTTCTCGCTCTTGAAGCACGCCGGCAAGTCACGCAAACCCATTCTCCTGAAGCGGGGGATGAGCGCCACGCTTGACGAGCTGTTGATGGCCGCCGAGTACATCCTGAGCGAAGGCAACCAGCAGGTGATTCTCTGCGAGCGCGGGGTGCGCACCTTCACCGACCACACACGCAATACCCTGGACCTGAGCATCATCCCCGCGGTCAAGCGCCTGAGCCACCTGCCCATCATCGCCGACCCGAGCCACGGCACCGGACAGCGCGAAAGCATCCTGCCCATGGCGCGCGCAGCACTTGCGGCGGGCGCGGACGGCATCATGGTTGAGGTTCACGACCACCCCGAAAGGGCGCGCAGCGATGGGCAGCAGTCGCTCTACCTCGACCAGTTTGACGAGATGATGGAACAACTGAGGCACATAGCGCCTGTTGTCCACCGGACCGTCGCCGGGTGCGCCGATTCACCTCACGCGTCCTCGTCTTTGCCAGCCCGTTCTGCCACCGCCCAGTGAACGGCACGTCTACCCTCCGCTTAGCCCATGTCGTCGGCCTGGTGCCGGCGATTCTTCTAGGTGTCTTCGCCGGATGCACCGCCAGGAAGTACGAACCGCCCGCAGCATTCGCCTACGTCACAAACTCCCGGGACAACACGGTCTCCGTGCTCAGTCTGCGCGAACTCAAGGTGGTCCGGACCCTCGACGCGGGCAGGAATCCCACGGGCGTGGCGGTGAATCCGAAGAAGGACGAGGTGTACGTTGTCAGCACCGACTCGGGCACTGTTTCCGTGATCGACGCGCGCCAGAACGCCGTGGTGCGGACGATCCCGGTGCAGCGTACGCCGTATTTCATCTCGGTAAGCAACGACGGAAGGCGCGGCTATGTCGCCAATTCCGGCTCCGGCACAGTCAGCGTGCTAGACCTTGAGCAGTACCGGGTGCTGACGAACATTGCCGTGGGCGTGCAGCCGGGGCTGGTGCGGGTCTCGCCCGACGGCAAACTCGCGGTGGTCTCCAATCGCGGCGGGAATTCAGTAAGCGTGATCGATACCGAGAGCCTGACGGTGCGCGCCACGCTGCCGGTCTGCTCCCGGCCGGAGGATGTGCGGATTCTGGCGGACAGCCATAAGGCATTCGTGGCTTGCACCGGCTCGAACCAGGTTGCCGTCATCAACCTGAAGAACTGCACCGTGACCGCGATCCTGCGCAGCGGGGGCCTGCCGGCGAACCTGGAGCTGAAAGCCGACGGCGGTGAGATCTTCGTGAGCAATTTCGACGCCGACACCATCTCCGCCATCAACACCGGCGCGGACGAGATCTCCGAGACATTTCTGGTGGGAAACGGGCCGGCGCGTGGGCTGGTGACCGACGACAGCAGCACACTTTTCGTGAGCAACTTCCGTTCGAATTCCGTCGCGGTCTTTGACGTAGCTACGCGCAAGTTGCTGGCTTCAGTGCAGACCGGCACCGGGCCCGACGCGCTGGCGCTGGCCCCCGACGGCAACATGCTGCTGGTGGTTGACAGCCGCTCCGGAGACGTCGCCGTGATGCGGCTGGACAGGCGGGGCGACCGCAAAGTGACGGCGGCGCCGCCCCGGCTCTTCACCATCATCCCCACCGGCGCAGGGGCATCGCAGATCGTGATCAAGATGCCGGAAGCAGCGGAGGTACACTGAATTGACCTCCCCGTCCATTCCACATACTCAGACTCCGGCGCTGCAATACGCCGTTTCCTCCTAAGGAGCGTATGTCGACGCCAGCCCCAAACACGCTGGAGATTCTTGAGAACGTTCCCCTGGCACCGTACACCACTCTTGGCGTGGGCGGCCCCGCAAAGCTCTTCGCTTCGGTCATTGGTGAAGCTGACGTGCGGACGGCATTGCGCCGGGCCGGGGACGAAGGCCTGCCGGTCTTTGTTCTCGGCGGGGGCAGCAACCTTCTGGTGAGCGACCGCGGCTGGCCCGGCATGGTCATCCGCATGGCGAGGCGCGGCATTGTGATGCGCTCCGCGGACCGACACATCATCCTGACCGCCGCTGCCGGAGAGGAATGGGATGCGCTGGTGGCGCGCTCTGTAGCGGAGAACTGCGCCGGCCTGGAGTGCATGAGCGGCATCCCCGGAACCGCGGGAGGCACGCCGGTGCAGAATGTGGGGGCCTACGGCCAGGAGGTCTCCGAGACCATTTCCCAGGTCCGCGCTATTGAGATCAGCAGTGGCAAGATACACGAGTTCAGCGGCGTTGAATGCGGGTTTGCCTACCGCACATCACGATTCAACCAGCAGGACCAGGGACGCTTTGTCATTCTGAGTGTCAGTTTCAGGCTGCGCCCAGGCGCCTGGCCGCGGGTACAGTATCCCGACCTGCAACGGCATTTCGCGGGAGGTGCGAAGCACCCCACGTTGCAGCAGGTGCGCGACGCTGTCCGCGAGATCCGGCGCTCCAAGGCCATGCTGCTCGAAGCAGGCGATGCGGACTCGCATAGCGCGGGCTCGTTCTTCAAGAATCCCATTCTGCCAAGGATCCAGTACGAGGAGCTGGCAAACGTGGCCGCGCAGCGCGACCTGCGACCACCGCCGGCGTATCCCGCCGGCGCCGGCACGGTGAAGGTGGCTGCCGGCTGGCTGGTGGAGCATGCAGGCGTGACCAAAGGGTTCACCCTCGGACACGCGGGCATCTCCAGCAAACACGCACTCGCCATCGTCAACCGGGGTGACGCAACGGCGGCCGAGATCTTTGCGTTGAAGAACCTGGTGCAGCAGCGCGTGCGCGATGCGTTCGGAGTGGAGCTCATTCCTGAGCCTGTTCTCCTGGGCGCCTTCTAGATTGTCGAATTGCAACATTCTCGAATTGAAGGGCGCCGGAGCATCTCCGGCCCAAACTCGACATTGAGTCCACAAACGTCCTCATCGTCGTCTTAGCAGGTGGCAGGAGTGCGTCTTGATGACCAGCCAGACGCTCTTGCCTGCAGCAAGCCCCAGGGACCGCACTGCCCCGCGCGTGAGATGAACGTGGAACACGGTTGAGTTCCCTGCCGGCGCGGGCGGGCACTGCACCAGCAGCTCGATGAACTCCGGGCCTTCCTTCAGGCCGGCGATGGTTCCGGGCAGCAGGTTGCGCGCACTCAGGCCCTGAGGCTCGCGGTCGCTCACCAGGATGTCTCCCGCGCGAACGCCGATGGTTACCGCATCACCGGGCCCTGTGTGGCCGAGTGGACATTCCAGCATGACCGCCCCACCCGCCAGGCGGCAGCTCGTGGTGCCAAGCTCGGGGTGAACTGCCTCAACCGTGGCGCACAGCAGGTTCTCGAATCCCGCCAACTGCGCCATCGCGTTGGTGCGCGGCGCCTGCATCACCTCCTGCGGAGTCCCTTCCGCGATCAATCGGCCGGCTTCCATCACCAGCACGCGCTCTCCCAGCCCGAAGACTTCGCTGCGGTCATGGGTCACGTAGAGCACCGGAACATGGTGCTCGCGGTTCCAAGCCCCCAGGTCATCCATGATCTGTGCCTTCACCGGCAGGTCGAGCGCCACCAGAGGCTCGTCAAGCAGCAGGCAGGCGGGCTCGCGGACCAGGGCGCGGGCAAGCGCCACGCGCTGCCGTTCGCCGCCGGAAATCTCCGCCGGACGTCGTGCCGCAAGATGCGCGACCCGGAAGCGCTCCAAGGCCTCCCTGACCCGCCGCTTGCGCTCAGGATCACCGTGGAGACCGTAGCCTACGTTCTGTGCGGCCGTGAGATGCGGAAAGAGCGCCAGATCCTGAAACAGGTAGCCGACGCGCCGGTGGCGCACTGCTACGTTCAGACGGTCTTCCGAGGAGAACAGCGTGCGCCCAGTCAACTCGATTCGGCCGGCCTGCGGCGACTGCAAGCCCGCGAGACAATCCAGCAGGGTGGTCTTGCCGGCACCCGAAGGCCCGAAGAGCATGGTCACACCGGGCCGCGCGCTGAAGTTGACGTCCAGCCTGAAATCGCCGCGCTCCACGAGCACTCTCGCACGGAGACCACCATCCGCGGCTCTCATCGCATTCCCCACCGGAGTGCGCGCCGATTGATTCCGTAGATGACCGCCAGCAACACGAATGAGACGGCCAGCAGCACGATCGCAGCGTGATTGGCCGCCCGGTAGTTGAGGGCCTGCACGCTGTCAAAGATGGAGATGGAGGCGGTGCGCGTCACGCCTTCAATGTTGCCGCCGATCATCAGCACGACACCGAACTCACCCAGGGTGTGGGCGAAGCTGAGCGCGAGGCCCGTGAGGACCCCGGGGAGAGCCAGCGGCAGAGATATGGTTCGGAACGCCCGCCACTGCGACGCGCCCAGGGTTGCCGCCGCCGACAAAAGAGAGCGGTCCACTGCGGCAAACGATGCCGCAAACGGCTGCACGGCAAACGGCAGGCTGTAAAGGATGGAGCCGATGACGAGTCCCGTGAAGGTGAAAGCCAGCGTGTGTCCCGTCCATCGGATCCACGCCGCGCCCAACGGCCCGTGCGAGCCCAGCGCAACCAGCAGGTAGAAACCCAGCACGGTGGGAGGCAGCACGAGCGGCAATCCGACGAGGGCCTCGATCAGAAAGCGGCCGCGCCAGCGCGTTGACCCCAGCCAGTAACCCAGCGGCAGCCCGAGCGCGAGCAGCAGCACGGAGACCACCGCCGCCAGCTTCAGGCTCAGCAGCAGCGGTGAGGTCATGCGCGGCGGCTCTCAAGCACGCAAGGCGTTTTCTTGCGAAGGAATGCGTTCCTCACGGCACTACTCTCCCGGCAGATGATTCTATCCGTCGCGGAGTCCCGCGTCACGCGGGAGAGCGTCTGCTCAGTTCTTGGGAGTGGACTCGCTGCCGGACTTGGCGCGGAGCTCCTTGCGAACGGCGCTGACGGCGAGAACTCCCATTACCAGGAAGATGGCGAGACATGCGACGGCGAGAACCAGGATCGGCATGGGACACCCCTATGCCGTCATATTGGTCCAGAGAGCGTGCTAATGCCGTGATATCGGTCACCTCCCGGGTGAGTCGCGCTCTCTGGCGTTATTCAGTGCTTCAGCACGACGAACAACAGGATGGCGAAGTAGTGGCAGATGCTGCCGCCCATCACGAACAGGTGCCAGACGGCGTGAAAGTAGCGCCGGGGCCAGGCGAAGAAAAGCACGCCGACGGTGTAGCAGAGCCCGCCACCCACCAGCCAGGCAAAGCCGCGGGGGGTGAGAGCGCGCCAGAGGGGGAGCCCGCCGGCCATGGCCGCCCAGCCCATGCCGACGTACAAAGAGACGCGCACGATCGGCCCGCCGCCAAGATGCACCGCGCGCAACACGATCCCCGTAATCGCCATTCCCCAGACGACGCCGAAGAGCGCCCAGCCCAGCGGGTTGCGCATCACGATGAAGACGAACGGCGTGTAGGTGCCGGCGATGAGCAGATAGATGGCGCAGTGGTCAAGCACCTCAAAGATGCGCTTTGTGGTGTGTCCCGGCAGCGCGTGGTACAGAGTGGATGCCAGGTACAACAGCACAAGCGTGCCGCCGTAGATGCTGCATCCGGTCACCGCCCACGCCGAACCGCGCAGTGCGGCGAAGACGACCAAAACTGTAAGTCCGGCAATGGCCAGGCCAAGCCCCAGTCCGTGGGTAATGCTGTTGGCGATAGCTTCGCCTATGTGCTCGACCGCGCCAGTTCCCTTACTCATCGTCACCCTGTGTTCGTCCCCGCTGCACGGTCATTGCAGGCGAGCCAGCTCTGCTTCCAGATGCGCTATTTCGCGGTTCAACAGCTCGAGGTAGCGCTCGCTCTGCGTCCGCTGCACCTGTTCCCGGATGCGCGCGATGCTCAGTTTCAGCGTCTGCACGCGGCGCGCCTTGTCGGCGGCCTGGCGCTCAAGGCGCTCACGCGTCTCCGTAGTGAGCGGAGCCTGATGCTCACTTTGCTGCTCTTCCACGCTCTTGCTCTCCCAGCCTCTGGCCATCGCATTCATTATAAGCGGAGGGCGACCGAGCGTACACAATGGAAAGGGCCGGCACGCAGCCGGCCCCGGTTGATCCCGCCCTGCGGTTAGAACTTGAACACAATACCGCTTGAATAACGGAAGTTGTTCTGGGTCAAGGTGAAGATGTGCGTGTAGACGTAATCGCCCTGGGCAACGCGAAGGCCGATTCTCTTGGTAAGGTTATAGTCCAGGCCGCCACCCACCGCCATGCCGAACCCGTTCATGGTACTGGCCGATATTGGTGGGAGGCTAAACTGCATATCGCCGACTAGTACATGGGCGAATCCCTTAATCTTGTCCTTAGGAAACCTGAAGGTCGGGCCAAAGAGGTAGCCGTGAACCTTCACGGGCTCGCCCGCAAAGTCGCCGTAGACGCTGCCGAAATCGGCCGTGACTCCGATGTGCTTGGTCACGTAGCCGGTTGCCTGGACGGTCCAGCCGTTCAAGTTCATGCTGGGTGCACCAGGAACACCATAGGTCGCATGGGCATAGTTGTAGCCCACGTAAACTTCTGCTTTGGGGTCGTTCTGCGCGACTGCAACCGCGCAGAAAAGTACCGCCACTATCGCAAGTAAAACAATCTTTCGCATACTTTCCTCCGAGTGGAATTTCGAACCAAGCGCACCGACCTATGCAGGGTGGACCTTCTCCGACGATCTGCATCAGGCACTTTGGTGCTAAGTGCATTGTAAGGGAATTAAGGCCGACTAGAACCCTAATTCTTGCGGATAGTATACCGAAGTGGAACACCGGAAGAAGAAGAATTGGACCTTGTGCTGACGAAAGGGCCGGCACGCGGCCGGCCCGAGGTTGAACCCGTGCTGCGGTCAGAACTTGAACACAACGCCCGCTGAGTAGCGAATGTTGTGCAGGTTCCTTCCCCAGAGCCGATAGAGGAGGTAGTCGAACTGCACCGGGCGAATGGCCACCCGCTTGTTGACGCTCACATCCATGCCGCCGCCCGCCGCCATGGCAAACCCGTTGTCGGTACTGGAGCCACTCAAGTTGAGAGAAGCGCCGCCAAACAGCGCATGCGCGAATCCCGTGACCCGCTCTCCAGGAACGCGGAACGTTGGGCCGAACATGTATGTGTGGGCGTGGATGCCATATCCCCACGGCGAGCCATAGGCGCCTGAAAAGTCGCCGGTGATTCCGAAGTTCTTGCTCACGTAGCCGGTGACTGAGGCATTCCAGCCGTTCAGGTTGATGTTGTTCGCCGGGGCAATGTCAATGAGGTTCAGCGTCCGGAAATAGCTGTACCCGCCAAAGATCTCCACCTTGGCGTCTTTCTGCGCGACCGCGACCGCGCAGAAAAGTACCGCCACTATCGCAAGTAAAACAATCTTTCGCATACTCTCCTCCGGAGTGAAATTTGGAACAAGCGCAACGGCCTCTGCAGGATGGATCCTCCCGACGACCCGCAGCAGGCATCCTGATGCTACGCGCATTGTACGAGAAATATGTGCCCCAGAGCCGCAATTCTCGCACGTCAATGTATGGAAGTGGAAATTGGGGGAGAGGGTCGGACCTTGGGACGATGAAAGGGCCGGCACGCAGCCGGCCCCGGTTGCTTGCGGTCCGCAGCTAGAACTTGAACACGATGCCGCCGGCATAGCGGAGGTGATTCAAGTTTGCGTCGCCGAAGCGCGTGTAGACATAGTCGAACTGCCCGAGGCGAATGGCAATCTTCTTATTGGCGTTCACATCCACGCCGCCACCGTAGGCCATGGCAAACCCGTTGATCGAATGGTTCAGGCTCAGAAAGCTCTCGCTGTAGTGCGCTCCGCCAAAGAGGGCATGAGCGAAGAGAGTCAATTTGCCAGAGGGCATCGCGAACGTGGGTCCGAACATGTAGGTGTGATGCTTCACGCTCACATTGGCGGTGACCCCGTCCGACTCGACGTAGGAACCGTAATCGCCCGCAAAATCCCCGGTCAAGCCAAAGTGCTTGGTCAGGTAGCCGGTCGCCGAGGCGTCCCAGCCGTTAAAGTTGAACCCTGGGTTATTGATTCCAAACCGAAAGTATGAATAACCGCCGAAAATTTCGACTTTCGGTGAATTCTGCGCTGCGACCACCGCGCAGAACACGAACAACATCATTGCAACGATCAGAAGCTTGCGCATCGCGATCTCCTGCGAAAGAAATTAGCAGCCAAAGCTGCCCGCGTTGGAGTATCTCCCGAGATCGGCCGCATCTGGCACTTTGTCACTGCGGTCATCATAGGCGCACCGGTTCCAAAGCGCCAGAAAATCATTTCAATCTCTCGTCGGGTTGATCTCAGGACGAACTTCCGGAGGCGCAAGAAAGGCCGGCACGCAGCCAGCCCGGAATCCGCTCAGAAAATTCGCTCGGAACTTGAAGACTACTCCGCAGTGGCGCAGGCGCCGTGCAATCCCTTAGCACTAGGTCTCGGAATTGTTGTTCCGCTTGCGCAGATAGGCCGGGGTGTCGAAATCGTCGCCTTCTATCTCCGGTGTCGGTGTCACGGTGGGGCCTTCCTCAAGGTCTGACTCGCGCTCTGATGGGTTATGGCGTGACCGCCCATGCTCCAGCTGCGTCTCAGACGTAGCTCCGCGTGAGCCCGCCTGATTCACCTCCGCCGGCTGCTCTTCCTCCGGCGCGAAAGAGATTGCGCCGTGAGCAGCCCGCGCGCTCTGGACCGCCTGCCTTGCTGCCGCCTGCGGCCGCGCCACATGCCCGGTGGCGCGAAAGCCGGTGGCGATGACCGTGATCTTCACCTCATCCTTCATCTTCTCATCGAGCACGGCGCCGAAGATGATGTTGGCGTCCTCGTGGGAGGCACTCTGGATGATGGTGGAAGCTTCATTGACCTCGGCGAGCTTGAGCGAGCTGGAACCGGTGATGTTGATGAGGATGCCGCGCGCGCCGTCGATGGCTCCCGCTTCAAGCAAAGGCGAAGCGATCGCGGCCTGCGCCGCGGTCACGGTGCGCCGCTCACCCTTCGCGGTGGCGGTGCCCATCACGGCGTAGCCCATGCCAGCCATGATGGCCTTCACGTCGGCGAAGTCGCGATTGATGATGCCGGGGATGGTGATGATGTCCGAGATTCCCTGCACGCCCTGGCGCAGGATGTCGTCAGCGACGCGGAACGACTCGAAGAAGCCGGCGTTCTGCGCGACGGCCAGCAGCTTCTCATTGGGGATGACGATGACGGTGTCCACCGACTCGGTCAGCTCGGCGAGCCCGCGCTCGGCCTGGGTCATGCGGCGCCTACCCTCAAAGGCGAACGGCTTGGTGACCACGGCGACGGTCAACGCACCCAGCTCGTTGGCCAGCGAGGCGATAATGGGCGCGGCGCCCGTACCGGTACCGCCTCCCAGTCCGGCGGTCACGAACACCATGTCGGCGCCTTCCAGCGCCTCGATGATCTTCTCGGCATCCTCCAGGGCGGCCGCGCGGCCGATCTCCGGATTCGCCCCGGCTCCGAGGCCGTTGGTCAACTTGACGCCGAGCTGGATCTTGTGCGGCGCGCGCGACATCTGCAGCGTCTGCAGGTCGGTGTTGGCGGCGATGAACTCCACGCCCTCCACCGAGGCCTCAATCATGCGATTGACCGCGTTGTTGCCGCCGCCGCCCACGCCGATGACCTTGATCTTCGCGTTGCTGCGCGAGTCATCGTTGAACTGGATGCGAATGTCCTTTTCACTGCTCTCACTCGTCCGTGGGACCTTCGCCATAACGCCCGTCAATTCCCTGTCTTCCGCGCGAACAATGTGCGGAGGCGCGCGCACAACCCATGGGCCTGCGCGCCACGCAGCACTCGCGCCCGCTGCGCGTAGAACACCATTCCGATGGCGGTAGAGAATTCCGGCTCCTGGAACTCAGCCGGCAGCTTCGCCATGGCGTTCGGCAGTCCCAGCCGGCACGGCCGCCGCAGTACCTCTTCGGCAAGCTCCGTGAGGCCGCCCAGCCGCGCGCCACCGCCGGTGAGCACTACGCCGCCGGAGAGCAGTTTATAGACCCCGGCCTGCTTCAGGTTGTCCCGCACCATCTCCATCAATTCGCGGGCGCGTGCTTCCAGTATCTCCGCCACCTTGCGCTGCGGCTCCATCCGCGACGGGTGTTCGCCGACCGTGGGCACCTCGACCTCGTTCGTCTCCGGAATGTCCGACAGACGCGCATGGCCGGATTGCCGTTTGATGCTCTCCGCGGCGGCCGTGGGAGTCACCAGGCCTGTCGCCAGGTCGTTGGTGAAATGCTCACCGCCTACTGGGAGGACTGCGGTATGTCTCGCCACACCCTCGTGCAACACCACCAGGCTCGTGCACCCTCCGCCAATGTCCACCAGCGCCGCGCCCGCCTCGCGCTCATCGCTACGTAGAGCAGCATCCGACGCAGCCAGCGCCTCATAGACAGTGTCATCCACCTGCATGCCGGCTTTGTTCAACACCGAGATGACGTTCTGCGTCGCCGCCTGCGAGGCGGTGACCACATGCACCCTGACCTCCAGCTGGCGGCCGACCATGCCGACGGGATGAAGAATGCCCGCCTGCCCGTCCAGGATGTACTCCTGCGGCAGATAGTGAAGAACTTCGCGATCGTCCGGGAGCGCGATGCTGCGCGCGATCAGGACGGCCTGGTCCGCGTCTTCCTGCGTCACTTCGCGCGCACGCGGGCCGAGATTAAATCCGCCCTGGCTGTTGACCGCGCGAATGTGCGACCCGGAGATGCCTACGACGGCGGACTCCAACGAGCACCCTGAAGACCGCTCGGCGACCTCCACTGTTTGCTGCACGGTTCTCGCGGCGCCGTTCAGATCGACGATCACACCCTTGCGCAGGCCGCGCGACTCCGCCACGCCGGCGCCGCGGTAGCGCAGGCCGGTGCCAGTCACCTCAGCCGCCAGCACTACGGTCTTCGTGCTGCCAAGGTCAATCACCGTGATGAGGTTGCGGTTTCTCTTCATACTGCGGTCAAGTTCCTGGGTTACTTGTGCGGGCGCTTGCGGTGGGCGTGCCCTTTGGCCTTTGGCTTGGTCTCCGCAGGCTTGGTGCCCTGCTCCGCGGCCGAGCCGGGCGCCGGAGCACTGACTGCCGCAGCCGCCGGTTGCGCCGCGTGCGGCACCGGCCTGGCATCGGGATTCACGATCACCTGCCGGTCTGAGCGCAAGTCCACGGAATAAAGCCTGGGCACGCTCTGCCGCCACTTCTGCACGTTCGCGAGATACAGCTCGTAGCGGGCGCGGAAACGATCCGAGCCCAGGTGCAGCAGCACCGCGCCGCTCACGCCAGCCACGGTCACACGCACATCGTCGGGATCCGCCAGATTCACTTCGCTCAGGTCCTGGGAATAATGTGCGCCGCCTTCGTCCATCTCGTCCACCAGCCGTACATAGATCTTCATGCGGGCGGCGTTGACCGTGGGCGGATCGTTCTCCCCCACGCCGACGATCACCGGGAATGAATACTGCGACTTCGATGCCGCTGAGTACTCCATCACCACGCCGTTGGCGTCAATGAGCGCGATGCGTGAGCCCAGCGCGACGAACGCAATCGGCGTGCGCTCGCGGATGACGACCCGCAGACGGTTCGGCAGCAGGCGCATCACCTCGGCCGAGCGTACCCAGGGGATGGCCTCGAGCTGCTTGCGGCGCTCCGCGAGGGGCACGGAGAAGATGTTCCGGGAAATCTCCCCGCCGAAAACATCCTGCAGGACCTGGTCGCGGCTCACGTGGTCGGTGCCGGCGAATTCAATGTCGTCACGTGATTGGATGCGAAAGCGTGCCGCGCGCAAGGCGTAATACTTGACGCCCTCGAAAGCGGTTGCCAGAAGCCCAACAAAGAGCAGCAACCAGAACAGGCGGACGAGCCAGACCCGCCATCTCCTGGGCAGCGGGCCGCGGCGGACCGGCACTCTCTTTCGAGCGCGGAGGAACTCCTGAGGCGACTCGGGCTCGTCTACAAACTCGCGAGGATCGGGCGGCCAATCATCGCTGCCGATGCGTCCGCGAAGGCTCGCGCCGCGGCGAACGTAGGGGCCGCGATCTTCGTCCGAACTGTACGGTCCTCGGGTGCGCGCCATGCTTGCGACTCGCGAGGTATCCCACATCTGCGAACGGCGCGCAGATGTGGGGCACCACGCCGTATGGCCACTATAACCGCTTTTTCCGGCCGCGCGCACAGCCTTTGCGGCGCAGGAACACACTTGGGCAAGAGCGGGAGAAAGCGCACCGTTCATGGGGCATTTCAGCGCAAAGACTGGACAAAAGAGGCACCGAGACGCATCGGCCTTTCCAACGAAGGCGCGGCGCACAGCAGGGCGAGTTCGGAGTAAGCTGGGCGGGAAGTCGCAGCCCCGCCTCGCCCGCTGCAAGAGAGCCCTATGGAGCGCGAAACATTCATCAAGGTCATGCAAGAGGTGCTCGACTCGCTCCCGGCAGAGTTCCGCAGCCGCCTCAAGAACGTTGCCGTAATCGTGGAGGACTACCCGCCCGGTCAGTCATCAGATCCGTCGCGCCGGCCGAAGCGATTGCGTCTGGGTCTGTTTCACGGCGTGCCCATGACGAAGAAGAGCGTCTTTCATTTACCCACCGGGCCGGATTACGTCGTGCTGTACCAGAAGAATATCGAGGCCGTTTGCTCCACTGAAGCCGAGATCCGGGAACAGATCCGGCGCACGGTCATTCATGAATTCGGCCACTACTTCGGGATGGATGAGGAGCAACTGAAAGAGGTGTAGCAGGCGGGGGGCGCTCGGGCGTTCTCTTGGGAAGCCGCCCCACTCAACGAAGCGCACGTTGAGTTGGCCACCAGTCCCAAATTGTCTACTTGTAATAGTGAATAAGGAATCTCCGTTCGCCCTGAGAATCTACGCAGTCCTCATACACCACAAGTCCCCCGAACGTCTCCAACACGGAAGACAAGGCTCCGCTCAACGTCACATTCCTGAGATGACGCCCCAAATGGGGCTCGCCGCTAGCATTAACGTGCATAAGACCTCCCCCACTCACTGCCTGTCTCATATGCAATTGTCTCAGCGCAATCTGAATTGCTTTGGAGTGGATTGCCGCCATAATCGCCGCCTCGGGCGAGTATTGTTCAAGCTCCGAAAGGCTCAGGCTGTCAATCTTTGTCTCTAGCAGACCCTGCGCGACTGCAGCGTCCCTCACGACGATGACGTTAGGGGAAACTCTCACTACGGAAAGGTGCTTGTTATCGCGCAGGGCGGCTCTAATGATTGCAGCGCGATCCCCTTCATTATTCACATCCTCCCAAAGGACAGTGGGAACAACGATCACTTCTGAGTCAGGAATAACACAGGAACCATGCAGTTGTATTTCGACACCTTCCTGCGACTCTCCAACTATCGCGAGTAAACCGCCGATCAGCCGCGTAACGTTCCCGTCGGTCTCAGTTACTTGGTCACCAGATTGTGCATAAGTCTGTAGACTGCACATTTGAATCAGAATCGCAAATGCGATCAGACTCTGTAGAGCGCACTTCCCCAGTTTCGAAATGAGCTCGGTCTTCATGTCGGGTACCAGATTCAAGCCTTTCGTTGGCCTGCGTGGGGTAGTTGTGATGCGGGCTTTTCCGCCGACTTCTCTTTCAGCTTTTCGAGGATCTGCGGGCCGAGCTGGGAAACGTTTCCAGCGCCCAGCGTCATCACCATGTCGCCAGGTGCGACGCCGTCGACGATGGCCTCGACAGCGGCGGCGAACGAGGCGGCGAACTCTGCCGGTCGTCCGCCGGCACAACAGATCTTCTGCGAGAGCGCCAGGCCGGTCACGCCCGCGATCGGCTGCTCGCTGGCGGCGTAGATATCGAGCACCAGCACGCGGTCGGCGTCGGTGAAGGCCGTGGCGAAGTCATCCATCAGGAGGTAAGTGCGGGTGAAGCGGTGCGGCTGGAAGACGACGTGCACTCTTCCGCGCCCGGCATTCCATTGGCGCGCTGCCGCCAGCGTGGCGCGAATCTCCGTGGGGTGATGGCCGTAGTCGTCCACCACATACACGCCCGCGGCCTCTCCTCTTAGATGGAAGCGCCGGTCCACGCCGCGGAAATGCCTGAGCCCTTCGCGGATGCGCTCCACCGGCAAGTCCAACCCGATTCCGGCGGCGATGGCGGCGCTGGCGTTCAAAACGTTGTGCTTGCCGGGCACAAAGACCTCGAAGAGGCCGAGCTCCTGCCCGCGGTACTCCACGCGGAAGCTGCTGCGCGCCACGCCATCCTCAGTCGAAGTCGTCACCTGGCTCACGCGGAAGTCCGAACCTTCGCGCTCGCCGTAGGTGAGTACCCGCCGCTGCACCTGCGGCAGGATGCCGCGCAGCGCATCATTGTCATGGCAGACCAGCACCGTGCCGTAGAAGGGCACGCGATCCATGAACTCGACGAAGGTGCGCTCGATGTCCTCCAGGTCGCGGTAGCAATCCATGTGCTCACGGTCAATGTTGGTGACGATGGCGACGATGGGCGAGAGCTTCAGGAAGGACCGGTCGCTTTCGTCGGCCTCCGCCACCAGGTAGTGCGAGGTGCCCAGGCGCGCGTTGGAGCCCATGGCGTCCACGCGCCCGCCGACCACCACGGTGGGGTCCAGGCCACCGGCGGCGAGCACCGCCGCCACCATGCTGGTGGTCGTCGTCTTGCCATGCATGCCGGCTACGGCGATGCCGTACTTCAGGCGCATGAGCTCGGCGAGCATCTCCGCCCGCTGGATGACCGGCAGATGCAGGCGGCGGGCCTCTGCCACCTCGGGGTTTGCGGGATCAATGGCGGAGCTGGTGACCACGACTTCGGCGCCGCGCATGTTCTCCGCACTGTGGCCCTCGAAGCACACCGCGCCCAGCTTGGTGAGACGCTCGGTGACCGGCGAGAGGCGCAGGTCGGAGCCTGAGACCTTGTAGCCCAGCGTGAGCAGCACCTCGGCAATGCCGCTCATGCCGATGCCGCCGATGCCGACGAAATGGATCCTCTGGATCTTCGCGAACATGGCTATGGGGATTGTAACGGAGAAACGCGTCCGGGCAGCAATCAGCTTAGGTGGTGTAATCCGCGTTGATGTGCACGTAGTCGGTGGTGAGGTCGCAGGTGAGGAAGAGCAATGACGCCTTGCCGCGACCGAGCTGCACGCGGACGTCGTACTCGGGGTTGGTCATCTCCTTGTGTGCCGCGTTCTGATCGGACTTGCCGACCATGCCGCCGCGGCAGACTTGGTAGGGGCCAATGTAGATATTGATGCGCGCCAGAGCAAGCGCCACCCCGATTGCCATCCTCCTCTTCCCTACTTGCGCGCGCTGGCGGCTGAGTTTGAGGTCAGCGCCTCATCAAGTGCTTCCACCACCTGCTCCACCTGCCGCGCGGTCACGATGTAGGGAGGCAGGAAACGCAGCACGGTCTCATGCGTGCGGTTGATGATGGTGCCTTTGGCAAGCAGGTCCTTGACGACCTGCTTGGCGCGGTCGGCGGAATCCAGCTCCATGCCGAGCATGAGGCCCACGCCGCGAACATCTTGTATCGCCGGGTGCCTGGCGTCGAGCTTGCGCAGCAGCTTGAGAAAGTGCGCGCCGAGCTCGCGATTGTGCGCGAGCAGCTTGTCCTTCTTGATGGTGTCCAGCACAGCCAGTGCCGTGGCACAGGCCAGTGCGCCCCCGCCGAAGGTGGTGCCGTGCATGCCGGGATGAATGACCTTCGCGACCTTTTCCGTCACCAGCACCGCGCCCAGGGGCAGGCCGTTGGCGATGGGCTTCGCCAGAGTGACGACATCGGGCTTGATCCCGTAGTGCTGGAAGGCGAACCATTTGCCGGTGCGCCCCATGCCGCACTGAATCTCGTCCGCCAGCAGCAGTGCGTCGTGCTTCGTAGCCAACGCTCGCGCCTTGTGCATGAACTCCATGCTGACGGGATTGATTCCGCCCTCGCCCTGAACAGGCTCGATACAGATGGCGCAGACCTCATCGTCAAACTGTGCCTCGAGGTCGGCGACGTCATTGAATTTGACGAACTTCACGCCGGGCATCAGCGGCTCGAATGGCTCGCGGTACTTCAGCGTGTGCGTGGTTGCCACCGAACCGAAGGTGCGGCCGTGGAAGGAGCCTTCCAGCGCCAGGAAGCGCCACTTCCTGTTCTTCTTCTCATGCGCGTAGGCGCGGGCGATCTTCAAGGCGCCCTCCCAGGCCTCCGTGCCGCTGTTGCAGAAGAAGGCGCGATCCATCCCGCTGAGCTTGGTCAGCTCCAACGCCAGGCGCGATTGGAACTCGTGGTAGAAGAGGTTCGAAGTGTGGATGAGGCGACCGGCCTGTTTGCGGATCGCCTTCGTCACCGCCGGGTGCGAGTGTCCCAGCGCGTTGACCCCGATGCCGCTGAGGAAGTCGAGATACTTCTTTCCGTCCGCGCCATAGAGATACGCGCCCTTGCCGTGGGTCAACAACACGGGCAGGCGGTCGTAGGTCTGCAGCAGGACCTTGCCTTCAATGGCCTTCACCTTTGCCAGCTTCATGACGCCATCACCTCGGTTCCAGAATCGATCTTCGCGAAGTAGAACTCGGGCAGCGCATCGGCTTGGCAGCCGGCGGCGCAGACGGCCGCCATCTGGTCAGCGTTCACGTGTAGTACTCGCCGTCCGACCCCGGCGCCAGGCTGGAGATCGCCGGAATGCCGCCGCGCTCCCAGATGGCCTCGATCCAGCGCGTGCCCACGGAGCTGATCTCGCCGACGAAGCCGAGGTCGCCACCGTCACCCGTCAGCAGCAGCGGCTTGGCCAGCCGCAGATGCCGCAGCATCAGGCGCACCAGTTCGAACTCCGCGTAGCCCGTGGGCCCACAAACTGCCGTCTGCAACTTCGCCACGCTCACGCCTGCATGCCACGAACCCTCATCGCTACTTTGTGTGCGTTCTTGCGGTTCTGCGAAACCACCAGCACGGTGTCGTCCCCGCCGACGGTACCTACGATCTCCCCCCAGCCCTCGGAGTCAATCGCGGCAGCCACAGGCTGCGCCGAACCGGTCACCGTTTTGATGACCAGCAGGTTCTGCGCCTGGCGGATATCAATGACGAACTCACGCACCAGGCGCGTGGCGGCAGGCAGCACGTGGTCGCTGCCCGGCTCATTGCGCGCCAGGGCGTATCCCTCGGAGGTCTTCACCAGCCCGAGCTCATGAATATCGCGCGAGAGCGTGGCTTGAGTGACATCGCAATTCTGCTTCACGAGCAGCTTGCGGAGCTGCTCCTGGTTGATCACCGCTTCGTGCTGCACTAGTTCCAGGATGAAGTTCTGCCGGGAAAGTTTTGTCATGGTTCGCCCCGGGCGCATCAATATGCTTCCCTATGCATAATCATGCATCACTGGAACGAACCCTGCAAGCGGAACTTGCGGGAAGTCGCCTCAGCTCGGGCCGGGAGCGCTGCCGGAGGGCGCGCGGCCAGCCCTAAACAGCAGTCCGAGCATGTAGCCCACCGTCGCCAGTCCAAGTATGAAGAGTGCGAGGAAGAGCGCGATGACACCGCTCTGCGGCTGGATCTTGAGCGCGCCAAGGTCGGCGTAGTCAGCCAGGCAGGTGAGGCGCAGCATGTGGCGCATGCCCACCATGAGCGCGACGGTGATCGCCATCATCCCCATGCCGGCGGCGCCCACGATCGCCTGCACCGGCCGGATTGCCCGCAGCAAACTGTCGCCCCTCGCCGTAGCCGTTTGCCGTGACCCTCATCACATCATGCTGCGACAGGCTTATGAGAGCCAAGGGGCGCATGCGGCGGCGAAGTGAGACAGCCCTGGATGCTCCTCGCGAACAGCCCAAAAGCACAAAGGTGTTCTATAATGCACAGAAATGCACAGACACGGATTCGCGCCTCTCTTATCCTGAACGCTGGTGTCTCTCCCAAGAGACCAGAGGGCGCGGCGAAAAAGTGCCCGAGGAGGAAGAAGTGAAATCTATTAGAAGCGGCAACAGAGGTTCCGGCAAGCTGATTCTCGTGTTATTTATTCTGCTGCTGGTGGTGGGAGCGGGCTACTACGTTTTTACGCGGAGCCCGTCTATTCAGAATGCTTTCCATTCCATTCAGGAATCAACGCAAGATGCGGCCACCTCCTCCAGGGTGCGCACGGCCCTGCTCCTCTCGAAACAGGTGTCCCCCTTCGACATCAAGGTGCACACAACCCAGGGTGAGGTCACCTTGGAAGGTCAGGTGCCTTCGGAGCAAGTCAAGACCTTGGCCGGCGTTATTGCCCAGGACACGTCGAGCGTCAAACAACTGCATAACAATTTGAGCGTCAACCCTGCGATAGAGCGCGACCCGGATAGGGAGCACCTCGGCGAACGTGTGGCGGATCTGGAAATCAAGACCTTGGTCAGCGACGCTCTTTCGAAAAGTGCAGAGTTGGCGGACAAACACATCGCTACGGAAGTAAAGGGGCAAATGGTGACCCTAACTGGAACGGTCCAGACAGTCAGTCAGAAACACACTGCGGACCAGATCGTCTGGCAGGTTCCGGGCGTCCACGGAGTTACGGACAATCTAAGCGTCTCCGATACCCAAGGCACGCCGGAGAGCGCTGACGATAAGCTAGCCCGCCGCGTGGAGTTTGAACTCTACTCCACTAAAGCAATTCCACTTAAGACTATTCAGATCCGCGCCAATAGCGGCGTCATCACTCTGACCGGTACGGTATCGTCCCGTGCGGAAAAACTGTTGGCGGAACTGACAGCAAGATCCGTTGAAGGCGTTCACAAGGTCGTGAATGGACTGGTCGCACCCGAAGAACCCTAGACGAGGCTGCCTAGCTTTTCGCTGAACCAGAAAGTTCAATGCCGCCTCTGGATGGGCCTGCGGGATTCGCTTCCTTGTCAGCCAGTGCAAGCCAATGGTCTCGACTAGGTCAGCGGTGGCGGCTCCCTGAAAAGGCCATGGCGCGGGCACGCCCCTCCACGTCACGGTCGCGCCCGAAGCTGACTTACTACCCGGCGTCGAAAGTCAGTCTTATCAACGACGCCCGGGTGGCGCTGCATAAGAAAAAGCCACGCGCGGGGCGTGGCTGCCGCTCCAGGTCTCCGGTGGACGCTTACTTGAAGTAGGCGGCGTTCTTGTCGGCGAACTGCTTCTTGTCGTCCGGAAGCTCGTCCAGCACAAAAATCGAGTTCGTGGGGCAGACCGGCACGCACGCGCCGCAGTCGATGCACTCGTCCGGGTTGATGTAGAGCTGGGTAACGCTCTCGAACTTCGGGTCGTCCTTCGCGGGGACGATGCTGCCGTTCGGGCACTCATCGATGCAGAGCGCATCTTTCGTGCAGGTGTCAGTGATTACATATGCCATTACGCGTCTCCGTTTTTGCGTACTTTCCCGGAGCCTTGGCTCCCGGAATCCACTCTCAGGCTACGGAAGCACGTCCCGAACCGCCGTGACATGTGTCACTCCCCGGTTGTGACGCACTTCACTTTGCGGGCGCTCTTCTGTCCCACTGCCGGAGGACCTCTGCCGCGCTCATCCCCTTTTCGCGCAGCGCCCGCAAGCTCAAGGCATCGCTGCGTTTGGCCAGCCGCACGCCCTGGCGGTCAGTCATCAGCGGGCAGTGATAGTAGTCAACCGCGGGCAGATCCATTGCCCTCTGCAGAAGCAGCTGGCGGGCGGTGGAGCGCAGCAGATCCGCGCCGCGAACCACCTCGGTGATCCGCATCGCCGCGTCATCCACCACCACGGCAAGCTGGTAGGCGGGCACGTCATCGCGGCGCCAGATCACGAAGTCGCCGAAGTCACATCCGGCGACGAATTCCCGCTCGCCGAGCGCGAGGTCGCGGAAGCGCAGCGTTTCGCCATCCGGCACACGGAAGCGCCAGTTCAAACCCGCCGGCGTCGTCGCATTCAGCCGCCGCTCGCGGCAGGTCCCGGGATATATGGGCTCGTCGTCGCCGTCATGCGGCGCCTGCGCGGAGAGGGCCAAATCCTTGCGAGAACAGGTGCATGGGTAGATTGCCCCACAGCGCAGGAGCTCCCGCCATGCCTGCAAATAGAATTCCTTCCGGCGGCTCTGCTCATAGGGTGCGAACGGCCCGCCCACGTCGGGCCCTTCCTGCCAGGTGATGCCCAGCCAGCGCAGGTCTTCGAGCATCGCGAGGGCGAATTCCGGCCGCGAACGCTGCGGATCGAGATCCTCATTGCGCATCACCAGCACGCCGCCGGCATCGCGCGCGCGTTGGTATGCACGCCAGAAGGTGCGCGCGTGTCCCAAGTGCAGGTAACCGGAGGGTGAAGGTGCAAGCCTTCCGCGATATCCTGTAGAAGCCATCGGGTCCGATTGTAGTCCGCACTGCAAAATCGGCCCACCGCAAGAATCTCACATGACCAAAGAGAACACGCAGAACGACTGGAACAGTTTTGGACGAGGCAACGCCGGCCGCCGCTGGCGCAGGCAGTCCGCCGAGATGGGCAGCGCGGCTACGCGCGCGCTAGTGGAGGCCTGCCGGGTCTGCTCCGGAATGCGCGTGCTGGACGTCGCCTGTGGCAACGGTGAGCCGGCAATCTCCATCGCCGCCGCCCTCGCAGGCACAGGCTCGGTCATCGGGATTGACTCCGCACCCGAGCCGCTGGAGACAGCCCGGCAGCGTGCTGCCGAGCGTGGGCTGGCGAACATCACGTTTCAGCAGGCCGATGCGCACGCGCTGCCGTTCACAGACGCGTCGTTCGACCTGCTTACCGCGCGCTGCGCGCTGATGTTTTTCGCCGCCCCCAAGAAGGCCATCGCCGAGTTCGCGCGCGTGCTCGCACCCGGTGGCCGCGCGGCGTTCCTCTGCTGGGGCCCTTTCGAGCAACAGCCGTACTTCCAGGCCACCGCCGGCGCTATTCTGCGCGCATTCCCTGATCTGGAGTTGCCGGCCAGCACGCGGAAAATGTTCTGCTACGCCCACCCAGGCCCGCTGGCGGAGTCTCTTCGTGCGGCAGGATTTTGCGAAGCGCACGAAGAGCTCATCACCCTGCCGTGGCCCTGGGCGGGCAGGGCCGAGGAGATGTGGGCCTTCATGCAGGAGACGACGATTCCCTTCCGGCCGCTCTTCGAGGCCGTGCCGGAGGAGCAGCGCGCGCGGCGTGACCGCGCCGTGCTCGAGGCACTTGAGAGCTACCGTGATGGCGACCGGCTGGCGCTGACCGCGACGTTCAATCTCACCACCGCATTGCGTTGAGCGATAAGCTATGGGCAAGACGAAGAGACTGCTATGACATTCCGCCGTCCGACGAGTGTGTTGCGCGTGTGTGCAATCGTGGGCGTTGGACTCATCGCCATCTCCATGACGATGGCCAACTTCCGGTGGTTTGAGCACGGAGACATGCGCATCTTTCAGTGGGCCGCGGCGGTGGCCATCATCCTCGTGGTCGGCGGTATCCCGCTGCTGGTCGCGATCATCGGCGGCGCGGTAGTCGCCATTCGAAGAATGTCCGCCCGAAAGTCAAGCTCTCCGTCCTCCTAGCTGAAAGGGGCCGCTCGAAGGCAGCCCCCGTCCGGCTGGTTGACCGGAGATGCTATTTCGCCGGCTTCGCCTCGGAGCGATGGCCGTTCCACAGCTCGTCAGCCAGGTCGTTGGCGTTGTAGATATTGCGCAGCGCTTCGATGATGGCGCGTGAATCCACATGCACCGCGCGTCCGATGCGGTCCTCGTAGGCGAAGTCCCAGGGCAGCGACTGGATGTTGCCATCGAAGATGATGCCCACCACCTCGCCGCTCTTGTCCACCGTCGGCGAGCCCGAGTTGCCACCGATGATATCGGCCGTGGAGACGTAGTTGAACGGCGTCTTCAGGTCAATCTTCGACTTACCATCAAGCCAGGTCTTAGGCAGCTCGTAGGGGTCCTTGTCGCCGTGCTTGTCGGCATGGGTATAGGCGCCGCCCATGTAGGTGAAGCTCGGCACCCTCTCGCCCTTTGCCGCAACGTTGCCCTGGCCGTCCTCGGTAAAGCCAACGATGGTGCCGTAGCTCAGGCGCAGGGTGAAGGTGGCGTCAGGATAGGTGTTCGTGCCCTCGACGGCGAAGCGGGCCTTTGCCAGGCGTGTGCTGTGCACGGCCAGCGGGGCGCTCACTTCGTCATCCCACTGCTTGCGCAGCGCACGGGCGTCGTCATCAATCGCCCGCATCATGACGATGAGCGGGTCGGTGCTGGCGGCGATGGCATCCGGGCCGCCGTTGTAAAGCTGTTTGCGCACCGTCACGTCATCCAGCCTGGTGTTGGCGATGGCGTTGTGCGCAACTTCCGCCGGGGTCTTTCCGTTGAGCAGTTTCTTCACCGCCGGGTAGTCCGCACCCAGCTTCTCCTGCATCAGGGCCAGCGACTCGGCGAAAAGCACCTCGTCCAGAGACTTGTAAACCGGCGCACCGGAGAAAAGCTGCTGTTCGAATCCCGGAATCCTAGCTTCCGTGTACTCGCGCAGGCGCTTGTCATTGGGCTTCTGCTTCTCCGCAGCGACGCGCACCAAGGAGCGTGCAACGCTCGGCAGGTCTCCCATGAGCCCAGCACCACGCTCCACAAGCACATAGGGCATGTAGAGTTTGCGTTGCGTGGCCACCGCTTGGCCGATCTGGTCCCAAACGTCACCGAAGTCGGCTTTCAGCTTCGCGTCGGCATCCACACCCTTGCGCAGCTTCTCCTCGGCAGCCTTCTTCTCGTTCATCAATGCGGCGTCATGCAGGCCGTAGTCGCGGCCCTTGTAGGCCTTCAGGGAGTTCTCCACGCCGAAAAGCATGTCGGCGGAGATGCGCGCGTTCTCCTGGGACCCTTGCCCGAACTTCTGCAACAGGTTGTCCATCTTGGTCAGCCGATCCAGCGCGAACGGCGTCTGCACGTCGCGCAGGTACTCAAGCTGCGCCATGGTCAGCAGGCGCTCGGTGCCGCCCGGGTTGCCCGAGACGAAGACGAGGTCGCCGTCCTTCACTCCGCCGTGCGACCACTTCAGGAAGTTGTCGAGGTGCACCGGCTTGTCGTTTTCGTAGATGCGGAAGAAGGTGATGTCGAGGTCGTAGCGCGGGAACTCGAAGTTGTCAGGATCGCCGCCGAAGAACGCCATCTGCGCCTCGGGCGCGAAGACCACGCGCACGTCCGTGTACTTCTCATACTCGTAAAGGTGGTACATGCCGCCGGCATAGAGCGTGATGACGTCGCAGCGCAGACCGGTCTTGGCCACGCAGTCCTTCTCGATCTTCGCCATCGCACCGCGCATTGCCTGGCCCTGCTCGGCCGTGCTCATGCCCGGCTTGGCCGCGCCCTGCACGTCGGCGGTCACATCCTGGATGTCCATCAGCACGTCGAGTTCAAGGTCGGGACACTTCCCTTCCTCCGCTTCCGTCCGCGCATAGAAGCCGGTCTTGATGTAGTCCTTCTGCGCAGTGGAGAGCTGCTGCAGGCACTCACGGCCGACGTGATGGTTGGTAAAGGTCAGTCCGTCGGCGGAGACGAACGAGCCTGAACCGACGTTGAAGCGCACCGAGCCGCGCTGCAGATGATCGAGCCACGGCTGCGTGATTTCGAAATTGTACTTGGCCTTGATCTTGTCCTTGGGGGCGCGATTGAAGAGCCACATGCCCTCATCGGCCATGCTCTGCATTGCAAACAGGCTGAACATGACGATGACGGCGGCGAGAATACGACGCTTCATGACAAACTCCGTTCGTGAGGGGATGGTGAACCGTAGTACGGAAGATTACCTGTAGAAGTTCCGTTACACGGCAAACTGGTTATCATACGCCGCGCGGCAGGTGCGGCCAAGCGGAGTTACCGGCTCAGGACAGGTGAGCCCCATAAGTCTTCAGATACTTCATCCCCGTGTCGCACATGATGGTGACGACGTTCGCGTCCTCGCCCATCTGTTCGGCCAGGCGCAGCGCCGCGATGACGTTGCCGCCGGTCGAAGTTCCGGCGAACAATCCTTCCTCGCGCGCCAGCCGCAACAAAAGGGAGCGGATTCCTCCGCTCCCTCTACAGACTTACGGGCCGGAGCCCGGCTCTACCTACTTCTGCGGCGCATCCAGCGTGTAGCTGCTCAGTACCTTCATGTAGTTGCCGCGCTCGAAGGCCGCCGGGTTGGCCACGTTCTTCAGGCTCATGCTGCCCTGCATCTGGCGGATGGATTCGTACTCATGCTTCTCCAGCCACGCCTGCACATCGGCCAGCAGCGGCTTGATGTATCCGATGCCGCGCTCGAGCAGCGCCGAAGTCGTCATCGCCACGCGCCCACCGGCCATCATGCACTTCACGACGTCCTCCGCCGTGTGCACCCCGCCGGTGACCGCCATGTCCGCCTTGATCTTGCCGAAGAGCACCGCCACCCAGTGCAGGCGCAGAGTGAGCGCCGCCGAGCGGCTGAGCTGCAGTTGGGGCACCACCTCCAGCTCCTCCAGGTCGAAGTCCGGCTGGTAGAAGCGGTTGAACATTACGATCGCATCGGCGCCGGCCCCGTCCAGCCGCTTGGCAAAGTGTGCCATGGAGCTGAAGAACGGGCCGATCTTCACCGCCACCGGCACCTTCACCTGCGCCTTCACTGCCTGAACCAGTTGCAGGTATTGGTGCTCCACCGTCGGGCTGTCCTGGTTCGGGTCCGTGGGGATGAAGTAGATGTTCAGCTCAATGCCGTCGGCACCCGCATCCTGCATCAGCTTGGCGTAACGCATCCAGCCGCCCGGCGAGATGCCGTTCAGGCTGCCGAAGATGGGGATCTTCACCGCGGCCTTCGCCTTGCGGATGTGCTCCAGGTAGTCGTCGGCGCCGATGCGGTAGGTGCCGACGTCGGGGTAGTAGCTGAGGGCCTCGGCGTGGCCTTCCGCTGTCTCGGTCAGGATGCGGTCGAGGTGGTCGGACTCAATCTCGATCTGCTCCTCGAAGAGCGAGTGCAGAACGATGGCGGCCGCGCCTGCGTCCTCCATCCGGCGCAGGTTCGTCAACACACTGCACAGCGGAGAAGCCGAGACCACGATCGGATTCTTCAGCGTCAGACCGGCATAGCTGGTGGAAAGATCAGTCATTCCCTGCTCCCTTGCCATCCACGCCCACCACCGCGGCCAGCGCCGCGGCCGTGTTGGTGGCCGGCTGCTTGGAAAGATGTTCGTAGGTCATCCAGCGCTCGTCCGCGTCGTTCTGCGCCTCGCGGAGCAGCTCGGCGGCAGCCTCTGGATTGCTCTGCCGCAGCATGGTGAAGCGCGTCTCGTTGTACATGTACTTCTCCAGCGGGACCGATGGCGCCTTGCTGTCAAGCACGAACGGGCTCTTGCCCTCGGCCTTCAGCATGGGATTGTAGCGGAAGAGCGGCCAGTGCCCGGACTGCACCGCCAGCTTCTGCTGGTCGAGCCCGTGCACCAGATCGTAGCCGTGCGCAATGCAGTGACTGTAGGCGACGATGAGCGACGGACCATCGTAGGCCTCGGCCTCAAGGAAGGTCTTGAGGGTCTGCATGTCGCTGGAGCCCATGGCGACGCGCGCCACGTAAACTTCGCCGTAGTGCATCGCCATCAGCGCCAGGTCCTTCTTGGGTCTCGGCTTGCCGCCGGCGGCGAACTTGGCAACGGCGCCGCGCGGAGTTGACTTCGACATCTGCCCGCCGGTGTTGGAGTAGACCTCGGTGTCGAGCACCAGCAAGTTCACGTTCCGCCCGGAGCCCATCACGTGGTCAAGCCCGCCGTAGCCGATGTCGTAGGCCCAGCCGTCGCCGCCCACGATCCACACCGACTTCTTCACCAGGCTGTCAGCCAGCACAAGGAGGTCGGTCGCCTCGAAGGTCTTCGTTCCCTTCAGGGCTTTCTTCAGCTCCTCCACCCGATTTCGCTGTTCCTTGATGCCGCCTTCCGTGCTCTGGTCGGCGCTGAGCAGGCCCTTGACGAGCTCCTCTGGCAGCTTGCCCGCGAGCCGAACCAGCAGATTGCGCGCGTAGTCGTTGTGCTTGTCCACTGCCAGGCGAATGCCCAGGCCGAACTCGGCATTGTCTTCGAAGAGCGAGTTCGACCAGGCCACGCCGCGGCCGTCATTGTTGAACGTGTAGGGCGTGGTGGGCAGGTTGCCGCCGTAGATGGAGGAGCACCCCGTGGCATTGCCAATGATGGTGCGGTCGCCGTACAGCTGGGTGAGCAGCTTGACGTAGGGCGTCTCGCCGCAGCCGCCGCACGCACCGGAGAACTCGAAGAGCGGCTGAAGCAGTTGAACGTCCTTCACCTGCGAGAGGTTGAGTGCCGCCCGGTCGGTCTCCGGCAGGTTGAGGAAGAAGTCCCAGTTCTTCGCTTCACTCTCGCGCAGAGGTGGCTGTGACACCATATTGACGGCGCGGTGCTTCACCTCCGACTTCGATTTCGCCGGGCAGACCTCCACGCAGAGGCCGCAGCCGGTGCAGTCTTCCGGAGCCACTTGCAGGGTGTAGCGCTGGCCGCTGAACTCCTTCCATTTTGCTTCCTGTGATTTGAAAGTGGGAGGCGCACCCGCCAGCTTGTCCGAGGTATAGACCTTGGCGCGGATGACCGCATGCGGGCAGACCAGAACGCACTTGCCGCACTGGATGCAGAGCTGCTCATCCCACTCCGGAATCTCCAGCGCGATGTTGCGCTTCTCCCATTGCGCCGTGCCCGTAGGGAAGGTGCCATCCACCGGCATCTTGCTCACCGGCAGCTCATCGCCGTTGCCCAGGATCATGGAGGCCAGCACGTTCTTCACGAAATCGGGCGCTGCGGCCGGAACCGCGGGGCGCACGTCCTTGGTGGCCGTGGCCTTTGCCGGGACTGTTACTTCGAAGAGGTTCGCCAGCGTGCTGTCCACGGCGGCAAAGTTCTTCGTCACCACGGATTCGCCGCGCCTGCCGTAAGTCTTCTCGATGGACTTCTTGATCGCCTCGATCGCCTCGTCGCGCGGTAACACGCCGCTGATGGCGAAGAAGCAGGTCTGCATGATGGTGTTGATGCGGCCGCCCATGCCGGTTTCCTTGGCGACCTTGTAACCGTCAATCACATAGAAGTGCAGCTTCTTGACGATGATCTCCTTCTGCACCGTGAGCGGCAGTTGGTCCCAAACCTCGTTCTTGCCGAAGGGGCTGTTGAGCAGAAAGACCGCGCCCTCCTCAGCGTACTTCAGCACGTCAATGCGCTCCAGGAAGGTGAACTGGTGGCAGGCCACGAAGCTCGCCTTCGTGATCAGGTAGCTGGAGTGGATGGGCTGCGGCCCGAAGCGCAGGTGCGAGGTAGTGACAGAGCCGGATTTCTTCGAGTCGTAAACGAAGTAGCCCTGGGCATAGTTGTCCGTGTCTTCGCCGATGATCTTGATGGAGTTTTTGTTCGCGCCCACTGTGCCATCGGCGCCCAGCCCGTAGAACATGGCGCGGACGGTCTTGGGGTGCTCGGTGGAGTAGTTCGCGTCCCACGTCAGCGAGGTGTGGGTAACGTCGTCCACAATGCCGACCGTGAAGTGGTTCTTGCTCTGCGGCTTCGCCAGCTCATCAAAGACGCTCTTCACCATCGCCGGAGTGAATTCCTTGGACGACAGCCCGTAGCGCCCGCCGATGACCTTGGGGAAGCCCTTGAACGGCAGCTTGCCGGCGGCGAACGCCTCGGAGATGGCCGCCAGTGCATCCAGGTAGAGCGGTTCGCCAGAGGCGCCGGGTTCCTTGGTGCGGTCAAGCACGGCGATGGATTTCACCGTCGCCGGCAGCGCCTTCAGGAAGGTCTCCATTGCGAACGGCCGGTAGAGCCGGACCTTGAGTACGCCGACTTTCTCGCCCTTGCCGGCCATGTATTCGATAGCTTCGTGCGCCACTTCAGCACCGGAGCCCATCAGCACGATGACGCGTTCGGCGTCCGGAGCGCCCACGTACTGGTAGAGCTTGTACTGGCGGCCGGTGATCTTGGCGAAGCGATCCATGGCGTTCTGCACGATCTCAGGCGCGGCCAGATAGTAGGGATTCACCGTCTCGCGCGCCTGGAAGTACACATCGGGATTCTGCGCGCTGCCGCGCAGCACCGGGTGGTCGGGAGACAATGCGCGCTTGCGGTGCGCGGTGATCAGCTCCTGCGGCAGCATTGCCTTCATGTCTTCCACGTCGAGCGCCTCGACCTTGGCCACCTCGTGCGAGCTGCGGAATCCGTCGAAGAAATGCACGAGGGGGATGCGCGCCTCCAGCGAAGCGGCCTGGGCGATGAGCGCGAAGTCCATGATCTCCTGGATGGAATTCGACGCCAGCAAGCCCCAGCCCGTCTGGCGGACGGCCATCACGTCCTGATGGTCGCCGAAGATGGAAAGCGCATGCGCCGCCACCGCGCGCGCCGCCACGTGCATCACGCAGGAAGTCAGCTCGCCCGCGATCTTGTACATGTTGGGAATCATCAACAGCAGGCCCTGCGACGAGGTGAAGGTGGTGGCCAGCGCACCGCCCTGCAGGGCGCCGTGCAGAGCGCCCGCGGCGCCGCCTTCACTCTGCATCTCGATGACCTGCGGGACCGCGCCCCAGATGTTCGTCTTGCCTTCGGAAGACCACTGGTCGCTCCACTCGCCCATGTTCGAGCTGGGAGTAATGGGATAAATGGCGATGACTTCGTTGGTCTTATGAGCGGTGAATGCGGCGGCTTCGTTGCCGTCAATGGTGACTTTCTCTCTCATTTCTCTTGTTCTCCGAGGCCGTTCAAGGAGGCGGGAGCTACCAGGTACCTGAAGGTCCGCACTTGACTGCCGCAACGCGGGGAAGACTCCCGCACGCCCTTACGCGCGGAAAACGTCCCTCGTAGATTAATCCTGTTCAATTACATATCCTAAGCCGCACTTGGCGCTGTGACGCACCTCACTTTTTTCGGTGAGAGAGCAGTTCTCTTGAGGGGCTTCCGCGAGTGTGTTGCTTCGTAAAGACGGCGCGGCCGGCCAGCCGCCGCAACAGCAGGCCGGCCACGCTGAGTGTCTCGCAGCGCGAAAGCGCAGGTTCTACCGGTTGTTGCCGGCCCGCATCTGCGCCATCCGCTTCAATCGCTCCGTGGTCACCTCCAGCCGTTTCTGCGCCACCGGATTGCGCTTGATCAGCGTCTCGGTCTGCGACAGGAACTCCGGCGAGCCCATCGTCGTCCGGATCCCGTCCAGGACGGGTCGCAGCTTGGCATAGACGAAGATGATTTCGCCGTTGGTATCAAAGAACAGCGCCTCGTTCAGGGTGCCGTGAAGCACCAGGCTGGCAGCCATCTCCCAGTAACTGCAGACCTGCCGGAAGTACGCGCTGTCCATCGAGCTGAAGTTCATCACCACCTTCATCACGTCCTCGGCGGAGTCCGCGGGGAAGGTGGCGAACCAGTTGCGCGCCTGCCGCATCACCGGCTCGCGGCGCAGATCGTAGAGTCTCATGATCAGCTCGGCATCGGCCGCACTGGCGGAGGTGCCGGAACTCGTTGAATTCAGAACGCCTCTTGTGGCTGTGCTCATACCTCTCCTTATGCGCGCACCGGTGCGAATCTCCGGGCGCGGATGCGGGGAGCTTCTGAGGGAGCGCGGTTGTCTCATGATGCCGCCGGCCCGGTGCTGTCCGGACGAGCCGGCTCAGAGGGACCGGCAACCTGTTTCGAGAAGCTGCAAGTCGGTCCCGTGTTCGCTTCCGCCGCCATCTTTTTTCCTTTGCCCCTGGCAGAGGCGGCACCGGCGCGATTGTTAGGGCAAACCAGGACCCTGCCTTCCTTGGTCGTCTTTTCCAGCAGGTAGGGACTCTTGCACTCCGGGCATGCCTCGTCCACGGGCTTGTAGGCCGAGGTGAACTTGCAGTTCGGGTAATTTGTACATCCGTAGAAGAAGTTGCCGCGGCGCGCCTTCTTCTCGGCAATGTCGCCGGTCTTGCAGTCGGGGCACTTCACGCCCACAAGGTTCTGTTTCACGTATTTGCACTCCGGGTAGCCCGAGCAGGAGACGAACTCGCCAAAGCGCCCATGGCGCAGCAGCAGTTTGCGCCCGCATTGCGGGCAAACCTCATCCAGTGGCACGTCGGGAATCTTTTTGGCCTGGTCCAGGCGCCGCGTGGTCTTGCACTCGGGGTAGCCGGTGCAGGCCATAAACTGGCCGAAGCGCCCACGCTTGAGCACCATGGGCTTGCCGCAGTTCTCGCAGAATTCCTCCTGCGTCGTCTCCTGCACGTCGGCGTCTTCCAGGTCGGGCAGGTCGATCGGGTTCTCCTTGGTGAAGGTGCAGGAATTCGGGTCCTTCTTGTCATACGACGAGCAGGCGTAGAACGAACCGTGCTTGCCCCACTTGATGACCAGCGGCGAGCCGCAACGGTCGCACTTCTCGTCCGTGGGCTTCTCCATGCGCTTGATGTTCTCCATGTGCTTCTGCGCATAGGCCAGGTCCTGCTCGAACTTTTCGTTGAATTCAGCGAGGGCGTCGGTCCACTTCTTCTGCCCTTCCTCGATCTCGTCCAGCTCCTCCTCCATGCGGGCGGTGAACTGGTAGTCGAAGACGTCCTTCAGGTTCGCCACCAGCAGGTCGGTCACCACGAAGCCGATCTCCGTGGGGAAGAACTTGCCTCCGCGGCCGGCGGTCTTTTGCACGTATTGGCGCTCCTGGATGGTGCTGATGATGGCGGCGTAGGTGGAGGGCCGGCCGATGCCGCGCTCCTCCAGCTCCTTCACCAGCGAGGCCTCGTTGAAGCGCGGCGGAGGCTCGGTGAAGTGCTGCTCCGGCTTCAACTCCTTGAGCGTGAGCGACTGCCCCGCGGTCAGGGCGGGTAGCTTGTGCTTCAGCTCCTCGTCTTCTTCTTCCTTCACATCCTTCGCTTCCTCGTAGACCTTGAGAAAGCCGTCGAACTTGAGCACCAAGCCGGTGACGCGATATTCGTACGACTCATTCCCCACAACGGCGTCAATGGCGACGCTCGTCTGGTCAAAGACCGCCTGCGTCATTTGTGAAGCCACAAAGCGCTGCCATATCAGCTTATAGACTTTGAATTCGTCATCGTGCAGATATCTCCTTACATCCTCGGGAGCGCGATTCACTGCGCTCGGACGAATCGCTTCGTGAGCGTCCTGTGCGTTCTGCTGTTTCTTTTTGTATTCGTTCCGCATTAGTGGAACATAGTCTTTGCCGAATTCTTTACTGCCTAGCAGCATTTCGCGGAGTTCTTCGATGGCAGAATCCGCAACCCGCACCGAGTCCGTACGCATGTAGGTGATAAGACCGACCGTACCCTCGTCGCCAAGTTCGACACCCTCGTAGAGGCGCTGCGCGATCATCATCGCGCGCTTAACGGACATTCCAAGCCGACGCGAGGCATCCTGCTGAAACTTGGAGGTTGTGAATGGTGGCAGGGGATTGCGGCGACGTTCACGCTGGTCATTACTGCGAACAGTCCAAACCGCTTTGGTTAACTTCTTCCGCATATCCTCCGCGATCTCGGCGCTCGGAAGAACGTTGTCTTTCGGATTCGTGCCCCGCAAACGCGCGTCAAAGGCGGGCGGCGTCTTCGCCGCCAGTCTCGCGTCCAGGGTCCAATACTCGATTGGAACGAAGGCCTTGATCTCGCGCTCGCGCTCCACGATGAGCCGCAGCGCCACGGTCTGCACGCGTCCGGCGGAAAGCCCGCGCCGCACCTTGTC
>Ga0209777_10000931_pt1 | contig 44977 bp, 30 predicted proteins | sample FrelakmetHBP12HB_FD_187147 | JGI IMG/M metagenome (GOLD analysis project Ga0209777, IMG submission 187147) | Freshwater lake sediment microbial communities from the University of Notre Dame, USA, for methane emissions studies -HBP12 HB (SPAdes)... | ecosystem: Environmental > Aquatic >...
GTGTCCACCCGCGACGTCGCGAGCGGGACCCGCGCCAGGTCGGTCGCGGACTCGCGATACTCGGGCGCCAGCCGGACCACCACGTCGTGGGCGAGGCCGGACTCATCCTCGAAGTCCGAGGCCGTGGTCCCCGACAGCACCGTCCTCAAGCCGGTCGAGACCGAGCCGATCGTGACCCCGACGCTGGCCGCGAGATCGCGGTCCAACAGGACCTCGAACTCCGGCCCCTCGCCCTCGAGGCTCGACTTCAGGTCCACGAGGCCCGGCACGTCCCTGATCGCGGCGAGGGCCTCGTCGGAGACGCCCTTCAACCGCGCCAAGTCGGGCCCGAGGATGTTGATCTGGATGGGGCGCTGTCCGCCTCCCATCCCGCTGGCGTCGTTGATGGAGGGCTTCACGCCGCGGAAACCCGCGAGGCCCTTCCGCACGAAGCTCATGAACGCCTGCTGGCTCATCCGCCGCTCGGCCCGCGGCCGGAGCTTCGTGTAGATCGCCCCGCTCGTCACCGTGCGCTGCTGGTCGCCCCCGATGGTGAGGTACGTGAACTGCACCTCGGGGAGGGAGCGCAGGTACCGGTCGATCTCCTCCGCCTTGGCCCGCGTGTAGCCCAGCGACGAGCCGACCGGCGTCTCGAAGCCCACCGAAATCTCGCTCCGGTCGGTCGGCGGCATGAACTCGCCGCCCACGGCGCCACCCCCCAGCATCCCGAGGGACAGCACGAACGCGACGAGCGCCACGCCGATCGTGATGCGCCGGTGCTCCAGCGCCCAGGCGATGACGCCGCGGTACCAGACGCCGAGGTCGCGGAACTTGCCGTTGAACCGCTCCAGCGTCTTCCCGACCGGTCCCCGCTCCGCGTGCCCCTCGGCCTGCGGGTCGTACCAGATCGACGAGAGCATCGGGTCGAGGGTGAACGACACGAACAGCGACACCGCGATGGCGAACGCCACCGTGATGCCGAACTGGAAGAAGAACCGGCCGACGATGCCGCCCATGAAGCCCACGGGCACGAACACCGCGAGCACCGTCAGGGTGGTGGAGAGCACCGCGAACCCGATCTCGCTCGTCCCCGCGCCCGCCGCGGTGTAGTGGTCCTCCCCGTGCTCCACGTGGCGCACGATGTTCTCGCGAACGACGATCGCGTCGTCGATCAGCATCCCGATGGCCAGCGAGAGCGCCATCAGCGTCATCGTGTTGATCGTGAACCCGAAGACGTAGATGGCCAGGAACGCCGAGATCACGGACACCGGCAGGGTGAGCCCGGTGATGACCGTGGAGCGCCACGAGTTCAGGAACAGGAACACGATGAGCACCGTGAGCAGGGCGCCGAGAACCAGCGTCATCTGCACGTCGCTCAGCGACTGCCGGATCCACACCGAGGTGTCACGGATGACGTCGAGCCGGACGCCCTTCGGGAGCTGGGCGTTCAGCTGGGCCACCGCCGCCTTGATCCCGTCGGCCACCTCCACGACGTTGGAGCCCGAGATGCGGCGGATGTCGACGCCGAGGGCGCGGCGCCCGGAGAACTCGGCCGCCGAGCGCTCCTCCTCCTGCGCGTCCTCGATGCGCGCCACCTCGCCCAGGCGCACCGGCACGCCGCCGCGCACCGTGACCACGAGGTCGGCGAACTGCCGCGGGTCGCGGATCCGCCCCTTCACCCGAACGAGCTGCTCGGCGATGCCACGCTCCACGCGGCCCGCTGGCGCGTCCATGTTCTCACGGCCCAGTGCGCCGACGACCATGTCCGGGCTGACGCCGAGCGCCTCCATCCGCGGCGGGAGGAGGAGCACGTCGATCTCTCGCTCCAGGCCGCCCACCACCGTCACGTTCCCCACGCCGTTCACCGTCTCGAGCCGGCGGGAGATGGTCTCCGTCGCCAGCTGCGTCAGGTCGCGCTGCGCGAACCCCTCGCCGGAGAGCGCGACGGAGACGACCGGCGATTGCCGGAAGTCGAACCGCGACACCAGCGGCGGGTCGATGTCCGTGGGCAGCGTCAGCCGGATGGCGTCGATCTTCGCCCGCACGTCGGACTGGGCGTCCATGATCTTGGTGCCCAGCTCGAACTCGACCATCACCGTCGAGTAGCCCTCCACCGAGGACGACTCGATGTGCTTGACGCCCTGGACGGGGTTGATCGCCTCCTCGATCTTCTTCGAGACCTCGCGCTCCACGGCGTCGGGACTGGCGCCGGGGTAGCGGGTCTGCACGAGGAGGAACGGCAGGTCGACGTCCGGCATCTCGTCGAGCGGGAGCCGGCGCATGGAGAACAGCCCGAGCACGACCAGCGCCGCCATCATCATCGTGGCGAAGACGGGCCGCTTGATCGATAGGTTCGAGAGGAACATGGGCGGTCCTTCCTAGCGCTGCGGCGCCGCGGCGCTCGTGCCGGTGCGACCCAGGACCTCCGCCGGCACGCCGTCGGAGAGCCCCTCGACCGGACCGATCACCACCAAGTCGCCGGCCTTCACGCCCGAAGTGATCTGCGTGAGCCCCTGCTCCTCGTCCACCACGCCGACGCCCACCGCGCGCCGATGCACCATGCCGCCGGCGACGACGTAGACGACCGGCGTCCGCGCGTCGCCCTCGTAGCGGACCCCCCCGCGCGGCACCGCGATGCCCTCCGCCTCGCGGAGCAGCACCCGCCCGGAGACGAAGATCCCGCCCATCAACCGGCCGGCGCCGTTGGGGATGTCCACGTAGATCCGGACCTGCCTCGTCGCCTCGTCCGCCGTCGGGTTGATGCGGCTGATGCGGCCGGTGATGGGCATCGAGTCGAGCTGCGCCGCCCGGAGCGTGACCGCGCGGCCCACGGCGAGGCTCCCCACGAACTCGACCGGCACCGAGGCGGTGAGCTGGAGGATCCGCGTGTCCACGATGTCCATGACCGGCTTGCCCATGTCCACCCGGTCGCCGGCCTGGAGATACCGCTTGCTGACCACCCCGGCCGCCGGGGCCCGCAGCGTGGAGGTCGTGAGGCGGTCCTCGGCGTTGGCGAGCTGGGACTCCGAGAGCGCCAGCCGTCCCCGGGCCGCGTCCAGCGCCAGGACGGCGTTGTCGCGGTCGCGCGGCGCGATCGCCCCCTCCCGCAGCAGCGCCTCGGCCCGCGAGGACTCCGCCACGGCCATGGTGACCTGCATCCGCTGCGTCGTCACGTCGGCGCGCGCGGAATTGGCGGTCGCCGTGACCACCTCGTCCTTGAAGCGCACCAGGGGCTGGCCCTGCTCGACCCGCTGCCCCTCCTCGACGTAGGTCTCGACGATCTGCTCGGCCATCGGCGCGCCGACCGTCATGTCCACCTTCGGCTCGAGCGAGCCGCTCACCGGCACGCCGGACCGCAGGGTCGTCCGGACCGCCGTCGCCACGTCCGACGCGCCGACGGTGATCTTCGGCTGCGCGGCGCCCGCGCCCGGGCCGCCCGCCTTGGCGCGGCAGCCGGAGGTGGCAAGGGCCGCGACCAGCGCCGCGGCGACCGGGTATGCGAACCGCTTCATGGCCAGCACCTTCCTCGTATCGATCTGGGTCGTCATGGTCCCGTCTCCCCCACCGTCCCCGCCGCCACCCGCTGTCCCGGCCGCATCAGCGGCACGGGCCGGCCCAGCGCCCGCTCGAGTCCCGCCAGCGCCACCAGGTAGTCGCGCGTGGATTGGGCCTCGTTCACGCGGGCCTGCTGCAGCGCCAGCCGCGCGTCCGACACCTCGAGCGACGACGCGATCCCGTTCGTGTACCGCACGTCCGCCAGATGGTACGCCCGCGTTGCCTGCGCCACCGTCTGGCGCCGCGCCGCCACCAGGGAGTGTGCGCGGTCCATCTCCGAGCGCGCCTCGGCCACCTGGATCGCCACGCCCTCGTGCGCCTGCGATGCCTGCGCCTCCGCCCGCTCCAGCTCCGCCCGCGCCTGCTGCACGATCCCCCGGTTGCGGAACCCGTCGAACAGCGGCATCGACAGCGAGATCGAGGCGTTCCAGTCCTTGTGGAACTGGCCGTACGTCGGGACCACGCCCGAGGGGTACGCCTGCCCGCCGTAGCTCATCGTGAACTTGAGGAGTGGGTAGGCGTCGCCCCGGTACACCCGCACCGCCTGCCGCCGGAAATCGACGTTCGCGTCCGCCGCCGCGAGCGAGGAGCGGTCCGGCGTCTCGGCGTTGAGCGCGGCCGCATCCACCTCCGGCAGTGAGTCCGCGTCGGTGAGCGCCGCCGTCGTCAGCTCCAGCGGCTGGTCCGCCGGCGCGTTGATGAGCCGCTTCAGCTCCAGCTCCGCGTTCTCCCGGCTGTTCCGCGACGCGATGACCTGCGGCTCCTGGTTCGCCGACTCCACCTGCGAACGGAGCAGGTCGTAGTCGCCGGTGGCGCCGATCCGGTGGTTCACCGTCACCGTCCGGAGATGCTCGTTCACCTGCACCTGCGTCGCCTCGGAGATGTCGAGCATCCGCCGCGCGAACAGGGCGTTCAGGTACGCCAGCCTCACCCGGTAGGCCAGGTCCTGCTGCGTGTCGTCGAGCGTGGCCTGCGCGGCCCGCTCGAAGGCGTGCGCCCCGGCGATCCCCGCGCCCACCTTGCCGCCCTGGAAGAGCGTCTGGTTCACGGTGATGGCGGCGATGTACGTGTTCGGCCGCCCGAACGGCAGGCTGCTGAAGAGGTCGCCGATCCCTCGAGGCACCGTGAGGTTGTACTGGTTCTCGAGGTACCGGATCCGCGCCGCATCGGACGCCGTGGTATCGGGGCTGAACGGCGCGATCGGCGGTCCCGACGATCCCATGCTCGAATAGACCGACGCGAACGTCCGCTGGTAGGTGAGGGAACCCCGGATCTCCGGCAGGGCCGACGCCCACGCCTGCGTCACCTGCCCGCGCGCCTGCTGCACCTGCGCGCGCGCCATCCGGATCTCGTCCCCGGTATCGAGGGCGCGGCGCACCGCGTCCTCCATCGAGAGGCGGAGCGGCTCCCGCGCCGCGCGCGCCGCCGCCGGCGCCTGCTGCGCCGCCAGTGCCGCCGGCAGGAGGCCCATCATCAGGATCGTCTGCGTGATGCGCATGCCGCCGTCCTTTGTCCTATCCACGCACGCGACCGCCGTCGGCCGCACGGATGCCATCGTAGATCAACCGGAGCTGCGACCCGATCGACGCCGCCAGGCTCACATCGGGTTGCGGCACATCCATGTCGCTCGGGTGCCGGTGCCCCGCCCACCAGAAGAGCGTCCCCATGAACGCCGCGCCGAGCGCGAGGAATATCGCGTGGGGCGGCAGGTCGCCGCGGAACTCCCCGCTCGCCTGCCCCTCCGCGATCGCCTCGTTCACCAGCGCCACGAACCGGCTCCTTTTCTGCCGGTCCTCCGGGCAGAACATCTGCTGCATCCCCGCCGTCACCACGACGTGCGTGAGTGAGCGGTTCTCGCCGTACGCCGACGCCACCGCCGTGAAGAGCGCCGTGATCCGATCCGCCGCCAACTCGTGCCGCTGCGCCGCCTGCTCCTCCACCCGCTTCAGCCACTCCTCGCTCAGATAGGAGAGGACCGATTCCTTGTGCGGGAAGTAGTTGAAGAAGGTCCCCTTCGCGACGTCGGCGCGCTCCGTGATCTCGTCCACCGTCGTGCGCTCAAACCCTTTCTCGTGAAAGAGTTCGAGCGCCGCGACATAGATCCGGCGCTTGGTCTCTTCCTTCTTCCGCTCGCGCCTGCCCGGCGCCGGCTCTGCCATTGCGACCCTCGACTAAAGTTGACCGCAGTCAAATACATTCTCAGTCTACTAATGGACTACGGAGGCCGCAAGGGCTGGTTTCAGGGCGCCCGGACTACAAGATTGGCGCCTCATGATCGTTGCGCTGACAGGGGCCACAGGATTCGTCGGGGGTGCCGTGCTGCGGCGATTGCTGCGGCGCGAGCACCAGGTGCGCGTGCTTACGCGAAATCCGGACCGTGCCGGACGCCTGCGGGACTTCGGGGCCGTGGAGCTGGTGCCGGGCGGACTCGCTGACGAGGCCGCGCTCCGGACGCTGGTCGCCGGTGCCGACTCCGTCGTTCACCTCGTGGGCATCATCGCCCCGAAGGGGCCGCAGACGTTTCGGCGGGTCCACGTCGAGGGGACCGCCGCGCTCGCCGCGGCGGCGCAGGCGGCCGGCGTCTGGCGCTTCGCGCACATGAGCGCCCTCGGAGCCCGTGCCGACGCCGCGGCGACGGAGTACCACCGTACCAAGGCCGAGGGAGAAGAGGTCGTTCGCCGGACCATTCCCGGACACGTGATCCTGCGGCCCTCGTTGATCGCCGGGCCGGGGAGTATCCCCCTCCGGATGATGATCAACATGGTGCGGATGGCGCCCGTGGTCCCGGTGATCGGGGACGGGTGCTATCGGATGCAGCCGGTGTGGCTGGAGGACGTGGCGGAGACGTTCGCGCTCGCCGTCGAGCGGGGGGACCTCACGGGGACCTACGACATCGCGGGGCCGGAGCCGCTCACGTGGCACCAGATGCTCGACCGCATCGAGGACGCGCTCGCCGTGCGGCGGCGGCGGGTCGGCGTGCCCCTTGGAATCGTGCGCCTCGGCACGGCGGCGGGCCTCGCGCTGCCGGACCTCGCGCCGATCACCCCCGACCAACTGCAGATGCTGCTCGAGGGGAGCACCACCGAGGGCAACGCCCTCGCCACGGTGTTCGGCGTGACGCCGCGCCCCTTCGCCGACGTTGTGCGGGAGTTGTGCGCGCCCTATGCGCCGCGCCCGGCAGGACCGCCGCCGACCCAGGCACCCTGAACACCGGGCACTGGAAACCACTGCGCGTCTGCACACTGCTTGGCACTTCGATCCGGTCACTGTGAAAGAAGCGGCCCGGGGGTCGCCCCCCGGGCCTGATGGCCGGGCAAAGCCGCCGTCAGACTTTGCGCACGGTCACCACCGGACCCGGCACGTACACCGTCGGCATCAGCCGCGGGCGGGCCGAGTAGAGGAGTCGCCAGGACATCGGGGTCCCGTGGCCTTGCGCGGAGCGTGGCGGCTCGGCACGCGGCGCCGGCACCTGCCTCCCGTTCGTCACCTGCTGCGCCGCCGCCATCTGCACCTCGTGCCTCCGGTCGCCCCGTTCACCACCTTAGACGCCCGGGACCTCCGGAACGTTGCAGGGGCCCTTACCGGCGGAGCCGGCCGGTGCGCGAGACGGTGAGCGTCTCGGCGGCGGCGCCACGGGAGAAGATGACCGTGGTATTGGACGCGCCGTACCCGACGCCCAACGGGCTGAAGGTCACCGTGGGTTGGCTGACGGTGAGCCGCACCTCGCCGAGGGAGAAAGCGCGCAGTGTGTCCCACATCCCTTGCGGAGTTCGGAGCGCGAGGGTGAGGGAGTTCGCGCCCCGGTCGACTTCGTAGCGCGCGAGACGCCCCTTGAGGATCGCCGTCTGGCGGGCGACGGCGTGCACGGCGGCGAAGCGCTCGGCCGCCCCCGCAACCGCTGCGCGGTCCAGGTAGCGGTGCACCGGCGGCGCGACCATCGACGCCAACACCCCGATGATGAGGGTGACCGTGGTCAGCTCGGGAAGGGTGACTCCGCGCATGGCGGGGCCACTCTAACGCGCTCCCGGCACCGGCCCGGCGCCGTTCTCGTGCGCGCCGGGCGCGGATTCGCGCGGACGGCCGCTCTGGCGGGCGGCCGGCCGCGCGCCGAACTCCTACGCCCGGGCGTGCGCCAGGAGACGCCGGCGCGTATAGGCGATCAGCCCACCCGCCGCGATGAGCGCTTGACGCGCCGGCGGGAGCGGGACGACGGGGAAGCGCTTCCCCCGCGTCACGTTGATGACTTCGTCCCCCTGAATCTCCAGTTCGTCCCCCTCGGCTGCCTCGACCTCGGGTGCTTCCACGATGTTGAGGCCGAGGTTCACGGCGTTCTGCGTGAAGATGCGGGCGAAACCCTTCGCGACAATGATGAGTTCGTGCCCCTTCAGGGTCGAGACCGCCTGCTCGCGCGAGGAGCCGCAGCCGAAGTTCTTTCCCGCCACGATGAAGCTCCCCTGCGGCACCTGCTTCGCCTTGAGCTTCGCGTTGAAGGCCGCCAGGTCGGCGAAGGCGAACTGCGGCGTCTCGGTGGGCAGCACCGTGGCCATGTAGCGGCCCGGGTAGATGACGTCGGTCGAGACGTCGTCGCCGAGCGCGAGGACGACCTGGCTCACTGGGCACCTCCGGCACGGGCGGCCCGCGGATCGGTGATCACGCCGGTGAGCGCGGACGCGGCCGCGACCGCCGGCGAGCAGAGGTAGACGTCGGACGAGGGGTTCCCCATCCGGCCCTTGAAGTTGCGGTTGGTGGTGCTGAGGGCGGTCTCGCCGTCGCCCAGCGCCCCTTCGTGCACGCCGAGGCAGGGGCCGCAGCCGGGGTTCATCACCACCGCGCCCGCCTGGACGAAGTCGCCGATCAGGCCTCGCAGTAGCGCCTGCGTGTAGATGCGTCCCGACGCGGGGAAGACGAGCATCCGCACTCCCTGCGCCACCTTCTTGCCGCGGACGATCCCCGCCGCCACCTCCAGGTCGTCGAGACGGCCGTTGGTGCAGGAACCGATGACGACCTGGTGGACCCTGGTGCCCGCCACCTGGCCGATCGGCTTCACGTTGTCCACGGTATGCGGGCAGGCGATCTGCGGCTCCAGCTTCGACGCGTCGATCTCCACCGTCCGCAGGTACGTCGCGTCGGCGTCGGGCGCGACCGGCGTGACGGCGTCCGAGACCCCCGCCTCCTCGCGCAGATAGCGAAGCGTCTCGGCGTCGGCGGGGACGATGCCCGACGTGGCGCCCGCCTCGACGCTCATGTTGCACAGCGTCAGGCGGCCCGAGGTGGGCATGGCGCGGATCGTATCGCCATGGAACTCGAGCACCCGGAAGTTCGCGCCCTCGGCGGTGAGGAGGCCCACGAGGTGGAGGATGATGTCCTTCGCCCCCACCATCGGCGGCAGCGTCCCGTTCACCACCACCTTGATCGTCGCCGGCACCTCGACATTGAGCGCGGTGCCGAGGGCCCAGACGCTGGCCATCTCCGTCGCGCCGATGCCGAAGGCGAACGCCCCGAGGGCGCCGTGGCTCGTGGTGTGGGAGTCGGTGCCGAGGACCACCGCGCCGGGCCGGACGTACCCGTTCTCCGGGAGGATCTGGTGGCAGATGCCGCCCAGGTCGCCGCGGATGTCGTGGAACTTCGCGATGCCGTTCGCCGCGACGAACTCGCGGATCTTCTTCTGGTTGGTCGCGGTCTTCGGCGACTCCGCGGGCACGCGGTGGTCGAAGATGATGGCGAGGCGCGAGGGATCCCAGATCCGTGGCGTGAGGCCGGTGCCCTTGTAGATCTCGAGGAACTGGTTGATCACCAGCGCCCCGTTCTCGTGCGACATCGCGAGGTCCACCGCGGGCTCGACGACGTCCCCCGCGGAGACGGCCGTGCGGCCCGATGCGCGCGCGAGGATCTTCTCCACGACGGTCTTGCCCATCAGACGATCCCTTTCTCCCGGAGCTCGGCGATCCGCTCCGGCGTGTACCCGATCCCGCCGAGGATCTCGGCGGTATGGTCTCCGAGGCGCGGCGGCGGCGTCTCCACCTTCCCGGGCGTCTTCTCGAACAGCGCGGTGAGGTTGAAGAGCCGCAGCGCGCCGATCCCCTTGGCCTCGACGGTGGCCAGCGTGCCGCGGTGCGCGACCTGCGGCTGGTCGAGCGCCGCGCCCAGGCTCAGGATCGCGCCCGACGGCACGCCCTTGGCGTTCAGCGTCTCCACCCAGTCCGCGGTCTCCCGCTCCTTCAGCTTCGCCTCGAGGAGCGGTGTGAGCGCCTTGCGGTTCTTCTTCCGCGCGTCGCGCTTCTGGAAGCGGGGATCGGCCTTGAGCTCGCCCACGCCCAGAACGTCGGCCACCGCCTCCCACTGCTCCTGCTTGTTCGCCGCGATGTTGATGTAGCCGTCCCGCGTCACGAACGTCCCCGACGGCGCCGCGGTGAAGTTGTCGTTGCCAAGGAGCTCCGGCTCCTGGCCGCCGATCAGGAGGTTCGCGGCGACCCAGCCCATGAGCGGCATGATGGCGTCGAGGAGCGCGACGTCGATGAACTGCCCCTCCCCCGTCCGCCCGCGGTCGTAGAGCGCCGCCATGATCGCGAACGCCGCGTTGAGGCCGCCGACGGTGTCGCACACCGGGAAGCCGCAGCGCAGTGGGTTGAGCCGCTCGTCGCCGTTCACCGCCATCACGCCCGAGAGCCCCTGGATGATCTGGTCGTACGCGGGCTTGAAGGCGTCCGGCCCCGTCGCGCCGAACCCGGAGATGGCGCAGAAGACGAGCCGCGGGTTGATCTCCCGCAGCGCCAGGTAGCCCACGCCGAGCCGGTCCATCACGCCGGGGCGGAAGTTCTCGACCACCACGTCGGCGGTCTCGGCGAGCTTCCGGAAGATCGCCTTCGCCTCCGGCTCCTTCAGGTTGAGCGTCAGCGACTTCTTGTTGGCGTTCTGCGCGAGGAAGCTCGTGCCCATCAGCTTCTCGTTCAGCCCCGGCACGCACCCCAGCTTCCGCGCCAGGTCGCCGTCCACCGGGTTCTCGATCTTGATCACCTCGGCGCCGAGGAGCGCGAGGTGCAGCGTCGCGAACGGCCCCGACAGCACGTTGGTGAGGTCGAGTACCCGGACGCCCTCGAGCAGCTTGCGCGGACCGCTCATCCGTCCATCACCTCCATCACCCCGATCACCTCAGTCCTCGCCGGCTTGAGGCGCGGCGACGACGGGCCCCGTCCTATACACCTTCCCCGGCATTTCCCGCCCGAAGAACGCCGCCACGTCCCGCGCGATCGCCAGCAGCGCATCGAGCCGCACGTCGCCGCGCCGCCCCGACCGCTGGAGCATATGCACGAAGTCCTCGGTGCACACGTTGCCGCCGGCGATCTTCGTGAACGGGCACCCACCGAGACCCGCCACCGACGTCTCGACGTGCGTCACCCCCGCGCGCATCGCCGCCCACACGTTCGCCAGACCCAGGCCGTACGTGTCGTGGAAGTGGCAGGCGCAGTCGAGGTTCGGCGATATCGCATTGAGTTTGTCGTATATCCGCGCGACCTGGTCGGGCACGGCGTGGCCGGCGGTATCGGCGAGGGAGACGCTGGTGATGCCGTTCTCGGCGTACTGCCGGACGAGGTCGAGCACCCGCTCCTCGCTCACCGGCCCTTCGTAGCCGCACCCGAAGGCCGACTGCACCGAGACCTGCACCCGCGTGCCGGCGGCGATGGCCTGCTTCGCCATCGCGACGATCCGCGCCGATGCCTCGGCGATGGACATCCCGGTGTTCTTGCGGCTGTGCGTCTCGCTCGCGGAGACGCCCATGCAGAGGAGGCCGACGCCCGCGGCGAAGCCACGCTCGAGCCCCTTCTCGTTCAGCACGAGTCCGGAGAGGATCACGCCTGTGCGCAGGGGGCCTGCGCGGAGTTCCGCGAAGAGCCGGTCGGTATCCGCCATCTGGGGCACCTTCGCGGGGTGCACGAAGGAGCCGACCTGCACGATGTCGAGGCCGGCGCCGACGAGGCCGCGGATCCACTCGAGCTTCCGCTCGAACGGGACCACCGCCTTCTCCATCTGCAGGCCGTCGCGCGGACCGACCTCGTGGATCACCACGTCACAACGCATTCGCCACGGCCTCGCCCATCTCGAGCGTGGTGCTCGACCCGCCCATGTCGTAGGTGCGGACTTTCCCCACGCGGATGACCTCGGCGACCGCCCGCTCTACCCGCGCCCCCTTCGCCGTCTCGCCCAGCCAGTCGAGCATCATCTTCGCGGCCAGGATGGTGGCGAGGGGGTTCACCTTGTTCTGGCCCGCGTATTTGGGCGCGGAGCCGTGCGAGGGCTCGAAGACGGCGAGCTTGGTGCCGATGTTCCCCGAGCAGGCGAAGCCGAGGCCCCCCACCATCTGCGCGGCGAGGTCGGAGATGATGTCGCCGTAGAGGTTCGGCGCGACGAGGACCTGGTAGCTGCGCGGGTTCTTGAGGAGCCACATGCAGATCGCGTCCACGTTCGCCTCGTCGAAGGCGATGGCGGGGAACTCCTTCGCGACCTTCTTCGCCTCATCGAGGAAGAGCCCGTCGGTGGCGCGCACGACGTTCGCCTTGTGCACGACGGTCACCTTGGTCCGGCCGTCCTTGGCGGCGTACTCGAACGCCGCACGCACGATCCGCTCGGAGCCCTTCTTGGTGTTCACCTTGCACGAGACCGCGTACTGGTCCGTCGGCAGCTTCGCGAAGGGGGCGAACGGCTTCGAGAGCTTGGCGAGTGTCGCCGCCAGCTCGTCGGGGACCGGATTGAACTCCACGCCGGCGTAGAGGTCCTCCGTGTTCTCGCGGAACACCACGAGGTCGATGCCTTCCTTGAAGTTCAGCGGGTTCCCGGGGTACGCCTTGCACGGTCGCAGGCAGATGTAGAGGTCGAACATCTGCCGCATCCGCACGATGGGGGAGCGGTAGACGAGGCCCTTCCCCCGGAGCGCCGGGACCAGCTCCGCCTCGGCGGCCTTCACCGGCTTCGAGGTGATGGCGCCGAACATCGCCGCGTGAACGGTCTTCAGGAGGTCCACGGTGCGCTGCGGGAAGGCGTCGCCTTCCTCGCACCAGTAATCCCAGCCGATATCGCCGTGGAGGTACTCGGCGTCGAGCTTCAGTGCGTCGAGCACGAGGCGCGACGCGTCCATGACGTCCTTGCCGACCCCGTCCCCAGGCAACCAGGCGATCCTGTACTGGCTCATACCGCTCCCGTCGTGGCGATGATGGCTCGCTCGGCGCTCACCCCGCCCGCGGGGCGCCGCTCCTCGGGGTGGAAACCCCTCAAGAATAGTGCCATAGCCAATTTCGGGACACTTGATTGCAGCAGACTGTGGCAACGCCACTTAGTCGCAGCCGGGGGGCCGGAAGTGCGAGAGGCCAGACGGGTCGTCTGGCCTCTCGTCCTGCGGGCGGTCCCGGCTGGACGCTGTGACGCCCTACTGGCGGGGCCTCGCGCGGAACTGCTCGTAGAGCCGCGTGTTGCGGTCGGTGCGGGGGACCAGCTGCCCGCGGATGAAGACGTACCGGATGTCGGTGCGGGCGTCGAGGGGGTCGCCCGTGGTGACGATGACGTCGGCCACCTTCCCCGCTTCGAGGCTCCCGTAGCGGTCGGCGACGCCGAAGATCTGCGCCGGGTTGATGGTGAGGGCCCGCAGCGCCTCGTCGGGGTCGAGGCCGTACGCGGTGGCGAGCGCGGCGTTGTAGGCCACGTTGCGCGCGTCCGAGGCCGAGGTCGTCTGGAAAGCGATCCGCACCCCCGCGCGCGCCAGCACGCCGGGGTTGCCGTAGATGAGATCGTAGGGGTCCTCGTCCCGCGGCGTGACGGTGATGGGCCCGACGATGACCGGGATGTGCCGTGCGGCGAGTGTGTCGGCCACGCGCCACGCCTGGGGCGCCCCGCGGAGAATGACCTTGAGGTGGAAGGAGTCGGCGAGCGCCAGCGCGCCGCGGATCTGCTCGGCGGTCTCGACATCGAAGATGACGGGCGACTCGCCCCGCACGACCGGCACCATCGCCTCCATCGGCAGGCTGGTCTCCTGCGTGCCCGGCTGGCCCGCCGCGAGGCGCGCCTTGATGTCGGCGTACGCCTTCGCGTCGGCGAAGTAGTTCCGCAGGGCCCGGGTCTGCTGGTCCACCTGCTCGGGCTGGTCGGCGCCGCCGCGCCGTCCGCCGCGCCGGCCCGCCACGCGCGGGAAGGTCACGACCATCCCGGCGTGCGGGACCACCGCCATCTCCTGCGGAGTCCAGCCCATCAGGTCGATGAAGGCCGCCTGTCCGGAGATGACGCCGCCGCGGGCGCCCGTCAGGACGGTCGTGATCCCGCTCACGCGCACCGTCGGGATGATCTCCGATGTCGGGTTCACCGCCGTGAGGGCGTCGTCGTGGGGGTTGAAGTCGCCGAGTTCCTGGGTGTCGTCGCCCCCCGGCACGGAGCCGATCTCGACGAGGCCGAGGGTGGTGCCGGCGTCCACGAGTCCGGGGTAGACGAACAGGCCCGTACCGTCCACCACCTGCGCGTCGGCGGGGACGGCGACCTGCGCGCCGAGCGCCTCGATCCGGCCGCCCCGAAGGACGATCGTGCCGCCGGTGATGCGCGGCCCCGTCACGGGGACGATGGTGGCGTTGCGGATGGCGTACGCCGCCGGCGTGGCCGGCGCCGACGGCTGCTGGGCGGCAACGGGGGCGACTGCGACCACCAGCGCGAGCGCGAGCGTGGAGACCGCCCCCGCACGACCCCTGGCGTCCTGGCGTCTTGGCGCCTTCGCGTCTGTCACTGCGCACCTCCCGCCCTCACGGGCCTGCCGCCGCGCCGCGGCGGCTGGTGCTGCATCTGCTCGATGGTGTTCTCAAGCGTCGGCGCGGTGTTCCGGTCGAAGAAGACGCGGCCGTCGATGAGGGTCATCTCCACCCGCGAGCCCGGGGCGAAGGGATGGCCGCTGAAGATGGCGAGGTCGGCATCCTTGCCGACGTCAATGGAGCCGACGTGGTCGGCGATGCCGAGCTGCCGCGCCGGGTTGAGGGTGATCATCCGCAGCGCCTCCTCCTCGGACGCGCCGCCGTAGTGGATGGTCTTGGCCGCTTCCTGGTAGAGGCGGCGGGCCCGCTCGTCGTCGTCGGAGTTGAGCGAGACCAGCACGCCCCGCTCGGCCATCAGCGCCGCATTCTCGGGGATGGCGTCCCACGCCTCGAGCTTGTACGCCCACATGTCGGCGAAGGTGGAGACGCCGGTGCCGGCGGCCACCAGTTCGTTGGTGATCTTGTAGCCCTCGAGGCCGTGCTCGAAGGTCGCCACGCGGAAGCCGAAGTCGTGGGCCACGCGCAGCAACATGAGCATCTCGTCGGTGCGGTACGCGTGGCAGTGCACCAGCCGCCGGCCCTCGAGGATCTCGACCAGCGGGTCGAGTTGGAGGTCGCGCCGCGGCGGGACCGGCTCCGGCTGCCCGCGGCGGAGCGCGCGGCGCGCCGCCTCGTACGCCTGCCATTCGCGCTGATAGGCCCGGGCGCGCGTGAAGGCGTCGCGCAGCACCTCCTCCACGCCCATCCGCGACTCCGGATAGCGGCGGGACTGGCCGAGCTGCGACTGGAAGTTCGACTGTCGCACGTTCTCGCCCAGCGCGAACTTCTGCCCCGGGGGCGCGCCAGCGAAGACGAGGCTGTCGTCGGGGAGGCCGAAACGGAGCTTGATGACCACGCTCTGCCCGCCGATGGTGTTCGCCGAGCCGTGGAACACCTGGATCGTCGTGACGCCGCCGGCGAGCTGGCGGTAGAGGGTGCCCGCGTCCTCGCGGAGGACGTCCCGGATGCGCGTCTCGGCCGTGATCGAGTTGGTGCCCTCGTTCACGGCCTCGATCGCGGAGTGCGAATGCTCGTCGATGATCCCCGGCGTGACCCACCGCCCCTGCGCGTCGATCGTCTGCGCGTCGGGGGGCACCACGACGTCCGGCCCCACCTCGGCGATCCGCCCGTCGCGGATGAGGATCGTGCCGCGCGGGATGGTGCCGTGCGTGGCCGTCATGATGGTGGCGTTGGTAATCGCCACCAGCCGCCCCGCGGGCGGCACCGCGATCGCCAGCGGCGCGGGGCCGGTCTGCTGCGGCGCCGGGGCGGGTGCGCCCGCCGGGGCCTGAGCCGCCGGCACCGGGGGCCTCGGGGACGGCTCCGGGGCCTGGCTCGGCCGCGGCCGCTGCGCCAGCGCGGGCGCCGCAGCGAAGGCCGCGATCACCACCAACGCCAGGGCTGCGCTCACTTGACCTCTTGGCGTCTGGTACCTGGTGTTCTGCGTCATGGGTTCTTCTCCGCAGTGAACGGGGCGGAGCCCATGGCTCCGAGTTCGGCGGTGCCGCGCATGTGGGTACCGTCAATCTCGCCGTGGAAGTTGACCACCATCGTCTGCCCTCCCATCGGGACGGTGACGGACCACGTCACGGTCCGGCCGGCGATCTGGCCGTCGGCCACGGCGAGCGAGCCCATCTCGCTCGTCATCGTTCCGGTGAACGCATCGCCGGACTGGGCGAGGGTCATCGTCATCGCCTGGCTGCCCTGCGGCGTGGTGACGGTCACCGTCCACCCGCCGCCGACCTGCGCCGACGCCTCGGCGCCCGCACCCACCGCTCCTCGCGTGCCTCCGCGCGCGGGCGCTGCGGGCGCGATCACCTCGTAGCGCACGCCGTCCACGAAGACGGCGCCGACCTTCGCGCTGTCACCGAGTAGGTCGCCGTCGGTGACGACCAGGTTCGCGACCTTGCCCGCCTCGATGCTGCCAAGTTGGTCGGCCGCGCCGGCGATCTCCGCCGGGCGGATGGTGAGGGCCTCCAGCGCCACGTCGCGGGGGAGCCCCGCCGCGATCGCCTTGCGGACGTTGGCCAGGAACTCCGCCGGGCGCAGCACGCCGCCCGAGGCGAGCACCACGCGCAGGCCCGCGTTGTTGAGCGCCGCCGCGTTCCCTTCGATCACGCGGCGCGCCGCGCTGTCGGCAGCCGCGCTGTCATCCGGCGCGTGGCGGATGCCGGCGCGGAAGGTCCAGCCCGTCACTTCGGGCGCGCGGGGGAAGTCCACCGAGACCACCACCGGCCGCCGGTTCGCCTGGAGGGCGTCGAGCGCGCGGAAGCCCTCGGTGGCGCCCACGACGGTCAGCGCGAGGTTGAACTCGCGCGCCATCGCGACCGCGCGCCGGATCTCGTTCTCGTTGTTGGCGGCGAACAGGACCGGCAGTTCGCCGCGCACGACGGGCACCAGGGCGTTGAGGCGCCGGTCGGAGGCGGGCCGCTCCATGCCGCGCGGGCTGGCGTGGTAGCGATCGAGGAGCGCCCCCTGCCGCTGCGCGTCGTAGAACGCCTGCCGCTCGTAGGCGATCACGCCGAGGAGCGTCCCGGGGTATCGGCCGGCGACCGGCTGGAAGCCCATGTGCAGTGCCACCGGTGAGCGGATCAGCGCGAGCGCCGCCGCGCTGTCGCGGAGGGGCACCAGCGCCGAGAGCCCGCGGAAGGCGCCGCGGTTCGGGGCGGAGAGCACGGCGCCGAACCCCGCGTCCCGCTCGGCCTTCACGTCGGCGGCGGCGGGGCGCAGTTCGTCGGCGACGACGCGGTACGGCTCGAGGCCGACGGGCGTCGCCTCCGCCCCCGCGCTCGCGGCGGCGGCGGCCCCCGCGCCCGGGCGGCCGCCCGCGGACGGGGCCGGCGTGCTGGCGAGCCCGAGCGACGAGGTGAGATCGATGAACGCCGGGAGCACCGTCTTCCCGGCCAGGTCGAGCACCCGCGCGTCGGCGGGCACGGCGACGTCCGCGCCGACGGCCGCGATCAACCCGTCGCGGATCACGACTGTCCCGCGCTCGATCACGCCGCGGGTCACGGTCTCGATTCGGACGTTGGTCAGGACCCAGGGGCCTCCCTGGGCTCGCGCAGGAACGGCGACGGCGAGGAGGGGAACGAGCACGGCGATCCCGGCCCGTGCGAAGGGAACCAGCCGCATACGGTCACTCCGGGGAAACGAGCCGGGCCATCGTACGCCCCGACTGCGGCTGCGTCAAGCCGCGCGCCGGACACCCCCTCCTTGCAGAGCGTCGCGGCGCCGGTAGGTTCTTTGACGCGCAGTATGAGCGACCCTCTCCTCACCCTTCGCGAGTACGCGAAGCTGGCTCCCTGGAACATCCGCGACCTCGCCGCACTCGCGGGGGCGGTGCTGGACGCGTCCGGCATCACACCCATCAACGCCGCGGCGCAGAGCCGGCCCTCCGACCGCACGATCCGCTTCTACGTCGCAAAGCAGTTGATGAGCCCACCGGAGGGCCGCGGCACCGCCGCAACCTACGGCTACCGTCACCTGCTGCAGCTCTTCGCCATCAAGCTGCGCCAGATGGAAGGCGCGACGCTGGCGAGCATCGCGAAGGAACTCGGGGAGGCCCCGGGCGACGTCCTGGAGAAGCGGGTCGCCTCCGCGCTGGGGAACCTCCCGCCGCTGGAGGAGTTGAACCTGCAGCCCCGCGTGGCCCCGCGCGGCCGGGTGCGCCGCGCCTTCCTGCAGTGGGGTGACGGGAGGGGCGGCAACGGCGCCCCCCCTGAGGCGGCCCCCGGCACGTGGTACCGCCTGAGCGTGGCCGAAGGCCTCGATCTCGACGTCCGCGCCGACCACCCCGCCGCGCGCAGCGAGATACAGCGCCGCCGCCTCGCGGACGCGGTGGCGCGGGCCGCCCGCCTGGTGACCGAGGAGCCGACGCCGTAGCGCGATGCGCATCTCCTGGCGCCTGCCGCTCCTCCTCTCCGCATGCGTCCTCGCCGGACAACTCTTCCACCTCGCTCCGCTCGCTGATGCCGTCACCGGCGCCGTGCCCGCGCACGTGCGCCTCGTCCATCCCGCCGGGCACGTCCTACTGGCGCCCTTCACCCTCCTCGCCGACTGGCTGAACGGGAGCCCTGCCCGCGAACTGAAGGGCTTCCTCGTCTGGGCGCTCGCCGCGTACGCCCTTGCGCGCATCGCGCGCCCGCGCCCGGGAGGGCGCGGCCTCGTGCGCCGCGTGCTGCGCGAGGCGCTGCCCTGTGCCCTCTTCGTCGTCGCTCTCGCCGTCTTCGTGGCATGGGGCGCGTTCGTCCCGCGGCCCATCCCGCGGCTCGCCGCCGACGACGGCGACATCCTCGTCTTCGACCTGCACTCGCACACCGACGCGTCGCACGACGGCCGGCCCGGGTTCGGCCCCGCCGAGAACGCCGCGTGGCACGCACGCGCCGGCTTCGACGCCGCCTTCGTCACCGACCACAACACCACCACCGCGATCCGCGCCTGGCTCGCCGCGCCGCCACCGGAGGCGTTCCGGCTCCTCCCGGGCGTCGAGCTCTCGCTCAGCGGCCTGCACCTCCTGGCGCTCGGCTCCGCGCGGGAGATCCCCGTCGCGCCCTTCCGGGACCGCTGGGATGCGACCGGCGTGCTGATCCGCGCGCTCGCCGCCGGCGACACCACGGCCACCCTGCCACGCGCGGGCGGCGGTCGTGCGGCAGCAACCGCGGGCTCGCCGTCCGACGCACCCTTCCTCGTAGCCAGCCTGCCGGAGTACTGGGAACACCACTGGGGGACGGACGTCGATACGCTGGTGGCGTGGGGCGTGCGCGGCATGGAGGTGTGGACCACGTCGCCGCGGGCGATGGACCTCCCGCCCGCGCGGCGGCGCGAGGTGGCGGCCCGGTGCCGCCGCGACGGGCTGGCGATGTTCGCCGCGACCGACATGCACGGCCTCGGCTACACAGCGAGCGCCTGGAACGTGACGCGGATCCGGGGATGGCGGCGCCTCGACGCGGGGCCGCTCGCGGCGGTGCTGGTGGCGCGGTTCCGGCGCGAGGGCGCCGACGCGAGCGAGCCGGTGGTCCTGCGGCGCTGGCTCCCCGAGACGCGCGTGCAGGCCGTCGTCGCCGTCCCGCTCAACCTGGTGCTGCTGCTGCGCACCGCGTCGCCGGCCCACGACGCCGCGCTGCTGGGTTGGGTCTGGCTCCCCGCCCTCCTCCTCAGCCTCCGCAGGCGGACGCCGAGACCCTGAGCTCCGCCGGGGCGAACCCGCCGCGCACGTCCACGTAGGCCGAGCCATCCACCAGCGTCACCAGCCCGAGCCGCTCAACCGGGGCGGCGCCACGCCGCATCTCCACACAGGACGTCGCCGAGAGCCAGGGGAAACGGAGGACGAAGCGCGTGCGGTGGAATGCGGCGATCCGCAGCGTGGCCGCGCGGTCCGCGGGCCGGTACGTGACGTCGAGGGAGTCGCCCGAGAGACGCCACCCGGCGAGCCGCCATGTGAAGTCGTCGGCGATGCCGTCCACGTGCGGCGCGACGTCCACCTCGTCCAGGTGCTCCTCCACCCCGAAGAGGCCGCGCGCCACGAGGTCGAGGTACGACCCCGCGGAGAACTGGAAGAGCCCGTTGTTGTCGCTGCGCTCCCCGGGCCGCCCGTAGTTCGCGCGCACGATGCGGTCCGCCTCCACCGCCAAGAGCTGCCACGCCGCCGCCCGCTGCGCCGCCGCCTTCCCGTACCGAAGCACCGCCTCCAGCGCCTTAAAGTCCATGATGTGCCACCCCCGGCCGCGCCAGTAGCTGGCCATGTCGTGCCAGGGGTCGGTGTTGGGCACGGTGAAGAACCCGCGGCCGGTCCCGTCCCACCACTCGGGACGGAGCACCTGCCGCACCATCGCCGATTGGACCGCGGTGTCGGCCACGCCGTCGAACACCAGCGCGTCCACCGGCTGCAGATGGTAGTGGTCCCAGCTTCGGGTGCCGTCGGGTGTGGCGTGGTAGGCGAACCACTGCATCGCCGGGCGCCACAGCGTCGGCAGCGCGGCACGGATCCGCGCCGCCGCCGCGTGCCACTGCGTCGCGCTGTCGGGCGACTGCCCCGCGGTGCGCACCGCCGCGTCCTCCAGCTCCGCGAGCCGGTCGAGCGCGTAGGCCGTCAGCGCGTTGACGTACGGATCCTCGGTCGCATACGGCTCGTCCCGCGGGGAGAGGGGCGACATCTCCGAGTACGTGGCGTAGCTCATCCCCTCCACGAGCCCGTCGCCATCCGCGTCGGTCGCCAGCACGTACCGCGCGATGTGCCGCAATGCCGGCAGCTCCGCCGCGAGCCAGGCGCTGTCGTGCGTCGCGCGATAGCACGCGTAGCCCTTGAGGATCTGGTAGGCGTCCTTGTCCCCCATCCAGCGGCCACCCCAGTCATCGGTCCACACGTACCGCCCCCCGGGGCCGAGCCGGTTCCAGATCTCGTGCCGCTGCGCCCCCGACGGATCGGCGAAGCGTTCAAAGAGCCGATACTCCGAGCACACCACGTCGGCGTCGCCGAGCTGCAGCGCCGCCGTGGCGCCGTACCAGCCGTCGCGGTCGAACGCCGCAAGGAAGGTGTAGGCGCCAGCCGGGGTGTGGCGGAGGCCCACGATCCGGTCGTAGCTCAGCATCGGCCGATCGGCGGCCAGGACGTGGCCGAGGAGCAGGTCCACCGCGGGCGAGGGAGTGGTGATCCGCGGGCCGGGCGGCCCGGCCGACGGCGGGCGCGATGCGGCGACCGCCGTCAGCGCCCGGGCGGCGTCCTCCTCGCTGGTGCCGAGGGCGAAGTCCATCTCCCAGTGGGCCGCGCCGTCCGGGTCGCGCACCGGCTCGAGCGCGAAGACGAGCGCCCCGATGGCCCGGCGCTCCTGCCCGATCTCGGCGCCGAACCTGCGCTCGATCACCATCGAGCTCACGTCGCTGCGGATGCCGCCGCGCGTCCCGGGTCCCATCCCGATCGCTACCACGGTGTTGCGCACGGTGCTGTCGGAGAGGAACGCGATGCTACGCCGGTCGTCCACCTGGATGCGGTCGCGCACGCCGTAGCCCACGGCGCGCCAGCGGTGCTCGTACAGGTCGGCGGGATCGATGCTGACCACGAGGAGCCGGCCGTACGGCCACTCCGGCGCCGAGACGACGAGCCGGCCGCCGGCGGCGCCCGCCGCGCCGATGGGCTGTACCACGAGCGGCCCGCCGATGGCGCTGTCGGCAAGGAGGAGCGTCACCTGGCCGTCGGCGCCGAACCGGACACTGTCGGCGAAAGGAGACCGCTCCCTCTCGCGGGCGCCGACCTGCTGCCCCTCGATGCGCACGGTCCCGGTGAAGGTCACCGGCGCGATGGTCAAGTCGCGAAGCACGGCGCCGCCGGCGAGCGAGTCCACGGCCACCCAGAACTGGAAGTGCGGGAGCAGCATGGCGGTGGGCCGGAACGCGCTCGTCGCGACCACCGTGATGTCCGACGGCCGCGCCTGCGCGAGGAGCGACCCGCAGGGCAGCGACGACGCGGCGGCGCCCAGCACCAGCGACGCCGTGATGGTCGCGCGGCGCCGGTGGTGGCCCCCACCGCGCGGTCCGCCGCCCTTCCCCGTGCGCCGGTGCGCCGGCGCGTCGGTGCGCTCTGTCATACGCCTACCATAGCGCCGGCCGCGCACCCTTGCCAGCGGCCGTCCCGCGGCGCACATTCGCCGGACCCTCCCTCCGGACGAGCGCCCTATGTGGTTCCTGCTCATCGTCGTGGTCGTGATCGCCATCTGGGTCACGGGGGTCTACAACGGCCTCATCGCCCTCAAGAACCAGACGATCAACGCGTGGAAGCAGATCGACGTGCAGCTGAAGCGGCGGCACGACCTCATCCCGAACCTCGTCAGCACCGTGAAGGGGTCGATGGAGTTCGAGAAGGACACGCTGCAGGCGGTGGTCGACGCCCGCTCCAAGGCGATGGCCGGCGGCGGCGGGGTGAAGGGCACCGCCGCGGCGGAGGGCGCCCTCACCGGCGCGCTCGGCAAGCTGTTCGTGGTGATGGAGCAGTACCCCGACCTCAAGTCGTCGCAGAACGTGCGCGACCTGCAGGAGGAGCTCTCCTCGACCGAGAACAAGATCGCGTTCGCGCGGCAGCTCTACAACGACGTGGCGACCCAGTACAACACCAGGCAGCTGCAGTTCCCGGCCAACCTCGTGGCGGGGCTCGCCAAGGCCCAGGTCGCCGAGCTGTGGGAGATCGAGGACCAGGCGGAGCGCGCCGTGCCGCAGGTGGACCTCTCGCTGAAGCCGAAGCCGCAGGCGTGAACGGGGCACCGAACCTCTTCGAGCAGCAGGCGCGGAACCGCCGCCAGACGGCGGCCTGGGTCGTGCTGTTCGTGCTCTTCTTCGCCTGGCTCGGCTTCGGCGGGGACGCCGCGCTCTACTTCGGGTCGGTGGACCAGCTGGGCCAGGCGCACTACACGGTGCCGTGGATGGGCATCGTCGTCACGATCATCGCGTGCGGGGTCGCCTGGTACTCGTGGACCAACGGCCCGAAGCAGGTGCTCTGGTCCACCGGCGCGACGGAGATCACGAACCCGCAGACGTTCGAGGAGAAGCAGCTCGTCAACGTGGTCGAGGAGATGGCGATCGCCGCCGGCGTGCCGCGCCCGCACCTCTTCCTCGTGCACGACCCCGACCCCAACGCCTTCGCCACGGGGCACGGCCCCGGGTCGGCGTCCATCGCCGTCACGACGGGGCTCCTCCAGGGCCTCAGCCGCGAGGAGCTCCAGGGCGTCGTGGGCCACGAGATGGCGCACATCCGCAACTTCGACGTGCGCCTGATGACGACGATCGCCGCGCTCGTGGGCGTCATCGTCGTCCTCTCCGACGGGATGGGCCGGATGTTCCGCGGCGGCGGCGGGCGCGGTGTCGGGGCGCTCCTGGGGGGCCGCGGGAAGAAGGGGGGCGCCGGCGCCATCGCGCTCGTCATCCTCGTCCTCTGGCTCGTCACCCTCATCCTCGCGCCGCTGATCTCGCGCCTGATGGCGATGGCCATCTCCCGCAACCGCGAGTACCTGGCCGACGCCACCAGCGCCCAGCTCACCCGCAATCCCGGCGGCCTCGCCGCCGCCCTGCAGAAGATCGACGCGGCGGACGCCCCGACCACCTCCATCCGGAGCGGGGCGGCGCACCTGTGCATCGCCGATCCCCTGGGCCGCAGCGCCAACCTCAAGGAGGGGCGCCTCGCCGACCTCTTCGGCACCCATCCGCCGATGGCGAAGCGGATCACCATCCTCCGAGGGATGGCCTACCAGCAGCTGAAGGCCGCCGGGCAGACGCCCGTCGGCTGAGGCGCCCCGGCGCAGCGCCGTACCGCATGTCCCTCCGCCGGGCGATATTCCGGGCGTGACCACTCCCCCGATCGACCTCACGGCCCTGGCCGTCGGCGCGCGCGTGCAGGACACCTTCCTCGTCTGGGAGGTGGAGACGCGCAGCCAGAACGACGGCAGCCGCTTCGCCATCCTCACCCTCGCCAACGCCTCCGGCCGCATCAAGAGTGCGCCCTTCTGGTCCTCGGAGCTGCACAAGGTGGAGGGCCTCGCGCGCGGCGCGATCGTGCGCGCGACGGGCGACGTCTCCGAGTACCGCGGCGACCGGCAGCTCAAGGTCACCTCCATCGACGCGGTCCCGAAGAGCGGCGCCGACCTGACGCGGCTCGTCCCCTCCGTCGAGGGCGGGGTCGCGAAGTACTGGACGACCCTCGACAAGTGGCGCGCGGAGATGAAGGACGGGGCCTGGAAGCGGGCGGTGAACGCCTTCTACGAGGACCCCGACTTCCGCCGCGACTACGAGCAGTGCCCGGGATCCACCGGCAACCACCACGCCGCGCTGGGCGGGCTCCTGCAGCACACCGTCGAGGTCGGGGCCATCGCCCGGACCATCGCCAAGACGTGCGAGGCCGACGCCGACCTCGTCCTCGCCGGCGTCCTCCTGCACGACATCGGGAAGCTCGAGGCCTACCGCTGGGGTGGGGTCTTCGAGATGACCGACCCCGGCTTTCTCATCGGCCACGTCGCGCTCGGCTCGCTGGCCCTCGACCGGCGCCTCGCCGAGCTCGAGCCGCCCCTCGACGACCGCGACGAGTGGCTCCTCCAGCACCTCGTGCTCTCTCACCACGGCGAGCTGGAGTTCGGCAGCCCGGTCCGGCCGATGACCATCGAGGCGGAAGTGCTCCACGCCGCCGACCACGCCTCCGCGACCACCCGCAACATGGCCGACGCCATCGAGGCCGCGGAGAACTTCGGCGAGGGGGAGAGCGTGTCGAAGCGCATCTGGACGCTGGAGCGGAAGGTCTACCGCGGGCCCGCGCCCGGGCGGGCCTCGTGAGCGGCGAGAACGCGCCACGGACCACCGTGGAGCTCGAGCGACGGGAGGACGCGCTGGCGGAGTTCCTGCGCGCCGCCGGCGACGCGCCACGCCTCCTCACCCCCGACGACGGCGCCGGCTGCAGCATCGTCATGGCGCTCGCCGCGCTGCACTGGACGGCGGAGACGGGGCTGGTGCGCCCCGACGACCGCCTCCATGCGGCGTGCTTCCTCGAGGAGACGGGGGCCGCGGTCCTCGAGCGGCGCGAGGACGGCGAGACGGTGTACCGCTTCGTGGGGCCGCGCCTCGAGATGACGCCAAAGACCCCGGTGGACGGGGTGCAGGTGCTCGACCAGCTCTTCGTCAGCGGCTCCGACTTCCACGAGCGCTGGAGTGCCGTCGCGCACTTCCTGGTGACCACCCAGGCCCGCGGCGCGCTCCTCGCGCTCTTCGGCCCGCGGGCACCGGAAGTCGCCCACATCCAGCGCTGGCTCCTGGCGCTCCTCGAGGGACCGCTTCCCGAAGGCGCCGATCACCTCCACGCCGCCTGGTTCTCCACGACCGGCGCCGGCTTCCTCTTCCCGCCCGCCGCCTTCGCCGCAAGAGCGGGGCGCGGCTGGAGCTACATCGAGCTGGGCACGCGCCGCGACGACTGACCGGCCCCAGGTCCCGAACGCACGACGGCCCGATGAGGTCTCCCCCATCGGGCCGTCGCCGAAGCAGTTACCCGGGGCCGAAGGATTGCTCCTTCGTTTTTCTTCCGCGAGCCACCGGTTGTCTTGGTAGGTTCCCGGTAGGGCCCGTTGGGAAGCTCCGGCTTCCATCCGTGCGCAGCGTGGCCGCGCCGCGCAGTTCACTGCTCCGAGCGCTTCGGATCCAGCCGGCTCGCTGACCGGCCTCCCGTTTCGCACCCCGCTGCGCCACGGCGAGGTGGACAAGGCGCGCGATCGCCTTGCCTACCCGAGTCACTGGGCTTGCCCTGGGATCGACGGGCGCCTGTGCCCTTGGTTGCGTCGGCGCCCTCCCCCAAGCTAGCGCTCGGGCCCGCCTGCGGGCGTTGACCGGGACGAGCCCGATCCCTTCCCCGCCTGCGACACGCCCAAGATACGGCTCGCCGAGAACAGCGCAAGTGCCGGAGTTGCTTCGGGTTACGTCACTCCCACGTGCATTCGCTGTGGAGTCGAACTGCCGATGCCTGAAGGAGTTCCCGCGCCTTTCCCCACGATGTCGAGATGTGTATCCACACCGGTGTGGACGGACGACTGCTTGCTGCGACCCATTCCGGGCGCTACACTCGGGCCGCCCTTCACCGGCAGAGACCGATGTCCCATCCGACGGCCCGTCCCTTCGCCATCCTCGCGATTCTCGTCGCCCTCTCTCCCCTCAGCGTCCAAGCGCAGCAGCACGCCACGCAGGTCGCCCGCGTCACCGCCGCGCTGCGCCCCGAGGCGGTCTGGGCGCCCCTGCGTTTCCTCTCCGACGATCTGCTCGAGGGTCGCGGCACCGGCGCGCGCGGTGGCGAGCTGGCGATGCAGTACATCGCCTCGCAGTTCATGGCGCTCGGCCTCGAGCCCGCGGGGGACAGCGGCACCTACTTCCAGCGCGTGCCGATCGTCACCCAGGCCCCCACCGCGACGATGGATTACACCGTGGGCGGACAGACGCACGCCCTGCGCTACCGCGAGGACTTCGTGGCCTGGTCCGAGCAGGTGCCCCCGCGCGCGCCGGACGAGCGCCCGGGCGCCCCGCTCTCCGCCAGCGTCGAGGCCACCGACGAGCTGGTCTTCGTGGGCTTCGGGATCACGGCGCCCGAATGGCAGTGGGACGATTTCCAGGGCGTGGACGTGCGCGGCAAGATCATCATGATGCTGGTGAACGACCCCGGCCTGCGGGACTCGACGATCTTCCGCGGCAACATCCTCACGTACTACGGCCGCTGGACATACAAGCTCGAGGAGGCGGCGCGCCGCGGCGCGGTCGGCGTGCTCCTGGTCCACAACGACACCATGGCCACCTACGGCTGGAACACCGTCATGAACTCGTGGACGGTGGACCAGGTGCGGCTCATCAAGCCGAACACCTCCCTGACGTGGGCGGGCTGGATCACGCAGAGCGCGGCGGACGCGATGCTCCGCACGGGCGGGCTCGACCTCGGCCAGTTGATGGCCGCGGCGGCGCGGCGCGGCTTCCACCCGGTGCGCACCGGGATCACGGTGCACGGTGAAGTGAGGTCCGCGGTGCACCGCACCACCACGGCGAACGTCGTAGCCCGGCTCCCGGGGAGCGACCCGGCGCTGCGGAGCCAGGTGGTCGTCATCGGCGCGCACTGGGACCACCTCGGCATCGGCAGGCCGGTGAACGGCGACTCCATCCTCAACGGCGCGCGCGACAACGCGTCGGGGGTCGCGACGATGCTCGCCGTCGCCGACGCCTTCCAGCGCGCGGGGGTCCGCCCCAGGCGCTCGATCCTGTTCGTCAGTTTCACGGCCGAGGAGAAGGGCCTCCTCGGCTCCCAGGCGTTCGCGGAGAACCCGCCCGTGCCGGCCCGCGACATCGCTGCGATCCTCAACATCGACGGCGCGAACCTCTTTGGCACTTCCCGGGACATCGGCGCGCTGGGCACCGACCAGTCCACTCTCGGCCGCACCTTCGCGGAGGCGGCGCGGGCCGAGGGGCTGCGCGTCACGACGAGCGAGGGGGCGCTGAAGTCGGGGAGCTTCTTCCGCTCCGATCACTTCCCGCTCGCGAAGGTGGGTGTGCCGGGACTCAGCTTCCAACACGGTGACGATTTCGTGGGCAAGCCGCGGGAGTGGGGCCGGCAGCAGCGGGAGGAGTACGACCGGTTGCGGTACCACCAGGTGGGGGATGAGATCCTGCCGTGGTACACGGTGGACGGCGCGGTGCAGGAGGCGCGCGTCCTGGTGCGCGTGGCCTGGCTGGTCGGCGACGCGCCGCAACAGCCATCGTGGGCCCCGTCGTCGGAGTTCCGGGCGGCCGGCGAGCGCCGGCTGGCCCGCTAGCGGCGGGGCGTCGGCGTCGGCGACCGAGTGACGAGGTTGAAGCCCTTCCGGACCTCCTCGACGCGGGCCTCGTAGGGCAGCATCCCTTCGACCACCGCGCGGGTGATGGACCAGATGCTGCGCCGCACCGTGGCGGCCGGCACCTTGGCGCGGAGGTACTGCGCCATCTGGTTCGAGCACCGCACCCCCACCTGGCTCACACTGGGCAGGACCGCGCGGTAGGCGTTAATGGCCCTCTGCACGTTCGCGCCGAAGCATCTCCGGCACAGCTGCGGCGGGGCCGCACGGGCGACCGCCGTCAGATCCTGGCAGTGCTGCTGCATTTCCTGCGTCCGCTGCACCACCATCGCATCGGTCATGTTGAACACGGCCCGGCGGAGCAGGTCGTGCGCGCTCCGCATCTCCGCGACGCTGCGCCCGACGTCCATGATGGCTTGCCTGGTGGCCGTCTGGATCGAGTCGAAGTCGCCCCCCGAGGGGGCCGCGCGCTGGGGGACCTGCTGCAGGAGCAGGACGGCGGCGATGGCGATAGGGATCATGGGCACGGAATCTAGCGGGGCTGGGCCGACGCGCGCAGGGGCCGCACCTTTGCGGCCCCTGCCCTCGCGCCTACGCCGGCCGACGGGTCAGCGGATGACGGCCCCTGCGTAGGGCGGGGTCCGCGGCAACCCCGGAGGAACGGGGAGCGCGCGCCCCGCCGGAAGCACCGTGTTCAGCGCCACCACGAGCGCGCGGTCGCGCTCGTGCGCCTCGCGCACCTGTGTGTACCAGTCCGCATAGAAGTGGCGCGCCGCGTTCTCATACTGCTGGGCCCACGGGTCCCACCGGGCGGGGGCGCTGATCATGCTCGCCACGTTGTCGCACTCGCCAAGCGCATCGAGCGCGGTGAGCGCCGAGTCGAGGGACGCCGCGGCACGCTGGAGCGCGGGATTGGCCGGGAGCCCCTCGCGCACACCCTGCAAACCCGAGGCGAAGGTGTCGAAGTCCCAGTAGAGGTCGCGGCACCGGGTCCACCGCTCCCGCTCGCGTGCCGACAGCGCCGTCGGTGCCGTGGCGCCCGCCATCGGCTGCCCCGACGTGTTCCGGTAGATGTCCACCAGAGCCACCGTCGCGGAATCGATGTTGCGGGCCAGGGCGCGGAGGTAGTCGTAGTGCGCCGCGTCGCCGGTGCCGGAGAAGGGCGGCATCGCCAGCCCCGCCGTAAAGGCGTTGGAGGGCGCGGCCGGAGAGGCCATGGCCGCCTGCGGCGTCACGGCCGCGGCGGGAGCGCCGGCTGCGGCATTCCCCGAAGTTGGCAATCCGGAGGGGAGCTGGCGCGGACGGAGGGTCTTCCCCGCCTGGGCTCCGGGCGAGCGCGGCGCCTTGACGCGCGGCGCGTTCGCACCCGGGGCCTGACCCGGCAGCTGCGCGAACGCGGGAAGTACCGCGCCAGCGACGAGCAGCGCGGCGGCCACCAGCACGTGACGACGAGCCATTCCAGCCCCCTCGATTCCCCCGTCGTAGGGATAACGCTTCGTCCCACTCGGCGCCAGTTCGCGCGAGGCACGGGGGGCGTGACGCCGGTCACACTGCCTCCGCACCGGAACGGACCGGCATGCGGCGCTTCCGGTTGCCACGTCGTACGTCCGCCGCGCTATGCTCGGCGCGAGCGTGGCACGACCCCACCCCGCGGTTGTGACCCCCGACAGGGCCTCCGCGCGCGCGTCGTCGGTCGTGCCGCGCTCCCACTTCCCGACCCCTGGAACAGCGCCGGCCGCAGCAGGATGCCTGCACGCGGCCGGACGCCTGTGAGCGGTGCGCCCCTGCGGCGCCTCCTGCTACTTGTGCTTCTTCGGCCTGGCGCCCTTCACCTTGGGCCGCGCGGCCGGCCATACCTTCTTCCCGGACTTCGCCTTCCTAGCGGCTGGCTTCCGCGCGCCGGCCTTCGCGACCTTCCTGGGCGCCGGCTTGGTCTTCTTCGCGGGGTGCCGCTTCGCGATGCGGGCAGCCTTCCCGTGGTGGGAGGCGGCCTTCGGCTTCGCGTGCCCTCCGGCTGCGTGAGGCTCACGCGCGGCACGGCGCGCAGCCAGCCGGTCCTCGCGCGCCTGCGTGGCACCCTCCACGTCCCCGAGGACCCGGTCGTGTTCCTCGTTGTTGATCAGCCCGCGCCGGAACGCGAACCGCATCAACTCCCTGGCATCCTTGATGTCGAATGCTCCGACTCCGGCGGCTGCGCGGGTCAGGTTCACCATCGCGTCGGCAGCGGGGCTCCGCAGCACGGTCTTGATGCCCGGAACCGCCTCGAGGATGTTCGTGATGGTCGTGCTAGTCAGTTCCGTTGCCACAGGTATCTCCGTATCCTACTTAGAGTTACACCGAGCGACCTGGGCGTCGCGCGGCCTCGGGTCCGAAGGCTGGCTGGTTTAGGGGGCTAACGTAGCCCTTGGCCGGATGGCAGTCAAGAAGAAAAGGCCCGGCAAGGACTTAGCTTGCCGGGCCTCTGGTGTCAGTATTCTTGACAGTTACTACGGATGGTGGACGGCCGCTGGTCGTGGCGGCGCACCCTTCCTGTAGGTCATCAGCGGGGGCCGTGTCGGCTGTGTGCGCGCAGTCGCCACTGTCAGACGACGAACCGGCGACACGGATGTCGGCTGCTGTCCCGGCTGAGCTGCGCGCCGCGCCGCAGCCGCTGAGTGGCCAGCGTGTCTCGCGCCGCGATCCGGTCGCTGCCGCTCCACCGATCCCTCGGCGCCCCTGGTGGCGGCCGACGCGACCTGACGGACGGCGCCTGCGAGCTGCGCCGGCGGCGCGAGCGGGAACGTCGGCGCGACGGTGAGAGGGTTGGTGGGGTCCACTGATCCGAAGACGCACAAGGGGTACGCCTCTTCGTAGCACTGGTCCGGACCGGTGTCCGCACCCCACCAGTTACGCTCGGCGTAGAGGGTGTTATCCGCCTCGTTGTTCACCCCGCCGTTGGCGTTGCCGGCGAGACTGTTGAGGCTGTCTAGCCTGACAACACCTGGGTAGTTCGAGGAGTACGCGTGCACGCCGAAGTCGCTGTTCCCTTCGATGCGGGAGCCTGTGATGCGCCCACCGCTATTGCCCTGGAACGACAGCCCGCTGGAGGTGTTGAGGCTGCCGGTCACCGCGATGGTGTCCGCGCGAAGGACTGCGCCGTTGTCCACGTAGATGCCTGACGCACCACTGTTCATCACCACGGTCTGCCGCACGCGGGTCGTGTCCGCCAGCCCATAGAGGTACAGCCCTTCATACCCATATCCTTCATACATAGACCCAGTTGATACGATCGTGTCCCGCTCGAACAGCGCCGCCGTGCCACCGTACAGGTACACGCCTTCCCACCCGGTCGTGCTGATCTTGGAGTCCCGGACCACCGTGCTGTCGACGGTATCCAAGTACATGCCGGTGCCCCCGACCGAAGAGATCGTGTCCCGCTCGAGCAGCGCGTGCGAGGCACGGGACACGCCGTATACATCGACCCCGTCGTAGCCGAGGTGGCCGATCTTGGAGTCGCGGAGCACCACAGTATCGACGTAGTCGAACCCGATGCCCCCCGCATCATCGGTTCCCGTCCCCGAGACCACAGCGGAATCAACGCGGGCGTACCTCCCGTACTCCGCGTAGATGCCCGTCCAGGAATTGGTGGACGGGATGTCCACCGTGTCCTTGACGCTCACCAGCGTGTCCGGGCCGTCCCCCGGGCCCTGGACCACGTAGCAGTCCACCGTCGAGATACCGTTGGAGCCCGCACCCGTGATGTGGTTCCCTCGGCTGAACAGCGCCGCCATCGCCCCGCACACGGAGAGGCCATGGCCGTTCAGGGTGTTGGAGAGCCTGCCGTACCGCACGGTGTAGCGTCCGGCGTAGAGCGCGGCGCCGTGCGAGTAGGGGGCCATCTCGGACCCGTCAATCCCCGTGCTGTCCACGACCAGCGAATCCACGGTGGCCGTGAGCAGGGTGTCGACGAGGAACCCGGACGCGCCGACGTGCCGGACGGTGTCCGCCAGCGACGTCACATTCTGGACCTGGTTCCAGTTCGACACGCGGATGCCGGCCGACGACCTGCCGTCCCAGCCGATGCTCTGCACGCCGCGGACGGCATTGTGGTCGAAGGCCACCTGCGGGGCGCTCACGAGGATCCCCACGCCCCCGACCCGCACCACGTGGTTGCCGCTCACCACCGCCCGGCCCGCCGTCTGGAACACCGCGATACTGGCACACCACGAGTCCGTCACGGTGCTGGACGCCACCCGGGAGTAGGAGGCTTCGTCCACCACGATGCCGCCCAAGACGCCGGGACTGGGGCTTGCGCTGCAGCCGGTGTAGCTCGGGTAGCTCGGGTCGCCCTGTACCGTGGCGTGCTGGATGACCGCCGAATCGGCGGCCCGAATGTAGATGCCGCGTTGCAGGAAGCCCCGCACGTCAATCCCGTCGAGGTACACGCTGCCGGTGTCGTACGGCACGCCACCAAGCTGCACACCCGCGGGCGGCGCCCCGCCCGGAGGCATGGCCGGCGTACTGATGAAGTAGAGCGATGCGTAGTTGCCGCCCTGCCCGGCCATGACGGAATCGATGCGGAGGTTCCGACCGACGAACGAATGGGCGTACGCGTCGATCTCTCCCCCGACCACGCGGAAGTTCTCGATCCGGAGCAGGCCGACGCGGGAGCCCAGGTTCAGCGCCGGGCCGCCGTAGTAGTACTCCGCGCCTCGCGGATCGATGACGGGCCGGTTCAGTGAATCGCCGCGCAGGTACACCGAGAGGTCGGAGCTCACGGCCTCCGGATAGACGCCGGACGCCACGTTGACGGTGTCGAGGTCGCGGGCGGCGTTGAGCGCGTCCTGGATGAACGCGAACGGCAGGCGCCGGTCTCCGGTCTGGCTCGTGAGCGACGTCTGGCCGGCGCGCACTATGTCCACGTACCACTGCGAGCGATGGGCGACCACGTGGACGACGGCCGACGCGCGGTACCCCACGCCGACCTCGGCCGAGATGACGGCCCAGCCGGAGTCGCGGCCGACGATCTGCGGGACACCACTGTAGGACACGACTGGCGACGCCACCGCCGGGTTGCTGCTGGTCCAACGGACGGAGTCCACGGCGACGGAGCGGCCCGTGCTGTCCCGTGCCGTCACCGCCACATCGACCGTCTGCGCCGACTGCAGCTCCAGGGTATCCGGCGTGATCCGCAGGACGACACCGGTCGCCGATCCGCACGCGCCCCCTGCTGCGAGCCCGATGCGATACCCCGTGACCGGGAGCCCCACCGCATGCGACATGATGATGAGGGCGTCGCGCGAGGTGACGCGCCCGTCGCCATCCACGTCGGCGAGACCGGGCCGCATCGTGACGTACGTGATGTGCGACAGCGAATCGGTGTACGCCGTGTCCAGCGCGATCCCGACGACCCGCGAGAGCGCGATGAGCGCGTCCCGACTGTTCGCGTTGCCGTCGCCGTCCACGTCGCCCCACGTGCCGACCGACGGGCAGAGGGTCGCCGGTTGGATCGACTGGAGATAGGGCAGCAGGTTGGTGAACGGCATCCCCGCGGCCGACATCTCGTCGAAGCTGAGTGTCAGTAACGACGAGGCGGTGTCAGGGTACTGCACGGAGAAGCGCGCGATGAACAGCGTGACGACCGGACCGGGGGCGCCCGCCGGAAGCACCGCAGTGAAGCGAAGGAGTCCGGTGTCGGTGCTGTCCGTATTGACCTGCGGCGCCGCGAACGTTCCGGGGAGCACGCCGCCGAAGGAGAGCGCGCTTGGGTCAAAACGGATCGCGCCCCGATAACTGCCGAGGCTCACACCCGGGGCGCCGCTCAGGTCCACCGTCACGGGCACGTTGATCATCTGGCCTGGCATCGCGATCAACTGTCCGCCGATCCGCGCGACCACGGTCTGGGCGCGGGCGATGCCGGCCCCACCCGCGACGAAAGCCGCCGCCACGGCGAACCCCGCCCACCACCGGCGGGCGCTCACGGGTTCCTCCGCAAGGAGGGCTGGCGGTCCTCGCTAGCCCCCCCGGGCGCGGTGAGCCGCAGCAGGGTGCCCGAGGCGCCGCCTTTCAGCAGCCAGAGGCTCGAATTGGAGGAACCGGAGGCCGGCATACTGAAGACGATGCCCGCCGGACCCCAGTCGAGCTCCTTCGTGTTGGGGAATGTGACCAGTCGCCTCGCTGCGCCTCCGACAGATGGAACGGCCCAGATGGGATTGACCCCTACGGTCGTGTACGCGACCAGTGTGTCCCCGGGCGACCAGCGCACCAGGTCCGCGCCGTTCGGGCCCAGCGGCAGCACGGTGTGTGTCGTGTCCATCGTGACGGTGCGCACGGAACCGCTACCTGAGTCCGCGTACGCGAGCTTGCTGCCGTCGTGGCTCCACGCGACCCGCCTCGGCAGCAGCCAGGAACTGCCGAACAAGGTCTGGTTCGCACCCGAGGCGTCCATCGTGTACAGAACCGCCATCCCGATGATGACCTGCTGGGTGAACGCGAGCCTCGTTCCGTCCGGCGACCATTCGGGAGACAACATCGGCCCCGTTCCCGTGAGGGTGCGGGGGTTGGCCCCGCTCCGGTTCACGAGACAGATGTTGGGAGAGCACTGGTACGCCACTGTGGTGTCGGCTGCGTTGAGACGCGGCCAGCTGTCCGTCGTGCCGGTTGTCAACTGCACGGGGACCGTCGCAAGGGAGTCGAGACGGAAGATGCCGTTTCCCGACTGACTGAACACGACCGTCTCTCCCGGCGCAGTGAGTCCGGGGCAGACCGGGATCGGCGCGCCGACGCGGTTCGTCGCCGCAGGCAGCGCGATAGCGTAGCTCAGCATCATCAGGGCATCGCGCGAGTTGACGAGGCCGTCCTGGTCGACATCGCCGAACTGCGCCAGTCGGGACGCGAACGGCTCGCCCACCGGAAGACCCACGGCGGCCGAGAGGGTGATCAGCGCGTCGCGCGAATCCACCTGGCCGTTCCCGTCCACGTCGCCCCACTCGTTCGTCGCGTAACAGACCTGGGCCGGGAACGTCCGCGCCCCACCCGCTGAGTCGGCGAGGCCGGGATAGGACGGCGACGCCAGGGAATCCACCCGCGCCCACAGGTAGCCGCCGTCGTGCGCAGCGGCGGCGAGCTTGACGCGGAGGCGGAAGAGGTTCACCGGATTGCCTCCGGCCACGCCCGAGGCGGTCACGGTGAGAGCCCCGGGGCGGGGCGTAGACGTGGCTATCGTGCTGAACCCGGTGTCCGCCACGGTCTCGGCGGCGATCGAATCGACGAGCGTCGGATCGTAGATGAAGGTGAGGCTGGCGGCTTGGAGGTACGTCTGGCCCGTCGGGAGGTTCGACGCCGTCACCCAAAACCTGTTCGTCGTGCCCGAGACCACCAGGACACTGTCGTTCGTGGTCCCGATCCGGATCTGGACCTGGGCCTCGCCCCGGCCCGCAGACAGATCCAGGCCGGCGGCCAGCAGCAGGGCAGTCAGGGCGCGCTTCATGGCCGCACCCCCTGCCCGCGCGGCGCCCGCGGCGCCACCGATGCTTGTCTGGCGCGGGCCAGTGCTTCAGCCCGGACGCGCAGCTGCTGCACGCGCTCGGCGCGGTGGGCCTCGGACGCCGCGCGGTCCCGCTCCTCGGCTGCCCGGCGTTCCGCGATCGGGCCGGCCGCTGCCGCGGCCAGCCGAGACGCCGATCGGGTCACCAAGCTCGGCTGGGCCGGGCGCGTCTTCGGTGCGTGCAGGCGCTCGCCGCCCGTGATCGGGGCGTCTAGCGGGTTGGCCGAGACGGCCACGCGCACCGGCGGCACGGCGCGAGCCTGTGCCATAAACCGCGGGGCCGGCGACGGGAGCAGCGGCACCGTATCGTTCGGCGCCGTGCGGTACGAGTTCAGGTAGAAGGACACCGAGTCGCCGTGGCCGGCGCAGTCGCCGCAAGTTGGCCCGAGCGCGTCACCCCACCAGTTGTTCGTGGCCGTCGGGTCCGGGCCGTGATACGGCGCCTGACGGAGTCCGTACGCGTTACCCACGATGTTGTTGTCCGTCGCAGAGACCACGCCGTAGCCGCTAACGAGGATCCCCTCCCCGCGGGCCCCGGTGAACAGATTGCGGGTGATGGTGGCCGGGCCATAACCGTCTCCGGGTTGATAGAACAACCCGCTGAGGTCGATGTCGGCCACGACGTTCGAGTCGACCGATACCGTGGTCTCGCTGTAGTGGCCGATGACGATGCCGTTGCCCGCGATGTGCCGGATCACGTTGCCGGCGATGCGGGCGAAGGTCTGGAGGTAACCGAAGACGGCGACGGCACCGTGGTATGCGTCGCTCGCGAGGTTCAGGTTCTCCACCTGGTTCGCCACGATATCCAAGCTGTCGACCGTCTCGGCGTGGATGCCCCACACCGTCCCACCCGTCACGCGGTTCGAGTCGATAGTCGCGCTGGGGTTGTACGTATCGGGACAGCCGTACGACGCACACCACGACACGTCGATGAGACCGGCGGCCTGTTGGCCCGTGGTCGCGCCAGTCACCGTGTTGCGCTTGATGCGGGCGGTCACGTTGCCCGTGACACCGATGCCCACCAGGCCGTTGGCGGGGACCGAGATGGTGTTGCCGAGGATACTGTCGTTGCGCGTTCGACTGCCGCTCTGTGACGTGACCAGGCCCGCATAGCACCCGTCCACCCGATTGTTCAGCGCGATCATGTGCGCGTCCCACAGTCCGATGCCCGTGACCGAGGCGGCCCCCGCGCCGGTGCAGGTGACCGTGTTGCGGCGCACATCGAGGACCGTCTGCAGATCCTGATAGGCCGATCCACTGACGGACAGAGCGGTCGAGGTGGTACCCGAAATGCTGTTGTCGGAGACGGTGACCACGGCGGAGCTGTCGGTGTTCACGAGGTCCAGGCCGTACTCGGTACCGCTGATCTGGTTGCGGGTCGCCGCTATCGGCTTGGGACTGACCTCGTCGATCGCCGTGGAGCCGTTCACGAACGTGTTGCTGTCGGCCACAAGGGTGCCGTCGTACGCTTCGACCGCCCAGGAGAAGCCGCGGAAGGTCGTGCCGCGCACCGTGAGCCCGCTGGAATCCGGCGCGACGGCGCTGTACGACGACCAGTACACCGGATACTCCACGTGCTGGAACAGCGAATTCGTGACAGTTACGCTCGAATCACTGGACGCGGCATACAATCCTTCGTACAGATTCACGCCCGTCAGCCGGTTGATCGTCGCGCGCGTGCCGCTCAGATAGAGCCCGGAGGCCGAGAGATCGTCGCGGGGATCGCCGTAGATGCCGACGTTGTCGAACCACAACACCGCGCCGCTTCCGTACGGATACACCTGGAACGCGTCGCCACGGACGTCGCGGAAGGTGGAGCTGGTCACCCGAACCAGCGGCGTGTAGCCGACGTAACTTTCGTAGAAGCCCGTGGCCGCGACGGAGTCGACGACGAGGCTGTCCAGATTCCGTGCGTCGAGCCACCGGTAGTGCTGCTGCTCGGGTGGCGCGACGATGGAGTCCCCGGTCATCGAGATATAGCCGCCACCGGTCGAACTGACATACAGCACGCTTCCCGACGGGTTGGTGAGCATGCTGTGTGTGAACACCGCGCTCCGCAGGGTCGTCGACAGGTCCACGACGGGGCCGGAGTACGTGCGCGCCAGCCTGCTCCCTTCGACGACGACCGCCTGGGAAGTGGGAGGGCCGTCCTGCGGCCCGCGCTGCGGGGGCGCCGGCGCGACAGCCCGCGGCGCTCGCCCGGCGGGACGCGAAACGCCCCGCACCGGCGGCGCACAATCGTAGCAGTAGTTGCCGAGGTACACCGCCGCGTAGCCGGCATCGTGAAGGAGCGACCGGCGGATCGTCAGGCTGTCGACGAACAGCGCTCCGTCGTAGACGCCGTACCCGAAATCGGAGATCTCGGTGTCCTCGATCGTGAGCGTGTCCACGACCGCGTGCACCTCTACCCCGTTGCCGGAATACCCTTCGCCTTGCAGCCCCGGGCCGACCATCCGCGACCGCTCGAGCCGCACGCACCCCGTGGGCGCCTCCACGGACATGCCGTACCCCACCTGGCTAACGCGCACTCCGCGCAGGAGCGCGCAGCTCGGCCCCGTCACGATGAACGCCGTGCCGACGCCCGTTACGTCGAGGTTGTGGATCTCCACGGACCCCGGACCGTCGAGGACGACGCCGCCGCCACCCAGCGCAGAGGTGAGTCTGGGCCGGGAGCCATCCGCCGCGGTATCCCCGATCACGACCATCGCGCGGTCGACGTACAGCGTCCCATCGCTCTCCGTGTCGAGGTCGTAGACCCCGATCCGCACCCGCACGGTGTCGCCGGCCTGCGCGAAGTGCACCCCTTCGTTCAGTGTCCCGAAGGGCAGCGCCGTCGTTCCGAGGCGGTTGGTTGCACCCGCGGCCTGTGCGTCCACCCAGTGCGTCGTCCGATGGGCCACGACGCGCACGGTGATCTGCGCCGAGTCCGACGTGCCCCGCCGCACGGTCACGATGGCGGTGCCGGTGTCCCGCGCCACGCCGCTGCCGTCGGCCTGCACCCAGAGCACCGCGCTGCGGTTGCTCAGCCAGTTGACGTCGGTGATGGCCTGCAGCACACCGGCGGAATCGCCCGCGCGCGCCTCGAGGCGCACCGTCTGTCCGACCACCAGCGGCAGCGTGTCGAGGCCCTCCGGCACGATGGTCAGCGCGCGCGCCGCGTTGGCGGCGCACGCCCCACCGGCCAACCGCAGCACGCGGAAGGCGCTCACATCCACACCGACGGCGTTGGACAGGATGATCAGCGCGTCGCGGGCGTTGGTCGTCCCGCTGCCGTCCACGTCGCCGAGACTGATGTCGAAGGCGCTGACGTCGAGGCCCACCGCGTTGGAGAGGGCGATGAGCGCGTCGCGGCTGTTGGCATTCCCGTCGCCGTCGATGTCGCCCCAGCGACCGCGGGCCGGACAATAGGCCCCGCTCGTCACCACGGCACTCGGGAGCAGATCCGCGAAAGTGCCCGCGGCGTACAACTCGGTGAGATTCAGCTTGAGCGTCGCCGTGTCGCGCACCAGCGGCGTGATGCGCGCGGTCGCGACCGTCACCCGCCCGGTCGCGCCCGCGGGGCTCGCGCCCGCGATTCTCGCGATCCCGACGGCCAGCGAGTCGGGGTTCACCTGCACGGAGCCGAAGCTGGCGCTCGCGCCCCAGACGAGGCGCAGCCGCGTGGTGTCCCACTGGACGCGGAGCGCGAACGAGCCGAGGCGCTCCGGCCGCGCGCTCATGTCGATCACGAACGGCACGTCGATGGGGAGCCCGACCAGCGACGAGAGGTCCGAGCCGGGGCCCACGGGGATCGCCTGGGCGGCGAGCCACGACGGGGCTAGGGTCAGGCCCGCAACGACCAGGAGGCCGCGGAGGCGCTTCACCGGATCACCTCCGGCAACCGCGGCAACGGGAGCGGGTCGGTCATGGACACGGGGGCGAATCCGCGCCCGATCGGCCGCAGCCGGCTGCGGCGGGAGCGTCCGGTGGGCGAAACAGCGCGCGTCGCGCCCGCGGACACGAACGGCGCCCCGACACGCGAGGCCAGCGGGGGCGCCACCCGCAGCGCCGGCGGGGCACCCGTGGGAACGTTCCCCGGCGCGCTGGTGAGGAACTGTGTGTAGCTCAACGCGGTCACCGAACCGATGATCGAGTCTCCCGCTGACGCGAGGTTGCAGAGGCTCAAGCAGCGCGGTCCGAGGGGATCGCCCCAGAAGTTGTTCGTGAGGTCCCAGGGGATCGTACCGGTGTTCCTGGCGCCCCACCCCTTGATGCTCTGCTTGATGACCGACGACGCCATCTGGACGAAGGAATTCGCCGCTCCGCTGAGCCCCACGCTGTCCCGGGCGATGAAGTTCCAGTGCCCCACGACCTTGGAGTTGGTGAACACCACGCCCGTGCGTGAGTCGACGACGACGTTCGAATCGAGGAGCGTCGTATCAGTGACCGGGAGAAGGATACCGTCCTTGAGCGCGCGACTGATCCTGTTACCGACAACGCCCGTCGTCGTGCCGGCAGCACCAAAGCCCATGTAGATGGCGGCGTAGTTGGCATTAGTGGGAACGCTATCCACCACGTTGCCGCGCAGCGTAGTGGCCCGCTGGGTCCCTGTCAGGAAGATGCCGCCACGCCAATTGCCGTGGATGATGTTGTTCTCGATGCGGGTCGAGTCGATGCTGGCGGCACTGCCTTGGCTGATCAGGAGGACACCCGGCGCGGTCGTGTTGCGGGCCACGAGGGCATTGAGATACCGGCCCTGGAGCGAGAGCATCGTGCCGCCGGTCACGAACGGCGGCCCGCTCGAACTCGAACTGACGAAGTTGTCCGTCATGGTCGCCGAGCCCACTGGCGCACCCAAAGCAGAATTGGTTGCCACGATGCCGAGATAGCAGTGGCCCTGCAGCACGTTGTTGGTCACCGTCACAGGCGCGACGAAGCTGAGACTCACGACATACTGGACCGCAGACACCGCGGAGTCGCATTCGACGGTATTGCTGCTGAAGACGCCAGGACCCGGGTTCGTCGGCGCGGCCCCGACATACAAGGTGTCGGCGTAGAGGCCCACGGCCCCGCCGGTATGCGTGAACCGGCTGTTCTGGACGTCGAACCCGCCGATGTAGTTCGCGTAGAGGCCCGTCCCCACCCAGGATGAACTGTCCACCTGGATGCCCTTGGCCTCCACGAAGCCCACATTCTGCGCGTAGACCCCCCGCGTCCGCGACGTCATTGCCGGTGCCGCCTGCAGGCCGAACATGCTGAGGGTGTCGTGCAGCAGGCGGCTCGTGCCGAACACGGTCAACGCCCGTCCGCCCAGGAAGGTGGACGAGTCGACCTGGATGCGCGCCCTGCCGAGGGGCCCCAGGTTCGCGGCGACGCCCTGCAGGTAGGCGCCATCCAAGGCCGCGGCCGCTGCGCCCAGGTCCACGACCGACTGGGTGATGCGGACCCGGCGGAACCCGCCCAGCCGGACGGCCTTCGACAGGTAGGTCGGCGGCAACGACAGATGGTTGTTCTCGATGAGGCTCCAGCGGAGCAGGATGATGCGCGCGGTGTCCACCGCGATCGCGCTCGCCGCGTTGTCGTGGACCCACACGGAATCGAGCGCGACGCTGTCGGCGTGCAGCACGTGGACGGCGAATGACCCGCCGGTGGAATCCCCGAACATCCCCGACGCCCCGCTGACCTCGAGGTTGTGGAGATCCACCACCGCCGTCGAGTCGACCACGAATAACGTCGTGTCGGATCCGGTGATCTGGCTTTGGAGCACCGCGAGCCGCTGTCCGCCAACCACGCGCACCGCCGGGCCGCCGGTCGTCGCGATCGTGTCGGCGGTGAGTGTCACGCCGCCTACCTGCTCCGCCTGTAGCGCCGGTTCGGCGAGGTGGTCGAAGGCGGACCGGCTCGCGCTGAGGAACCCGATGTTCGCGGCACGCAGCGCCACGCCGTGGAACGCACTGCTGTCCACGGTGACCTGGCCGGTCTGGTCGGATCCGTCGAACGTCATTTCGTTCTGGCTGACGGCCGAAAAGGCCGAGTACTGGATCGCCACCCGCCGCGACGCCACGACGGAGACGATCCACTGGCCCGGTGACGACCAGATTCGGCTGTCGGCGACGCTCACGCGGCTCAGCAGGACCGAGTCGGCACCCGAGAGCCCGAGGGCGGGCCGACCGTTGTCGTGCAGCGTCGTGTTAGCGACCCGCGCCGTGGCGGTGCCGCCTCCCAGTTGGACCCCGACCGCGACGGGCAGCGTGTCCCATGGCACACCTCCCACCGCACTCACGCCGCTGACGTCGCCGTGGTCCAACGCAAACGCTCGGCCGACGATCGCCCACAGCGCGGGGTCGGCCCCGGGGCGCACGGTGAAGCCGTCGAACCACGCGACACGAGCGCTGTCGAGGCGGAAGCCCGCCGTGGCGAGAACCAGGCTGTCGGCGGCAACGCTGTCCGCCGTAGCGACCCGCACGGCGTGCACCTCGCGCCCGGTGGCGCCGTCCGGCGCCACCAGGTCCACGGTGACCGCGTGGAGCCGCACCACCGGCACGGTGTCCAGCTCGATGCCTCGGACGATGGCGCCCAGCACCTGCACGTGGTCGAACAGCGCCTGCCCGACGCGGCGCACGGAGATTCCCACGCTGCGGCTGCGGGCGACTGTGATCCGCCGGAGGGCTACCACGCCGGTCCCGGAGCTCTGGGCGACCACGCCGCCGAACGAATCTTCGAGCCACAGCCGGTCGAGTCGCACGCTGCCGCTCGGCAGACTGTCCACCGAGACCGCGGGCCCCGTCGCATTGTGGATGACGGTCCGCCCCGCCGCCGTCGAGTCGCCGACGAGGGTCAGGGCCTTCGTGAGCCGCACGGCTTCACCGTAGGTCGCCGGCGCGATCATCACTGAGTCGGCCGCGGCGGCGCGCGCGAGCGCCTGGCCGATGCTGCTGAACGGCCGGGTGGTGGAGCCGAGCTCCACGCCGCTGTTGAGCGCGGCCACCGCGGGATTCACCCACCACACGTGCCGCAGGCTGTCCACCTTGACGGCGGCGCTGTCCTTGAGACCCGGGGCCGCGAAGGCGAAGACCCACCCTGTGCCGGGCTTGGAGCCCACGAGATGCCCCGTGCCGTCGGCCTTCACGATGGAGGTGTCGGCCGAGGTCCATACCAGGTTCACGCCCTGCACCGCGGCGCCGCCGCTGTCGCGCACCGTGGCGACCAGCGGGAACTGGTCGCCGACGGCGACCTCGGCGTTCTTCGGCTGGATCTGCACCGACGCCGCCGCCTGAACGGAGCACCCGCCGGGGTTCATCGCGCTGACGCGGAAGCCGTTCACGGGGAGCGCGACGGCGTACGTCAGCACGATCAGGGCGTCCCGGGTGTTGATCTGGCCGTCGCCGTCCACGTCCCCGTTCACGATGGAGAACGGCGGCAAGACCGGCAGGCCCACCGCGTTGGTCAGGATGGCGAGGGCGTCAGCGCCGTTGATGGCGCCGTTGTCGTCGAGGTCGCCCCACAGGCCGGTCGAGACGCACACGTGCGCCGCGGTGGCCACCGCAGAGGGGAGGAGGTCGGTGAAGATGACGGCACGCGTGAGCTCCTGGAGCTGGAGCCGCAGCGTGTCCGATGCGCCCGGTGCCCCGATGACGGCGAACGTCGCGCTCAGCAGGACGGGCTGGCCCGTGACGCCGGCCGGATTGGCCACCGCGACACGGAGGCTGCCCCCGGCCGAGTCGGCGTTCACCACGGGCTGGCCCATCGCGCCGCCGCTCACGCCGCGGAACGCGAGCACGCCCGGATGCCAGAGAAGGCGGATCGTGGCGGATCCCAGGGAGGCTCCGCCACTGCCCGTCAAGTCGGCGACGATCGGCACCGTGACCTGCGCGCCCGGCAACAGCGCCATCGAGCCCGCCTGCGGCCCGACGACCACCGTCTGCGCCTGCGCACGCCCGGCCAGGCACACCCCCGCGATGGCGAGGGCGACCTTGAAGCTCGCCTTCACGCTGCCCCTCCCGCGCACGGGAAGCGTCCTAGTGTCCAGCCGACCGGCTCAGGAAGATCTGCCGGTTCACCCGCAGCTGCGGCGTGAGGTTCGTCAGCGACAGCGCCGCCGACATCTCCTCCATCTGCAGCGCGAGGTCCGCCGCGTAGTCGGCGCTCTTCACCTGGAAGGTCCCGTCGTAGAGGACGAGGGTGGTGAAGCCCGTCGGCGAGGCGCCGGCGAACCGGATGAGGCCCGTGGCGGCCGTCGTCGTATTGCTGACGCGCAGGCCGTCGTTGATCGGGTTCTCGGCCTTGAACTGCAGCTTCGCCGCGTTGAACTGCAGCCGGCCCGTGAAGCTCCCGAGCTTGTAGTTCTGCTGGCTCCCCACCTGGACCTCGACCCGCACCCGCACCGTCTGCCCGACGGCCGCGTTCAGGTTGTCCACGGTGATGAAGGCGGCCACCCCCTGCTGGACGGGCGGGGGCGTGGGGCCGGTGCTCTGCGCCGGCTGGTCCTGGCAGGCGGACAGCGCCAGCCCGAGAACTGCGAGTCGCAATGCGTGCATCGTTCCATCCTCCCTGGGTGCGGCCGAAGCCGCAGATGTTGTCCTACTTCACCTGCACGCTGCCCGAGATCACCAGCGCCTGGGTCAGCATCTGCGTGAACGTGGGCGAGATGCCCGACAGGTCGGTCAGGGTGAGCGCGAGCGGCGACGAGCCGGAGCCGCCTGCGACGAACTTCACGTCGATGAGGGCGACGGACGGCCCCGCCGCGCCACTCGGGTTGGCCGCACCGAAGCGGAGTTCGCCCGTACCCGTGTTCGTCTCGTTCAGGGTCGGGGCCGTGAAGCCGGCCGGCGCCGTGCTCTGGTACTGCAGCACCGACGGGTTCCAGTCCAATTGGGCATTGTAGCTGCCGAGCGACTCGCCCGCGACGGCGCCGATATTCACGGCGACGACGACGTGCACCGTGTCACCGACGGCCGCAGCGCCGAAGGCGCGGCCGCCGCTCACGGGGAGCGCGACCGCGACGCCGTTCTCCGCCACCGCAACGAGCGTCGAGTCGTAGACCGTCCCGGTCGTCCCCGGCGCCGAGGCCACGATGACCGCCGTGCCGCCCGCCACCGCGGTCACCAGGCCGGTGAGACTATCCACCGTCGCGACACCCGCCGCGCGCGAGAGGTACCGCATCCCGAAGGTGGGCGACGGCCCGTCCGTCGCGTTGAAGCCCTGCACCGCCAGCGGCAACGTGCCTGCCGGCGGCAGGATACCGTACCCCGGCGTCAACACCATCCTGACGAGCGGCACCGGCGCGACGGTGAAGGTCACCGTCACCGTCTGCGGCGAGTTGCCCGCGACGGCGGAGGTGATCCCCACTGTCGCCGTGTACGTGCCGGGGCCGAGCACGCCCTTCGCCGTCGTCAGCGTCAGCGTGGCCGGCGCCGTCGTCGGACTCACCGAGGCGGTGAGCCAGTTCGTCGGCCCGGTCCCGTAATTGGGCGCGCCTGCGACGAGGCCGGTCAGCGTGCCGCCACCTGTATTGGTGACGGTGACCGTCTTCGCCGGCTTGTCCGGGACGCCCACCGTGTCGGTGAACGTCACGGTCGAACTCGAGAGCCCGATGGCCGGGCCCGCCACGATAGTGAAGGTCACCGTCACCGTCTGCGGCGAATTGCTCGCGACGGCGGAGGTGATCGGCACCGTCGCCGTGTACGTGCCGGGGCCGAGCGCGCCCTTCGCCGTCGTCAGCGTCAGCGTGGCCGGCGCCGTCGTCGGACTCACCGAGGCGGTGAGCCAGTTCGTCGGCCCGGTCCCGTAATTGGGCGCGC
>Ga0209777_10000932_pt1 | contig 44967 bp, 63 predicted proteins | sample FrelakmetHBP12HB_FD_187147 | JGI IMG/M metagenome (GOLD analysis project Ga0209777, IMG submission 187147) | Freshwater lake sediment microbial communities from the University of Notre Dame, USA, for methane emissions studies -HBP12 HB (SPAdes)... | ecosystem: Environmental > Aquatic >...
GAGCGCCTGGTGCACGATGCCAAAGGGCGTCTGGACGGGAAGGGCGGTCTGAAGCATCCGGTTGTCAAAGTAAATGCCGCTGCCAGCCGAGAGCAGCGCGCGGTTGTTAAACTCCAGAATCCGGTTCTCGTTAATGCTGATCGGGGTATCCCCCCAAGCCTGGTCGTTTCTGACGGCCATCGCCAGGCTCTGGATGCTCGGCTGAAGCGTCTGGAAAAACAAGTCGCTGTTCACCTTTACTACGGAGCGGTCGTTGACCGGCCCGGTCGAGAGCGAGATACAGTACTGCATCGGCTTGTTGTTGGCGTCGGCTCCAATCCAGTCCGTGCGCGTCACGGGCACCTGAAGGCCGTAAATCTGTTTCCGCGTGCCGATGAGCAAGATCCCTTGCCCAAGCAAGGTGTTGTTGGTGGCAGCATACCCAAGCCAGCGGATGGCCCCCGCGTTGCTGGGTACGCTGAAGCCGTCGCCACCAATGGCCAGCGGGTTCTCGGTCACCCTCAAAATCGAATCGCGGAAGCCGTAGGGCGCGCTGCCCGAGGCTGTGTTCCCTACCATGTCGCCGGCTGTGTAGGTGCGGATGTCCCCAAACACGTACCAAAGTCTCTCCATGTAGTACGTCATGGCGTAGCCGGCGGGAAGCTCACGGGGGCTGCCCGTCAGCCCATTGGATCGGCGCAACGTGGTGCCATCCCAGAAGAGCGGCAGTGTCACCCCGTCGCCCGCCTGGATTACGAGGAATTGTTCGCCCTGAGCGAAATAGGCGTGAGGCTCCGTCGCGGGCATCCTGAGTGCCGGGTTGCCCCCGGTGAGGTCCACGGGCACCGGCTTGTCCGGGTCGGGGACGGCGTAGAGAATGCCGTCCATCAGGAAGATGAGGTATGGAAAAGCTCCGTTTGGCTCATACATGATGCCGCCCTGGTACAGTCCCGGCGTCGGGAATAGCTTCCCAAGCGGCTGCTGACCTGCTCGCGGCTCAATGACCCCACCGCGCACGGTGCCGTTGACGAGCCAGGAAAGGCAGTTCTTGCCCAGACCGTTGGGGTTGAACTGCGATTGTGCCGTAGTGACGCTGTAGCTGTTGACACCCCCTGACCAGTCCATTGATCCGTCCACGATTATGCTCGTATCCTGCGAGGGCATTGCTTTGACATTACGCCCCGACTACCTTCCGGCAAGAGAAAAGCAATGCCACAGACCTGCGAACCTTATCCGGGAATCATCGTCCAAACCACGTTTTCGCCTGTCGCGCTCGAAATTGACATCGTTCGGAGAGGCGGGAAGTTCAAGAACCGGGCGGGGAAGATGTGCGGAAACGGCCTCTACTACCACTTCAAAAAAGGCTGTTCCTTGATCTGGCCGGACATCGTGTGGCACCGCTGGAACGAGTTGGTGCTCAAGGAATGGCTGGAGCACAAGTACGTCGGCGTGATGGGCGCCGCGTCGTCCGGCAAGACGCACACGATGGCCTTTGCGCACCTGTTCGACTACTACTGCTTCCCCTACTCAACCACGACCATCGTCTGCTCCACGACCGAGCGCGACCTGGAGAATCGTATCTGGGGAGAAATGAAGCGCCTTCACCGGGATGCTACCAGCCGCTGGGACTATCTCCCCGGCCACTTGATCGAGGGCAAGCTGCGGATAGTCACCGATGACCGGAGCGAGGCCCAGGAGGGCCGTGACTTCAGGAACGGCGTTTGTTTCCCGTCGGGAACGCTAGTTGATACCGCCTCCGGTCCTCGATTGATCGAAACCATCCGTCGAGGAGATGCCGTGCTCTGCGCGTCAGGGATTGGCAGAGTTACTCAGACAATCAAACGCACTGCTCGGTCGCTCGTGCGAATTTCCACTAAAGATGGGAGAAGCATTTGTTGCACCCCGGAGCATCCATTTTTCACTCAGTTCAGATGGAAAAAGGCTTGCGAGCTTAACGAGGGATGCTTTATGCTAAGCCCCTATGAAACGATGCGAATTCTGCGGCAGCCCACTGACTTATCAGAAGAGGTTTTGCAGTCTGTCCTGCAATGCGAAATGGATGCACAGCCAGCCGGACATTCAAGTTCACCGATTGAAGAAGCTGTCTATTGCGAGGCGCAAGTTTTTGAAATCTCACCCGGACTTTACGAGTCGAATTGCAGATCGGTTTCGGGGATACCGATGGTCATTGGCTGCCAGGCAAGCGCTTTCCAAAACTATGCGCGAGCGCGGAATCAGACCCACCGTGCGAGGCGGCAATGGGCATGGACCAACGAACCCAGAGAAAAAGCTATTGGAATTGCTCCCCGCTGGCCTTTGGAATTACGGAATCAAAACCGGCAAATGGAACGGCAGTGGGTTCCCCGCGATTTACAAAGTGGACATCGGGCTGCCGGAATTGAAACTTGCAATCGAGGCGGATGGATTCACTCACAACAATCCTGGCCGTCGAGCCAAGGATTTGAAGAAGGACGCATTCCTATCGGGGCTTGGGTGGAAAGTGTCACGATTCTCGAATCACAGGATTTTGAACGATACGGAGGCCGTGATGGCAGAGTTGAAGTCTATAATCTCGAAGTTGAAGGGCACCCAAGCTACAGCGTAAACGGACTGCTCGCCCACAACTGCGGAGTCCCTTGCAAAAAGGGAACTTCGTATGTCGGAATATCCGCTTTTGTAGGAATCAAGAACAAACGCCTTCGTATCTGCGCCGACGAGGCGTCACTTTTACCCAAGGCGTTTCTGGACTCGCTTTCCAATCTGATGAAGGGCGTTCCCGGCTACACTGACCGGAAAGCCTCTGGCATCGGCAACCCAGCCGATACCTTGGATGCCCTCGGCTTGTTCTGCGAGCCCGCTGCGCACCTGGGGGGCTGGGATGGCGGCATTGACCAAACGCCCGTAACGAAGGTCTGGGAGACGCGGATGCCCGATGGCGTGTGCGTCCAGCTTTGCGGGTCCGACTGCCCCAACATGGTCGCGCCCAAAGGAGCCGCGCCGCCTTACCCGTTCCTCATCACCCGGGACAATATGGAAGACGACGCCAAGGTCTGGGGAATAGATGACTGGCACTACAAGATGTTCGATGACGCGATGATGCCGCGCGGCCAGGGCAGCCGGCGCGTCATCACCCGCCAGCAGTGCCTCAAGTTCCACGCCTTGGATGAGCCGCTGTGGCTCAACGCCAACCGGACGCGCATCTGCTTCCTCGATGCGGCTTATCGGGGCGTCGGGGGAGATCGCTGCGTGTTTGGCACCCTGGACTTTGGCGCTGAGTCCGTGGCCCCTGAACTACTGGGCGCGCACGTCGCCCAGTCCTTCATCAACCAGACGCCGGACAAGGACAAGAACCGCATCATCCTCGCGCTGATTGACTTGGTGATAATCCCGATCGTACAGGGCACCGGCGAGCCCGCCGAGGATCAAATCGTCGCCTTCGTACAAAGCGCCTGTGAGGAGAGGCACGTCCCGCAAACGCACTTCTACTATGACGCCGGTATGCGTACCTCGCTCGTCCAAGCCTTCGCGCGGCATAACTGGAACCAGTGCAACTCCATTGACTGCGGCGGCAAACCTACTGAGGACCAAGTAAGCGCCGACATTGACGTGTCCTGCCGGGACTACTACTCGAAGTTCGTGACGCAGCTTTGGTTTGACGTGCGCTACATCATTGAGGCGAACCAGTTCCGGGGAATGACTCAGGACGTGATGCTCGAATTCTGCGCCCGCGAGTGGAAGCGCGTCGGCTCCAACAAGATCGAAGTCGAGTCCAAGGAAGAGTTGAAGAAGAAGACGGGCCGGTCACCGGACCTGGCCGATGCGCTGGCCATCGGCGTCTTTGGCGCCCGCCAAAAGGGTTTTGTTATCAAGCGGCTGGGCAACGCTCGCAAGGATAAGAACGACAATGCCTGGCAGAGAGAACTGATCCGGCAGGCGCGCCTCATTTATCAATCAAGTCAGCTTGACCACGCCGTTTAATTGTCGGATACTGTGGTCGCCTTAACGTGGCTTGAAGCATGACAACACAGATTTCACAGCCCCTTGCTGATTGCGGCCAATCATGCGCCGACGTTACTTTCCGCTTGGGGCTGTTCTCCTTGAATGAAAACGATTCCCCTCTCTCGTGGGCTTTTTGCTTTGGTTGATGATTGCGACTTTGACTTTCTGAACCGGTGGAAATGGTATGCGTGGACCAACGGGAAGATTTTCTATGCAGTGCGTGCGGGCAAACTTCGGCACGTATCAATGAAACTGATCCACATGCATCAAGTGATACTCGGGTTTCTGTCCTGCTTTGAGATAGACCACAAAGACGCTGATGGATTGAACAATCAGAGGTCCAACTTGAGGCTCGCCACGCGGTCTCAAAATGGCGCCAACCGCCGTAAGACGCTTGATGCTACTACAAGCCGGTTTAAGGGCGTGAGCTGGAGAAAAGACGAAAATTGTTGGCGTGCAAGGATAATGTTCCAAGGCAGACCAATTTCACTCGGTAGTTACAAGGACGAAGTGGAAGCGCGGCTTGCTTATAATCGGGCCGCGCTCAAATTATTCGGGCAATACGCGAGGAGCAACGCGGTCTGAGCTACACGGCGCCGCCTCCTAGCGCCGTTCTGAGGGCCTGGATCGCGTTGAAGAAAGCCAAGCTCTCAGCCGCAGTCAACCCGTTATGGATCGCCACGAAGGAAAGTCGTTTGCTCGTCCAAAGAAAAGGCGTGCCATTATTGTTACCCGCCCAGACGTAGTATTGAGGCGTGGGCATAGCGCCCGGAGCGGCCGTGCCATGAACCAGCGAGGAGTGGGCGTTGCCTGAGTTGGCGAAATAGATGTCAAAGGAGCCGGACGAGATGCGGTTGCCCGAGACGTAGCCTGCCGCCGTAAGGGCATGGCTGATTTCAGACGGCGTGGTGTTGAAGCAATCGAAATAGATGACGCCGCTGTACAGATAGATCCCCACCTGATGGGCCGAGGCGTCCAGCGACAACAGTTCCACCGCCGCCTCGTTCACGTAGCTCGAATAGTAAACAGTGAATCCTGCACTCGCGGAGGTCACAAAGACATCGCCAGCCACTCCAGTTGTGGCGTACTTGGTGGTCCCGTTGCCCACCAGCCCGTTCACCGTCAAATCCCCGGAAACAAAGTTGTGGTTTCCCCAAGGGTCGGTTGACGACCCCACGATTAGAGGCGTTAAGGCCGCAGTCAAATTGTCGGGCACAATCGCGTTCATCGTCAGCATCTTTGTGTTCAGTCCCGAGTTGGTTAGAGAATGTAAAAAGATGGTCAGCGCAAGCTGCGTATTGGTGCTGGTTGAGGCCCCGCCATTCGCTATCACGCGCGCATTCCAACTGGTCACCTGTGGTGAAATCTGGAAGACAATGGCCTGTAAACCGCCGTTGCTGAAGACCAGGCTGTTGAGCGTGCCGTCGGCAAAATACACGCTGAAGTTGGTGGTCAGGCCGGCGCCGCCCCCACCAGTGGAGTTGATGCTCAGAACGCCTGTGTTGGTCGTGAAGGTAACGCCGGTGCCCGGCGCGAATCCAATCAGCTTGGTGGCCGGGATGGTGAAATTATTCGTGGCATCATGCGCCGCTCCGGCTGGATCATAGAGAACGCCCCAAGGAAACCCGTTCGTCGCGTCATGGGCCTTTGTTGCCGCCAGTCCGGCGGCATCGTAAAGCACGCCCCAGGGAAACCCATTCGTGGCATTGTGGGCCGCGCCTGCGGGGTCGCTCAAGACCAGCCAGGGGAAGCCATTCGTGGCATCATGGGCTGCCCCCAAAGGGTCCCAGGGGCCACCACCGCCGCCTGCGCTGTTCAAAATCACCCTGTTTGTGGCATAGGTAAAAAACATGTTCTGGCCAGGCACAAACCAGAACTCTTGAGACTGCTTCGCGTCCGGCTTCCTTTGAAGCTGAGAAAACCAATACGACGGCTGTGCCTCAGCGACGAGCATGGAGAGCAGCAAGAGGATGGCCGCGACCTTCTTCACGGGTAAATCTGCTTGAACAGCGGAGACTGCCAGAACTGGGCCGGGGCCACCTTCTTTGCCGGCCAGGCTGCGGCGAACGGGTAGAAATTACCCGCGTTGTAGAACAGGTCCGCCAGCATAGAGCAAAACTCGGACTTGTAGTTCGTTGTGTTGTTGCCCTGGTCTTTCGGCAGGTAAAAGTCGAACAGCCCACCGAGGTCGTACTTGTCGCCCTTAGCCTGTGCGTCGAACCACTCCATTGCGGAGGTCAGATCAAAGGGCATCGTAGGCTCCAGCACGCCGCACACGTACTTGTCGTTGCGGATGGGGTACTCGTTGACGCCCTCCATGCGCGCCGCTACTGAGGTCGTGCGGCTCACGACAACCTCAATGTGCGAGGTCCACGACCAGGTTTTGATACTGATTATCACGCCAATCAGGTTCGACGGGCGGTACAAAACACACCGACCCGGCGTGAGGAGGGACTGGTCAACAACCGGCATGGGCTACTTGAGTGCGGGCGTATTGGTCACAATGGGCACGTTGGGCCGAGGCATGGTCGGATTCAGCGGGTAAGTGACTGACACGCCGCCATCGCTAGCTTTGGAGACGGTCATGCCCGGGATGACGCCAAACCGGAAAATGTGTCCGTGCCCGTAAAGCGTTTGGACATCCAAGTCCACGCAGTTAGGATCGTCTTTGAGTTGCTGTACGACTGTCGCCATACCGGCGCAGCCTGTGAGTCCCGCGCACGTCAGCGCGGCCATTAGTGTGATTAGTCTCTTCATAATAAATTGGTGCCCGTGAAGCCGCACGGGCGACGGTTTTATCGCGTCGGAACCGACCAACGCTCAGTTACAGTTTCAATCCGCTCCCCGACCAGCCAGCCAGGGAGAAATGTTATGGCGTCGGCGGGGTGACCGGAGGCGTCAACGCGTCCGTAGCGGTCTTCGTCACCGACTGGATGTTGGTGATCGCCGCCGCCAGTTGCGCGTTGGTGGGCTCGGAAGCGAAGGCCACCGCCAGGGCGTTTACCGCCGTGGTGAGGTCCGCAATCGCCGTGTTCAGGTCGTCTATAAGCATACTTAACCTTTCGTTTTGTTGATGTTTCTCTCTTCGCCAGTCCACAATGAAGTGGAAAATCTTTTCCAGCCACTTGCTCATTTTGCTTTGCAGTCCTCTTTTTTGGGGGCCACGCAAGGAAGTTTATCCAGCTTCTCTTCCAGCGTTTTGAACCGCTCCTCGAATTTGTTGAAGACTTCCTGGGCCAGCACGAGTTGATCCGTGATGCCTGTGAACTTGCTGCCCAGCCACCAAACGCCAGGAATGACCAAGCCGCCAACCGCAAACACCGTTCTCAAGTCAACCGTCCAGTCGGGCGTGATCTGAGTTGCCGCACCGCCAACCGCAGTTGCCAGCATGGCCGTGCCCCCAATCGCTAAAGGAATAAGTCTGGTCATCGCCACGTTATTGAGTCCAGACGCTCTCCAGACCAGTGATGGTGTTACTCGCAGTCACACCAAACCATACCATGCTCGCCCCCTTGTCCAAGGGTAAATTACAGGCGTTGCTGGTCATCGTGGCTACGATTGGCCAGGACGGGTCCGGCGCTGAGAGCGGTCCCTTGAGGCAGCGCACGTTGAACACGATGGCTTCCTGGCTGCCGGCGAAATCCCAGTCGAGCCGGATAGACGGCGCTAGGGCTGCGCGCGGGGCCTTGGCAATGAGGTCTAACGCAGCCCGGCCTTGATGGATGGCAGCCGACTTGTGCGGGCGCTTCGGTAGGGTTGGAACCAGGGGAACGCTGGCTCCAAGACACAGGAAAACAAGAATACCGAGCCAGAGCTTCATCAGAAACCGTTGACATCCGCCGCTGGGATATAGAGCGGGCGTTCTTGGAGCCGGTGCATAAGAGGCCCGGTGACTAGTCAGTTGTACAGGTCCACGCCGGGATTTCGGCCAGCAACGCCGCTTTGGCTGCAATCCCGTCAGGGGGGCCAACGCTGGGCGGCGCGGCGGGAGTTTGACCCATGATGAGGCAGGTCCCGCCAGTAAGGCCAAAGGTCACCAGTTGGGCCAGAATCGTGTTCACGTCCAGCACGCTGAGTGACATGTTGTACACGAAAACGAAGGTCAGCAACGGGTTGTGGCTGATGTCCACCGCAGCGATGGGGTTGCTGGCTATCCAGAGGAAGAAAAGTTGTGGATTGCCGCTGATGTCCACGGGGCCAGCGAAGGCGCCATTATTGTGCAAATCGAGTGAGCCTAAAGTCGGAAACAGGTTCAAGTTTGAAATCGAGGTCAGTGTTTGATTGGCAATCGTGATGCTGACGACCCAGGCGAAATGTGCGTTGGCCAGGAAGAAAGCCAGGTTCCCCGTGTGGGTGCCTCCACCGTGGGATTCAACCCAGGTAACGAGGTCGGTAGCTGGGGTGTAGGAGAATTGCGGCGGTGGCGGTGGTCCGCCGTTGTCCCACGCGCAGGCGGTGGCTATCTGGACCGATCTCAGCATCCCCTCCGGGACACATGTGTCCACGCACCGGGCCAGATCAATCAGCCCTTGAGGCGAACAATCCACGTCACCCTCCCGCCTTCGCCGCCAGCGTGCAAAGCAACTGCGCGATGATCGCTGCGCGCAGGCCCTTGGGCACGCAGCAGTCTATCTGCCGCGCACCGTCAATGAGCGCCTGCGGATTGCTGCTCACCCCGGCGCCGACGCTCAGAATGTAAATCAGCACCGCGTCCTTCATCCCTTCGGGGATGGTGCAATCAATGCACTTCGCCGCTTCCAGCAGCGCGCTGGGTTCGCAAGAGATGGCCACAGGTTATTGCCTCACCTCAGTATGAGTGATCTCGTAGAACAGGTACGCCTCAGCCGCCAGAAGCTGAGCCATGTCGGCCTCGCAGCAGCAGCCCGCCAGCGCGCTTTGGAATCCCTCCGCACTGCCCTCTTCCAGACCTTTGGAGAGCGCGGCCAGATATGCCTGGCGCAACTGATAGTCCGGCAGCGAGGCACAAGCTTTGAGCGAGTCCAGCAGCGGGCAGAGGTTGGCGCTGTAATCGGGCCCGTTCAGTTCCTTGATTATCAAGGCCAGGATATAGACTTTGACGGCCTGGTAGGGCACTCCCTTTTGAACTGAGGCAAAGGCCGCCCCCTCGGTTACGAGGGTTTGAATCACTGCGCATGGGTCGGTTACTACTGGCACTTCTACGGGCATAATTTGTCTTTCGTTTCGGCTGTTGGTGTTTGACTACTCGTACAGAGAATTCGGCGGGGCGGCTGGCGCCGGGCCGGCAGCGCCTTCCTCGGGGGCAGGCTCTTCCTCTTCGGGGGAATACTTAACCGAGTACTGGTCCTCCAGGACCTGCTCCACCGTCACGGAGAATTTGTCGCCCACTTTCATCTCCGTGCTGCAAATGTCCTTTGGGACAAGGACGCTCTTGTAATTGTCCTCGCCCTTGGGCTCAGCATCCGGCTGAGTGGCCGCATTGGCTGCCGGGGCTGGTGTCGGGTCACCGTATAAATCTTCTGCTGGCATAGGTTGCGCTTTCGTTGTTGGCAGTTAAGGGGAAACGCCCGGCCACCCCAACAACTAGGTGGCCGGGCACGTAACCATCCCAGCTACTACTGATCCGTCGAGCCCGGAGGCACCGGCGTCGGAGGCTGCGGCACGGGGCCGTCCTCAGTGCCGGTCGGGACTCCCGTCCCGTAAAGCGCGGTGAACGCCGTCGGGATCGGGCACGGCGGCAGCGTGCTGTCGTAATTCTGGGCCGGGTAACCCGGATCAGGCGAGCACGGGCTGATCTCCGGGATGCAGAACTGCTCACGCCGGTGGAAGATGGCTTCCATGAATTCGTAGTGGAGCGGGCGGACGTAGTACTTGAACCACGCAATGAACTGGCCCTTGTTCTCCCACTTGTTGGCGATGACCTGGCCGGCCTGGTCGGCCCCGAGGTCGTGCATGGCGAACCGCCACTTGCCACCAAAGTCCCGATGCCCAAACGGCATCTCGGGGTTGAGCGGCTTGGCGTCGGGCACCAGAAGCTCCATCCCCTTCTTGTGATGGATCTGGCTGATCGAGAACTGCGCGGTCTCGTAGTCGGGATTCTCGTCGCTGCCGAGGCCCGCCGCGCCGCCTGCCCCAGTGGTGATGCTGTTCTTGTATGGCAGCACGATCTGGTAACGATAGCGGTTGGGAGCCGCCGTCGCACCCAGGTCCGTGACGTAGTTGAAGCGCAACCCCATCGGGTCCACCCGGACCATGAAGTTGCCAATCTGGCCGCTGAAGCCGTAACGCCAATACTTGGTGCTCTCGTCGAAGTTCTGGAAACGCCAGTTGCCCAACACATTCGGGCTGTCGCCGCCGCCGATGCCTTGCTGGCCGCCCAGGTGCTCAAGCTCCCAGGTCGTGTCCATGTCGGACACCAGTTCGATGAACGGGCTGGTTTCCTTGAACGGATTCTCGCCGGCATAGCCTTTGAGCATCAAGGGGTTAAAACGGTGCTGGAGCATCTGCGGCGCGAGCTTGAACACGCGCGACGGCGGGACCGAGCAGTCGAAGTAAATCTCTTCGTCGCCCAGGACGCCGCCCAGCGTCCAGGTGTACGTGAACACACCATCGGTGCCGGGCGTGGCGAAATTCCGGTTGGCCACGCTCTTAACCTTCGCCCAGAACAGGTGCCGCTTCCTTAGGAAATTCGAGGAGACCGCGCTGGTAGCCGGACGCAGGATCTTGCTGATGATCTGGTCAATGTGCTCCATCGCATGCGTAATGTGCATGTCTTGGTCGTAGCACAAGAGGGGGGTGCCCCAGGTCTGCTGTTCCGCGTAGTAGGTCAGCCGGTCAGCGCCCCAACTGATCTGATGTTCGTGAGGATCGCACGGGTTGCCCTGGCAGCCCGGACCATTCGCGTTGACCTTCGTCCACGTCTTGGTCGTGTTGGGCCACACCGAGCGGAATCGGTCTTGGGTGATTTCAACCGGCGTCCCCATCGGGGTCGTGCCGGTCGAGACGTTGAGGAGCCAGCCGTCGGTTGCCCTTATGTCTTCCATGATCATTTCGTCAAACCGCGGGGTTTGATCAACAAAAAAGTTGGGAAAGTCGCAGGCCGCAATAATTTGCGAGGTTGGACAGGACACAGTTTTTTTCTTTCTTCAAATTGTTCACTGCACGCGGTTATGCGCGGGCGCATTTCGTTTCGGTGTGAACGGTTGAAGAAGACTTCACTATGGCCCCGTCCCGGGCTTACTGATTCTCGGCTCAGTGCGGGCCGTCCGATTTACCCCTCGGAAGGGGCGAAGCCGCTTTGAAGCGACTATCGCTCTTTTACACCTCTCCTGTGCAACTCGTCAAACTCTTTTTTTGACGCATTCGCTTCCAGCGTTCCAAAGCGTCGTGGTGCTCTGCGCAAACCCAGCGAATGTCCATCGGGTTTTCGTACGAGTTATGGTGGGCCTCGGTTTCGAGTTTACCGCAAACGTCACAGGGCTTTGACTTCAATTTGCCTCGCTGCATCAAATGATTGACATAAGCTCTCGCAACCAGTTTGTGCCTAACCCCTCGCTGTGCCGCGTACGCCCATGCGCCCCCTCTGGACTTCAGCCACGCTTTTCGGATTTGGTTTGCGCACTGATAGCAGTAGCCCTGAGATGTCCGCTTCGGTCTTTCATTACACACAGGGCAAAGCGATGGGTGTTTTGCCTTTCGAGTCCAACGCACCGGCGACATGCCCCTGCTGACACGTTGGCACTTTAAGCAGTAGGGATGGTTTGGAAGGTGAGGTTCTGCTTTGCATCTCGCGCAACAAGGGTGGGATTTCAGAGTTGCCTCGCGTTTCTTTTTCCGGCAGTCAGAACAGTGCGGATAAAGCCCGTCTCGGTAGCGAGCGGACTTTACAAACTCCGTCTCCGGCAACTCCCTCTGGCACTTGCTACAACGCTTCATAAACAAAAATCCCCGCCCAAGTTGCGCCGGCAATCAGGAGACTGCCGCAAGGGCGGGGAAAAAGTTCGTTGGTTCAGTGGCGCAATCACTGACCCACTATCGCGTACCTATCGGGGAAGTCAATTCTCCAGCTTCCGCAGCGTGGCCTGGACCGCTTGCGGAGTCAGTTGAGCCCGGCGGCATGGCCAATGGCGGTAGCTCTTCCAGGTGCTCCCATCGTCCATGTTGTAAGTGACTACGAAGGCTTTCAAGTGCTTGCCGGGCGTGTAAGTAACGCCCTCACCGCATGCCGGACAAACTCCAAACGTGGTCTCTTGGGTAAGGAAGGTGGTGCTCATTTCAATGCGCCCGCTTTTTCAGATCCTCGTGCATCTGCTCCATTGCGCTGAGTCGGCCAGCCGGAGCGGGTCCGCCGTCTCTGCCGCCAGCGGGCGGGGTGCTGCCTTTGTACTTCGCCAGTTCCTTTTGCACAGCCTCAAGGTCGCTCTTGAGCTTGGCATTCTCCCATCGGAGTGGGCCATAAGCCATCGCTCGGTTGCGGACGGCGGCATGACGCTTTACGGCCGCCGCTCGGTCCTCGGGCGAAAGCCGGGGGTCCATCGGGTCCACGCTGAAAGCCTTGTCCACCAGCGCGGCGCCTTGGCCCAAACGCTGGTTCCACTCCGCGTTGCCTTCCTTCGGTTTGAAGTACTCGCCGTGTTGGGGATCGGCCAGGGCCTCGGCATTGGCCTTCTCCCAAATCTGCCGGACGGAGTTGGTCGTCTCAGTGCGCCACTTGTTGATCGCCTCCATCTGCTGCTGAGTCCGGGCGCTGCCGTTCTTCTTGGCCTCGGCCAGGGCGTTGGTCTGGGCCTCGAAGAGCGTTTTGATCTCTTTCCGATGCGCCATGACGTCGTCGGCAAACTTACCGAAGACGGAATCGGCAATCTCGCGGGCCTTCTGCAAGGGTAGCTGAACCAATTCGAGCATGTCCTCGCTCGATATAGGGCGCGCCGCGCCGGTAGCCGGGTCGCCCACGGTCAACTCCTTCAGGTCGCTCATAGCGCGCGCCCAGGCTTGCTCGTAGGGCTTCTGGTACTTCTCCTGAAACTCGGGGTGCTTGGAATAGTCGAGGAAACGCATGTGCTCCTCGTATGCCTTGGCCTTGGCCTCGGCCTGCTCGACCCGGGCAGTGAGGGCCTGGCGCTCCCGCTCCGGTACGATCGAAGCCTTGAAGTCTTGATATTCCTTTGCGGTCTTGGCGTGGGCAGCCTTTTCGCCCTCCCAGAGCTTCCAGGGAGAGACCTTGCCCGGCTTCCCTGCCGGCGGTTGTTCGGTTGCCGGCGGGGTCGTCGGCTGTTCGTCAGAAGGAGAGGGCGAGCTAGGAGTCTCGGGCTCACCCTCTCCGGGGCGGGCCTCATCCCCCGGAGTTGCAGGGGAGTCTGCGGGGGTCTCCGGGGAAGGTGTTGCGGGTGGGGTCGAAGGTTCGATGCCAGCCTTCTTTTCCAGCGCCGCGTGCATCCGGGCCTTGGCGCTGCCGGGTCTGGTGGGGCTAAGGGTCGGGTCGCCTTTGGGAAGGGCGGATACGCGGATCTCGGTCGTCGGTGGAGGCGGCGGCTTGGGTGGTGCGCCCTCGATGATGGTGACTCCAGACGGCAGAGCGGCGGGCGGGGCAAGAGTGTCGGCGCTCATGTGCGGTGGTCAAGTTGGTCGGGAATAATCGGGGCTGGCTGGCGGGGTGTCTCGCTCAACATCCTGAGCGTCTGGACAAGCTCCAGCGCGCCTTGCAACTTGAAGCCGGCAGCCAAGGCGGTGTTGGCATTCTCGTTCTGCTTCACCAGCAGGGATTGGTACTCCAGGAGCCCAAAGTCAACGGCCCGCATGAAGGGGTCCGAGACGATTAGCTCGCGGTGCTGATTCACCCAAGTCGGATTGCTCCGGTATCGTTGGGCGGGGGATGGGTTTACGATGGGGACTGCCATAGGTGTTGTTGTTGTTGTTGTTGACTACCAGTATTTGATCTTCTTGTGCTTTAGCTTAACCGTCTGGGGGGCGGCAAGCCCTTTCTTCGGGCCTCGGCTGTTCGTCCTCGGCCTTGGTCTGAGCATCCTGCCGAGGACTTTGGTCAGGATACCTTGCTGTTTCGGATGCGCGATAGGTATGCCCCGCGGCGGCTGGTGCACTGGGAAGCTAGGTATGATGGGGGCTGGGTCGGTCATTCCTTTGGTGCGTGCTGATTGCAGGCAAACTGACGATACGTCTTCAAAGCCGCGTGGTAACCCTCGCTATCTATAGCTAAAGCCATTGACGACAACCCAGACTCGTGAACGTGGCCCATTGTTTCTGCCATGCCACACCAGTTCCAGCCTTGGGAGACAGAACCTGGTTCTTTCACCTTTCCCCACCATTTGCAGGTTTCACAGTGGTTCATGGCCGGATCATCCAATTAGCGGTCTTGAACTCCTTATCCGCTCGCAGCCACATCATCAAAAGAACGAAGCATCTTGCGTGGTGACGTTGCTCGGGATTGTCCTTGGGATAGAGCACGGGGTAAGAGAGCGCCTGGCGATTGTGCCAGCCGGCCCGCTCTGCGACTTGGAGGGAGTTCAAAGGTACTTCACTTTCTTCCGCTTGTCTGGCCTGATTATCCCGGCCTGGCTGATGACCTGATTCTCGTTGACCCAGCGCTTGTTCTTGCGCACGGCGTTATCGTACGCGGGACTCTGGTTGACCTTCGTTTGGGGGAACTGGCAGCCGCTGGCGATGGATGATGGGGCGTTCATGTTTCGATGACTGTAGCCGGCTCGGGCACCGGCTGGTCGGTGAATTCAACGCCTTGCTTCTCCGCTGCTTTGACCTGCTGAAGCAGTTCCGCAAAGCCTTCGATCTGGCAATGCAGCGGTTCGCTCTCCAACGCGGCGAAGTGTTCCTTGAGGCTGTCGAGCGCGTCCTCGATGGAATCTCCCATGCCGATGACTACTCCCGCTTCGTCGCATTCCAGTGGCACTGAGGGGGCGAAGTGGTAGAGTCCGTCGGCCATGCAGTAGTGATAGAGCTTCACCCACCGCTTTACTTCTTCAGGGATCTCCAAGGCAAACCACTGATTTCTCACATGGTCGCAGCAGTGAAGCGTCGCCACCGCGACAAACTCAGCTTCATACTCGGGAGTGAGTAATTCGCCGTTGGCCCCGTGCCAGATGACTTCCGCCAGGTTGGAACAAGTCTCAGGCAGTTGGTCCTCGGTCAAACCGGCCATCCGAAAAGTTGGATCAATGAAATACGGTACGTCGTCTTTGATACGGATTTCCGTCGCCAGGAAGTTGCGGTAGCCGGCGCTGGCTAGCATCGGCATCATGGCCTTGTTTACCTCGCGGACCTGTTCCGGCAAATCCTGATAAGCGAGCAGCGAGCCGAGGTAGAGTTCGTTCTTCAGCTCGTAGCCCTGGAACGAGCGATTGGGGAATTGACCGTCCACGCACCAGCCATCGTAGCCAATCTCTACGTCGCACTCGATTTCGTCCTGAACAACAAAGACGACTTCCTCTTTCAACCCGCCAAATCGGACGGCCCACTCGTCCAGCTTTTGCAGGCTGTGCGCGTAGTCTCGGTGGTGGTACGTCTCCATGCAGGCCCGGAAGCGGTTTAGCTTTATCCATTTCCCTTTTACCTGACGCAGATGGATGGCGAGGTTGGTAAGGCCGACGACCTTTACCGAATTCACTGTCGGTAACCCAACCTCTTTGAGATAAGCCAGGAACTTCGTTCGGGACAATTCGAGGTCATTTACCCCCATCGCACCCCACACCGCCTTGCCCATGTCTCTCAGGTGTTTCTGGACGCCGGCAAAACCGATGTCCGGGAACACAAGCAGGTCAATGTCCTTGAGCACTTCCGGGTCAAGGAAATCGTCGAGCCGTTCTATGCCCGGCAGACCGTCTCCCTTCACGGCGTCGTTGATGTCCTGAAACTCGCGGTCAACCGGGGAATGGTAATACACCTTGGCCGCTTTCCCTACAAAGGCGTCGGCCAGGAAGATGAACTTGCCGTAGTCCACTATGCACACCGTTATCTCGCTCAAATCTTTCATCGCCTTTTCGACGGTCCCGGAAACTCGCGTATTAGCTCATTCTGGTAGTCCTGCCAGTCCACTTTCAATTCTGCGCAGAGGATCATTTCGATAGCGGTAGCCAGGCGGTGCTCGTGGGCGTATGGCGCCGCTGGATCGTCGCCAGCACCCAGATCCTCGGTATGGGTCTTGTCGAAGGCCAAATCAAACTCATCCACGGCCTGCTGAGAGACGCCGTTGTGCTTGCACATGATGGCCTCCACGGTTTCATGGATGGCTAGCAGAATCTCCCGCCGCCAGTCGCTCATTGGAGCGACTTGCACCTGAAGGTCGCCGTTGGGCTCCCAGAGCCAATCCACCCCATCTACTTCAGGGCGCATATCTCTGGGCTCGGTGACTTTTATAGTAATGTTCATAAGCGCCATTCCAACAGATGTTGATACTTGGTGAATTCCCTGCGGGTAAAAGGTCCCCCAAAGGCCAAGTCTGGTCTCTGACCACCTGGAAGGTCTGGATTTAGAAATCGGAAGTTCACTTTACCGCCCAGGTGTTTGAAAGCTTCGGTCTTGTCTCGTAACGCTGCTTGCGGGATGGTCTTGATCGTGATGTTCACTCCTTCATGCTTGTGAGCCTGTTCCTGCGGATGTTTCCGACGGCTTCCAGGTCGAGCTTCTGCAACTCGGCAGCGTGCTTTTCACGGTCCTGCTTGAGCCCTTCCTCGAAAGCAATCTGCCGCTGGGCTGTCTTGGCCGCGTGACTCTGCTGGCCCATTTGGATCTTGCTCTGCGCTTGGGCCTGAGTCGCCTGGATCTTCGCGGCGTCCTTCGGGTCGAGCCCGCCCTTGCCATTGCCCTGCTGCGCTTGCTTCTGCGCCGCCTGCTGCTGCCGCTGCATGTAGCCTTTGACCTTATTGGCAATACCCCCCAATTCGCCAGCAAACATCCGCACCATGTTCACGGAGCCTTTGTCGGCTTCCAGCATCGCTAGAAACGCCTTCGTATAGACTTCGCAGTGGTTCAAGCCGATCACGTCCTGCGGGGTGCCTACAGCGCCGGTCTGGTCAATGTCAATGACCTTCGCCTGCATCAACCGGAGCATGGTCGCCAGCACTTCCACCGGGTTGAGCCCGGGCTTGGGCGTAACTGCGGTGCCGCCCATGAGAGTGCCAAAGGCAAACTCGGTGTCGTGGACTGAATCGCTGATGTGCGGCGCATCGGGCACCAGGTCCACCGCCTCGGCCGGGTCGTCGTTGAAGGCGAACACCGCCTTGCGCAACACCTTTGATTGGCTCTCGGGCGGCATCAACGGGCGCCATTCCATCAACTGCTGGGCAATCGTCATCTCGCGGGTCTTGTCTCCACCGCCCATGACGCGCTCGTGTTCCACTTCCCAGGCGTCCGGGTTGAAAACCAATTCCTCGGGGATGCCCTGGCGGATGCAGTTGGCCTGCACGCGCTGCACCGCCGCGTCGGTCGAGAACTTGATACAGAAGCGCCGGGAAATCTCCGCGTCCTCGAAAGTCTGGTAGTGGTACGCCTGCTCCATCGCCGCCCCGATCATCGCGCTGGCCGCGTTCAACTCGGCCATCACCTGGAAGCGGGTCTTCTCGGTGCGGTCTTTCGAGTAGTCGGTCTTTTGCGAGAAGAGGCCCGTGGAATCGTCCACCAGCCGGCCATTCTCCTGGAGGCCAAGCTCTACCAGATTAGAATTGACCTGGAAACGGTCGGCAGCCGGCACGGCCTTGACCGTCTTGTCAATGAAACCGCGGTTGATGAGGTTCACCTTGAGCGCCCGCTGCACGTCCTCCGGGCTGTCGCCGTAGAAGTACATGTTCATCGCCTCGGCTACGGCTTCGTTGAACCGGCAGCGCAGGCGGTTCTGCCAGAGGCACACCGCCCACAGTAGAAATCCCAGGCTCCGCACCGAATGATACCGCTGCGGGAAGACCGAGGACAGGTCCGCGAACGTGAAGCTGGCCAAGTTCTTCCAACTGGTCGCCACCTTGCGTTCGCCGCTGGTGAACAGGAAATCGTCCTTGCTGCTCTTGTCAATGTTCCGGCTCTTCCGGCTCACCTGATACTGACCGCCAACCAGCGAGGGATTCTCCCAGGAATCGAGGATGATCCGCCGCACCCAACCGCTCTCGCCCTTGCTCTCGGTGTAGCCGTAAATGTCGAAACAGTCCACCGTCGGCACGCGGTCCCCGACGTAGGAACCGCCGTCCTCTTTAAACCGCTCCACGATCTTCTCCGGAGCGTAAACGTCCGGCCAGTTCTGGGAGCGCAACTGCGTGGTCTGTTCGTCCAGCCATTCCATGCAGCGGTTCACGAAGGGCCGGTTCCACCCATCGTCTTCGCTACCTTCTCGTGTGAGCTTCTGCAATTCGATCCCCGTGAACTCCCGCCGGAAGAAGATAAACGGCAGGTTCTCGAAGCCAAGGAACGTATGCGAGGGCACCAGCACGTCCTCCAGCCCGATAGGCCGCGGGCACCACCAATCCTCTTTCTCCCAGACGCCCGGGCCGATGCCATGCAGCACGAGGTTCCCGATCTTCGCCCGCATGTGCTCGTAATACTTGATTGAGCCCTTCATCACTTTGGCTATCTCGCGCGTGCGGATGGCCCCATACTCGCTCCGCTTGTGCTGCGCGCCGCCGTCCGTCCGGCAGATGAAGTAGTTGCCGGTCTTGAGCAGGCCGTTGGCCATTTGCGTGCGGGCGTCGTGGAGCCGGCGGGTCATGGTCAGGTCCGCAAAATTGCAGTCGATCTGGCTCTCTTCGACCTGCTTCTGGGAGAAAGGCGGCTCGCCGTTGGCGAGGGCGGAAATCTTCGCCCGGTTGGATGACCGCGGGCTTTCTGTCAGCAGCGAGTCGTATGCGATTGCGTCGAGGAGCCTAGCGTCATTCCAGTTCATGCTACCTGCTATATGTCCGTTGCACTGGTTTTGTCAACGCCTGTTCGTCGCTCCAACCGAGCAGCATCCTGTTTCTAAGGGTCATGGGCTTCATGCCGATCAATCCGGCCCAGACGCTGAGTTGCGCCCGTAGTCCACAGAAATTGAGGATCACGTTACTGCGCCGATTCAGGGCCTGTTGCTGCGCTGTGGCCCAAGTGCAGTTCTCTTTGCAGTAGTGGCCGTTGTTGTCTTTACGCTCGATCTGAAGGCCGGGCTGATAGCTCGGCTCCATGTCGCGCTTGAAGTCTTCGTAGCACGCCCAGAGAATCTTGATGCCCCTGCCTCCCCAGTCTTCGTAATGGGGTGAGTTGGGGTTTTCACACCGCTGCTTCATTGCCCTCCAGACCCCATAAAAGTGTCCAACTTCGTGGTTCTTCAAGTCCCCGTGCGTCGTGTGCGCTCGCGCTGTTGCTTCCAGCTTCCAGCACCCGCAAGACTTCGTGTGGCCGGTCAGGACGTTGCTGCGCTGCGCAACAGTGCGCTTGCCGCACTCGCACTCAAACTCCCAAAGGGGCACGCGCTTGCCGTAAGGCAGCCATCGCCACTTCACGAACCTGACCGCCGTGAGCCTATTGAATTTCTGGCCGGTGATGTCCTTCATTTTGCTTTACGCCCGTTGGGCGTGGGTGTCAACGCTTTACGGCACGTGCGGCATCGTGTAGCCGGTATCCGCCAGTGTTCGCATGTCGTCGGCGTACATGTAGGCGCGGTCCTCGGGCGGCTCTTCGTCCTCTGAGCAAACATGCCACGTCCGTTTGCAAAAACGGCAGGAGAAGTGACTGCCTTGGTTGTAGTAGCCGTCCTCTCCACAGTTCGGGCACGAGAGGATAGCGATGTCGTCGGGCGGTCGGCTTTTCAACGCGGCTTTCACTTGTGGGTCTTTCCAAATATCTTTGCTCATAATTCAATCCTTCTCCCTCTGCCGGGCCTTCCGCTCCAGCTTGCTTCGGGACTCCTTCCTCAACTCAGCCTGCCTATCGGCGTCCCGCTGCGCGTCGAACTTCGTCGGCCCGCCGTCGGCCTTCCAGCGCAGGTATTCCTCCAAGAACGCAAGCTCGGCGGCTTCCTCCGGTCGCTTGATGAACTTCAACTCGGCGGCGCGCTTCTCGATGGGGCTGTCGCGATACTCGGTCATCACTTCAGCTTTGGTCTTTTGACTTCGGGCTAATACCACTGTTCGGAAGTTGTGAGAGCATCCACCTTGCCCCCTCTTGGAATGCGTAGGCAGTGGGAACATTGCCTTGCTCGTCGCGGAACTTTCGTGCGGCATCGGCTATCTGGTAGTCGTTTGGTCGGCCCAGAGATTCCGAACCAATCGCTGGAGCACAACGGCCACCAGCCTCGCAGTTATCGGTTGTCTCACTCATTTTCGTTTCCTTTCAGGTCGTCGGGTGGCCGTGGCTCAGCTTGTCGTTGGGCAAGATGGACTCAGCCCATTCTGTGAGTGTAGCGCGGGTAATCGGCCCTCGGTTTGGATCACTGAGGTATATGTGTGCGAAGCGCCCGGTTGGGGGACGGAACTCCAGCCAGTATCCATCGCAGTCGCGGCAGAGTTTCAGGCCGCACTTGCCCAACAAATCGGTGCAGGCAACAGCCGCCGGGCGTTTCCGTTTCCTGGCTTTGTTGGTCTTCATACGTTCTTTCTGTCGGGCTCAGTCGCTCTCAGCGGCTGTGCCTGACCTCTGGCGTTCCTGCAGCGCCTTCAGCGCCACTTCCCCGGCCTGCCGCGACGCGTCGGTGGTGAAGGTCATACCGGCATCTCCTGCTGGGATTGGCTCTGCCGCCAGTCCTTATACATCCGCCAAAGCCTTCCTACGATTGGCCCCCAGTCCTGCGGTCGGGCCAGTAGCGCATCCACGATGCCTTCATCCCAAAGCATCCCGTCGTTGCGGTTCCACTTGGCGACCATCTTGGCATATTCCTTGGTCAAAAATTCGAGGTTGCTCCGGGCCTTGTCCGGCACCGGCACCCGGGCCGACTTTAGCAACTGGATGGCGTAGCACTGGGCCTTCAACCGTTCCTCCAGATTGCGCTTGCTCACGCGCACGTCAGCACAGTGATTACAAGAGGAGAGCGGAATCAGCTTGTGAGGGTCCGCAATCACGTCGTAGGAGTCGTCAATCTCCAGGGTTATGGGCTTGTGGCAGAATTTGCAGGTAGTCGAGAAGTTCATTGGGGTGAGTGGAAATTGTTGATCTGCCTCACGGCATCGTCCGCGATGGTCCGGTAGCTGCCGCCAACCGGCTGGCGCACACCGGAGCCGGGGCCGGTTCGTTCTTGCCAGTTGCTCCGCCAGTGGATCATCGCTGCGTGCCAGGACTTCATGCCGTTCCTTCCGACTTTCCAGCCATTGGCTTCGTAATACGAGTGAAACTTGATGCACTCGTTTTGAGGCAACCCAATTTTGGCCCCGTTCAAGAGCACGGCATCAAGGCAGGGAGGCTCGAATTTGCCATTGGACTTGGTGCGACTGGAAACTGGTTTTGAAAGGAGCTTTTGGGCTTCTCCAAGGAGCGTATTGATTTTGTCAATGCTACCAAGGGGAGTTCCCAATTCATTGATGGCAGACTCGATTAGATACGAGGCGCGAGCCGACGGACTTTCAGATTCTTCATTCATAATTTCTCTCTCTACTCTCTGCATATCCCCCCAACCCCCCAACGGAAGCAAGCTCGAAGGGGACATCATAAAATGATGAGTGAGGGTCACCCCTGGCGAGTATTTCGTAAAGCGCCCCGGCCATTGCTTCGATCCCATGACAGGCGCACCGCAGCCCTTGATTTTGATACGGTCCAAGGGAATACAACCGCCCGCTCGGCTCGAAACCGAATCACGGGGAGTACAAAAAGACGGCCGGTGTTGCTGGAATCTTGAGAGCAAGAGACCCGGAACCTTTCGGCTCCCACCGGCCCAAGCAAATCTAATGTTTTGTCTCTCATAGGTCAAGTCAGCAAGACTTGATGCCGTCAATTTCTCAGAAGTCGGTCAGGCCGTCAACCCCCTTTTTGAAAAAGTTGTCCCCAAGTTATTCACAATCACGGCCCCAGGCGGATGCGCAGGTTGGTGGGCGGTGGAGGCGGCACCGGGATGTTGGTGAAGACCTCCGTCGAGAAGTCGCTCTCCAGACCATTCACGTCCGTGGCGGTCCCGGCGAAGTAGTAGGTGGGACCGCGCACCAGGTTGGTCACCGCGACGGTCAGGGCTGGTCCGGGGCTGACCGAGTTGGTGTACGTGCGTGAGGCTACGCCCCAATAGACGTGGTAGGAGGCGATGACGTTGGTTCCGGGGCTGGGGTCCCAAGCCACGGTTACCGATCCAGTGACAGGCGGCGCCGCGTTCGCCAGCGCGCAGAACAAAAGCAACCCGCCAACCGCGGCCCACACGCGCGTTCTCCGCAGGGGGCTATGATATAACGAGCAGCCTCTACTGCCCGGCGCTGTCCTCGCTCCAAATCCACAAAAAGCCTGACGGGTTGTATTCATGTTATGAGCATTGAATCACTGAATCTTACAGCCTGTGTCAAGGGGTCACCAGCGGATGTTATCCCAAGGTCCGGGCACCAGGCTTTTCATCGCCAGGTCCATGTCCCGCGGGGTGATGATGTCGTCCGGGCCGTCGTGGTTCTGGTGGACGCTGATTGAGTCCAGGTCCTGCAGGGTCACCAGCGGCACGCCGCGCCGGTTACGCTCCATGAGCCACGACAGATCCCCCGGCCCCCACACGTCGGACTCCACGAAGCCGCCCATGTTGCGCCAGCCCTTGCGGGTCATCCCACCTACCATGTTCGTGACGAATTCCTTTGCCGCGTCAATGTTCTTGGCCTGGTAAGCATCATGCCCCCCGATCTCAGCCGACGGCTGGTTGTAGAAGTCCGGCAGCTTGCGCACGGCGGCAGCCACACCTAGGCCCCGCCAGTCCACAGTGTCGAGGTCCTGCTGCATCCGTTGCGTTAGCAGGTAGCACTTCCCGGTAAAGAAGGTCAGCGAATCGTCTCCGCCGTGGATGCCGCATTCCCGCATCATTTCGTGTAGCAAGGTTCGGCCCGGCATCACTTCCGGCGACGTGCAGATGATGAAGTCCCCCGCCGCCGCGCGGATGCCGTAGTTCATAATCGAACCGCAGTCCCGGAAGCCGCCCGGCCGCTTGAACCAGAAGTGCTTGAGGTCGAGGTCGTAAGTCTGCGCCAATGCTCGGCAGCAGAATTCCATCTCATCGTCGGAGCCGTCATCGAGGAGGATAATCTCGAAGTCCTTGAAGGTCTGCCGGGCGTAGCAGGACAGCGAGCGCCGGAAGTACTTTGCCCGGTTGTGGGTGGCGATGACGACGGAGATTTTGGGGCGAGTCATTTTTGAAGTACGAAGGTGAAGCCATTACCTACCTTGTCGTCGGTGTCTCGCCATGCAATCACAAACCACTTCTGGTTTTCGCAAAGTTCCAGCGCGTCCTGCGTGATCCAGATCGTGTGATGATCGTCGGCGGCAACGGGCTGCTTCTCGGGCGGCTCCGCGTGGCGCTTCAGCAGTTCGGCCAGGGTCGTGCGCGGCTTATCCTTGTCGAATGTCCGGTCTTTGTGCGGGAAGATCACGAAGACCAGCCCGCGCGGCTTTATCACCCGGAGCCATTCCTGCACGGTCTTGATGGGATCGTAGAAGTGCTCCAGAACGTGCGAGCAGATCACGAAGTCGAACGTCTCATCCTTGAACGGCAGGTCATCGCCTTCACAGATGTGGTCGAGCCGCTGGACCTCGCCGCACAGCTTCATTTCCTCTTTGGCGTAGTCCGTGCCGGCGGTGTCGCGGCCTACCATCAAGGCGTCCAGGCCAAAAGGGTTGTGGCCGGACGGGCCAATCTCTACGCCCCGCTTGCCGTCGAGCAAGGCGTGAGCGAGGGCTGATTCGGGGAATTTCATAGCGTTTATCTCGGGCAGTTCATCGGGAAGTGCGGAGCTAAGTCTCGCACACGCGGAGCCTTTTTGCCAGTCCCGATCCACGCCTCCGCGTTGTAGCGCGCAGCGGAACTGTCCGCGCCAATCGGCGGCAGAGTGCGCAGGAAGTCGCTGCTTGCCCAAAAGAAGTTCCCTCCCCAGTAACGCTGTGAGGGCGGGATCATGGGATACCTCTGGCTCGTCATCCAGTGGGCGCCCGCGCTGTCGTAGCCGCTCTCCAGCGCCGCGACGCACTCCTGCCAGCCCCAAATGACGTGAAGAGTCATGCACTTGCGCCAGGCGTTCCACGTTGGGTTGTTGGGATACTGTGCCCCCTTCATGTGCCAGTACAGCACGTTCCAACCGGGATTGGTCGCGCACCAGTTCTGCATCAAGATCATCGTCGGCAGTTCGGTCTTGCCTTGCGGCGAGGCAATGACGACGGCCTTCCCCGGCGCGAGAGACTGCACGGCCATCCGGTCGGTCTCGTCGCCGTTCACGCCGAAGAAGATGCTGGTCGCCGCCTGCGCCAAGCCACTGTCCACCAGCGCCGCTATTTGATTGGCCAGGAGCGTGAAGAGCCAATCGCTGTCCAGGCCGGGGCCTGCCAGCAGGCCGTGGTAGAAGACGGCGATGGGTTTCATCCTATGCCGGCCCTCTCTGAATGCTGATCCAGGCAAAGGCATTCTTCCCGGCCAAGGCAATCCCAGTGGCTCGCGTCGAGCACGCGCGTCCACGTCACTTGCGGCGTCTCAAATCCCATCTTGCGCGCCCAGAGCGTGAGCGAGTTCGGGCCATGCTCGAAGGGGTAGCGCGTCTGGTTGGCGACGTAGTACGGATACTCGTTCAACAACTGCGGTGGGCACCAGAAGGCCGTGGTGCGAATGTGGGGCAGCGGCTCAAAGAAACCCCAGCAGCCGTACAGGCCCGGCCCGTTCCTTACGTACGCGTCCACCATGCGGTCGAGCCAGCCTGGACGCCAGAAATGGACGTGCGCGCCAAAGCACACCAGCAGGTCGCAAGCGAGAGTCGCGGCTGCCTTCTGAAAGGCGCCAATGTCTTTTGCGGTGTTGTCGTGCTGCATCGCGGTGTAGGGCAGCCCGGCGAGCATCTTCTGGTGCCGCGGCCCCATCGCCGGGCCATTGCCGACGACGACGACTTGGTGCGGCGTCGCGCCGGGCGGGAATTGCTGGTACGTCATGGCGAACCGGCGCGCGGCGTTGTCGTAGAGAACGCTGTTGATCGTCGGGTAACAGTATGCGATTGCCGTTCGCATGGGTCACCGCTTCAGCACTTTTTCCTCTGCCAACACCCAGCATTTGGGGTCGAGACCTCTGCGGGTGTCAGCGGTCATGTGCTTGAGTTTGAACTGAAGCGGTGTTTGAACCAGAAGGGGCAGCGGACAAAGGCATATAGTGCAAACCCCAAGTTTTGCGTCTTGAGTCGTCACCAGCTTACGAGTGCCGAGCTTTTCAATCTGGCGCTTGATGGCCTCGCTTGCAGGAACTGTGAACCAGGTTTCCAGACCGCCCTTGCCGTTGAGCGGGCACGTGGCACAGACCGCGGCTCGCGCTTCTGCCTGCGCTGGTGGCACTGCTGGCATTCCAGAGTCGAGCCAGTCATCGGTTGATTTCAAACCGGCCCACAGTTTTTTAACCACCCCCACAACAGCGGCTAGCTTTTGCTGGTACTGCTGCTGTTGTGGGGGCGACATTTTTGGGGGCGGGGCGGCCGCTCCTTCTTCGGCCACATAATCAGTCCAACCCATGCGCAGACAAACCTCAGCGTTAAATTCGTCAATGCGGTCGGTCATCGCCTGATCCGACAAATCCCAGCCCAGCTTTTTGGCAATCTGCGGATTGCCGCGTAGCGCGGCTTGGGCTTGTTGCACCAGCGAGTCCAGCGAGGACTGCGGTCGGGGCGTCCATTTCAAGTTTGGGATGTAAAAGACCAGTCCGTTGGGTATGGACATCTGCCTGTTTTTGAGTCTGCTCATGTCTTTACTTGTGCCGGATTTGTGGCACTCGTCAATAAGGATGCGCGTTTGGCTCGTTCGTTGAAGATCCTCACCAACCGCTTCGCCGCCATTGATTTGGAGCGGTACTTGTGGCCACACCTACGACAACGGCAGATAGCCCAGTCTCCGCGAACACCAATGACTTCAACGTCCAAGTAGTTCCGAATGTAATCCCGGTCATAGTGGCCCGGTCGGGCTGCGTCCTGGCGCTTGCAGACCGAGCAAAAAAGGAAACAGACGGGAGTAGATGCGCTCATGCCTTCTTTCTGCAGCTGCCGGTGCTCCGGGTCAATAAGAACCGCAAGCCCCTCGGCAGGTCTTTGGGCTCCACGAAGCCAACCCAGAGATGGCGCCGACCGCAGTCCTGGCACGGGTTGCCTTTGTTGACGGCGACCAGCGTCACCTGGCCGTCCACAAAGCGGCCTCCCAGATTCTTGGAGATTGCCAGCACGTCGTGCATGGTCAGGCCACATTCGCCCAGCCGCTCAAAAAGGCTTTGGTCGTACTGCATTGGAGGTCAGGTTACACCCCGTCGAAAAAAGTGTCAATAGGTGTTGACAGATTTCTCACCAGTGGTAGAGTTCGATTATGTCAACGACGAGCGACATCAAAAAACAAGTCCGGCTGGAGCAGCAGGTTTACGATCAACTGATGGAGATTAAGAACCGCTGCCCGTGGCCTGCTACTATCGGAGCCATCGCCAACTACGCGCTGGCCAACGGAATGAAGGTCGCTCGCCGCACGTTCAACAACAAGATCGCACCGGCTCAGTCGCCGGCGCGCGGATTGAAACCGCAAAGTCATAAAGCCCCTCGATGAGGCTATCGAAAGGCCCGGGGGCCGCAAGCTCGCGGGCCAGATTGAAAAACATGCCCAAACAAAATGAACTGGAGATTAAAGGGGAAGGTGCAGAACGGAAAATCATCAAGCCGCTCGAAGAGGCTATCGAAGCCTGGACCGCGGTGAAGAACAAACGGATGGCCTTGACCGACAAGGAAATCGAGGCCAAGGCTGCCGTGCTCGTGATGATGGAGAAGTACGAGATCGAGGTTTACAGGTTCGACGACGAGCACGAGGTCGTCTTGCTCGACACGGTGAAGATCAGAAAGCTCGAAAAGCCGGACGGCGACGAGTAACTTTATACAAAACGAGGGCGGACTGTCGGACACGGCTCGAAGCCCACATGTGAGTCAGTAGAACAAACCCTACCATCAGCCCCCGGAGGCGGATAAACCTCCGGGGCGGATTGAAAGTATGGAACCAGTACCCATTGAACAGTACACGCAGGTAATAGAGGGCCTGCGCGCCCACATGGAAATCGAGCGCAAAGCGCACGTCGCTTTGCTTCAGCGACGTGATGCGCAACTCAATGACATCGTGCGGCTCTGTGAGCCATTCGTTCGCTTTGAGGAAAAACCCAACTGCTACGGCCAGCCCCTGGAAGCCGTCCGGTGGATCACTGATCGGCTGCTGCGCACTGAGCTAGAGTGCGAAAGGGTCCAAAAGCGTCTTGAGAAAACCGAACAGGCGTTTATGGAACTGGACGGTGAAGTCAAAGCCAGGAAGGCACGCAAGCGAAAGCAGAAACCGTGATTATCAAACCCCTCGGCAGCCACGTCCTCTTGTCTCCGCCGCTGCGCGCTGTTCTGCGTCCAACCATCTGCATCCCAGAGCAGTACCTCGATCCGCGCGTCGGGCCGCAATACCGGGTTCTGGCCGTCGGGCCTGGCCGGCGCAATCATAAAGGCATCGTCCTCCCGCCCGAAGTCCAGGCCGGCGACTTCGTGCTCCTGGACGGCAGCCGCGATTACCAGACGCTCTACGATGGCCGGCTGGTCGTGGACGAGAGCCAACTGCTAGCCAAATGGAGTGGACAGCAATGAAATTTACGATGACGCTTGAAGTCCGGGCTACCAAGCGATGCCGAGGCCAAAGCTGGGTTGCTTGTTACACCCTGCCTACAGGGACAACCCGTTTGACCGATAAAGCCTATGCTCGAAGATTGGCGAAAGCTATGGATTCCGTCATCCGATCCGTTGACGAAGAGGAAATGAACTGCCGCCCAGACTGAACGATGAACAGCAACACCCGCGAATATCTGAAGGAGTTCATCGAGAAGCTCCAAACCCTCGCCGAGTGGATTGACCTGGAACCGGACTCTCGGCCCCAAGCGGAATTCCAGCAAGCGGCGGAGGACCTTAAACGGCAACTGGACCAGGACGAAACCATCCCATGATGACAATACTAGCGATTATCTACCTGTGGCTTTTTGCCTTTTGCTTCTGGGTGTTGGGATTTGTGATGGGCGTCCGGGCTGATCGAAAGGCGACGATCAAACTGATGGATGAAACTCCGCTGTTTAAGAAGCCATGACTCCGGGCGAAATTCCACCCGTGCCCTCGCGCCGGTCGTGCCCGTCTTGCGGCCCGGCCAAGACCGAGCACCCGCGCAGCGCGGATGAAATCGTCGGCAGTCTGAGGCGGGAAGGCTGGCAGCATTGCGCGGGCACCGTATTCCGCAGCCGCGATGGTAAATTCGCCAAGGTCGTCTGGTTCGACGGTTCCAGCGCGCAGGGGCCTATCATCCCATGACTCCCATCATCCTCGGTTTCATCGTCCTGGCGGTGATCTGTCTGCTGAGCTACCTTTTCGTACGCAACCCGCCGCAAAAATGAGCGCAAGAAATTGGTCAAAGGAGTTCAATGCCCTGCCACAGGAAGTGCGAATTATCGGGGCCGCAATGGAGGCGCGCACACGCATCCAGCAACTGCTTGAGGAAAAAGAGCGGCTCGAATACCGGCACAAGTATAGCCTCTCCGAAATCAACCAGCACATCAAAAACTGTGAGGATTGGCTGTCCAGACTCGAAGCCAACAACCCTATCTGAAAATGAAACGCTGGCTGGCTCGGCATCCTCTTCCCTCGTTGCCCTGCGCCTGCCTCTGGGCGCTGATCGCGTACCTGGAGCCCGGCAATCCGCCGGCGGCTCCCGCCAACCTGCATTTCTCCCAGCCGACTACGGACCTGGCGAGCCTGCTTGCAGTATCCGTCACGAGCCGGCTGCAGGACTTAACGCCTACGCTCGAAACCGTGGACCTGTACGCGAGCGCCGATGACGCCACGCTCAGCTACAGTCGCAACGCCTGCCTCTGGTGCGCCGACGTGGACCTCACCTGCATCCCAGTCCAGGGAAACTCAGGCGGCGCTTACGTCGGGGTGTTGGTGGCACCAGACATTCTGATCCAGGCCAACCACGCGCACGCTTTCGGCGCCCTCTACTTCGTGGACGCGGCCGGCAATACCCTGACCAACTATGTCCTCGGCGGGATGAACCTGCCCGGCTCCCTCTACGGCGACGTGTACGTGGCCCGGCTGGCCAATCCGCTGCCGCCTTCGATCGTACCGGCTGCCGTGCTGCCGCCGGAAGCCTACGCTGGTCCCTGGCTAAATCTGCCTGCCGCGACCGTCACGTCGCGCGCTATCCCGGTCGCCTTCGTGAACCAGCAACGCCAAATGCGGGTCGGTTCCCTCTCCTGGCTCCAGAACATCGTCAACGTCCTGAAACCCACCAACGCGCTGGCCCCCTGGTACGCCCCGGCGCTCAACGGCGATTCGGGCCTGCCGGTGTTCCTCCTGGCCGGGAACCAGCCCGTGGTGCTGGGCGTCTGGGTGCTTTCCGACGGAAACAGCTATGCCGCCGCGCCACCCATCGCCCAATATCTGGACGACATCCAAGCGGCCATTATCACGCTGGGCAGCACTGGCACACTCTCCCGGTTTGACCTGAGCCCCTACACGCGCTATCCCAGTCCATGAACACGCCAACCCAACCCAAAACCATCACCGCCCAGAACATGCTCAGCGATCAGAAGAGCTACCTCACCCTCAACTTCGCCATCGTCGGTGACCCTGAGACCGACGCTATCAGCGGCGTGCTGGCGGTGATGGAGCGCTGCGGGCTACATGCCCGCGAGGCCGTCCGCCTCCTGGAATATGTCAAACAGCGATTTGCCGCCCAACCCAGCGCGCAGCCCTTCGATCTGGGTGAGATTGCGGCGATGGCGGCGCAAAGGATAGCGCAGCAGGCGCTGCTACCACCACCCGGAACTATCGCCCCCGGCAGCCCCTACCAATCCAATCCGCACGGCTACACCAGCGTCGGCCCGTGGCCATGACGCGGATCCAATACGACCTGCTCCGCGCCCAGGAGCCCGCCCTTGACCTTCCCGATTGGGAACTCATGGGCGCCCGTTGCCTGGATGATATGCTCTTCGTCAGCCGCAACACGCGAGAAGAGGTTATCGCCAACCGGGCGGTGAAGTTGATGACCGGCGGCTTTGGCTATCGGCCTTACGAAAGGCTGGTCCCCCGCTCGCAGCGAGACTGAACCCACCGCTCGTTCCACGCAAAGATCGCCGCGCTCATCGCCTTGGTCGCCGGCCCGGCGGGCGGAATTTCAAAGCTGGGTAGCGCCGGCACGTAAGGCGGGTATTGCAGCCGCGGCGCCCCGTCCCCCGGAAACTTCACGTTAAACCCCGTCCGCGCGTCGTAAGCCCGGTTCGCTGCCGCCACCGCCTCCGCGTCGTAGCCTGCGACCTCGGAATACTTTAGCGTCATTGCTCTTCCGGAAAATCCTCCGCCCGCAACCGCGCCAGCCGCTCCCCCTCGCTCTCCCCACCGTTGCCCGCCGAAACCGGCAACGCCGCCGTCGTCAACCGATCCGCCCCAGCCTGATCCCCCCGCCCCGCCGCCGCCACCGCCTGCGTCTCGCCCGGCAGGGGCTTGCTCTTGGCCCGATACTCCCGCTGCTTCCCGGCCTTGTACGCCCTCCGGTTGATCGAACGCATCAAATCCTCGTAATACTGCCCGTTGAGCAGCAACCAGCCATCCGCGACCTTCTCAACTCGCCGCCCCTCGTGCGGCTGCGGCTCGATCCGCTTCTTGTCCGGCGCCCCCAGCACCTTCAGCGCCGCCAATACCTCCGCCTCCGTCTTGTGCGCCCGCTGGCCGATGGCAAAGGCGTTGTACCGAACCACCTGATCCGCGTCCTTCAGCGCCATCATCGTCAGAAACACCTTCACCACGTTGTCCGGCTCCGTCCACACCGACGAGTCCACGATCTTCGAGAACAGCGGGGTCCATGTGTTCATATGTGGACAAATGTAGCAAAAGTGTCCACATTGTCAACGGTGGATATTGCGAGGACAAATTGAGGACATATACAGATACAGATACAGAAGGGGGTACAGGGGGAGTCGCCGTCAAAGTTCTATGTGGAAATTCGATAGCCGCTACAGCGGACTTCGCCCAATTATCCCCCAAAATCGAATTGGTGGGAATTCGGCGCCAGACTCGTTATCCGGCAAACCGAATTGGTGAGCGGAGGGGGCTGTCATTCCACCCCCCGTCCCGGTTCCCCCCTCCCCCCCGGTTCCCGTCCCCACCCTCCCCTGCGCAAAAGAGATTCCCTAAATTCTTCTGGCGTGCTTGCTGTTCTGGCTTCGTGTTGCCCACTCCAAGTTGCTGACTCGATTGTCCACTCGCACCTTGTTCTTGTGGTTCACGTCGCTGTGCGCTGGGCTTGGCTGCTCCAGGAAGGCTGCTGCTACCAGCCTGTGAGCCAGCCTTGTTTCCTGCCTGCCGTTGCGGAATAGGCCGATGTGCAGATAGCCGTTGTGCACCGTGGTTCCTCCAAGGTATTGGCCTGTCCATCGGTTACGAAACCTGCCCATGCTCGACACCTCGTAGCGCGGGAAGTCTGGCACTGGCCGCCATTCCTCCTGGCTGGCAACTACGCTTTGTCCGTCGTCGAAGAGCTTGAATTCGGTTTGCATGGTGTTTGCTGGGGCGTCGGCATCGGTTCCGCTTCCACGTCCAGGGCAGCCGGCTCGGGCTCCGCGGCGTTCATGATCTGGGCAGGAACAGCGCGCGTCCGCGGTCGATGATTGCGCGGGTCAACGTCAATGTCTTTTGGCTTGGGACGCATGCGGAGGATGCGCTTGCGCTCCTCACACTCACAGATGGCTCGCATGATCTGAGCGAGAGCACTTGGCGTAATCCTTGGCTTGTGGGCCTGTGCATAGCCAAGCTTCTGCAAATCAACGAGGGCCTGATAAGGCGAGTATTTTGCTTTGCGGGTGGTTCCGTTGGAGCCCTTGGCGAAGGGAGTCAGACCGGAAGTATTGGGAGTGGGATTGCCAAGCACAGAGGACTTTTAGTGTGTAACCATCACAATTGTCAATAGGAGAAGGGTGAAGCGGTGAAGAATCGTGCATCCTCGGATGAAAGGTAAAACAGATGAAGCAGTGCGTATTTGGATGGTTTGAAGGGGTATTGCAGCGTTCGGTGGTGAAGGCGTTGTTACGCTGGCATCCTGGCAAGGTGAATGCGGATGGGACGTATCATGAGAGCAAGTTGGCGGTGGTGGGGTATTCGAGGTGGTTGGGGTGGTACAGTGCTTTGGGGAATGGGGGAGGGCGATGAACACCAATCGCATGTGTCACGGTTCTGGGCCATGTTTGACTGGTGAAGTACGGTTTCTGTCTAATGGGGCAATTCCAGATCACGGCAACGTGATTCTGTGTGCCGCCTGTTTTCGGCGGGAGATACGATGGCGAGCGGAGCGCAACCGGGAATTGGCGGCTGATTGCCGGTTCAAGCTGCCTGAGTGGTTGCAGTGCAAGATTTACGGGGATGGCCACTGATTACAGCCTGAGGGCCTGCGCTACGGGCCTTCTGCTGTAGCCAGAAGCTACACGCCAGCGATGGCGAGATTGAAAGGTAAACGGATGAGTATGAATCAGTTCAAATTAGGCGAGCGGGCGGTGCTGATGCGGCTGTCGGTCGGGCTGCCGGGCAAGAGTCGGAAGGACAAGGCGTTGACCGGCGACATACAGACGGAGCACGCGCTTGGGCGGGAGTCGGGGAATTGGGTGAAGTCAAAGTTTCCCAAGTGGGCGTTAGAGCCACTGGAGAAGCTGGTGGGGGAAGCGCGGCAATATCACGCGCGGGTCACGTTGCCGTTTGATGCGGGGATCGGGATCTTGCCGGCGGGGCTGATCCAAGAGTACACGGAGACCATGCGCGAGTATGCGGGGAAGTTCCTGGGGCTGGCGCACTCGCACTTTGAGTTGCGCTATGCTGAAATGGTCGAGTGGGCGAGGGCGGAGCACAACGGGACGTTCGACGCCAGCGATTATCCGCCGGTGGAGGAATTGCTGGAGTGTTTCACGTTCAAGGCGGAAGCGACGCCGATACCGGGCGAGGAGCACTACGCCGAGGGTATCAAGGCTTTGCTGGGAGTGGACAGCGCCTCCGTGGACGTGCAAATCAATGACGCGGCGGTCGAGGGTCAGCGGGAGCTAATGCGCCGGCTGATGGCGCCGGTGCGGGCGATGGCGGTCAAACTGGCGGAAGATCCTGGCGATGGGAAAGCGCCGATTTTCCGGGATACGCTGATCGGGAACTTGCAGGAGATTGCGGGTCTGGCGCCCAAGCTGAACATTGGGGGCGATGCGCAGATTGACGCGTTTGCCCGGGAGATTTCCGCTCTGACTCAGTTCACTCCCTACATTCTGCGCCAGAGCGCGGGGGTCCGAAATGAGGCGCAGAATGCGGCGGCGGCGCTACTGGCCAAAATGGACGGGTATCGCTTATGAGCCACACTTCAAAAACCTGGCGCTTGCGTGAGCGGATTGTAGGGCACGTATCGCGCATCGCAGAGGATCGGAGCACTAACCCGCGGTTTTACAATCGCTGGTTTGTGGACTGGCCTCCTGAGCGAGTGGTCCATATCGTGCTCCAGCGACGGTGTAGGCATCCTGGGGCCGGGCAGGTGGCGTACATGCAAGTCGAGTGTAGCGGGCGTCGTATGCTGCTGAAGGAGCTACGCGAGTTCGCGGACTGGTTGACGGACAAGGCTTCTGTGAACAAAGCGCAGCGTTGACACCAGAGCAAGCATCACCGTCTGCTAAGTGTGGGGGCGGTGATACCTCTCCGGTGTCAATGTCGGCATCGGTCAACAACAACAAGAGAAAGGTAAACAGATGAGTATGGACGAAAGCATCGGCCTGACGGCGAAGCTGCCCATATCGGGTTACAGCGACGTTGGGGGTAACACGGTCCTCGGTGCCAAGGAGCTATTCGAGGACTGCTTAAAGAACAACCTGCAGGTGCTCTTTCGGGGGCCGCCGGGGGTCGGCAAATCGGTCATGGTCGAGGATGTCTGCAAGGAATTGGGCTACGACCTGATCCCGATTTGCACGCCCCTTTGCACCCCTGAGTTTATCTCAGGATACCCGTTCCGGCATGATGGCACTGCGGGTCATGCGCCGTTCGGGCCGATTGCCCGGGCGTTGGCGGCGAACAAGCCGACTTGCGTTATCTGGGATGAACTGGGCGGGGGCAGCGAGTCGGTGCTCAAGGCGCTACTCCGGGGGATGCAATTCCGGGAGTTCGCTGATCGGCGCTTGCCGGACTGTGTGACAATGTGCGGTGCCACTAACGATGTCGGTCACGGGGCCGGCGTCATGGGCCTGCTGGAGCCAATGAAGGACCGGTTTCAAACTATCATCGAAATTGAGCCTTCGGTGGAAAGCACGGTCGTTTATGGGCTCGGGCATCAGTGGCCGGCCTCGGTGTTGGCCTTCCTGCGGAACAGCCCTGACAGCCTGCTGGATTGGAAGCCCGTTCGCAGCATGGCCAGCGGCGGCGCTACTCCGCGCGGCTGGGGCGACATCGCCCGGATGGAAAGCATCGGGCTCGTGGATCGGTTCCCGCAGGCCGTTATCGGTAAAGTCGGCCTCGGGTCGGGGGCGAAGTACCTCGCCTATCGCAAGCTGATGGGCGAGTTGCCGGATCTGGCGGAGATTCAACTCAATCCCGATGCGGCGCCGGTCCCGGAGAATCCCGGGGCGCGTTACCTGGTGGCGATGGCCCTTGCGATGCGGATGGACGGCCACAGCTTCGGGCCGTACCTGACCTATCTGAAGCGTCTGCCGATGATGTTCCGGGCGTACAGCGTGAAAGATGCCTTCCGGTCGGAAGCGGCTCGGCGGTCGGCTGGCAGCCTCCCGCAGAACTGGAAACCGCTGAAGGACAGTCCTGACTTCACTCCGTGGGTGTGTTCGGCGGACTGGCGGGCTATTGAGCAGGCTGCCAGCGGGGCGTAACCGTCATAGATTGCCTATAGTGTCAGCCCTTGCTTTCGGGCGGGGGCTGCGGATTGAAACATTGTGGAAGTGGTAAACGAAAGGTAAACAGATGAAATTGAGTCAAAAAGCCTCAGGTGCGGCACGCATTTTGAAGTTGGGGGGTACGCATGAAGCGTGACGTCGAGCGCGCCAGCCCGATGACGTTCTACTTTCGGAGCAATACGGGCCTGTTGTACAGGCTGCCAGCTAATGCTCTGAGGACACGCAAGCGGCGGCTGCGGGCTATGCGACGTTCCCGAGCAGTCATCACCCGGCTGGGCTTCACGCTGCCTGGCCGAAACCGGAGGGCCAGCCGATGAACCGCGATAAACGAGTCGAGAAAGCGCAAACGGGCGTGGTTTTCCGCGTCCCGTTCTTTGCGCCTGGGGTGGCTAAACTCTCGGTCGTCTTTGGGGATGGAGGGCCATACGGCACAGCATGTACTAATGGCGAGCGTATTGACTTCAAGTCAGAGTGGTTCGACAAGCTCACGGACGGCAATGTGGTGACCGTCGAGTGTCACGAGGTCTGCCACGAGCTATTGGGCCACCGTTGGCGTGCGCCGGCGGAAGCCGTGGCCGATGACGGCCTGTGGAAGCTTTGGAATCAGGCTGCGGACCATGAGGTTAACTTGATGCTCAAGGAATGGTCGGCGCAGGTGATGGCCAGCGGGAAAGCTGACCCGTTCCCGTTCCCGGAGCCGGCGAACGCCTATTGCGCTGATCCGCGGTTCTCGGGGCAGTGTGCGGAGCAGATTTACCCTGTCCTGAGAAGCGAGCAAGACTCAGGGAATGGGCCTGGGAAGCATCCACTTGGTCAGGGCGGGGTCGGAAGCGGGCAGGGGGTATCTGGATACCCTCCAAACGGTCCTGGGTCAAATGCGGGGCAAAAACCGTCTCCTCACTCTATGCCAGCCTTCGGCCAGTTCACTCCGCCAAAGCCCAACAATCCGGTGTCCAATAATCAGACACGTAATGATTGGCGGGTAACCCTGACGCAATGCGTGCAAATTGCACGGGGGCAGGAGACTTTGCCGGCGGGTATGGAACGCCTTGTGGGCAAGCTGCTCACGCCGAAAGTGGACTGGGTTGACCTGCTGCGGAGCTTTCTCCGGGAGCAATGTGCCGATGATTGGTCATGGGAAAAGCCGAATCCGTACTTCGACGAGTCAGGTTTGATGCTTCCTCGGCTCGAATCTGAGCACATGGCGGGCGTGGTGTTCGCTGTGGACTCTTCGGGAAGCATAGACCAGGACCTGCTGGCCCGGTTCCGGTCGGAACAGCAGGCGGCTTTGGATGATCTTTGTCCTGAGTTCTTGCTGGATATTGTGTGCGATGCGCGGGTGCATCGGGTCACGGAGTATCGGGCGGGCGACCATATCAAGACCGATGCGCCTGGCGGGGGCGGCACGGACTTCCGTCCGATATTCGAGCATTGCGACGGGCTGCAGCAGGCGCCTAAGTGCCTGGTGATACTCACGGACCTATGGGGCACGTTCCCGGACAAGGCACCGGACTGGCCCGTCCTCTGGGTGGTTTACGGCAATTCGGACCCGAAAGCGCCGTTTGGCGAGGTCGTGAAGTGCGATGAAAACTGAGCAAGTGTCACCCTGCCAGTGCGGGGTGCGGATTGAAACATGAATACTGAGGCTGCCGAGCAACAACTCCTGGCGATGGACCTTGCCCGGAAGTATCTCAAGCGCCACGACAAGCTGGTCGAGGTTGTAGCTGATTACGAGCGCGAGATTGGCCGGCCTTGTCCAGGGCAGCGCGCTGTGTACCAGGACTATTATGAGCGCGCCAAGGTCATCCTGGCGTTGGCGGTCTTAACCGAGGGCGCTAACGATGAACGCTAAGCAACCATCACTGCGTGCGAAGGGTGAAGGGCGGCGCATCCGGCGGGCGCGCAACATCGTGCGGCGATACGCTAACGCGACCGAGCGGAAGCTGATGCGCAGATACGAGCGGGCGCAGGTGGTCATCGCCACGGCGCTTTTAACAGACAATCTTGGGCCAGTGTGACGCCCTTCCTTCACAGTCAGGAGTGACTTGTACTCGTTCAGGCGGTCCGCTGGGCCGCTTGACCGAGAGCGCCGGGAATAACCTCGGCGCTTATGAGAAAGGTCAGAATATGTTAACAGATCAAGAATACCTAGCGGAGTTTGCGCTCAAAGTCCCGCTCGTTCCAACCGTGCGAAAATGGCTGGGCGCGTGTTGCCCATGTGATTCGCTCGGCCTCTCGGCAGACAAAGCTGTGGAAGGGCTGCGCAAAATCGAAGACGGCCAGATAATCCTGTCACGCATAAAGTGGGTTAACGACGATCCAAGTACGAACGTGCGAATTGTCAACTGCTAACAGCCGCACTAATGAAAGGTAAACAGATGAGTAAGCAGATTGGAGCGGTAAAGGCGCGTAACTGCTACGTCTTGGTCACCCGCTTCTACGGCGGCGACAAAGACGGGCGTTGCGTTCAACTAACGCCGCGCGACGGCGAGCAGTTCATCCAGTTAACGGAGAGCCAGGTCCGTGAGTTGCGTGAGATTCTGGAGCACGCGGTCGCAGACGTTGGGGGTGAATCATGAGCGATGAACAAATCAGCCAGACGCAGGTCAACAAAGCCCTGCGCGTGTTGGCAGGGACCAAGCAAAAGTACACGGTGAGAGTGCATCACGCGGACGGCAAAGTATTGGAGTTCCAGGCCAAAGAGGGTCCTTCCTTGAAGTGGGTGGATGATGATCGGCGGCTATGGATTTGCTGCGGGTACGGCAATCCGGTGATGCCGTGGCAGGAGGGCATGGTTATTATGACGGAGGAAAACCCAAAGTGAAAACTGAACCTCTGATCCGCCAGGCGCGCAAGGCGTACCTGCAAACTGAAGTCGCGGCCGTCGCGGACCTGCTCGAACGTGAAGCCTATTGGAAGCGGCGGCACACTATCGCCACAAACAAGCTGGCCGCGTTCCGCAAGCTGATTAACTCCAAGGCAATGGAGTTGGCTGAGGCAACACTCAAAAAGCAATCCTTATGAGAACACCCCAATACGAGTTAGCTAATAGTGGCGAGGCGTTCAACCTCGCTGTCGAGCGGGGCGTTGACCCGGAGCGCGTCATCCGGGAGCGTATCGCCGCCGACAAGGCGAGGACTGAGGCACGCGAGTATCAAGCCAAGATGCAGCGAATGCTCGCTGAGTGTCCAGGTGTAATTGGCTGGGACTTGCCAGGCTGCGAGTGCGGCAAGGGCAAGGTCACCATCGAGCCGGGCCGCATTGCTGACGCGATGCCGTGGCTGAAGCGGCGGTTTCATGTGTCAGAGATTTTAGAGCTTTCAACGGACTGCGGATTGTGCGTTGAATGGTCGCCCCGACGGAAAGGAAAGGCGCGGATTGAAACAACGAAGGGCAAGCGTGTCAAAGTGACGTTCGGGCCTCTTGAGCAATTCACGCTGGGCCTGTGATTTTGGAAAACGGATGACAACAACAACTAATTTGGCTGGCTCGGAGGTCGTCGCAAGGCGCCCCGGTTCCCTCATCTGTTACCGCAAACCGGGCTAGCCATCCTTAAAGAAAGAACAGTTAAAGTTATGACCACACCAACAACAACTCAGGCAGTGATTAAGAAAGAGCCTGCTGCCGTCGAATTCATCCCATACGGCTCTCAGGACAAGGTGAAGATGACGGTCGCTATCATCCAGAACCTTATTGCGGTGAAGACCAAGAGCGGCAAGACCTGTTCGGAGCGGGACGCAATTCGCTTCATGGCGATGTGCCAAGCGCGGCGCATGAACCCTTTCGAGGGAGACTGCTTCCTGATCGGCTATGACGGTAAAGACGGTCCTAGCTTTGCCTTGGTCACCGCGCATCAGACTTATCTCAAGCGGGCCGAGCTTCACCCGGAGTTTGACGGGATGCGGTCGGGCGTTATCGTGCGCAATGCCGATGATGGCAAGCTCGCGGACTTGGAGGGAGATTTCCATGAAGAGCATCAACAGGTGGTCGGCGGCTGGGCCACGGTATTCTTCAAGAACCGCAAGCAGCCGATGAACAAGCGGCTGAACCTGTCGCGTTTCCAGAAACCCTTTGGAGTGTGGCAGGATGATCCCGGCGGCATGATCTGCAAGTGTGCCGAGGCAGACGCGCTGCGGTCGGCATTCCCCACCATGCTAGGAGGTCTCTATCTGCGTGAGGAAATCGAGATTGAGCCGCGCAAGCTGGAATTCTCCAAGCCCATCTTCAACGGTAGCCAGCCGCCTGCGGTCACCGAAGCGCCGCCACCGGAGGCCGAGCGCGTTCCAGAGCCAGAGCCAACGCCAACGGCCACACCTGAGCAACTGGCAGGGCTCAAGACGGACCCGGTTAGCGGGCCGGCCAACGGCCATTCGAGCGGCTTCAACCCGCTCAAGGCTATGCGCAATCTCCTGAAAATGGCGCACCACACAGAAGGACAGTTCCTGGATTGGATGGCCTGCTCAGGCGTCACGGATGGCTCCTACGGTTCTCTTGAGGAAATGGTCATGTCCAAAGGGCCTGACCAGTTGACGGCACTGTGCAACGACTGGCCGCGCATTGACGAGGCGATGACGGCGACGAAGGGGAAAGGAATGGCCAATGAATAGCGTTGATCCTCGCGGTGGATGGAGTTCTGCCTCGAACGCACAAAGTGACTTGTTATGTCCCGGTCGGCATCTCGCCCAAAAGGGCATCCCCGAGACTCCCGGCCAGTACGCCGAGACCGGCAGCCGCATTGACAAGGCGCTGGAGAAAGGCGACCCGGCGGGGCTTACGCTGGAGGAAACCGAGACCTTTGACGCCTGCCAGAGCATCGAGGCGCTGAAGGCCAGCGAGTACTTCGGTGCGGACCTGCCCAAAGCCAAGGTCTTTCGCAAGACGCGCTACTGGGTGCGCTTTCCTGTTGGCGACAATCATGCCGTGCTGAAGCACTCAGGCGAAACTGATGTCGTCTATCGCTACGGCGGCAAGGCGATGATCTGCGATTATAAGGCCCTTTGGGGCGACGTAGCCGAGTCGCCGGCCAACCTACAACTCCGCGACTACGCGGTGCTCGTTCGCGGGCATTTAGTTCTCGTGGACCAGGTAGCGGTCTGCATCATCCAACCGCGTGTCAGCAGGAATCCAGAGGTCTGCGTGTACCAGAAAGCGGACCTGGACCGCGCTGCTGCGGAACTTTACGAGAGGGTCGTAAAGTCCAATGATCCGAAGTCGCCGCGAGTGGCGGGGCAGCCCCAGTGCCAATACTGCCGGGCTAAGTCCCTCTGCGTTGAATACTCGAAATGGACGGCCAACCTGCTGCCGGTCGTCGTCGAGCCCGCGCGCCAAGCAGCGCTGTTTCAGGTGGCAATGGCAAACTGGACGCCGGACCAATGGGCACTGGCAGCCGACATCCTGGCGCCGGCCGGGAAGCGTCTGGACGAAATCAAAGAGGCCATCAAGGCTCGGCTTGAAGCGGACGGCGCTTCCGTGCGCGGCTGGACACTGGCGCCCGGCAGCAAACGGGAAACCATCACGGACCCGCAAGCGGTGTACGATCGGCTGGCGGCGCTGGGCGGCACGCTGGAGAAGTACATGAAGTGCCTCAGCGTCGGCAAGACGCTGCTGAAGGAAGTTGTGCATGAAGTAACCGGCGCGAAAGGAGCGGCGCTCAACGCAGCGATGGACACGCTCACCAAGGGCCTGGTCGAAGTGAAACAGACAGCGCCATCGCTGAAGAAAGTGGAGCCCAAATGAAGGCCATCCGCGCTTGGGCTGCCATCTCCGGTGCTCTGCTACTGGCGGCACTCTGCCTGCGCACTCTCCCCACAAGCTGGCAAGGGGTGGCCATCTTGGGCGGGGTGATGCTCACCAACCTGGGGCTGCTCGTTTACATTTTACGACGATGAACCTATGCTCCAGTGGTCACGAAGAAATCTGCTTTGAGGAGCGGGAGTGTCCTTTTTGCGCCTCGATAGCTAAGAAGGATGAGACCATCAAAGACTTGGAAGAGGAGCGAGAAGCGCTAGAGAGCGCCATAGTAGAAGCCAATGCTCGCATCGCAGAGCTTCAGGAAGAGCCTCTAATCACTCAGGCAGAGAACGCGCTCAGAGCCGTTGCTAAGGCAAATCATGGACCGCTTCTCCTATCAACGTCTGTGTGAGTCGCGGCCGGGGTTGTCATTACCGCCCTGGCACCGGCTCACGCGGACTGACCGGCATCGCGCCAAGCGGTTCACTCAGGATGAGCTTATCACAAAGCGCGTGGCGGTGCTGCTCGCCCGCACCAACGGCACAGATCGGCTTCAACCTATGAAATCAATCAGCAAACTCACTCGCTGGAGTAAGGGCCTTAGGAATGGTCCCTACAACGGCGTGTGCGCTCCTATATGACACAAGATGAACTCGACTCCTCAATGCTCTCAAAAGGATATGTTCGCACTGCCTCCGGATGGTCAAGGCCCGCTCGTGCTCGAATTGACCGGCATCCAGGCACCGCGGACACTGGCCCAGAAGAAGCACAAGCTGCTGCATCCAGCACTGCCGAACTACCACATACCGAGCTTCAAGAATGCGAAGCACTGGATCACGAAGCTGCCCAACGGGAAGCCGCTCAAGAGACCGTTCCTGATTACATCCCCGGCGTTTCAGGAGTGGATGGAGAAAGCCGTCCAGAGTTTAGAATCTCAGTTACTCTCAAAGTGTCAAACCGGGGCCGACGCGACCCAACTGGTGCGCTCGAAACTATTTGCGATGTTATCACGGCTACCCGCCGACGACTCAGTGAACGACTTAGTGGAGGGGTCGTGGAAAGTGGTAAGGGTAGCTCCCGGCGAAGAGGGCGCGACCATCACCATCGAACGGCTGTAGAGGACAAGGTGCCATTTTGACCTATGGCTTTTCAATACTGGCCGCAATGGCGGATCTGGGCTTCTAACGAGGCAGAGGCCAAACACCTATCGCCCTCCTCGTGGCGGCAGGATGTGCAGAGAGTGCTTGAGGATACGGAAGCGACTACTCTAATCGGACGTACCACTGGTAGAACTTCTCCAGCAGCCCCATGCGCTCGTCCAGAGCCTTCGAGTATTCCTCAATCTGCTTCTCGTTCAAGGACGCCACAAACTGGCGCTCCGTCTGCTGGCTCCCGGTGAAGGGCCGGCGCGAATAGCTCTGCATAGCCTTGATTATGGCGGTGTCGCTCGGGTGAGTCTTGCGTAGCTCGTCTAGAATCCTCCTGGCCTTGCCTTCGTCATCGTTGCGGAGAGCGGTCCTCAGTTTTGAGTAACTGGCGGCGTCCGTCTGCACTTGCTGCCAGCCGGTGGTCTTGGTGAGCCCCTCCTTGGCCATGAACTTCCTGGCCAGTTCTCCGACGTTTCCGGCATCCGAAGCGGCTGGTTCCACCTTGATGCCGGCGGTGCCAAAGGCTTGGCGCATCATCGAACCTGCCGGCGGTGCGGAGACCATTCCCGGCAAAGCCGCGTGGCCGGCAGCCTGCGCGTAGCGGCCAAAGGTGATTGGCACGGGCACGGCGGCGCCGGCAGCGGCCTGCAGCCTGCCTCCCGTCGTGGTCGTGCGCTCGCCGGTCGGCGTTACGCCCGTTCCCAAGATCATCGCGGCCCGGGTGATCGGTTGTTCCTTGTTCCCGGCAATCTGGCTGACGGCATCGGCAAAGGTCGGCTTGGTGTTGTAGAGCCGCCAGAGGTCGTGAGTGACTTCGTTGAATATCGCCAGAGGACTCAGCCAGAAACCGTGAGAGTCCGCACCGAAACCGGGAATCCAGGCGTCCATCTTGTGGCCTTCCTCTTCATTCTGCCAAGTCGGCTGCTTGCGGGTGATGAGATTGATTGCCTGCGTGAGCCCGGCCAGGAACAGCAGCCCTTTCCCAATCGCCATGCCGGTGGTTCCCAGCCCGGTCAATCCTTCCCTCTGTCCGGTGACCTTCGACAAGCCCGTGAGCCTCGCCGTGGACACGACTTCCTTCTTGAGCAAACCTTCAACCCACTGCGGTGCCAGGAACAGCATCCGAGCCAGGTCCTGCTGCCACTTCGCCTTGAGAATCCCTTGCCGCCCGATGTTGCCGTAGAAGTTGTTCACGTCTTTGGCGATGTCGCGCATTAACGCATCGGGGTTAAAGTCGGTGCCGCGTTTGCTTAGGATCGCGTGCTGGCGTTCGTATTCGTGGACCACCGATTCAGACATCAAGCCGCGAGTGAACTTGTCGAACAGGAAACGGTTGTACCGCCCCACGCTCGGGTCGAGCGCGGCCTGGAGGCCGCGACGCACAGGGCCGGCCATCGGAGTAAGGTTGGTCACCAGGTCCTTGTAGAGCGCATCCTGCACGCGGCCGAGGTTCGCGCCCATCTCGCCGTAGAACTTCTCCACGAGTGCTCTGCGGGTGATTTTACCGTCGCCATAAGGGACAAGCTCCTTGGCCCAATCGGCATCGGCGGGGCGGACGAGGCCCTTGCGCACCGCCTCCGGGATGTCGCGCTCAGCCCAATCCAGCACGGACACACCTTTTTGACCCAATTCGTAGGTTTGAAGGCCAATGATGGATGTCCCGTAGTAGGTCATCCTGCCCAGGTGGAAGAAATCGCCAACGAGCAACGTGTGCTTGATTAGCTGGGTAGCGTAGAGAAGGTTCCGCGTCGGGGCGTAGTTCTCGATGACGTTCTCGGCGAACAGATTGTTGAGCCCGCTGTGATAGTCCTTCAGGACGGCCAGGCCCGTGTTCCCTACCAGCTTGTAACGCGGATCGCCTGGTATCAATCCTCCGCCGCTCGCCTGCTTGGCTTTGACGGCCATCGGCGTGCCGTCGGGCAGCTTCATGTCCAGCAGCGCCTCTTTCCACTGATCGCGTAGGATTGCGCCAAGGCCCTGGCGGTAGCGGTGGCTGGCGAGGCTGGCAATGTCGTGGGTCACTCGCATGAAGGGACCAGCTTCCAAGGCGTCGTAGTGGGTCTTAAACGTCCTCGGCTCCCGATACATTCGGCCAATTACGGAGGGATTGAATATGGTATCGAAGGAGCGCCAGATGTCCACGAAACGATGCCCAAGGTAGCTCGGCAGCTTCGTGACGACAATCCCGGCGTCATGCTCCTTGCGGATGATGTCATCCATCGCCTGCCGGGCGCGGTAGGACGTCTCCTGCAAGGCCGGATCATCCCAATGGGCGATGGCGTAGCGGACTTCCTTCTCGCTGGTGTCAAGGTCGCGGAGCCAACCGCGAGCAACCTGCTTCTGGCGGATGGTGCCAGTCTTGAGCAGGTCTTGCGCCTTCACTCGGCCAGCATCAATCTTGGCCAGGAAACCAGGGGCCTCGGTGCGATTGAAACCGGCCTCAACCAACACGTTCGCCGCGTGCAGGACTTCCTTGTTCCCACGCTGCCAGGGCAGTCTTAGCCGGCCAAGACCTGTGGGCTTCTGTACGGATGGCGCGCGGATGCGGTTTTCGATCTGCTGGGAGAGGTTGCCTTTCTGGTTGTCGGCCGAGTCGAGCGCCCGAGCGGTGTCCGAAACCAGCCCCCGCCGGCTCACGATCAGGCTGAAGGCTTCACCGGAGCGGTCCACCAGGTCTTTAGCCTCGCGGGCCGAGGGCATCATGGCGCCGGGCTTTTCTCCCTCCAACTTCAGTGTTGCCCGGCTCTCTTTGTAGCCTTCAGGCATTGTGCCAGTGGGCAATCGGGGCTCAGTTGGTTCATAGTACGCTTTCGACCCGGATGGCTGGCCGGTTGCGTAGTAGCGCCCTTTCGCTGGCCCAACTCTCAGCGGCCAGCCTGGACCCAGCGGAGGCGCACCTGTGGGCGGTCCAGTCGGACGCGCAATCTTCGGCACGTCGAAGCCGCGGGCGAGTGTGCCTTCTTGGGCTTCGGCTTGGCGGGCCACGAAGCGTTGCGCCTCGGGGGAGAGCGTCTGCCGTGCTGGTTCCGGTGGGAACTTCTGCGGGTAGCGGGCCAGTGGTGT
>Ga0209777_10000933_pt1 | contig 44938 bp, 39 predicted proteins | sample FrelakmetHBP12HB_FD_187147 | JGI IMG/M metagenome (GOLD analysis project Ga0209777, IMG submission 187147) | Freshwater lake sediment microbial communities from the University of Notre Dame, USA, for methane emissions studies -HBP12 HB (SPAdes)... | ecosystem: Environmental > Aquatic >...
GAGCAAACAGGGAACACTTGTAGCAATCACAACCTGCGGGGATGGCAATTACTACGATGATATTATGGCAACTCTACTGACAGAATCGCTGAACAGTAAACCCTGACATTTTCCCTGGACAACGACACGAAGTGACACTATTGAACTACACAATGTGGCGATTTGTTACGCTGGCTTCTTTCTCGGATGAACCCGCGACTTACCATGATGCTTGAAGACCGTCAGCGTATCAATGAGTAAATAAATATCTGGAGATAAACACGATGAATAAGAATTGGACAACTGATGACATGCCCGACCTTACTGGCAAGGTCATTATCGTTACGGGTAGTAACAGCGGCCTTGGGTTTGAAGAGGCAAAAGAATTTGCACGAAAGGGAGCACAAACGATTCTGGCTTGTCGCAGTATGGATAAAGCAAAGGCGGCATTGGCCCAAATGCTTGCTGCTGTTCCAAATGCCGCGGCAGAAATTATGCATCTGGATTTGGCAAGCCAGGCATCTGTGCATCAATTTGTAAGCGAATTTAAGAAAAAGTATGCGAAGCTGGATGTGCTGGTGAACAATGCAGGGATCATGATGGTTCCCTATTCGACAACGGAAGATGGCTTTGAGAGTCAATTCGGCACCAATCATCTAGGCCATTTTGCTTTGACTGGACTTCTTATTGATTCACTTCTGAACACCTCTGGTTCACGGGTCGTCAATATCAGCAGTTACGCGCATCACATAGGCAGTATGGATTTTACTAACTTGATGTATGAAGGTGGGAATGGCTATTCATCAACGCGGGCATACGGCCGTTCCAAGCTAGCCAATCTGCTTTTTACCTACGAACTACAACGGCGCTTTGAAGCGATTGGGGCGGATGCCATCGCTGTGGCAGCCCATCCCGGCAGTTCACATACGAATCTTACCAGTCATATTGAAAACAAATGGTATTCCAAATTGCTGAATACTCTCCTGGAGCCCATGGCACAAAGTGCGGCCATGGGTGCGTTGCCAACGATTCGTGCTGCAGTGGATCCCAATGTTAAAGGGGGGCAATATTATGGTCCTGATGGTTTTATGGAGCAGAGAGGGTATCCCGCTGTAGTGACATCAAACAGGGCATCACATGAGGCCACAGATGCACGTCAACTTTGGCAAGTGTCTGAACAGCTAACCGGTGTGCGCTACGCGCAATTAGACTAGAGGCGAGACGCAGACCCAGAGAAAGACCAATCTTGCCTTTTCACGGCGCTTGTATTATAGTCTTCACTAAAATCGGTATTAGTTAGTAGAAGACAGCCCCGAGATATGGCTTGGAGGCATTTTGAGGATAAAACCTGAAAACGAACTCGCTGTCATAAATATACTGGCTGTCCTTTTAATTGTCGTCATTGCCTTTGTGCACTTAAGCGTGCTGCGCATCATCCTGGGATTGCCTTTTATCGTCCTCTTCCCCGGATACACGCTGGTAGCTGCTCTCTTCCCTAAAAGGGCCGGACTTAATGGCATGGAAAGGGCAGCCTTAAGCTTTGGGCTTTCTATCGCGGTGGCGGTATTGATGGGACTTATTCTGCACTACACTCCCTGGGGTATAGGGCTGTACCCTATCGTTATATCTCTTGCTCTCTTCATCTTTGTAACTTCTGTTATTGCCTGGTATCGGCGGTACAGGCTGCCGAAAGAGGAGGGCTTCTCGATTCGCTTGAACGCCGACTTCCTGCGCTGGAAAGCGACAAGTCGCTTGAATAAAGTCCTAACTCTTATCTTGTCGGCATTCATACTGGGAGTCATAGGTACTCTTGCCTATGTTATCGTTACACCCAAGGCTGGGGAGAAATTCACTGAGTTTTACGTCCTGGGGCTTGACGGCAAGGCTGAGAACTACCCCAAGGAGTTGACTGTAGGTGAGCCGGACAAGATTATCCTGGGGATAGTCAACCACGAACAGGAAAACGATATGGTTTACCGTGTTGAAATAACGATAGATGGTGAGGTAAACGACACCATTGGGCCACTTGCGTTGGCTAATGAAGCAAAGTGGCAGAGCGAAGTGGGATTTACCCCTCACAAAGCAGGAGACAACCAGAAACTGGAATTAGTCCTGTACAAACAGGGAGAAGATAAGCCTTACAGATCGCTCTATCTCTGGGTGGATGTGAAGGGCACAAGCTAACTATGAACGCGCTTACCTTCCTGTGTAACAATCAAAGACTGTAAAATGAATAGACTTAGTATCAATATTAAGTCCTCACGAACCAAATGCGGCCTGGCGATGGCCGTAATCTTCGGTATCGCTCTGTTCCTGCGCGTGTACTTCCCCTACCACAACGTCTTTGCCGGGGGCTGGGTCGACTTCCAGGAAACCGATTGCTGGTATCAAATGAGGCAGGTGCTGAGTTTAGCTCTCCACTTCCCACATCGTAACCTTTTCGACCCATATTTCATTTATCCGGGCGGAATGGCTATCGGTTCCCCACCTTTCTTCTACTTGCTTTTGGGCTTCTTCGCCTGGGTCTTCGGGGCCGGCTCCCCCACTGAAAATGTTATAGAGACTGTGGGTGCCTATTTACCGGCAATCCTGGGTGCTCTAGTGACCGTGCCGGTGTACTTCATGGGAAAAGAGCTATTCAACAGAAAGGCTGGCCTCATCGCTGCAGCCCTTATAGCCATATTGCCTGGACAATTCCTGTGGCGCTCCATGTTGGGCTTCCCCGATTATCATATCACCGAAACCCTGTTCAGTGCCACAGCGATGATGTTCTTGATACTGGCGTTGAAAAGCTCGAGACAGAAAGAGATTTCCTTCAAAAGCCTTTGGGTGAGGGATTGGGGAACCCTACGAAGGCCTTTGGTCTACTCTTTACTTGGCGGGATAGCCCTGGGGCTCTATCTGCTTAGCTGGTCTTCTGCTGGGCTATTCATATTCATAATCTTCGTCTTCGCAGTCGTACAATATATTACGGACCATTTGAGAGGGAGGTCAACTGATTATATCTGTATCGTTAGCGCCGTCTCCTTCATTATTGCACTGGTGCTGATGGCCCTATTCTGGAATGGATATTCAGCGTGGAATCTTGGGTTTGCATCGCTGCTCATCGGCATATTGACCGTCCTGGCACTGGGCGTCCTTTCTGCCTTAATGGCTGCTAAAAATATGAAGCGATACTACTACCCTGTAGCGCTGATGGTGTTGGGTGGTATAGGTGTGGCATTGTTTTATCTCATCGACCCCTCGTTGCTCAACTCAATTCTACATAAGATAAGCATGTTTAGGCCGGCTCCGGGCATGTTGACAGTCGCCGAGGTCAAAGGACTTTCCTTGTCCTCGGCATGGGAGATGTTCACCACTGGTTTCTATCTTGCCCTGATATCCCTCGTCTTAATAGCCTACCTTGTGGTAAAGGAAGGAAACGCGACCAAGACGTTGCTACTTTTCTGGAGTCTGATAATGCTAGTAGCCACATTTGGGCAAAACCGCTTTGCCTACTACTTCGCGGTGAATGTTGCGCTTCTGGCAACTTACCTACCCTGGAGAATACTGGGCCTTGTCGGCCTTTGGAAAACCTCTGCAGAGATCCCAAAGCAACAAGATATTAAGAGTGAGAAGGTTGAGAGAGAGAAGGAGAGGGTTAAGCTAACTAAGAAATCGAAGCGCAAACAGGCGAAGGCACGAAGGGGAGCGAAAAGGACACTTGTTACAGAACATCGTGGCGCGACGTATGCCTACAGCATCATAGCCATAGTAATTATATTCTTCCTGGTGTTCTATCCTAATATCGGGACGGCGATCGGCCGAGTCAAGGCCAATACAGGCGTTGACAGCGATTGGCATGAAGCGCTTGTGTGGATGAGAACCGGTAACAATACAACAGATCCCTTTAAAGACCTGAACAATCCCGACTTCTATTATGAGCTACACCAAAGACCCTCTGACGGAGAGGCTTACCAATATCCGGACTCAGCATATGGGGTCATGAGCTGGTGGGACTATGGTTACTGGATCACCTATATCGCCCACCGCATACCAAACGCTAATCCGAGTCAGTCTGGTGCGCCGGATGCAGCCTCATTCTTTACTGCGCCGGATGAGGCGTCGGGCAGCCAAGTACTGGATAGGCTGGGCTCTAAGTATGTAATCATCGATTATTCCATGGCTTCCGCGAACGGGAAGTTTTATGCCATGGTGGTCTGGGCTGGAAAGAGCCAATCTCAATTTTTCGATGTATTCTATCAGAGTACTCAGGCAGGAACACTTCAGCCAGTGATACTTTATTATCCTGAGTATTATCAATCTATGTGCTCCCGATTATACCTTTTTGCAGGAAAAGAATGGGCTCCTCAACAGACCTTGGTAGTTTCCTGGATTGAGAGGGAGTTGACGAGCACCGAGGGCAACACGTTCAAGGCAAAGGTCATCTCAGACCAGAAAGCGTTTCCTACTTATGACAGTGCGAAGGCGTTTGTAGATGCTAACCAAGACTATCGAATAGTGGGCACGGATCCGCTTGTCAGCCCTGTGCCCCTAGAGAAATTGGAGCACTACAAGTTGATCCATCAATCTCCAAGTGTAGTTGCAACACAGCAATCCGAAAATATCTCCTATGTTGAAATATTCGAATATTCTCCCTAAAGAACACCCCTACAGCCCACTCTAAAAAAGCGAATCTATCTAAGGTGAATCCCTTGTTTGTCAAATTAACTACCCTATGCTACACTACATCTAGATTTAGCTTACGGGGATACTGATCGTTTAGAGGAAAGCCAAAGATGGACAGGGAGATATTAAACTCCAAGCAAGCACAGGACAATCCAAAGATCATCGCTGCAATTCCTTGTTTTAACGAGGAGCGCTGCATCGGCAGTGTGGTGCTGAAGACAAAGAAGTTTGTCAGCAGCGTGATAATAATAGATGACGGCTCAGCCGATGCTACTGCTGAGGTTGCTGAGGCTGCTGGTGCTTCGGTTCACCAACATGACCGTAATCGGGGATATGGAGCTGCTATACGTAGCGCACTCGAAAAGGGGAAACAACTAGGAGCAGATGTGCTGGTAATCGTTGATGGGGATGGACAACACGATCCGAAGGATATCCCTAAACTCGTTAAACCTATTCTCGATGGTGAAGCTGACGTTGTAATAGGCTCTCGTTTCTTGGGGTCAGGTAAGAAGCCGCCTTTCTACCGACGTGTGGGACAGCGTGTCTTGACCGCTGTCACCAATGTGGGGTCCGGTCAAAAGGTTAGCGATTCCCAGAGTGGATTTAGGGCATACTCTTCAAAGGCTCTTAATGCGTTGAATTTGACCGAAGATGGGATGTCAGTGAGTTCCGAGATGCAGTTCGCCATAGGCAAAAGCGGTTTAAAAGTAAAAGAAGTGCCCATAGATGTCACTTACGAGGGCAAAGCTAAAAGGAGCCCACTGGAGCATGGCATAGGCGTACTGAGCAGGGTTCTCGTACTCTTCAGCCTTAGGCAGCCATTGCTATTGTTTGGATTGCCTGGGCTTGCGCTCCTTGTAGGTGGCCTGGTGTTAGGCGCGCGTGTCTTGGCGGTGTATAGCAACACGCAAGAGTTAGCCATAGGCAATGGTATGATTACAATTTTGCTCTGCTTGGCCGGTTTGCTGGCATTGTTCACAGCGCTGATGCTGCAAGCGATGAAAGAGTTGCTGCAGGGGGGCGTTGCTCAGTCAGCGAAAGAAGTTAAGGAATACATACCAAGCAGTGAATCTAATAAGGATAGAAGGCATACACAATAGGAATGATCTATGTTTGCCAATCTGCGATTGACATGATGTGGGGAATATACTTCATGACCGTGTAGAGATCGGTCGTCCCTATTGCAATCATGATGGAGAAGGTCACAGCATACAACACCTAATGACAAAAGTGTTAACAAATTTTGTCACCTACTTACTTGTTCTACGCGCTGGATAAAGCTACTCTAGTAAGGGGGATGTCTTGTTATGACTATTGGGGTACAAAAGCCAAGCGTAGGGAACGTCTTGAATGTGCACTTTGTAGTTTAGCGATGTCGACAACAAATGTGAGCGCTGCAGGCATAGTTATCTCGATAGTGGTAGTAGCAAAAAACGAAGAGAAACATATCGCTTCCTGCATTGAGTCCCTATTGGCTCAGGATTATCCGCAAGAGTTTTATGAAATAATCGTCGTTGACGGTAGTTCTACTGATCACACTCAAGAAATCGTACGAAGCTACCCTGTCAAACTAATAATTGCTGATCGTGGTATTATCGGCTACCAAAGAAACATAGGAGCCATAACTGCCAAGGGTAAATATGTTGCTTTTACTGATGCCGACTGTGTGGTCAGCAATCAATGGCTAGCCAAATTAGTTGAAGCGTTGGGAAATAGCCCCACTGATGTAGTTGCGGTGGGCGGCCCGAATCTGGTCTTAGACAGCGATCCCATCTTTGCTAGAGTCATTGGATACATGCAGGAAACATTACTCGGTTCCGGAGGTTCACCTCAGTCTTACAGGATGAATAAGCCAAAATACGTATACTCGATACCTAATTGTAACATTGCATATGTTGCAGATACCCTGAGGTCGGAGAAATATGATGATAAGTTAAGCGTCGGAGACGATGGCGATATGAACTACCGATTAAAGCAGAAAGGATACAGATTTCTTTACTTGCCGGATGCTTTCGTCTGGCATCATCGGCCAATAAACCTCAAAAGGTTTATGAAAAAAATGTTCTCTTATGGCGATGGCATGGGGAAAGTAACAAGAAAGAACAGAGGTGTTGTTCGTTGGTATGCTTTCGCTCCTATTCTGATGGGACTTGTATTACTTGTTGCATATCCTATGATTAGATTTGTACCTTGGGCAGCTTACTTCTATCTAGCCATTGCTTTCATATATATAGGTGGGTTATTTATATCTACAGTTCAAGTATTCCAAAGGCTCAGAAGCATGCAATCGGCAAAGACTCTGATTCTGCTCCCCGTGCAGCACATAAGTTACGGCTTTGGTTTTTTGAAGGGGATGCTATTGCCAGGACTTCGAAAAGAACTATAGAGAGGTTAATTTATTGCTACAACCTTTCACTACGAGCACTCATTTTGGCACTTTTGGTTTATCTGTCTGTATCTGTTGTGCTTTCATCTAGGAGATGAGAGCTTTGCATGCTATAGCTACTATTGTTCAACAGAAGTGGTATCACTTCGAATTGGGCAGTCATAAGCTGGGGGATGACACAACCAGTGGGTTTGCTGAGAAGAATAAGCAAAATAGCACAAAACTGAAGGGGTCTTTTTAAGAGCAAAGTAATAGGGAGCATGTAAAGACAGTTTCGCGGTATAACAGCGTTTCACAAGAATTGCGGTCGGGAAAACCTTGGAATTAGCAGCAGATTAAGGATAGTGAAGAAAAAGCAGAGTTAACGTGTCCAGGAAACGCAAGATAGCAATAGTCTGCTCAAGAGAACCTTGGCGCATTGGCGGCGTTGAGAGAGTGGTCGCTGAAACTGCTAAGCGATTGAAAATAGATTTCAACCTAGAAATCTTCTGCATTGGTGAGAAGACCGAAACTGCGATATGGGAAGAAATACCTGTGCATGTGTTCAAGGGGCATACTGCTATGTATCCCTTTTCTCTATCCCTCTACAAAGAATTGAAGACTAAACTCGGCAACTTCGATCTAATTCACTCTCATAATTTTGCCACCTTTTCTACTTTAGCATCAATTTTGGCTAATAAGAAGGGTGTCCCTGTCGTGTTCTCGCCACATTTCAACCCTGCAGCTTCTAAATCGAGCTATTCTATATTTAGACCAGTCTATGATCGGACACTTGGTAAGTATGTTTTAAGAAGGACAGACTTCATCATTTACGCCTCAGAAGCGGAGAGGAACCTTGTGGAAAGTAGATTCGGGATCAAGAAAAAGGGTGCTGTCATCCACTACGGTGCTGACATAGCAAAGCTTAGAGATGCTGAGCCCTACACTCTGGGACAGGAGAATGTGGTTTTGTATCTTGGCCGCCTGCTGAAATCCAAGAATGTCCATCACATTATTATGGCGATGGAGGCTCTTCCTGATGACTTCTATCTCTACGTCATAGGCGAAGGAAATTATTCGCCTCAATTAAGGAAGCTGATAACTAAGCTGAATTTAGGGAAAAGGGTGAAGATGGTCGGCCCTGTTTATGGTGAGAGTGTTTCTCGTTGGATGAAAACCTGTTCTGTATTTGTCCAGTTATCAGAATCGGAGTCATATGGTCTAACTTGTATAGAAGCTTTGGCAGCTGGGAAACCAGTAGTTGTGAACGATAATAAAACAGGTTTAACTGAGTTAGCTACTTTGTTCAAGGGTAGCATCCGCCCAGTCAATGTGAAAAGCCAATCCACACAAGACATAGCAAAGGTTATTATGGATGTCAGTGGAATGAGGGTGAATCCAGATCTCAGCAAATTTGACTGGGATTACACTGCTGAAGGGTTCAAGAGAGCTTACCTAAGCCTGTTGGGGGATTAGTACTTGGTTATAGAAATTAGCGTTATAATGAGGACCGGTTTTCAAACGTATCGTTCCCTACTTTTGACTGACAACTATGTAACGGGGATTGACGCAACTAAGTATTAGTGTGCTAATTCAAAGACACCCCTAAGCTAACAAATAGAACTAATTAGACAACCCCAACTTCTTATCAATGCAATCGTCGGCTTGCAATCAATTGATACTACGTAATAATTATCTCCGCGCAGCCCGCGGATTGTGAGCATGACCGAGTACGATTTTGACCACTGTATTGCTTACATGTTTAATTAGATATTCAGAGGGCACAGACCAGCTACACTTTTGGGCAAGAACGACACGCACACATTGAAGAATCATCTCTGGGTCGGCACCGCTGAGCATATTGCTCCCACACTCTATTGTCTCTGGCCGTTCGGTGACATCACGTATAGTCACGTTAGCTACCTGGAAAATGCAACATTCCTCCTGTACGGTGCCGCTGTCACTGAGCACGCAGAATGCATTACGCTCCAAGGCAATGAAGTCGAAGAAACCGAATGGGTCATGGGATATTATCTGCTTGTTTTTCACATCTACGCCAAAGCGTTGCATCCTATTCTTCGTGCGTGGGTGCAGACTACAAATTATGGGCATTTTGTAATCTTTTTGAAGCAAGATGAGTGCTTGGGTTAGGGACCGGAGACGGACCTCAACATCCACGTTTTCTTCTCGATGCATGGTAACCAGAAAATACTTATCTGGTTCCAGATGGAGCTGGCGCAATATGTCAGATTTGCGGATGGCAGGGTCATAATGCTGGATTACCTCGAAAATAGGATTGCCCGTAACGTAGATTCGATTTTCCTCTATGCCCTCGCGCAACAGGTTAGCATGGCTGCGCTCTGTGTACGGCATCAGGATGTCGCTGCTGTGGTCAATAAGCCGTCGATTCACCTCCTCGGGCACTCGGTCATCGTAGCACCTGTTTCCAGCCTCCATGTGATAGACAGGGATGCCCATCCTTTTGGCAACTATGGCTGCCAGAGAGCTGTTAGTATCGCCCAGGACGAGCATCTTATCTGGCTTTTCAGATAAGATCACTTTCTCACTGGCGGCGATAATCTTGCCGATTTGTTTGCCAAATGTGCCACCTCCAGCACCGAGGAAATGGTCCGGCTGCCGAACACCGAGTTGTTGAAAGAATATGTCATTTAGGTTCACATCGTAGTTCTGGCCAGTATGAACTAGGACATGGTCACACAGTTTATCAAGCTTCTTGATAATGAGGCTCAAGCGGATAATCTCGGGACGGGTACCTAGAATAGTCATGATTTTCATGCCAGCAAATCCTCCTCGAGCACCGCTCTGTCTTCGACAAGTAGTTTGTACCTCTTAAGCAGTTCGGCCAACTCGGCCTTAGCCATAACATTGTCCGCCGAACTATACTCATCTTCCAGCGTCTTTGCAGTCACCTTCGGCAATCGAAGCTCAGGAAGCATTGGCATGATAGCATAGTATTCCCCTCGCTCGATTGCGCGATGTGCTTCTTCTTCTGAAACTAGGATCTCATGTATCTTCTCACCGGGTCGGATGCCGGTAACGACTGTCTTGATAGGACGTTCGCCTATAAGCACCTCTGCGATATCGGTAACGCGGGCTGCCGGCACGCGCGGGATAAATGTTTCTCCCCTATTTGCCTGCTTCAAGGCAGCGAATATGGTGTCCACGGCTTTGTCCAGGCTCAGAAGAAAACGCGTCATATCAGCCGTAGTGATGGTAACTGGGCCACCGCTGCGAATCTGTTCGTGAAAAAGCGGGATCACGGAGCCGCGGGAGGCAAGCACATTCCCATAGCGCACGCAAATAAACCGCGTATTTGGACAATCCATGTTGGCCTGAACAAAGATGCGCTCTTGGATTGCCTTTGTCATGCCCATGACATTGACCGGTTTACATGCCTTATCAGTGGAAATGCCTACTACTGTTTCGATAGGGAGTCTATTCTCACGAATGGCTTGAACCATGTTCTCGGGGCCTATGATGTTAGTTTGCACTGCCTCGAAGGGAAAGTACTCACATGATGGCACTTGCTTGAGCGCAGCCGCGTTAAACACAACATCTGCATTGCGCAGCACTGCGCTGAGTCTATGGTAGTCCCGGACATCACCGATCTGGAATTGGAGAAGTTGCTCGAAATTGCGATAGATTACCTCGTCGGTTGCGGCCTTACGGCTCTGATATGCGAGACGCATCGCGTGCTGCTTAGCTTCGTCGCGTGAAAACACGATGATGCTCTTGGGCTTCCCAAGCTCTCCAGAGAGCAAGCGGCGAACTAGAACCTTGCCTAGCGATCCAGTGCCACCGGTGACTACTATTCTCTTATCGGCTAGCATAAGGCCTCCTTAGTTCTGAGTACAGAGTGGGGTCTTGATACATCTGCACAATCATATCATACCAGGTAGGTGGAATAAAACCTGTCGCCTGACGAAACCGGTCAGCATTCAGGCTGCGGTCGACTACAACTGCTTCATCTGGCTCAATTTTGATGTTCAATCCATATACCTGTTTCACCAGCGAAAGGAGATCAAACTTGCTGATGGGATCGGAGGCAACATGCCAGACTCCATGCATTTCCGGTTGTTCAACGACAATCTTGGTGATAATCTCGGCAAGGGCGTTGGTGGTGAATCCACTGAAGATAGCCCGCGTGTAGCCGCTAATTGCCTTCCCTTTTTGGCTCAAGAACCACTCTATCAAGCCGTTAGAGGTCTCGAGTTCCCTTCCTATCATCGAAGTTCGTAACGTTAGACAGTCTTCGTAGCTAACCTCACCCAAGAACTTCGTCCTTCCATAGAGATCCTCTGCGTCAGATAAATCGTTTTCACTATAATCTCCCTTGCGACCTGAGAAGACACAGTCAGTGCTGATATGGATGAGGCGAGTTCCCCTCCCTTGGCACAACCGGGCCAGACGGTGGGGGAATAAAGCATTTATCTCAATACTGGTTACAGGGTCTTTGGCTGCCTCGGCTTGTTTCACTATGCCGATGCAATTGATCATGACCTCTGGCCGCACTGCGTCAAAGGCTCTGACAACGCTGTCAAAATCCTCGGCCGACACATAATCAACAGAGCGAGTTGGGGTGAAGAGCTTGTATTGGCTATAAGAGTCAAAATCTCGGCGCAGGGTTACATATGTGTCAAACCGGCCGGCGAAAACCTGCCAGAGTTTATGCCCCAGCATACCAGAGCCACCGAGGATTAAAACATTCATCTTCTCATTGTCCCAAGTATTGCTGCTATTCGAAGGAATTAGTAATCCATGGAACCGTCATCAACAGCGATGATTTCGTAGTCGGAGTAGGTTTGGTCGAGCACGCTCTGGATGGCTTCCTTGAGCATCGAAGAGCGATTGTATGTTGGTATTATTATGCCAATTGTTGGCATATCAAATCCTTCAGCTACTGAGATTTCTCTTAAGGAGCGTACGTCCTTTCAATGAAGTCGAGCGGGCTGCGTACCATACATGAAACAAGAACTTGGCTAATGGTTCCGGAAGCATAAAGGACAAAACCATCCCCCATCTTTTCAAATTGTTCAAATTAGCCAAGACAGATGGTGCATGGTAGTCTATGGCTCTCAGACAGTGACGAAGCGCTGCTCGTCTTGCCCCTTTGCAGCATGCCGCTGCAGTCAAATGAGCTGAGCTAAAAGCTTCAGCGCGCACTCTCTGGACTTCTGGGGGAAGGTCAGGCCTTGAATAGAACTTCTTGATCAGGCTGATATGTTCGTCCGCCATCGCCGTTCCCCTGCTGGACACCGAGGCGGAAGCCGGGTGTACCCGGAAGGTTGCCAATGTCCTGGGTATGCGCGCAAATTCGCCGTATAATCCCAACCTGAGCCAGTACTCGAAATCACCCACGTATTTGAACTCCGGATCACGCATTCCTGCCAATTCAATGGCTTTGCGGCGAATGAATGCGCCAGGCCCTGGCGCACAGTAATGTTGCCTGAGCATTCGCAAGTAGTTATATTCAGGGACTCGGACATGGCCTGTAATCTTTGAATCTGGCCCGATGTAGTTCCAATCCGGATAAGCCACTAGGACATCGGGGTGTGACTGCAAAAAGGCCACGGCGGCACTGACTGCTCCTGGCAATAGCGGGTCGTCCGAATTCACTACAGCTATGATCTCGCCACGCGCCATGCTCCATCCCTTGTTTACCGTCCGTGCCTCTCCCATGTTAGTGTGTGTTTCCCGGATTATACGGCCAGTATATTTCTCGAGCACTTCTCTCGTATTATCTGTCGAGCCGTCGTCCAACACTATGTACTCGACATGCGGATAGTCCTGATTCAAGACGCTCTGAATAGTCTCATCAAGATATGAGGCTCGATTGTAAGCCGGTGTGATGATAGAAACCAAAGGTGTTGTATCGACGTCCGAGTATTGTCTCCCAGCTTCCGTACTTGGCATTATATATTTAACCTCTAGGATATTGGTTTAGAAGATTTCAATTTATGAGTCAAAATCAGGTTCTCCAATCTCCTGGCTTATCTATTCTGCTAAGGTCATTTATATGATACTTATCTTTATCTCTATTAGGGAGAACACGATCTTTTATGAATAGTAACGAGTTCTTGGCTAGACTTGCGTAAAGCCGACAATTTAATGGCCAAGTTGCTACGGCGCGAACGAGAAATCTCAAAAATTGAGATTTCTCGTTCTTACGAAGATAATTGTATCCAATATTTAAGTAAGATGAAGAAAGTGCCTCCTGCCGAAAAACAAAAGGAAGGTCCGAGTTACCTCTGATTGCATAATCGATGATATTCGTCACGCCGATTATCTGTGCTTGCGGATCTGTGGCAGCATTGTTGCCGTGAATTCTGACCTTGGATAGCGGTTCATCAATGCCGAGGATTAGTGCTTTCCTTGCAATCTGAGCCCACAGAATGACATCTTCCCCGATGCGAACGTCTTCTTCAAATCTCAAATCCTTGGGGAAAGCTTCACTCCGAATCATGACGTTTGAAGTCTGTATGGGACAATTCACCATAATCTTGGGATAAACTCTGCCGGAAAATCTTCCTGCTCTTACATCCTCAATGTACTTTCCGTCGGAACTTATACGTTGATAAGAGGTATGCGATAACATAATGTCTGGGTTTTCCTCCATGCAAGAGACTTGCTTCTCTAGTTTCATGGGCAAAAAGATGTCGTCCGCATCCAAGAAAGCGATATAGCGTCCGCGAGCCAAGTCAAGGCCGACGTTCCTGGCAGCGGCCGGGCCTTTGTTCTGCTGTCTAACATATCTGATTCGTTCGTCCTTAAGCTCAGCAAGTTCGTCAAGGCTCTCGGATGAACCATCATCGACAAGAATAACCTCGAAATCCTGGTAGGTTTGAGCAAACACACTGTGAACTGCTTCGCGCAACCATTTTACTTTATTGTAAAAGGGAATGATTACACTTACCCCTGGCATATCAGTGTGCTCCCAGTCCAACAAACTCCGACGATAATAGTAAATTGTTTGCCGAGTACGTTGTGATTATGGTAAGGCATTATATCATAAATAGGTGCGGTTAGCTTACCACTCCAGATAGGGTCGCCATAAAAGGACATCTGGCTTGACTTTGCTCTCAGCGTCAGATATGCTCACCACTAGACTCAGTGTGTCAGCGTTTTCTTGTGATAGGAGACCTCTCTGAATAATATGTTCTTGTCTAAAATTCTTATACGCAAGCCAATTTCAATTCTAGCAAACACCGCAAAAGCTATGGTCTCTCTAAGTCTCCAACAATTATATACATTCGTAAAAATGTTTATTAAGGGCAGGCCTTACTATTGCCCTGTCTGCAATAGACAAGTATGGCGTTTTAGTCTCCTACCCGTCTGGTACTTTGTGAAGTGGCAAGAACACGGACACATTCATTCAATATTTGCTATGGAAACACTGAATATAGTTGCCTACGGGTGTCCGCATTGCGGTGCCGCGGATAGAAATAGATTGTATGCTCTATATTTTAAACAACAATTCAGCAGGATGGATGTCACGAAGAAGTATTCATTCATAGAATTTGGGCCATCAGGACCGTTGTCAGCGGCACTGAAGAAACAACCATTACTGAACTACCGAAGTTCTGATCTATTTCTCGATAATGTAGATGACAGAGTTGACATAACAGATATGCCGATCTATAAGAATAATTCCATCGATATATTTCTTTGTTCACATATATTGGAACACGTGGAAGATGATAGGAAGGCAATGGCAGAACTATATAGAATACTTAAACCCGGTGGCTGGGGAATTGTGATGGTCCCTATCCTGCTAACTTTGACAAATGTCTATGAAGATGCCTCCATCAATAGTGAAGCCGACAGGTGGAAACATTTCCAGCAAGGTGACCATGTTAGACTCTACTCAAAACAAGGTTTTATAAGAAGATTAGAAGATGCGGGATTCAAAGTGAATCAATTCGGAATTGACTATTTCGGCGCTGACGCGTTCGAGAAACATGGCATCGATCCGCGTTCCGTCTTATATGTTGTGGAGAAACCATCTCTATTAAGGTAACCAGGCTATATCTGTAGTTAGAATATTCCTCTTCGTGTTAGCTAAGCCCGGGTTCCTTCGATGCAGTGTTCTACTCAGGAGACTTGTTTCGTCTTATTATCAGGCGAATACCATCGTATGTTGCTCTATAATAAATGGTCAGCCTCTTAAGGTTTTCGTGTCGGCGTAACAGCGCTACTATTGTTGCCAATAGAAGCTCTTTGAAGAGGAACCGTATGAAGAAAGAAATGAACTGCGATTTCCTCGCATGCTTCTTCATCAACAAGAATCGATTACGTGTCATGTAGTATAATGGCAGGCTAGACATTTCGTCGGGGGCGAAATGCCCCTTATGCCATATTTTTGCTTTGGGTATAAAAACAACTTTATACCCGGACTTTTTACATCTGACACACCAATCTACTTCTTCCACATATGCGAAATATGCGGGGTCCAGCAATCCGATATCCTTAATGGTTGTTCGTTTTATAAGAAGTGCGCAGCCGTAGACCCAATCAACTTCTCTGATTTTATCAAATTGCCCTATATCAATTTCGTTATGTCCGACAGAAAATGATTGCCCCTTGCGCCAATCAATTTGTGCTCCCACAGATTGTATTTTATTTGGCTCGTCACTAAAGTAGATTTTGGGTCCGGCGATGCCAATCAGAGGGTCGCTCTCAGCTATCTTGACCATTTCGGCCAGGAAATCAGGGGCAACTGTAGTGTCGTTGTTCAGCAGCAGGATGTAGTCTGGAGATAGGTTCTCGAGTGCATAGCGCATGGCGATGTTGCACCCTTCGGCGAAGCCATAATTCTTGTCGTTTTCGATAATATGGATATAGTCTTTGAACTTTTCTCTCAGGATCTCGGCATCGTTGCCTTTTGAGCCATTGTCCACTACGATGATATCATAATTTGGGTGGGTTATCTTCCCTAGAGACTCCAAGCAATGCACTGTGTAATCGAGATCGTTCCAATTGAGGATAATGATAGAGACTTTGGGGTTCATTCTATTGCCTTTTTATTAAGCCAGCTAGAATTCCCCTGACCATGTACAGCGAGTATATGAGGGAAGCTACAGAGGCTAATAGCAGTTCCCTTATTTGCCGCAAGTTATATAGTAATATCTTCGGTATGTATCTCCTGCCATATCTCCTTAAAAGCATGATATGATTTCTGTTGAGATAGTAGTAAAAATCGCCTCGAGGTATGCTTAGCACGGCATAGTGGACAACCAGTCTTTCAGCGAACATGCAGGCTTTATAGTTTGTTTTAGCCTTCATTCTCAGCCCGAACTCGACATCTTCGTGGTACATGAGAAAGTCTTCGTCAAAAAGCCCCATCTCGGTGAACACTTCTCTCCGATAGAAACAGGCCGTTCCCGCAACGAAATCCACTGTGCGTATTCCTTCAAAATCGTCTACCAGGTTCACCAGGAATCCACTTTCAAAACGCCCACCTGTAAACCAGTTATCTCCGCCTCTGTCCACTACGATGCAGGATAGAGCGCCTATTGAGGGGTCGGCATCCATTATTTCGACGTTTCTCTGCACAAAATTGTTTTTCACCTCCGTGTCTTGATTTAAAAGGCAGACATAATCTCCTTTGGCCAGCTTGACTCCTTTGTTGCAGGTTTTGGCGAAACGCATATTCTTCGTGTTCTCAACCAGACGCATCTTGGAGTAGTCCTTGATGAGGCTTCTGATATACACCGGTGCTGACCTGTCCGGCGTGAAATCATCAATGATTATGACTTCGTAATTCTGGAATGTCTGATTTGCAATGCTTGGCAGCAGTCTTTTCAGACATTCTACCTGGTTATAGTGTGGGATTATGATACTGACTTTAGGTGTGGCCTCTTCCATTTAATCTCCAGATTGGGTATCTCCGCGTTGATATCCCACGCCTCTTCATTATAGCTGGGCCCGGCTAGTGCTCAAGAAACGGAAATCCTTGCAAGGATAGCTACCAGGAAGTCTTTCTATTATAATGATAGCGTTTGGTGTTAGCAACCAAGTGTGCCAGTCATAAATTAGGAAAACCAAAATCAATAGGGGGCCTAGCGTGCAGAAGGAATTCTATTTTGACAGCACGCCTCAGAGTGACCTATGGGATTATATGTGGACTGCCAGGACCGTCGAACAGGAACTGGAGGTTTGTGACTTAGAAACTCCGGCCAGGGATTTATTTCTGGCTTACATACCTAAGGGAGGTAGGGTAATTGATGGAGGTTGTGGCTTTGGCAAATGGGTCATTTACCTGAAGAATCTTGGATACAACATTGTAGGCATAGACAACAACGAGCTGGCGATAAGTAAGCTGAAAGGCTACGACAGGTCGCTTCAGGTAGAATTGGGGGATATACTGCATATCCATTATCCCGACAGCTCTTTCGATGCGTACATATCAATGGGAGTGATTGAACACTTCGAAGAGGGTCCAGAACAGGCTTTGCAGGAAGCTCACAGGGTACTCAAACCGAACGGGCTGATATTTGTATCGGTCCCGACCGTCAACATAATGAGAACGTTTGTAAGGCGTCCGTGCAGAATTATTATCAATGTCTTACCTATGTCTTTCAAAATGCTAAAGTTGAATTGGGGTAAGTCCAAGCGAAGCGCGCTTCTTGCCGCTATGTGGACCATAAAGAATATTTTGCCAGAGCGACTACCACGTATTCTCTTCAAGCGAAAGCAGAGGTATTACCATTTCATGGAGTATAGGTACTCGATATCTGAAGTCCAGAATCTCCTGAAACGATCCGGTTTCGAGATAATCAAAACGGTGCCTCACGACCTTTATGGTACAAAGGATCACGCAGCGGGATTGGTGGTGGATTTCCCCTTCTTGGCAGCCAGCAACGGAGCCAACTTCAAGCTCAATCCTTTGGGCACGCTGATGTCTCAGATATTCCTTAGAATATCACCCTGGATTGCCTGCTCCAGCGTTCTTTGCGTGGCTAGAGCGCTGAAGCACTGAGCATGAAAGACACCGGGAGAGAAACTACTTCAATTGAAGCATCTCCGAAATTTTGTTGCTACAGATAATTTCCAGGTTAGCATTAATCTTCTCCATCGGCCAGTCCCACCATCTTATCTCCAGCAATTTGCGTATCGTATCATCATCAAACCTTTTCCCGATTGTTCGGGCTGGATTGCCAGCGATTATACAATATGGCTCAACATCTTTTGTAACAACAGCCATGGCGCCAACTGCTGCACCATCCCCTATCTTTACTCCGGATAGGATTGTTACCCCATCGCCAATCCATACGTCATTGCCGATGATTACATCCCCTTTAGATATAGCCCTGACCTCCTCCGATTTCAAGAAGTTTTCTCTCGGCCACGCTTCGGCAAAGGCCTTGAAGGGATATGTGCTGACCAGGTTCATCCTATGAATATGACCCAGGTGTATTTTTACATCAGCAGCAATCGAGCAGAACTTGCCGATTTTCAGCTTAACCTCAGGGTCGTATGTCGCGATTTTCGGTGATCCATAAGTATATTCCCCGATCTCAAAGTTCTCTCCCTTCAGGATGTCTCTTGTGTATTGTGCGTATCTCGAGATTTCAGGCCGACTCCTCACCTTAGAGAAAGGGTTAAGCTCTATGCATAATATCCTAAATGCATTCTTTGTATTTCCGTAGTATGGACTGATAAGCAACCCTATGGTATTATTCAAGACCAGCCGCAATACCCTAAGAAGACTTCTCATTTCATAGATCTTCCGAAACGATTATAATATATCAAATATAACATATCAAATTCAGCACATCGAGGAATCTAACGATCAGTTGTTTAACTTCTGAAGGTTGGCAAATGATACAGAAAACGAGTCAATCCTGATGCTGGGGCCAAAGTCAAGGTAGCTTGAGGCCATGGAGACGATTCTACTTTTGTGCGAATGCCTTGGATTGTCGCCATATCCCAGACAGTCACCTGCTCCATAAGGCGGTGGTTAGTCTCTATTGGCCAATCACTGGTAAATGATAAGTCCCTCAGCGAGCCCGCGTCTGTTTTTGGTGGGTGTAATACCCACTGTACCATATTGCTCTTCATATCTCCCAGCAATTGTGTGCCCGGGTAGTTGTGCAGTCCATAGTATGTGCCGTAGTCCCTGGCATAGGCCAGCATCCCCTGCAGCCCCTGTGACGTCAAAGGGTACTCTCTTTCCTGCGGGGTCTTTCTGAATATCGGCACTGTCCTGCCGCTGACTCTTTTATAGCCCACGGTAACGCCGTGATTGGGGTGACAGAATAGCTCTATCAGCAGGGCAAAAAGCCGAAAAGGCACTTGCTCATTTGACGAGTCGCTCCTCCAATCAGTGACTATTCCTAAAGCATCAGACAGCTCAGGCTTAGTGCCGACTGTGTCTACATTCAAAGTAAGCAAATTGAAATAGTAGCGCCTCACGGCCGGGTAGCTTGTGTCATCGGAGAAAATCATATCCAGTATCGTTTGGGTGAGGCCTTCGGCATTCGCGTCTACAACTGCCACTTTCTTTTTCCCCATGAAACCGATGCCGGCAAGATATTCTCGAAGTAATTCTCTGGCTTGAGCGCTTTCTCTCCTGATAATCTCCTTCAATTCAATGCTTTCCATAAGTTTAGACAATCTCTCATCCTGGGCTGGATTAACAATGGGCTCATTCAAATCCATTTCATATTGCTTTGCAACGTTAATGAAACTGCCGCGCTCTAATCCGTAGCTGCCTAAGATATCCCCTAACGTCACGCTTTTCCCTGGGAATCTGGCTATGTACGCATGGACTTCCATTATCTTAGCATAAGTGAGTTCATGAAGTGACGCTAATCTCACGGGCAACCTGCCTAGACACATGTATCTGCACGGCGGCAGGCCGGATTCCGCGTAAATATTGCTCTGCAATGCCTCATAGATTTTCTTCATAGCATAGCCATCCCTGGCAACGAAGAACAGCGCCTCTACGTCGTCTTTCCTGGCTTGTTCAGCTACGTTGTGCACGAACACCGTCAATGCAGGCCCGAGAACCTCATAGCCCACACGCTGCAACTCGCTTTTATACCCGACAGGGCTCCTGATTATCGTGTTCACATAGTCCATCTTGTTTTTGCTGTGGAGTAGCGTCTTTAATTCGCTCTTTCTGCGTTGCTCGCTTCTGCTGTGGAACCACAGAGCCTTTATGCCCAGCTTCTTGGGCATGATATAGTCGGAATCGTAATTGTCACCGATGTGGACAATCCTTTTGTCTTCTTTTTCAATAACATACTGGAATAATCTGCCTGTAGATTTTCTTTTCCCTACATCAGACGAAACATAGAGCTTATCTATATATTGCAGGAAGCCGTGATATTCCAGTATTGATGACATTTGACTAACAGATAAGTATGAATCTGATATGCATATAACGTGCTTACCGATTGATTTGAGATAACTGAGTACTTCAAGAGCCCCCGGCATAGGTTGGGCTGCTTTCTTCTCCAGCCCAATTTCATAGTCCACAATCTGCCTTGCATTAAGAATGCTGTCGGCCAGGATCGTTTTCAGGGTTCCGGCTATAACATCGTCGAGATGATAATCAGCATCTTTGCCTCCAGATTCAGCTTCTCTCCACAGAGCTTCTTCAGCTCTCGTTCTATGCGTCAATATCTCTTTGGGACTAACGTGGGTTCCGGACCTGGCCAGGAGCTTGGACATGTGCTCTGCCACAAGTTGCTTGACTAATTCGGGAGGGTCAAATTTTCTCCGCAGCAGTGTATCGAAAACGTCGAATGAATAGACGTCATAGTGGTTGTGCCTTTCGAGCCATGCCAGTATCTTGCCCATGCTGTTGAAGCTGGATGGGAGACGGGCATGAATTGACGGTAGCCAGCGGGGGACTATCCTGTCTATCAGACTCCCAACCCCTTTTTCTCTGCTATTGCGCCCTGCTCTGGTGCTAGGGTCCTGTCTATTGTGCTCTTCCATAGGGTCTGCCTTTGGTTCTGGTGTTCAGTCCATCTGCTGGCGCGATACAGAGAGAATTGAATCGACGCTAGGAATGCCATTAATTCACCGAGACGGCGGAGCACCGCGTGGAGTTGTTGATGGTGACTCTGAGAGTAGAGGTCACTCGCTCCATGTCGGATCTCTCTGATAGTCCCACGCATCTATAGGTTGCTTTAGCGCCTGAGCAATTTCAACAAGGTGGTTAGCACAACTGGCGATATCGTGAACACCAACTTTGTCACCGCTCAGGCTATCATAGCTACCGAGGCCATTACCATGCCTAATTTCTAGGTAGAGAGTATAAAGTTTACGCATCAACATCCTAGTGGCAGCAATATTATACAAGGGAGACCTGCGCAGGAATCTTACTACCCATCCCTCCTGTCCATGATATTCACTCTCTCGAATATATTCACGAACTTCTGTTTGGATATCAGGTGGCAAAGTAGATAGTTTCTCATGAAACTCTCTCAAATCGGCGCTAATATCATACCCGAATTTGGATGCACTTATCATCCATTGGTAATACAAATTGCAGTATTGCTCCATGTTTATATCATAATCCTTGAACCTTTCTGGATCGCTGTGCTTAACCCCGAGAAGAGATTCCGTGTACAAATTTATGAGATACCTGCCCTTGAATATCACGAACGAAAGTTCCGACACATGTTCATTCCAGGCATCATCTAGGCTATAAACAAACTTTTGCACCATAGAACGAGAGCCTTTACCGCAAATGACCAGAGGTTTGTCAATAATAAATAAGAAATCGGTATATGCTAATGACCTCGGTATTGCCGTAATATCCGCAAGAGGAGGCGCGTAAAACACCCCGTATTTATTGCTGATTTCATTTGCGATATGTCGCGAGATAAAGACAGATGATGGATAAGGAGGATACGGTTCCCGAGGGTCCGTATTGCGAAAACTGAAGTATGTCTTGAGCACCTCCTTTGTACTCACCTGAAAAATCCTATTTGTAAACTTCCTGGCCTGTATGGTGTTTTGAGAACCCACATCGTTGTGGGTAGCATCCTTATATGTAATATAACCCCAGGATACCATTAGTGCTGATGTCTCCTGGATAACCTTTTTCACTTGCCTCAAAACACCGGGCACTAAATAATCATCATCGCCCAATATCAGAATGTAATCACCTGCCGCTTGAGTATAGGCATAATTCCAACTGTCATTGCACGTTAGGTATTTCCCGGTATTAACATAGCGTATCTTTGGACTATTTAACTGTAGCACTGTTCTGTGCGTATCGTCTGAAGAATCGTTATCGGAAATGATGAGTTCATAATCATCGCAATCTTGCTCAAGTACTGACTGAATCGCATATCTGAGCAAATCGGCGCGATTTCTCGTTGGTATAAGGACCGAGAATAAAGGCATAGTTACTTCATCATCCCCACATCTTATAGTAGGCTTTTATTAGATTGCCCCCCAACTCAGCCAATGCCTGAACTGGCTGAGTTGCTCTGCATGGGGCCTCTTACCATGGAATGGAAAACGTTCCAAGTATTTCCTAATTATGATCACGTCGCTTTCACATTCCTGCTAATCTTTTCGTCCGGTCAGTCCTACCATCGAATCTCCAGCAGTTTGCGGATAGTTTCTTCATCGAACCTCTTCTGGATTAAACGGGCTGGATTGCCAGCAACGATAGCACAATAAGTTAACGAGGCTACTTTGATAAATATTATAGAGCATCTAAACGCTTTAGCCTATGACTCTGGTTTTCTCGCTATAATTTGACTCAGTAGTATTTTATCCTCTTTATCTATGCCTCCGATTATATAGAGCACCCCAAAGTAGAGCAAGGCCGCCATGTGGTGTATCGGGGCTCAATTTTTACCAAGACGCTCATTCTCAGCAATTAGCGCCCTAAAAGTGTGTTTCATACGCTCATTCACCGTTTCTCCTGCAGGCTTCGCCGTCCTATTATATCTTCTAAGAATTGCTCCAGCAGGTCTGTGCTTCGCTCCCAGGTGAACTGCTGGATGCGCTCGTGTCCAGCCTTCGCAATTCTTATTCTCAGGTCATCATTCTCGAGCAAACGAATGATGTTTTCAGCCAAGGCTTTTGGATTCTTAGAAGGAGAGAGCAAGGCTGTAATTCCATGTTCAGCATAATCTCGAACCCCGCCTATGTCCGTGGAGACTATAGCGCAACCGCAGGCCATCGCTTCGCCAGGTGGGAGATGAAATCCTTCTGTCCAACTCGGGCATAGATATATGCTGCTTCCGTTGTAGACAGAGTTGATCAAGTCCTCTTGGGGGGGGTCATGATAATACTCAATCCAACCAGGCAAAGTTCCTGGCCTGGGGAAAATGCCAAAGAGGGCAGCTTGAAGTGCAGGGAATTTTCGCCTAGCGAGCTCCAGAGCTCTTATGCCATCTTCTGCGCCTTTCAAAGGTTGTGGATGATACAACATGGCTATCCGTGGGGAGCGTCTCTCAATTGGATGAACAATCCGGTATCTTGAATGGTCAAATCCATTGGGAATATATACCATCTCCTCTGGCGACACACCCAGCTTGAGTCCTTGCTCGTACAACCACCTCGCTATGACAATCTTTGGCGCAGGAAGTCTGAACAGAGCATCTTCCAATTCTCGTGAGAATACTCCATAACCCTGCAGAATAAGGAATTGTTTCCCCTTTTCTGGTGGGCAGTCCTTTCCATACCACGAAATTGCGTCACCGTTCGGAAAAAATAATGGTCTAGGTTCTGGAATATACAGCAACTTAACTCGGTTATCGAAGGGAAACCACTGTACCTCACCTTCAACATTCGATTTGGGATCCCTCCTCATCTTTCGATTCAGCCACCAACAAAGGGCTATGAGCCGACTAGCCGCACTCTTATCAGATCTTATCCTTGCCTCCGTCCAGTCCCATCGGCGAGGATGTACAACTGTCACTTCATGTCCTCGTGAAGCTAGTTGGTTCGCATACTCGTATACTACTTTGATGCCACCCACGGGCTTCAGCGAGTAGCCAGGCATCACGAAAGTAATCTTCATAAGACTTTACCTTAGCTGATTAGGGTAATGTTAAATAAGATTTGCAGTCTTAGCCTTGTCGGGGGCGTAATCTTTCCTTGAAAAGCCTATATCCTCTCGCCAATATCAGGCGGACCATATGCCAACACCGCACCAACAACACAGATAATGGCCTGGGCAGTGTTGATACTATCACTGTTCCTAGTCTAGTTAAACTATTTACGCTATTCAAGTAGCTTCGCGGATGATATCCCACGGATTTGAGATAATATTTAAAAGCCACCCTACGTGATGAGCCGACAGAAATAGCAGCGATGTAGTACGCCCAGCTATATGCTTCGGCGCGTACCTTTCGAACCTCTAAAGGAAGGTCAGGGCGTGAGTAAAACTTTTGCATCAAACGGATATGTTCATCTGCCATAGCCGTTCCTTTGTGAGATACTGAGGCGGCGTCTGGATGCACACGCCATGTAGCCAGTGTTTTGGGAAAACGTGCAAATTTGCCGTATAGACCCAGTCGCAGCCAGTACTCGAAGTCCGCCACGTATCTGAACTCCGGGTCGCGCATCTCTGTCAGTTCAAATGCTTTGCGACGAATGAAGGCCCCCGGCCCAGGCATACAGTGATGTTGCCTGAGCATATATAGATAGTCGTATTCACGTACCTGAATATGTCTTATAACTTTTGAATCAGGCCCAATTATATTCCAGTCAGGGTAGGCAACCAAAATATCAGGATCCGCCTGCATGAAAGCTACAGCCGCGCTCACCGCTTCTGGGAGCAGGGGGTCGTCGGAGTTCACCACAGCCACGATCTCGCCATGAGCCATGCTCCACCCCTTATTCACTGTCCGGTGCTCCCCCATGTTGGGGTGCGTCTCCCAAATCAGCCGCCCAGTATATTTCTCCAATACTTCTCTTGTATTGTCCGTGGAGCCATCATCCAGCACTATATACTCAATCTGTGGGTAGTCCTGCTCCAAGACGCTCTGGATTGTCTCATCCAAATATGAAGCTCGATTGTATGCGGGAGTGATTATGGAAACGAGGGGCAATATGTCGGTCATATACCTCCTCTTAATCGTTCCCATATGCGAATAGCATTTCTCCGTGTAGCCCGCAGAGCTCGCTGAGCGGGTTTTGGAAGCCTTGCAAACATCCACGTTTGCATGATGGCTGCCAGCATGCGCTGTAGCTGTCGCAGATGGCGTCTGTTCCTCCAAATGAACTTACGCAGTGAAAAGTACTGGTAGCCGGGCGTACTGGGATCAAGCAACATTGCTGTTAGCGCTCCCTCCGAGTAACCAAGGAGGACCCGTCGGCACTTCTCAACCCGCTTCACCTCAATGCCAAGTTGCACATAGAGGTCCAGCAATTCCTGTAGCCGAACCGTGAATATTAAGGGTACGTAACCAATCCACTCCCATGCACCCCAGAACGTGATTACGCATGGGTAGCCTATGTAATAAGCCTTTCGTCCCCGCATCGTATGAGCTAGTACAACAGTATGTGGGTAGGTATTTTCAAGAGAAGAGAAATATTCATTGGCACCACCAACTTTCGGAATATATTTTCGCCAACATGACAATCGAAAAACGGAACACATGACGGAGCCCAGGAATACCTCATCAACGCCGGGATCGATCAGCTCTTCCCACCGTTCGACGTGTCGATCTGTTAGACTCTTGCCTTTGGCAGGATGTATGTCAGGAAAATCTGAGGCAGTGACAGGTCTGCCAAAAGCTTCCCGCTCCTTGGAACTCCGGGGGGAGACATTTACAAACACGTAGTCCACTTCAGGATGCTCCCTAAGTACTGCTAGTACTCTAGCTACACCATCAGGTCGCACGATATCATCGTCTGGTATAATCCAGGCGAACTCTCCATTTGCCAACTCATTGGTTAGGCGCAGAATATTCCGTGCTGCCCCCTCGTTTTGGGCATTGCGATGATAGCGGATAGGCCCCCATTTGCTGGCCCGTTCCACAACCTCCCTCGTGTTGTCAGGGGAACAGTTGTCAGAGACAATCAATTCGACCTCTGGTGAAAATGCCTTCACCTGTAGCACCAGGGAACGAAGCATTTGTTCCAACAAGCGAGCTCGATTATATGTGGGCATGCAAATCGAGAGTAACGGAGCATGGCTTTGCTGATTCATTCTATCTTCGGCCTATGTGTAGTCTAGTTGGCGCTGTGAGCAAACGATGTTCTACTCCACGCCGGAGGCCAGCATGTCACACACCATCGTGCTTATGGCATGTGGTGTCAGTCCACATAACGCTCTAAGATGTTCCTGGCTTCCGATATTCATGAACATGTCTGGCATCCCCAGGGAACGGAATCGGATATCTCTGGTGGGCAATCCTGCTATGATTTGTGCCACGAGTCCCCATTAGGCATAACATCTGGAAGCTGTGGGCTCTCCTCTGTCCATGGCCAACCCTTTTTACCTCGCGGACAAAAAGGAACCTCTGATAAGGTTGGACAGCGCATAGTTATTCTAACGTATCTAGCGTCGAATTCTGCTTGCTAGTCTCTCCCTATTATACCACTCGATGGTTCTTTTGAGTCCTTCTCTGAAGTCGGTTTTCGCTTCGAAGCCGAATTCCTTCTTTGCCCTGCTGGTGTCCAAACGTCGCCTGGGTTGCCCATCTGGCTTAGAGGTATCCCACTCTATTTTACCATCGAAGTCAGAGAGCTCGCATATCATTTCAGCAAGTTCTTTGATCGATATTTCAAAGCCCGCTCCTAGATTAACAGGCTCTGGCTTGTTGTACTTTTCCGTTGCCAGTACCATTCCCTCTGCAGCGTCCTCCATGTAGATAAACTCTCTGGTGGGTTTGCCACTTCCCCAGGCCACAATCTTTCTCTCCCCTTTATCTTTAGCCTCGAGGACCTTTTTAATCAAAGCGGGGATAACATGGGAGGACTCGGGATCGAAGTTGTCGCCAGGGCCATAGAGATTCACCGGCAGAAGATAAATGGCATTGAAGCCGTACTGCTGACGATAAGCCTGCGATTGAACCAGGAGCATTTTCTTGGCTAGGCCGTATGGTGCATTGGTTTCCTCTGGATAACCGTTCCACAGGTTTCCCTCTTTGAAGGGAACAGGGGTGAATTTCGGATAGGCGCAGATCGTCCCAATAGCTACGAACTTCTCAATTCCAGCTTGTCTCCCTACTTCTATCAGTTGCACCCCCATCATCAGGTTATCGTAAAAAAAGCTGCCCGGATTATTCATGTTCGCGCCGATGCCGCCAACTCTAGCGGCTAGATGGATGACTATATCAGGCTTGGCATCCTTATATAGCCTTTTCACCGCTTCCATTTCCACAAGGTTGTAATCTCTGCTGCGAGGGACGAAAATCTCCCTGCAGCCCCTTTCCTCCAGCTTCTTGACTACATTGCTCCCCAGAAAGCCGGCTCCGCCGGTGACCACGATGCGTTTGTCAGCTAGCCAACTCATTACTTTCAAAATACACTTTCTTGCCGTTTACCCTTCGACAAGCTCAGGGCGAACGGCTATATCTATCCCGTTCGTGGTGAGCCCGTCGAACCATGAACGGGATTATATTCAGTTACCCAATTGGTATTCTCATTCTTCGTGGTGAGCATTGTGATGTTCATCACAGCTTACCTTATCTCCTCCGTTGTTCCCGGCTTGCACAAAGCCCGGTCAACCGAGTTCATGCCGTACTTCGCAAGTATCTTCTTGCCTTTCCCGGGGGATTTCAAGCCCAAAGCCTCCATATCGGCATCTACCATTATTCTGACCAGCTCTTTAAAGGTTACTCTGGGTTCCCAGCCCAACTCTTTCTTCGCCTTCGAGGCATCCGCTACCAGCATATCTACTTCCAGCGGTCTGAAGTAGCGGGGATCTATCTTCACATATTCCTGCCAATCGAGCCCAGCATAGTTAAAGGCTTCAATGAGGAATTCCTTTACTGAGTGGGTTTCACCTGTTCCTATAACGTAGTCGCTGGGCTTTTTTTGCTGCAGCATGAGCCACATCGCCTTCACATATTCCGGAGCATAGCCCCAGTCCCTTTTCGCTTCGAGGTTCCCCAGATAGAGATTTTTCTGCTTCTTGGCGAGGATGTAGGCGATGGCACGGGTTATCTTCCTGGTGACAAAGGTCTCGCCGCGTCGTGGGGACTCATGGTTGAACAGGATGCCGTTGGTGGCGTAAAGCCCATAGCCTTCCCTGTAATTCTCCGCCATCCAGTAGGCATAGACCTTGGCAACAGCATAAGGGCTCCGTGGTCGAAAGGGCGTTTGCTCATTCTGTGGAGGTTGAGAAGCCCCGAACATCTCGCTGCTTGAAGCCTGGTAGAACTTGGCCTTTATCCCACTTTGACGGATAGCCTCCAGGAGGCGTGTAGTACCCAGAGCCACTATGTCTCCGGTATATTCGGCAGTATCGAAGCTGACCCTGACGTGGCTCTGCGCACCCAGGTGATATATTTCATCGGGCCTGACACTGTAGATAAGATTGGTCAGTTGGGTGCTATCGGAAAGGTCTCCGTAATGAAGAAAAAGCCTCGCTCCTGGCTCGTGCGGATCAACATAGATGTGGTCTATCCGGGCGGTACTGAAGGTGCTCGACCTTCGGATGATGCCATGGACCTCGTAGCCTTTAGCCAGCAGGAACTCTGCCAGGTAAGAGCCGTCTTGGCCGGTAATACCCGTGATGAGCGCCTTTTTCATCAGGTTCTCCTTTTAGATGCCGGGGGCTTCCAAGGGGCATCGCCGCTTCAATACAATTTTACGCCGCGTGTTTAGTTTGCCAGCGCTGCATTATATCATTATACCACGCAAGATATGTATCTACCTGGCACTCCAAATCGAAACGTTGACGGGCGGTTTTGGCGGCGTTTGCTGAAAAGCCCGAACGCAAAGCTTCGTCAACCAGCAGTTGCTGAATACGTGTAGCCATTGCTTCAGCGTCCCCGGGCGGTGTAAGGAAGCCAGTCACCCCGTCGTCAACTTGTTCAGGTATACCGCCAACTGCCGTGGCCACCACCGACGTGCCACAAGCGAGCGCTTCTAGGATTACGTTGGGAAATGTGTCAGCACGAGCGGCGTGCAAATAAAGGTCGGCAGCCTGATAGAACTGCGCCACCTTTATTAAGTCTTTCTGATAGGCGACAAAGCGGACTAGAGCTTTACCCAGGCGTTGCTCAGGACGGTCTTCTCCCAAGCAGAGAAAAAGAAACTTCCGCCCTTCATCCCGAGCTGCTATACGTGCTAATGCACTCTCCATGGTTGCATAGTCTTTGAACGGATTGCTACGGGTGCCTTGACCCACAAAGAGTAATATCACCACATCTTGAGGCAAGCCCAGTGCTGCCCTGGCTGCCTGCTTATCGCCTGGTTGAAATACCGAGAGGTCAACGCCGTTGGGGACAACCCTCGCCTCCACCAACGCTGGAGCAAGCATAGATTGTTCCACTTTCTGCATCAACCAGCGAGAAGGAGTTGACACATAGAGCTGGCTTCTTGCATATATCTGTTTCTTTCGAGCCCAATTGCGTGCTGTTGCATCCCTCTGGATAGCCGGATATATGGTCAGATCTGGGCACTGCCCGCAGCCGGTGCGCCAGCGCTCGCAGTCAATAGAATATGCACAATGTCCACTCAGCATCCAGGTATCATGAAGCGTCAGAGCCACCGGTATCTGGTGGCTCAGCCAGGGAAGAGCACGCAGGTCAAAATAACCCCCGTGCAGGTTGTGGCAGTGGACAATATTCAGTTTCTCGGGAGCCGCCAGCTCAAGAAGCTTCCAAGTGCCAGGGTAATGGAAGTCCTCAATGCCGCGGTAGATATCCCACAGCCTGGCTGGGTCAGCCAGGCCATTGAGGATCCGGCGCATCAACCAGGTGCCCCGGATACGTTTTCCCCAGGGCTGTAGGCCCTGACTCATCCGGAGCAGAGTCCGTGTCCACAGTCCATTAGCCTGCACATTAGGTATCTGAAGTACATTCGGGTCATTTGTTTCCTTCTGCCCAACAGCCATGCATGGTTGAAGCCCCCGTTTCAGGTATGCGTGGTGTAGGTTCCAGGTTATGCGCGCGGCGCCGCCGGACTTTTCCACGGTACTAACTTGCAAAACGCGCAATTTTGCCAAATGCATTTCAGCCCAACCTCTTTGCCTTGGACGCTAACCGAGTAGCAATCACCATCGAGATGAGCCCTAAATGGAAGATACGCGAAGGCGAAAAGATATCGTATCTCAATGAGCGGATATCAGTAAAAGTCATTAGTCCCTTACAGTGGTAGTCGTATTAGTCATTCCGATTGATTGCACGAAGTAACCTATCGACCCTTTGCTTGACCGGGAACGGAAGGAAAGACTTCAGCATGGTATACAGCCCCCGACTGCGGCCTGTCTTTACGATGCGTGAAATTGGTTCATTTATCATCACTCGTGATATGTCATCCCTGCCGAAAACCTTCTCATATTCCGCAGCCAGATCAAGTGCAAACCCCAGTTGGTTGTCCATCATGGTAAATACCCACAACATGACGTAATCACTTGCGTTATGGCCATATTGGTGCAGGGCCTGTAGTGTTTTCAGATACCTTGCTTCACACCAACCGGGGCTTCTCTTCACGCTCCTTTCAACGAGCTCAGCGCTGATGACTTTGCCGGAAGCGGAGAGCTCGCGCAGCGTAGATTTCCTCATTCTAACTGCGCCCTTGACGTCCAGATTAGACAGCCAGAAACCGTTCTCGGTCAGGTAACGGTGAGACTCAACGAAGAGGTCTTCACCTACATAGGCGTCTATCAAGCCCGGCTCTATATCGACTGCTAGCACCCTCGTGCGAATTGGGTCTCTCATGCTCTTGAAGAGCCGCAGGTCGATTCCCTGCGAATCTGTCTTAAACCAATCTACACGAGGTAAGCACAGCTGGTTTATAACCGAGTCAAGTGTGGTTGCCGGAACTGTGCATTCACTTTGCACGATGAAAAGATCGGAGTAGAGGAAATTAGCCAGAGATTCAGCGTCTGGCCTCAGGGTACTTGAGCAGTAGGGTGAGTTAGTTAGATAGAAATGTGTCTCGTTTACTCCCTCCTCGCTAGTCACCGCCTTATTGATGATAGACGCCTTATAGAAAAGGCCATTGGAAATTTCACGGATTTCTCTCAAATCTGGATCAAAGCCAACATAAATGGAGTGCCGTGCAATATCCTCCCAAATCTTCGGTGGTGCTCCGGAGGCGCCGATATCAATGAGAACAGGATGTATGTCGGCTTTGGATAACAAATAGGCAACCATTTCGTTCCTATTCATTTCATTTCGCCTCCCTTCTCGAAATTGCCATCAATGATCGACTCTGCTGATTCGAGCACTGTAGAAGAGCAATTGTAGGGCGGCATGACGAAGCTGATACTATTGCTAGTGAATGTCATAATTCGCCTCTCGCTACTAACCCCGATAAGCAAATATGTTCAGCTGCAAATCGATACAAGGCTCCTTGCCTCTGTCTAGAAATGGATGTTTCCTATCCGATACAGGTTTTATGAAATATCTAAATCCATTTCTAGACAACAGGAATAGAATCTCATCCAATCTTTGTCTTTTGTCCTTCCATGAATGGTATTCGACGAATAGATTGTTCACTTTCGAAATACAGTCTTGGCAATCCAGCAAAACATCTACCTCAGCTCCTTCTATATCCATTTTCAACATGTTGATTTCCTCTTCTTTTTCTAAATAATCTTTCAGCCTAACCGATGCTACCCTCGTCTTCCGCCTATTATCACCATAGATTGAACCCGCATCATCACCGGACATGCTGAACTCAACACCATTGTTGTCGATCCATACGGCCTTTGGGATGACTTGAATATCAGCTATTCTATTCCTGTTCAAATTCTCCTGACAAACCTTTGCAATCTCAGGGTCAGCTTCAAAAGCTGTAATTCGTGCGTTGGGAAAGAGCAACCTGAAATATAAACAACTAATTCCTATATTTGCACCACAATCGTAAATGGTTATTCCCTCTCTGGCAGAGGGTGAATCGAACTTATAACATTCATCCAAGAATATTTCCTTAAGTTGCCAGATAAAAGACGGACAGTCAGGAACGTGCAATTGATACGATGAAAAGGTCACGACTTTTTCCACATGTCTTTTGACTCCGCCTAACTTGATGAACTGGTCTACGACTTCAGAATAATACTTGCATTCAGCGTAATCACGCAGCAATCTCAAAGCTTCCCTGCGATGCTTCCCATATCGGAAGTAGCCAGGAAGTAACGACAGCATGCTTCTTAGTAGAGTTACTGCTCTATGTACGACAGCGTTGTGAATTACGGTGGACATTTGCCGCCTGATTATACTTGGAGTGAGATCCAAGACTTGCCGCTTGATTATCCCTGCCGTAGTTGTCTCTCCGCAAAAGTGGGTGTAATAAGTATATCTATCCGCGGACTTATTAGGCGAGATTGTCTTGGGGTGAACCAAAGGGAATGCGAGACTCTGAGTCGGTAGATTTGCATATCTGACAGCCCCGGTGGTGTGCGTAGCGTCAGGACCAAAACCTATATTGGAAACGAGATTAACGTTTGGCAAGATCGCCAAACCACCTTGTTTCCTTACTGAGATCTCCCACTGCTTATCCCAAACATGTTTTCTGTGTTCGGCAGATGTGCAATAGAAATCGAAGTGCTTCCATGCTCTTCTCCAAGTCGCCCAGCCCCAGTTGTGAGTGTAGGTTGAGAAATAATACGAGCCACGTCCTCTTTTGCGACCATATTGAAAATTGTCACCGCTAATGTGCATTATTTTTTCATTGTCTCTGTAGTAATCGAGCAGTGTTTCACAGAAAACAAAAAAATCAGGATGAGGTAGGCAATCATCCTCCAGAATAATTCCCTCTTCTGCATTCTCGAAAAACCAGCTGATTGCTGTTGCCGGACCCAGACCGCAGCCAAGGTTCTTTTCCTGAAATAGTGTCCTTACCTCACAATCCCAATCTACCTGCTTCATTATTTCTCTTGTTTGTCTGCATTTCTCTGCTTCCCCTCCTTTGCCTTCACGAGGTCCGTCAGCGGCTACAAATAGCTGCCGAGGTTCTGCCAAACGTATAGCGTCAAAAACTTGTTGTGTGGTATCGGGGCGATTGAAGATTATCAACAGAACGGGTGTTGATAATCTTTGCTCCAAACTTCCACCAGGTGTGCTATCCGTCAACGACTCCATAAGTGTCCTTCTTGCACATTGAGGTTAGCTCTTCACAGGGCATCCAACTTCGGTATATCTACTATTTTATAGCTAGGGCATAGATAGATTCATAGGCTCGTTCTTTCAAATCTAGTTCCGGGTCAAAATCTCTCAGAGCAACTCTTTGGAACCCGATACTTCTCAATATGCCCACCAGATTCTCTCTATCCCACATGTGCTTGTGATGTTCTCCCATGTAAGCAATGTAGTTCACAAGGTCTATCTTGGAATAATAGTGAAAAGCAGGTTCATACACACAAAACGTTTTAACGTCAAATTGTTCCCTGCTGCAGTACGCATTTACGTAGATGGCTGCGTCGGGCACGCATACACTGAAACCGCCACCGTTCTCGAGGATGCGATAACACTCATTGAGTAGTGCAATGATATCTGGATAGTAGAAATGCTCCAGAAGATGAGAGGAGTATATCTTATGGACCGAATTATTCGAAAATGGAAGTGGTTTGGCCAGGTCTAGGATTAGGTCAGCACCCTCCAACAGATCAATGGTTATCCAATCCTTTCTTGGGTTATTTGACCCCAATTCCAGTTGCACTGGCTGGTTCTGGCTCAATAATCTTTCTCGTAAGCTTCTAGCTCTCCGTATTGACCGCCTGCCTACGTAAGGCATAGTTCTGGTCGAGACTATACTATAGCCAAATGGTTTGATCAGGTATCTGTTTATGCGACTTCCAACAGGTCTAATGAAGTAATTGTTGGTAACTGTCTTTAACCGCAAGACTTCCCTCCAACTTTATCTGGAATAAAAATCAGCCGTGCTAAAGAGGCTCTCGTTACGCGCCCGCATCCGAACTTCATAAGGCTGCTGCTCCAGCCCGCGATTCTGCACGTAGAGCCAGTTTAGGAACTCATGGTAGTCTGTGTTCATGATTAGACTTCTCGACGTATTTTATACCTCGTATCCTTTGGAATTCTCATGTACCTGCAGCTTAGCGATTAGCGTAGACTCATACGAAGCGCTTCCGCAGTTTTCTAAAGATCCCCGTTCTGTTCAATGTACTCTTGACTGCAGTTCTAATTGGATTCGGTATCCTAAAGTATATCCACAGAATAACTACGAGTGCGAGCAGCATTACCGTTTTCCTTGGGTATTTTTTGTTCACCCAGAGAAACTTGCGCAGCGAGAAGTATTTTCTACTAGACAGGTCGGACCCCGCAACTATGCAAGCTATGGAGAAGGATTTATGGTCAAGAAGCCAGAGCTCAAGCCGGCGTACTATTGATGCTTTGACACCCAAACTCTCATACATGCGGAAAGCATAGGGCATAAGCGCTATGCTCCCCGGTTCCCAATGAACTGCCCACTGCTGGGCCCCTATCCCTAACAGTACCATAGGGTCACCAATGAAGTATGCCGGCCTTCCGACCATTGCGTGGGCCAATACTTTTACATGTGGGAAAGTCGTATCGAAATCCAGGAAGTGCTTATCCTTGTTGATGCGCAGAAGATGCACATTTGCGCACCACAGGGAACGCCTAAAGATATTGCATCCTATGTATGTATACATGTATGGCGCGGGTTGACCGTCAATATCCAGCAAGTCTTCCCATTTGCTCAGCCGACGTTCTGAGAAGTCCTGGTATGCGCTTTCGCCTTTCTCCGGGATGTAGAATGAATCCCTCTCAAGTATCAGGCGGTTTCTCTCTTGGATTTGTTTGTTGAAGTAATTAACGAAGAAGTAATCCAGGTCAGGATTAGCCCGAATAATATTTATGAGTTTTGCCACTTTGCCTTTTATCACCATATCATCATCGCCGATAATCCAGCAGAATTCACCTTTGGCCAGTTCATTTGTCGCAACTAATATATTGCGAGCTACGCCTATGTTTTCGTTATTTCGATGATAGCGGATGGGAATCTGTTGCTGTGCCCACTGAACGACTTCTTGTGTGTGGTCTGGCGAGCAGTTGTCCGATACGACAAGCTCAACTTCGTCATTCAGTTCTCTTACCTGAGAAATCAGAGATAGAAGTGCTAATCTGAGCAAATCCGCACGATTATAGGTGGGTATGCAAATCGATAGTAGCGGAGTATGGCTTTGCTGATTCATCCTATCTTCGCCCTATGTGTAATCTAGTTGGCGCTGTGAGCAAACGATGTTCTACTCCACGCCGGAGGCCAGCATGTCACACACCATCGTGCTTATGGCGCGTGGTGTCAGTCCACATAACGCTCTAAGATGTTCCTGGCTTCCGATATTCATGAACATGTCTGGTATCCCCAGGGAACGGAATCGGATATCTCTGGTGGGCAATCCTGCTATGATTTGTGCCACCGCACTCCCTAGTCCACCGATCACGCTGTGCTCTTCAATTGTCACGATTATGGTGGTCTCCCGGGCTGCCGCCAGCACCGCCTCGGTATCCAGCGGCTTGAGTGTGTGCATGCTCAGCACTCGTGCCTGAATCTGCTGCTGTGCTAGCAACTCTGCCGCTTGCAGGGCATTATGTAACATGCCACCAGTAGATATCAAGGTCACACTGCTTCCCTCTCGCACTGTGATTGCCTTACCGATGTGCAAAGCAGGTGGCGTCTGGTGCACAACAGGTTCCCCCGCCTTGCCCAATCGCAAATAGCACGGCCCCGGCCAGTTCACTATGGCCCGCGTCGCTAGGCGTGTCTCTACAGGATCTCCAGGTGCTACAACTGTCATGTTGGGCAAAGCGCGCATAATTGCCAGGTCTTCCGTGGCATGATGTGTCATGCCTTGGGCGCCATATGCGAATCCTCCCCCCACGGCGACAACTTTGACGTTTAGTTTGTGGTAACAGACATCGTTGCGAATCTGCTCCAGACAGCGTAGCGTCGGAAAGTTGGCAATGGAGTAGGTGAAAACGACCTTTTCGCACAACGCTAACCCGGCTGCCAGGCCAGTCATATTCTGCTCAGCTACACCTACGTTAACGTACCGATTCGGAAAGCGTTCGGCGAAGCGCTCCAGTACAGAGTAACCCAGGTCGCCAGTGAGCAGCCAGATGCGCTCGTCCTGTTCTGCCAGTTCGCATAAAGTCTCTATGAAGGCTGTCCTCATTTATTCAGCCCCAACTCAGCCAATGCCTGCTTCAACTGCTCCGCATTGGGCGACTTATAGTGCCAGGCAAGTTGATTCTCCATGAACGAGACGCCTTTTCCCTTGATAGTATGTGCAACAATAACACTTGGCTTGCCTGGTTCGAAGGGCACACTGGTCAAGGCGCTTTCAATCTGTTTGTGGTCGTGCCCGTCAATCTCTCTTGTAGCCCAGCGAAAGGCGCGCCACTTATCTACCAGAGGTTCGAGTTCCAGCACCTCTTTAACCGTGCCAAAGCTCTGAATCTTATTATAATCCACAATCGCCACCAGGTTATCCAGTTTGTGCTGTGGAGCAAACAGAATTGCCTCCCAATTCGAGCCTTCATCCAACTCGCCATCACTGAGTATCACGAAAACGCGGTAAGATCTTCCCTCACGTTTTCCTGCCAGGGCCATGCCACAGCCGATGGGCAAGCCGTGCCCCAGCGAGCCAGTGGAGACCTCCACGCCAGGCACGCCATGGGCGGTAATGTGTCCGGGCAATTTTGAGCCGTCCTGGCAGTAAGTATCCAGCCACTCGACTGGGAAAAATCCGCGCTCCGCCAAAACTGCATAAATGATAGCTGCCCCGTGTCCCTTGCTTAGGATAAAACGATCGCGGTCGGGCCAGTCTGGTCTCGCGGGGTCCACCCTTAGTACGTGACTGTAGAGTACAGCCAGTAGATCGGCCATACTGAGAGAGGTGCCGATGTGAGACGCATTTGCTTTGTGAACCATGCGCAAAGCGTGGGCACGAATTTTAACGGCTAGGTCTTTAGGTTTTACCAGATTACTGCGCATAACGCCGTGCATTCTCCCTGAACCAAGTTACAGTGCGTTCCACCCCCTCATCCAGACTCATCTGTGGTGACCAGCCGGCTACCTGCCGTAGCCGAGAAATATCAGCCTCCAGATGCATCACCTGATCTGGACGATAAGGCACTTCACCAAAACCCAGTGGTAATCGAGGGTCAATCATGTCTCGAATGCGCTCCACAATGCTACGAATTGTGTATGCTTCGCCTGAACTCAAATTGAAGACGCCCTGAGCTTTGGCCTTTAGCGCCACGCTGTAGATTGCCTCTGCTGCATCCTCCACATACAGATAGTCCCATCGCTGCTCACCCGGAGTCAGGGACGGCTTTTCACGAGCCAGTAGTTTCAAGATTACCGTCGGAATGAGGTGGTGAACATCATCCTTCGGACCATACGTTGCTAGTAGTCGAAGGATGATGTTCAGAATGCCAGCCATCTCACACAACTGCCTACTTAAAAGCCTTACGCACAGCTTTGTTACCCCATAAGCGGTCTGAGGCCATGTCGGCAAGTCTTCTCGGAGAACTCCATCGTATGGGCCGTACTCGGCTTGCGAACCCATACCGATCCAGCAATTGCACCCCGACTTCTGTGCAGCTTGTAGAAGCCGTAAGCTGCCTATCAGGTTGTGGTTAATCTGATTCGGGTCGTTTCGATATTCACTTGTGACGCCGTACCAAGCAAGATGAAATACAACCTCTGGAGCCACCGACATAATCTGCGGCGTTACCCTATCAATGTCCGACAAGTCACCGCGGATAAGCTTAGTCTGCGATAGCACATCCGAGATACGCCACAGGTCACTTTGAGGTCGAACGAACACGATAACCTCATGGCCCCGGCTTAATAGCAATCGAGTCAAGTAGGAACCAAGATGACCAGAAGCACCCGTCACCAAACAGCGCATATCATGCCCTAGCCAATTTATGGAAAATATCGACCATGAATTTGATAGCCTCGGTAGATAGCCCTGGATAGACTCCAACCCAAAACACTTGGTTCATCACAAAATCAGAATTCTTTAGCTCTCCCACAACCCTATATTTCACATCGCGATAGGCTGGCTGGCGCACCAGATTTCCGCCGAAAAGGAGCCGGGTTGCAATCTTGCGCTTTTCCAGGAAGCCCACGGCCTCGTTGCGAGTGAAAGGGGCTCCGGGACGCACCGCAATGGGGAAGCCAAACCAGCTTGGTACCGAGCCAGGTGTCGCCTCAGGCAGGATAAGAAATTCCTCCAGGTCTTTCAGCCCATCATACAAGGCTTGATAATTGTTTTGACGTGCTGCAATGAAAGCGGGCAGCTTTTTCAGTTGAGCTACTCCAACTGCCGCCTGCATGTCGGTCAACTTCAGATTGTAGCCCAGATGTGAATAGATATACTTATGGTCATAGCCATGGGGAAGGTCACCCAATTGCCACTCAAAACGCTTGCCGCAAGTATTGTCTTTGCCCGGTTGACACCAACAATCGCGTCCCCAGTCCCGGAATGACTCTACCAGCGTCTTGAGCAAGGATTGGTTGGTAAGCACACAGCCACCTTCTCCCATCGTAATGTGGTGCGCCGGATAAAAGCTCACCGTGGCCAGATGGCCAAAAGTGCCCACTTTCCGACCATGATAGGTTGCCCCCACCGCGTCACAACAATCCTCGATAAGCCACAAGTTGTGTTCTCGAACAAAATCAGTTACCGCACCCAGATCGAAAGGATTCCCCAGCGTGTGAGCTAGCATCACAGCGCGGGTTCGTGCGGAGCAGGCCCCTTCAAGCAGTGTCACGTCTATATTGTAAGTTGGTATCGTGACATCTAGGAATACCGGAACGAGATGGTTCTGGATAATAGGGTTAACCGTCGTAGGGAAACCGGTCGCAACCGTAATAACCTCGTCGCCGGGCTTTAGCTGTCGCTCTCCCAGCTTTGGAGAAGTAAGGCAAGAAAGCGCGAGCAGGTTGGCCGAAGAGCCGGAATTAACCAGGATAGCATGCTTTAGGCCGAAGAACCGGGCAAACTCGCGCTCAAACTGGTCGGCAAAACGCCCGGTGGTCAGCCAGAAATCCAAAGCAGCCTCAACCAGGTGAATCAACTCATCCGCATCGAAGACGCGCCCGGCATACCGGACTGGTGACTCGCCCGGCACAAAAGCGCTCTCAGGGAAGGCCGCAGCGTAATATCTCCCGACCAGTTCTATTATTTCCCCTCGAAGCGCGTCAGCTTTGCTATTCATCGGCGAAAAACTTCCTATACCACTCAATAGTAGTCTTCAGTCCTTCGTCTAGCGTAAACAGCGGCTTCCAACCTAGAACTTTGCGCGCTTTTTCTGCATTCAGATACTGCTGTCGGATTTCATTGCTGGCCTCGTTGCGTATGATTGGCTTCGACTTAGAAACCATCAACTGCAGGATGCGTTCCACAAGCTCCAGCACTGATAGCGGAGTCTCATTAGAGAAATTAAATGCCTCGCCGCTCAAGCTTGGGTTCTGCCCTAGCTTCTCAGCCAGCAAGATGTACGCCGCGGCTCCATCCTCGATATAGAAGTAGTCTCGGACGTACTGGCCGTCGGAACGTATGATGGGCCGCTGACCGCGCAGCACGGAGCGTATGGTGCCTGGCACAACGCGATTCCAATTCAAGTCCCCTCCACCGTAGAAGTTCCCACAGCGAGTAATAGCTACGGGGAGCTTGTAAGTGATAGCGTATGATTGAGCAAGCAAATCAGCAGAAGACTTACTTACGTCATAGGGATAACGGCCCTGTAGTGGAGTCCCTTCATTGTATGGCAATTGCTCTTGATCGCCATAAGCTTTATCTGACGAAGCGGTTACTATACTATGGACTTTAGGGCTTCGATGACATGCCTCGAGCAACGTCCATGTGCCGCCAATATTTGTTTCAAAGGTTGAAACAGGATTTCGGTTGGCAATGCCCACAATGGTCTGTGCAGCCAGGTGAAAGACAGTGTCGATCTCATATTCACCCAGTGTCCGCTCCAGCAGCGCCTGGTCACGCACGTCACCGCGGACGACTTTCACCCGGTTAACAAGCTGAGCATGAACCAGCTCGCTTTGGGGCACCCAGTCACGCACCAGGCAAACAATATCTGCATCCAGTTCAAGCAACCGCCTTACCAGCCAGCCGCCTAATAGGCCAGTGGCACCAGTCACAAGAGTCGGTCGGTCTTGCCAGAAGGAAGCTTTCATTGCCACACCTTCCAGGGAGTTTTACCGCTGTCCCACAATTCGTTGAGGAATCTATAATCACGGTATGTATCCATGGCATAGAAGAAGCCCTGGTGCCTATAAGCCATTAGTTGGCCTTCATGAGCGAGGCGTTCCAGTGGCTCGCGCTCCAGGATACAATCATCGCCTCCCAGGTAATCTAATACCCGTCGGTTGAATACGAAGAATCCAGCATTGACCCACTCATCCACCTGAGGCTTCTCTGCGAAATGAAGCACTGCTGAGTTGGCATCTAATGTGACGATACCAAAACGTGAGAATGGATGCACCACTGTTAATGTAGCCAGCCGACCATGCTGGCGATGGAAGTCTACTAGTGCTTTAAGGTTTATATCAGCTACACCATCACCATAGGTAACCATAAAAGTGTCTTCCCCAATGTACTTCTCTACCCGCTTTATTCTCCCACCGGTCATTGTCTCCAGACCAGTATCGGCCAAACTAACGCGGAAATCTTGCTCTCCATGGGTCTGGTCGTAGGCGATAGAGTGCCCCTGTCCCAGACGAATTGTAAAATCGTTGCTCATCGGCTCATAGTTCAAGAAATACTCCTTAACCATGTCGCCTCGATAGCCAAGGCAAAGCACAAAATCGTGGAAACCATAATGGGCGTAGGTTTTCATGATATGCCAGAGGATAGGTCGTCCCCCGACTGGTATGAGAGGCTTGGGGCGGAACTCTGTTTCCTCCTGTAAACGCATTCCCCGTCCACCGCAAAGAATGATCGTTTTCATGATAACTCTCCATGTCCGTCATTCAGTGGGCCCTGGTATTCGGTTTGCCATGCCAATCTGGGGCGCACAACACCTAACCAATGACCACCATACTCCTTGCGCATAGCACCAGTGTCATTGACGGTGAAGGAAATCACTTCTCTTTCAAATAACTCTGTATTATAAACGTCGCTTAACACGATAATGTTTATACTATAAAGGCCTTCGTTTAGAAAGTTGCCAGGGAGCGTGCACACAGTGCGATAGAGACCTGCTGGATGGGATTTCCCGAACCACTCGTCTCTTACTAAATTCGCCGAATTCATGTTGGCTGAAGCGAGAACACCTACTCCCATCTTGTCCAAAAGATGGATGCTTGTTGAAAGCCGTGCACCTGCTTCAAGGTTCCAGAACTCGATTTCAACGTGCACATCTTCTTGAATGTCCACATTACCAGTCACCGCGCCGCCAGACACAATCCGAACTGCATGAAGGCGCACCTTTTCATTGCCGGGGGCTTTCCGCCAGTCATCCCAGACACATTCTCCGCGGTTTTCACTGGTCGCAGCAACGTATTGGCTGATAATATCGCTCGATAGTCCCTCCGCATATTTCCTGCCTTCTACGAGAAGGATTGTCCGTGGGCATAGATTCACCACGCTGCTTAAATTGTGAGTTACGAAAAGCACCGTTCGCCCTTCCTTTGCCACATCTCCCATCTTTCCCAGGCATTTCTTCTGGAAGGCAGCATCCCCCACTGCCAGCACCTCATCTACTAGCAAGATCTCCGGCTCGAGGTGGGCGGCGACGGCAAAGGCCAGCCGCACGTACATACCGCTGGAGTAGCGCTTCACCGGCGTATCCAGGAATTTCTCAATCTCAGAAAAGGCCACAATCTCATCGAACTTGCGCTCAACTTCAGCCTTTTTCATGCCTATGACAGCGCCATTGAGATAGATATTCTCCCTGCCGGTGAGCTCGGGGTGGAAGCCTGTGCCCACCTCTAGCAGTGAGCCCACACGACCGCAAATCTCCACACTGCCTTCAGTGGGCGCGGTGATGCGGGAGAGGATTTTTAATAAGGTGCTCTTGCCAGAACCATTTCTGCCGATGATGCCTACAGCTTCGCCATGCTTGACCTCGAAGGAGACGTCCTTGAGGGCCCAGAGGAAGTTTCCATGACCGGGGACCGAGGACGGGGGACCGGAGTCTGGAGGACCGGAGTCTGGAGGACCGGAGACTGGGGACCGGAGACCGGATTCTTCCGTCTCCCGTCTTCCGTCATCCGTCTTCTGCCCTGTCATCTGTCTTCTGTCTCCTGTCTGGCGCAGGAGGCGGAAGGGGGCGTAGGCGACATTCATCAAGGTCTCCCGTATGGTCTTGTAGCCCCCGAACTGACCGATGCGGTAGAGCTTGCTCAGGTTTTCTACTCGAACAGCGATGTCAGTCATGATTCACCTTCGGGTGAAGACTGGGGACGGGAGACGGAGGACGGAGAATGACCGGAGACTGGGGACGGATGACCGAGGACGGAAGACCGGGGACCGGAGACGGGAGGCCTTAATGCTTTACGAAAAGCCTGCAATTTAATAAAAAGCTCGTGCCCCTTTTCTCTGACTTGCACGAGTGAATCATTAGTCAGGTAATCTTGTCGCTCTATAATATCAAAACAAGCAACCGTCTCCAGATACGACCTCAGCGCCAAACCCAGAAAGCGCTTCTGCTCCGCATCGCTTTGGCCAGTTGACCCTTCCGCGATGTTTAGCACAATAGAAGTTGCTGCGCGCTCCAACTGGCTCTGCAGATTGTGTCGCTCTGAGGCGGGTAACGCTCTGGACAACCCGTATATATTGTCAACATAATCCAAAGCTAACTGATAGACTTCTAAGCTCTGAAACTTATAACCCATCTGTCCCCTGTCTTCTGTCCTCTAAACAACATCCGCAAACGCCCTTTCACGGCGACGGAAATAGAAAGCGCCTGAAATCAATATGACTATAATAATGGCCACTGAGGCAATCAACAGGTAGCTGGGCGGCTTTGTACCCAGGATAGCCCAGCGAAACCCCTCTATTATGCCGGCCATGGGATTTAGCAACCCATACACAACCTGGAAACGCTCCGGCACGAATGTGACCGGGTATACCACCGGTGAGGCAAACAGCCCGAGTTGGATCAAGAATGGGATAGCGTAGCGTACATCTCGATATTCAACGTTGATTGCCGAGAGCCACATCCCTATGCCTGTGGCAAGCATCAGTTCCAAGAGCAGGAAAGGCAATATCAAGAACATCATAACGCTGGGATAGTAGCCGAAATAAAGCATCAAGCCTATCAGAACGATAAAGGCAATAGCGAAATCCACCACAGGTGAGAGAACGCCTGATAGGGGCATCAGCAGCCGGGGGAAATATACCTTCTGTAGAAGGTTGGCGTCCTGTACCAGGCTGTTGCTGGATCGGCTTAACCCCTCAGAGAACAGGGTCCAGGGAAGCACCGCTGCATAGCTGAAAAGAGGATAGGGTATCCCCTCAGAGGGGATCTTGGCCAGCGTGCCGAAGAATAGGCTGAATATTATCATCATGAAAACGGGCTGTATGATAGCCCAGGCAAAACCAAACAGAGTTTGCTTGTAGCGCACTTTGAGGTCGCGCCAAGTGAAGAAGTAAAGCAGCTCTCGATACGCCCACAGTTCACGCAGATTGACCGGTATCCATCCCTTGGGAGGTCGGATTACAGTGACGGGAACTGTAGCGGCATCTACTTGCTTTGCCTTATCCAAGCTGACACTCATACTAACCAAGCTCGCAGAGAGATAGCCTTTACGGCATTCTCGCTTTGAAACCGTGAATGGAACGGAACGTTGCCGTTAGTGCTTCGAACAACTTGTAATATCTCTTATGTCCATAATACAGTTATGGAATGAATTCTACACTATTTGGTCTGGTTTGCAAGCCTCGGCTGGAAGAGGGATAGCGTCCGGAATAGTTAAGCTTACCTGCAATCTGCCTTGGGTTGGTATTGTATAAGCTTGAAAGCTTTGGTTGGAGATAATAGCGAGGCATAACTAGAAGCCATAATACGTAATTGGAGCTAAATCTTCTTAGTATCTGGTGGGCTGGCTCCCAAAGCCTTTGTACTTCCTGTTGGAATAGCTCCCTGCTCCTCCATTGACAGTAATAACTTAAGGGCTTTATCTTCGGCAATGCCTAAACCTACAGCCAATTCGGATAGGTTTCCTCCGATTCCATGTGACTTTAGATATTCAAGTAACATGGTCTCGTCACTTGCGACCTGTGTCATTTCCCTTCTCTTCTTGCTGACTGTAGAGACTATGGTAAGAGCCAATCCTACAATGATGATGACCAGGATAAGTGCAAACCAAACACGCACGCTCATTAGAGAGGCCAAGGAGAAGATAGCCAATAACAGTATCAGAACACCGAACCATAGCGCATCGAGTGCCAACACCATGATAGCCTCCTCGCACACAATAAACAGGACGAGATGGCACGAATATGATGAGTATTATACTACACAAACAGCGCCTTCCGAGTCAAGTTACGTAGTGATATATCAGTTGATAAACTCCAATATTTCTTACAAGATAAAGGACGCGGAAACCTGTTTAAGGTGTCCGGCGTTTGGTAAACGTACAACTGCTGAGAGAGGAAGAGGAGTAATCCGACTGGATGAAGAGGAACTCAGGGAGAGACTGGAGAGAGAATATAACTTGAGCGAGAATCAGGCTATCTATAAGAGGCGGCAGGAAAAGGTCGAATTAGTGTTCGGGCACATTAAAAGAAATCTTGGGGTAAGTAGCTTTTTGCTGCGAGGATTTGAGGGAGTTAGAGCTGAGATG
>Ga0209777_10000934_pt1 | contig 44935 bp, 39 predicted proteins | sample FrelakmetHBP12HB_FD_187147 | JGI IMG/M metagenome (GOLD analysis project Ga0209777, IMG submission 187147) | Freshwater lake sediment microbial communities from the University of Notre Dame, USA, for methane emissions studies -HBP12 HB (SPAdes)... | ecosystem: Environmental > Aquatic >...
GGCCTCCTCCTCGCGGGTACGGTAGGTACGCGGGTCGGAGTGCGAGTGTCCGAACCAGCGGTAGGTTTTGGCCTCGATCAGGGTGGGGCCTTCGCCGTGGCGGGCGCGCTCGGCGGCCTTGGCCACTGCGCTGCGCACGGCCAGCACGTCCATGCCGTCCACCACTTCGCCTGGTATGCCATAAGCACAGGCTCGGCTGGCAACGTCCTGCAGCTTGGTTGCCTTGGACCACGGCACTGACATGGCGTACAGGTTGTTCTCGCAGACGAAGATGACAGGCAAGTTCCACATAGAGGCCATGTTCAAAGACTCGTGGAAATTTCCAGTGTTGGAGGCCCCGTCGCCGAAGAAGCATACCACCACCCGGTCGGTCTTCATCAGCTTTTGGACCAGCCCCGCTCCGACCGCCACGGGGATGTTGCCGCCGACGATACCGGTGGCACCCAGGTTGCCATGCTCCACGTCGGCGATGTGCATCGAACCGCCCTTGCCCTTGCAATAGCCGCCAGACTTGCCCAGCACTTCGGCCATCATCTTGTTGTAGTGCTCTTGCTTAGCTTCGGGTGTCTTGGCATGCGCGTCCCCATGGGCGTGAGCGTGGCCATGGCCGCGGTGGGTGCTGGTAATCAGGTCGCTGTCGCGCAACGCCGCCACCGCCCCCACGGCGACGGCCTCCTCGCCGGCGTATAGATGCGAAGCTCCTTTGAGCACCGCCTTGCTAAGCAGGTTGGCGATGTTGTTCTCCAGGGCGCGGATCTCCATCACTTGGCGCAGGTAACCGACCAGCTGCTCTTTGGTGAGGCCCTGTTCCTCGATCAAGGCAGAGATGGTCTCCAGGCGGGATGGTTTGGTGGTGGTTTTGGCTTTGATAGGCATGAATGGATACTCCTTAGATATGATGGTTGGATCTTTTATTTTAACCACTGAGAGCATGGAGCGTACGGAGAAACAGCACTGTGGTCGCTTGTGCCCCGACATGAGAATCGATTTACACCTGGACCACGCGTGTCCCCAGGGTGCGCGCCTGCTCGACGAGCTCGTCTGGAGCCTGTGCATCCGTAATAATGACGTTGAGTTCCTCGGGGCGGGCGAACGAGGCCGGCCCAACGCGGCCCCACTTGGTCGCATCGATCAGGGCGACCACCTGGCGGCACATCGCCACCACGGCTCGCTTTACCTCCGCCTCGCCGGGACTCACGTCGGTTAGACCCTCGGGGAAGCTCAGACCATGCGCACCGAAGAAGCCGGACTTGATGTTGTACTTGCTCAGGACAACCAGGCCGTCCGTGCCCATCAGCGAGACGGTCTCGCGCTGCAAGGTCCCACCGGTCATGACCAGGCTGACACCGGGTGCATCAAGAATCGATTGGGCCACGACCAGGCTGTGGGTCAGGATGGTCAGGTCACGCTTTTGGCGCAGGGCGTGGGCCAACGCCAGGGCGGTGCTGGAGGCGTCCAGGAAGACGGCGTCGCCATTGGCGACGAATTCGGCGGCGGCGGCCCCGATGCGTTCCTTCTCATCGACCTGCTGCTGGCGGCGTAGGGTCAGCGAAAGTTCTGGGACGCGCGGGACCAGCACTGCGCCACCGTGTGTGCGCATGATCAGGTCTTGTGCAGCAAGCATCTGCAGGTCGGCGCGGATTGTGACCTCCGAGACGCCGAACATCTGGCTCAGCTCGGAAACGCTTGCGCGCACATTCTTGTTGAGCTGGGCGAGGATCTGCTGTCGCCGTTCGGTGGGGTAGAGATAGGCGGATTTTGCCATACCAAATGGTTTCTAGTACTTGCGGGGTCTTTCGATTGCTTTCATTTTAGCATCGTTTGAAAGCCAAGGCAAGATGGATTCAGAACCAAGAAAAATTCGGGTCACGGCATGGTCGTCCAGGGAATATAGAATTTTCGGAACAGGCCGGAAACCCGGCTAAGCGGGTCTATCCGCGAGGGTTACAAGTTGTATGACCCCTCTTTTACCATTGATCAACCAGGTCGGGTCTTCGGCTTGGAGTGCCTGTGCCTGCCCGTGCTGCAGGCCGACTATGATCTCCCCCTTGAGCGTTCGCAGGGCGGTGAAGGGTGCCGGAAAATAGGCACACACAGCCTCCATGCGGGTCGTTGGAGGCCAGTGGCGGTCGTCCAGCAGGCGTCGGTAATTGACGTCGCCTTTGACCAGCACAAGTCCTGCGGACGCCAGCTCCAGCCGCAGGTGCGCTGGCATTTGGCGGAACATAAAACAAGTCGTCCAGAACGGGTCGGTTGCGAACACCAACCGCCTGGCAGACAGGTCTTCGTCCAAGCGCTCACCCAGGGCTTGCAATTCTGGACCTGGCGCTTCCTTCAACAGGTCGACGGTACGGCGCGCGTCCGCCGGCATGGCGTCCGAGACGAAAAAGGGTTGGCCCTTCAGGTGTAGGTGGATTTCCTTCGCCCAATTTAGACCCAGCAGGAAGTCCGCCAGGGCTAGGTCGAAGAGCAGCTCGCTGCCAACGTTGTCGCATATAAAATCGACTCGCCTGAGGCGGCCGGCAAGTAGGCCTCCCACTCGCTCGGTGTGGTCGATGAGGATCAAGTGGCGCTCCGCGACCGTCGCCAGCCCACTGCGGGCTTTAACCCGTACGGTGAAATTGCTCAGGTCGGCACGGTTGCCCCACAAGCTCGAGTGCAGCAAGGATTCGAAGCGCGCTTCGCCTTCCAGGGCGGAAAACTGCTCCCATGCGGAGGACAGACGCCGGATATCACCGTCCAATTGTCCCTGTTTCTGCTTCTCGAACGGATCGTGCCCCAGTCTCTCCCCGGGTTGGAAGTAGCTCATAGCCTCCAGCAACCTGCGGTAGAAATAGGCCTCGGCGAAGTACCAGGGAATATCGAGCCAGGTTTTACCGGCATTGCGTGCCAGTTCATGGTTCCAATCAGGGACATCCGGGGTATTCTCGACCAAGGGCCGAATCGCTCGGGAGGCAATTTCGTCGCGGAAGTCCTCCAGGGCAGCGACGACCGCGGGAGGATAGGTGTTGTCAGCCAGCACCTGGCGGATGATTTGCGGTTTGCGTTCCAAGATGGTTTTACGCGCAAAAGAGCTGGGGTCGGAGGTCATCAGGAAGGGGGGCAGGGATTGGTCAGACATGGAAAAACTTTCGGGGATCACAGTTGGTCACCATTTAAGAAGCAAGAATCCCATAATCATCTGGGTCGAGATTTTATATGTCAGTCTACAGGTCTTATGGCACTCCTATGAGGCAACTTCCCCTACCCTGTTGGCGCGGTCTCTTTTTAGTAAACACACTTGGGTTCTCAAAAAAAATCCATGACATAGGGTGAATTGTTTACTTTGAAGTAAAAATGAGGTCCCTGACCGCCTCGCGGTTAAGCTCATTGATCTTTCCAACCTGCATCACCAGCAATATTGACCGAGAGCTCCTTTCCAATAATCCGACCTTCATCCATGTTTCTTTTATCCCTCCCCCGGTCATCTTTTTATCACTTCTAACAACCTCCCATAGGCTTGATCCCATTCCTTCGATTCCCCTGGTAAGTATACTGAGGGTGGGAAAGATATGCGTACCAGATTCCGCGCGCATTCCAAAGACTCGATGTGCCCCAGCCCAATCCCCTGCATTAACACGTTACCTAGGGCAGTCGCTTCCACCGGTCCGGTGAGACAGGTACGCTGCGTGACATCCGCGGTGAATTGATTCAACAGGCGGTTCTGGGTTCCCCCGCCGATAATATGTATTCGCTCGAAGCGCGTAGTGGTGATCTCCTCTAATCGTTCCAGCACCCAACGATACTTTAGAGCGATGCTTTCCAACACGGAGCGGATGAGTTCACCTTTGTCCTGCGGAACTGATTGACCGGTGTTATTACAATACTGTCGGATCTGATCAGGCATATCATCCGGATGTAGGAATCCGCCGAAGTCCGGATCGATGATGGATTGGAAGGATCTGGCCTGCGAAGCCATGTAGGTGATCTCGTCATAAGAAAGTTCCTCACCCTGGCGCGCCCAAGTGCGGCGGCACTCCTGTAGAAGCCATAACCCCATAACGTTTTTAGACAATCGCCACTTTCCAAAGACACCGCCCTCATTTGTGAAGTTGTACTTGAGGGTCTGTTCAGTTACCACTGGTTGGTCGACCTCGACGCCGAGGATCGACCACGTGCCGGAGCTGATCCAGGCAAAGTTTTTTCCCTCTGCCGGAATGGCTACCACGGCCGAACCGGTGTCATGGCAAGCAGGAGCAACAACCGGAATCCGTCGTGTTCCGACCTCATTCGCCACACCGAGATCCAGGCTTCCGATCACCGTTCCCGGTTCAATCACCGGCCGGAAGAGATGTTCCGGGATACCCAACGCTCCGAGTACCGGGTAAGCCCAATCGCGCTTGTGCGGGTTGAAGCATTGCGTGGTAGTCGCGTTTGTGAACTCACAAATAATTTTCCCGGTTAACCAATAATTAAAAAGATCGGGTATGGTCAAAAGGGTTTGGGCTGTTTTAAGCAGCGGCGATTTTCTCACGACCATCGCTAGCAGCTGGTATAGAGTATTGACCTCCATGAACTGAATACCGGTGTTCTCGAAGATGCTTTCGCGTGTCATGCGCCGAAACGCCTCAGCATACATACCGTCGGTTCGCTTGTCACGGTAGTGAAATGGGTTGGCGAGCAGAGCACCCTTTTTATCCAGCAGGGCAAAGTCGATCCCCCAAGTGTCCACTCCGATTGCGTCCAACTGCTTACAGTATCTTGACACAACGGTTGATATCCCTGACTTGATTTCCGACCAAATGTGGAGGACGTCCCAGTAAAGCCCATCGGAAAGACGCACCGGAATATTCGCAAAACGATGAGCTTCCACCAGCGACAAACGTTCTTCCTCCAGAGTTCCTATGATCACCCTGCCGTTTTCAGCGCCTAGGTCAACTGCTAGGTAGTTGTGCGTGCTCCCCATAATGCTCAGCCTCTTCTTGAATCAATCAAGGTGGAAAATCTCATCGAGCTTCAAGATCATCTCATCCGGGCGTCCGTTATCCGGCGAGTCAAAATAAGGGGCCACGAATATCTGCCGGCGCAAATTGATTTCTCTGGCAGCCATTTTTGCCTGTGCCGCCTGGAAGCTTAGTTCAATTTCAAAATAATCAGAAAGCAAACCATCTCCATGGTCAAATATTGGATAATTGTGCCAGCCAGCCTGGCGGAAAGATACCAACCTTTCAGGCCAGATATTTTGGACGTGTTTTTTGTACTCTTCCATTTTTTCTTTCTTAACTTTCAGCAAGAAGCTGATCCGTTCCATGGCACCTGCTCCATTTAATCTGTCACTTCGGCAGCCAACCATCTTCAGCCATCCGCTGAAGAGATCTTGCCGTAACCGGGCATATTTTCAGACGCACGATACCAACGAAGTCATGGGATGGGTTTGCATCCATGATGCCTCAATGCTAAATGTTACGATAGGGGTTATGTTTCCTCAGACCGGAATGTTACTGTGAGATTTTCCAAAGTATTGCTGCTCTCGCATCGATCATGGTTCTCAGTTGAACTGGATTGGGCTGGCTATACAAGTTCATCAAACGAGCCTTGGTTTCGAACAGAATATCTTTGGCCACCAAGGCTCGCTGAAAAAGGAGAACATCTTAATCATATCTTTTGAAGAGCTTTTTGTCCATGTGTTCTTTCGAGACTAGTTTTAAAACCGAATGTACTCTCGCCATCGTCTTTGGCGGCGGGGACGCCGCCTGGAGCATCATGTTTGGTTAGGTTCAAAAAAATAATCGCCCCAGGCTTATTTCCTGTGGAGGTTTGCTTCACTGGGTAACTTCAATCTTTATTTCTTCCAAAACTGTGGTAAGTAAGGTTTATGGGTCTCAAGTATATCCTCGAGCACTGCCGGGATCTTATCCGCCATTGGCCCTAGCGGATGGGCCAGCAGGGCTTCATAAGCTGCGTTGCGGTCGCCGTGAACCGCCGCTTCGACCGTCAACATCTCGTATGCTTTAACTTGTGCAATCAGGCCAAAGCATACAGGAGGCAAAGGCTCAGCCGGAAATGGCTCAACACCTTTCCGGCTGATTTTTGCCGGCATTTCCAGAACCCAATCCGCAGGCCACTCCTTTACAGCCCCATTATTGCGGGTATTGACGATGTGCGTCTCGCCTAAATCGTTGTAATGAGCATTGAGCAATTGGGTTGCAACTGTTGAATAGTACGCACCGCCGCGCTTCATCAAGTCTGCCGGGGGTTTCTTCAGGTTGGGATCGGCATACTCGCGCAACAGGCCTTTCTCGATCTCAATAACTTCCTCGGCCCGTGAAGGTGGCCACTCTTCCTGGGAGGCCAGTTTCTTATCAGTATGATAATAATATTGCAGATAATAATTGGGGATCATGTGCAGGACCTCGATTGTGTGCGGGTCCCATTCGGGGTCTTCTTCCTCTTTAAGTGAGGTGATGTAACCTTCGATCACCTGTGGCCACACATCCTCCCCGTCCAAGCTGAAACCCCGGTGCCAGGAAAGGTGATTCAGGCCCAGGGTGCGTAACTCGGCGCGCTCGGGATCAATGTGTTTGCCTGTCGCCCGTTCAAGCTCATCGATAATCTTCATCTTGGTAGTAATTGGTACATTACAGACACCGACTGCCGTTACATCTGGAGCATATTTACTCAAGGCCTGTGTCACCAGACCTGAAGGATTGGTGAAATTTACCAACATTGCACCAGGAGCAAGCTCACGCAAATTTTCAGCAATTTTAAGAATGACCGGTATCGTGCGTAGAGCCTTGGCCATCCCGCCCACACCGGTCGTCTCCTGACCGATCAGGCCATGACGCTTGCCCAGGTACTCGTCTTTGCGGCGTGCTTCCATCTGGCCGACACGCAACTGTGTAATCACATAGGATGCATCTTTTATAGCCTCGCGCTGATCGGTTGTCAGTACAACCTTGAATGGCGACACCCTGGTTTCCACCATGCGCCGGGCAAATCCACCGACGATTTCAAGCCGGGTAGCATCAATGTCCATCAACCAGAGATCATTAAGTGGAAATTGATCCATGCGGTCCAAGAAACCATTGACCAGTTCAGGGGTATACGTGGAGCCGCCGCCTATGACTGCAACTTTCATAAAATAATTTCCTTAAAAAAAGAATAATATGTCATTGGTCGTTTCTATGGAAGCGTTTATATCGGTCTTCTCTTTTATACCACTACCCGCATAGATTTGTTAGGTTGGCTGATATCGAGTCATTCACCGGTAAAATGTCGCCACGAACTGTTCGATTGCGACATTTTCGTTACCCTGGATGTAGCTAAAACCTTAATCGCACGTCGGAGAGAGGAGTACAATCCCGTCAGACGAAATAGTGCCTTAGGCTATCCTCCCCCTGCACCACACGCCTGGTTGCTTGCTTCACAGCTTATCGGTGCGCCAGGTATAACATCACGACTGGTACAATCAGTGGGGGCGGGTTATGACAATGGGCGCGGTAGGAATACACCTTGCCGTAGGCGAGGGATTTTGCATTGACTGGATCCGGGTGATCTGTAAAATAATTGGTCTCAAGCAGGGTATTTTCTAAGGACATCTTTCATGAACCAAACATCAGAATCAAAAATTCAATCTGCTTATACAATTGCCAAAGAACGCTATGCCGCTCAGGATGTGGATACGGATGCCGCCCTTGCCAGGCTTGAGTCGATCCACATCAGTCTGCACTGCTGGCAGGGTGACGACTTGAGCGGTTTCGAAAACCGTGCCGGTGGACTCACCGGCGGCATTGCCGTCACCGGAAATTATCCAGGCAAGGCTCGCAATGCCGACGAACTGCGCCGCGACCTGGACCTGGCTTACCGGCTGCTGCCCGGTAGACACCGCCTGAACCTGCATGCCATCTATCTGGAGGTGGAAAGGAAGGTCGAACGGAACCGGATTGAGCCGGCTCACTTCTCAGCCTGGGTGGACTGGGCAAAAGCGAAAGACCATGGCTTGGATTTCAACCCGACCTGCTTCTCCCATCCCTTTGCGGCGGACGGTTTCACTCTCTCCCACCAGGATCCAGCCATCCGCCGTTTCTGGGTGGAACATTGCATTGCCTGCCGCAGAATTGGTGCTTATTTTGGGCAACAGCTTGGTACGCCTGCCGTGACGAACATCTGGATCCCGGATGGCTTCAAAGATACCCCTGCCGACCGCCAGACCCCACGTCGCCTGCTGCTCGAATCCCTGGATACCATCCTTGCCGAAAAGATCGACCCGCGCCTCAATCTGGACGCGGTTGAACCCAAACTCTTTGGCCTGGGTTCGGAGAGTTACGTCACCGGATCGATGGAGTTCTACCTGGCCTATGCCGTCAGCCGGAAGATCTTGTTGACCCTCGACAGCGGACATTTCCATCCCACCGAGAGCATTGCCGATAAGATTTCTTCACTCATGCTCTACCTGGAGGGGCTTCTTCTGCATGTCAGCCGCGGTGTCCGCTGGGACAGCGACCATGTAGTAACCTTAACCGATGACCTGCAAGCCATCGCCCGGGAAGCCATCCGCAGCCAGGCGTTGGAACGCATTCACATCGGCCTGGACTACTTTGATGCCAGTATCAATCGTATCGCAGCCTGGGCGATTGGGGCGCGCAGTACCTTGCGGGCTCTGCTCCTGGCGTTGCTCGACCCAGTCGAGAGGCTCGATGAGTATGAAAGAGAAGGGGATTTCTCCAGCCGCCTGGACTTGCAGGAAGAATTGAAGTCCATGCCGTTCAGCGCTGTCTGGGATGCCTATTGCACCCGCAAGGGCGTTCCCCTGGGAATGGACTTTATGGCCGAGATCAAAGGTTACGAGAAGAGCGAACTGGCTGGTAGGGAATGATTTGCCAGCCATCAAGTTCTACGCCAACCTGGCCGGCTGACCAGCTGAAGAGAATGTCATGACAGCATATTCGCACGTATGGGTCGGGTTGTTGGAGATGAAGATCGTGCACGCGCCGCCGGGCTCGAAGCGCCGCCAGGGTCTTGCCAGCCATGGGGAGCAGGGCTTCCCCCAGGTAGACTGTCCCGTCTAGGTCGAACAGGTAGTCGGCGAAGAAGCGTTTTTCGGAGTGGGCTGGCCGCTCAACGCATCTCCTGCCCGCCAGTCACGTTGATGGCCTGGCCAGTCATGTAGCTGGACTGGTCGGAGGCCAGAAAGATCATCACGTTGCAGACGTCGTCGTAAGTGCAGCCGCGGTTCATCGGCACCTGGCCTATGTAGATCCGGCGCACCTCTTCTTCGGTAATCCCTCGGTTGCGGGCGTACTGCTTGAACAGGGCGTTCGAGCCCTCGGTCCACAGGGGCGAGTCGAGCAGGTTGCCGGGGCAGATGGCGTTGACGCGTACGCCGTACTCGGCCAGCTCGAGGGCGATGCTCTGGGTTAGGCCTATGCCGCCGAACTTTGAGGCCGCGTAGGCCGAGTTTTTAAAGCTGCCTTTCTTGCCGGACTTGGAGTTGATCTCCAGGATTACGCCGCTCTTCTGCCTCTTCATAACTCTCGCAGCGTATTTGGCGCACAGGAAGTAGCCGAACAGGTTGACGTTCATCACGGCGCGCCACTTCTCAGCCGGGAACTCCGTGATCTCCTCGGCGATTAGGATACCGGCGTTGTGCACCAGGATGTCGAGGCGTCCGAACTCCTTGACAGTGTGGTCGACCAGCGCCTCGACCTGGGCTTCGTCGGTCACGTCCACCTTGAAGACGATGACGCTTCGGCCAGTACTGGCGCGGATAGCCTCACCGGTCTGGGCCGCCTTTTCCTCGTTCAGATCGGCGACAACGATGTGGCAGCCTTCGGCTGCCAGCCGCTCGCAGATGGCTTGCCCCAGTCCCTGCGCTCCGCCGGTAACCAGGGCGATGCGGTCTTGCAAAATTCTATCTTTCATACGAGTCCTTTTCAGGATGTTTCCTCACCTATTTTTACTCTTCCAATTGGAGAGCTTCAGAGTGAGAGAAAGATTGTATCAAATCTGAGGTTTACTTCCCGGCGATGAAGTCTTCGGTCTTCTGGCGGGCTATATCGTCTGTGTACTGCTCGGCTGGTGACTTCATGAAGTAAGACGACGGGGCTAGCAGAGCGCCGGAGATGCCGCGGTCGAGAGCCAGCTTGGCGCAGCGCACGGCGTCGATGACCACGCCTGCCGAGTTAGGGCTGTCCCATACTTCCAGCTTGCACTCCAGGTTCAAGGGCACGTTGCCGAAGGTTGTGCCTTCCATCTTGATGTAGCAGAATTTGCGGTCGGTCAGCCACGGCACATAGTCCGACGGCCCGACGTGGATGTCGTCGGGATTCATCTCGAACCCCAGCATGGAGGTCACCGCCTGGGTCTTGGAGATTTTCTTCGACTCCAGCCGCTCGCGCTCCAGCATGTTGTAGAAGTCCATGTTACCGCCGAAGTTGAGCTGGTAGGTATGGTCCAGGCGGACACCGCGCTCGCGAAAGAGGGTGGTCAGGACGCGGTGTGTGATCGTGGCACCCACCTGGCTCTTGATATCGTCGCCAATGATCGGCAGGCCGCGCTCGGCAAATCTCTTCTGCCAGTAGGGTTGCGAGGCGATGAAGACCGGTATGCAGTTGACGAAGCCGCAGCCGGCTTCCAGCACCTGCTCCACATACCATTTGGTGGCTTCCTCCGAACCGACTGGCAGGTAGCTGACCACTACATCGGTCTTGGTCTCTTTAAGGATCTTGACAATGTCGGCGGTGGGGCCGGGTGCCTTCTTTACCACCTTACTCAGGTATTTGCCCAACCCGTCATGGGTCATGCCTCGCTCGACTTTCACGCCCAGATTGGGGACGTCGGAAAACTTGATGGTGTTATTGGGGAAGGCAGCGATGGCTTCGCTCAGGTCCAAACCCACTTTGGTATCCACCACGTCGAAGGCGGCAGAGAACTCGATATCATGGATGTGATATCCGCCCAGGTTGACGTGCATCAGGCCAGGGACTGTTTCGGTTTTTTTGGCGTTCTTGTAGAACTCCACACCTTGCACCAGCGAGGAGGCGCAGTTTCCCACGCCGACGATTGCCACACGAACTTTTTTACCGGTTTGCTTTGCCATTTATGCTTCTCTCCTTGTAAGTGGTTTGATTTATTGCGCTTGTTAATACGTTCCTCTTTTCTGTCATTTCTCCAAGCCTGGTTTCCCAGCCGCGAGTCCGGCTAATTTGGCAAAGATGGGATTGAGGGCCTCATAAGTCTGCCTGAAAAGATCGAGCAGAGCCGCATAATGCTGATGACGGGCAGGCTCCGGTTGCTCAGCTTCGCGCAGGCAGACCAGGCGGTCAACGACACTAAAATCTGCAAACAGGCCTACTCCTACACCGCCTGCGACCACCGCGCCCAGAGCCGTGGCCTCGGTGGTCAGTGCGGGCAACCAGACTGGCAACTCGAGCACATCCGCCAGGATTTGGCGCCAGACCGCACTCTTGGCACCACCGCCAATCAAGAGTAGCCTGCTAATCTGTACCTTCTGCGCCTGCAGAGCTTCCAGAATCAACCCGAGATTAAGAGCTACCCCTTCCAGCACCGCCCGGGCGAATTCTGCCTGGCCGTGGGGCATGGCCAGGCCGACCAGGGCACCACGGGCTCGTGGATTCCAGTATGGACTACGCTCACCCATCAGGTAAGGCAGAAACAAAAGGCCATGTGCTCCCGCAGGTATGCTGGCAGCCTCAGTATCCATTGTCTGCAGAGCCTGCGCATTCCCCTCCGGGTAAAGAAGGCGTTCCAGCCATTCATAGGCTCCGCCGGCCGCTTGCATAGTGCCGAGGGAGCAATAAAAGCCAGGAATGAGATGAGCGAGCGTAAAGGTGCGCTGCTGAGGGTCATAGATCGGCTGCCGGGTGGTCACGGCAATCCAGGAAGATGAGCCCAGATAAGCGTACGCCTCGCCCTCCCTCACCGAGCCGGCCCCGACCGTGGCGCAAGCACCGTCTCCGCCTCCAATGACGACCGGCGTGCCGGCCATCAGGCCGCTGGCGGAAGCCGCCGCTGGAGTCACATGGCCGATAATGGTGGTCGAGGGATGCACCTCGGGGAAGATCTCGCCGTTCAGCCCAAGCGCCGCGATCAGGTCGGAGGCCCATCGTCTGCCAACCAGATCAAAGAGCAGGGTTGCCGACGCGTCAGAGTAATCGGTGGCAAAAACACCCGTCAGCAAGAAAGCTGCATAGTCCTTGGCCTGCAATACTTTGTATGCTTGGTTATAGACCCTTGGGTAATGCTCTTTGATCCACAGTACTTTGGGAGCCGTATAGGTGGGGCTGAGGCGCTGCCCAGTAAGGTGATAGAGTGCCTGAGCGTCACAAACCAAGCCCACAAAATCGGCCTGGGCCGTGGCTCGCTGGTCGGCCCAAATAATAGCTCGGCCCAAGGGCGTACCCTGCCGGTCCACTAGCAACACACCTTGCATGTGGCCGCTGAAACTCACGGCTGCAATCGCTCCAGATTCGACACCCGTTTGGGAGAGAAGACGGCGCGTGCACTGCCAGATGGCCCTCTGCCAATCGGCTGGATATTGTTCGGCCCATCCGGGCTGCGGGTAAGCCGTGGGGTAAGACTCAAAAATAGAGGCCAGCGCCACTCCCTCTTCAGCATCAAAGAGAGTGGCCTTGTTTCCGGTCGTTCCCAAGTCGTGTGCTAGGAGGTAGTGGTGAGTCATCGGAATATCAAATCGGAGGTAAAGCTAGCTTAAGTCTTGTCCAAATCAAGCCGGATACGTCAACCTGCCCAACACCTCAGCCGGCAACAAGCCGGAGGTCAAGGTCGTCAGCCGGGCCATCCCGGCTTGCCCTGGCGCTGTCAGACGCCCTACCTGTGTGTAAAAGGCATTCCGTTGTCGGCGCGCGGGCAAATGTGTCCTTGACCACTCGCTCTCGTATCCCAGGCCCAGCACCCGCTGAAGGACGGTATGGCCGTAAATGAAATCCGCGCCGTCCATGAAGGCTTGGCGAACGGGAGTTAGCTCGGGGGCCTCGAAATCGTCGACCAGGTTCTGGCCGGGGGCGTTCATCTCGGTACCGACATTGAGGGGCAGGTCGAGTTTGCCGGCCAGGGCCACGACCGCGTGTAGCTTTTGCACTTTCAAGCGGCGTATATCGGGTTCGGAGATGTTCCAGTTACGGTCCGGGATGATGTTGAGGGCTCTGGTGCCTTTGCCGATCAAAAGGCTGAGCAGCTCCTCCTCCGCTTGCTCGCCGGCCGAGGTGCCATCCAGCCAGGTGGCACAGGGGAGCGCGCCGCAAGCGCGGATCAGCCGGTTGACTTCATCCACGGACGGGAAGGTCTCCGGCCCCGGCTGGGCATACCCGGCCCCGCCGCGTTTCATCAGCTTCTCCCGCAGCGTGTTTGGGAACTTGACGGCGTCCCCGATCTGGGAGGCAACCTCCTCGGGCGCTAATTGGAGCTTTTCAGCCCAGTAAAGAACCGGGTCCGGGAAGCGCCTGGCGGCGGCCCGCAGGTAAGCCGCCAGCATGTGGCGCTCGGTGGCGTTGCCGGCCGGGGTGAGCGGGAGCACGTCACGGTCGTAATCCAGCGTTACCGGCGACAGGAACGCGTTGATGCGCGCCAGCATGCTGCGGTTGCGTTTTTCAGCCCGGTGGCGCATGTCGTCCAGGATGGGGGCAGCCACTGCCGGGACCTGGCCGGAGGTGAAGCCCAGGCCCATGTGGTAGAACACCCCCGGTTCACCTGGGGAGTTGATCTCGCGGCTGGCAAATTCGGGAATGAAGACGCGCGTCTCCATGCCAGCCGAACCGCGCACCCCCAGATGCTCGCAGGCATCCAGGAACTCGTCCACCCCGTCCAGCACATCAAAGTCGACGATGCCTAGCGCCCGGAAGCCGCGCTGGCGGGCCAGCCAGGCCAACCCGCTGGGGGAATAGCCGAAGGCGTTGAAGGAAAAGAACGTATGGCAGTGCAGGTTGACAACCGGCCGCACGGCGGCAGATGGTTCACCGGAGGCGATTAACGCCTCCAGGACCTGAGCCCGCTTGGCAGAGGAGAAGTCGTTCAACTGGGCTTCCATACAGGTGAGCGTTTCCACGACGACTTCCTAATCGAAGTACAGTGCCTCAAGCGAGGAATTGATGCCCGGGGCACCCATCAAGGATAGGTCACGCGTGCGCATGGTGTTGCTCAAGTCCCGGACGGCTCGGCGGTTGAGCTCTTTGATCCGGCCAGCCTGCAATGCCAGGATCAGCATCCGGGCGGTCATCTCCAGGATCTGGATGTTCATCAAGGTTTCCCGAATGGCACCACGCGTCATCGACACCAGCCCATGGTTCTCCATAATAAAGCTGTTGTAACGGGGCAGGAACGGCTCGAAGTTTTTGGCCAGCCTCTCGGTGAGAGGCTCCCCATAGGGCACGATTGGTACCGGCCCGACCTCGATGGTGGTCTCGGGGAAGAGCGGACGCATCAGCCAGTTCTTGCCCTTGGTGATGGCTAGGGCGCAGGTCGCCGGCGGGTGGCAGTGGATCACCGAGACGATGTCGGGACGTATCTTGAAAAAGGTAAGATACATGGGTGTCTCGCCAGTCGGAAGGAGAGTCCCTTCCACCATCTTGCCCTGCAAGTCGATGAAGACCAGGTCCGCGGCGCCCAAGAGGCCCTTGTTCATCTTGGTCGGGGTGATCAGCAGAAGGTTCTCTTCCAGCTTCCATGCCAGGTTGCCACCGCAGCTGGTCACGTACAGACTTTGCGCCAGCCAGCCGCACACGGAAATGAACTGGTCAACCTCGGCGTCGTATTTTTGCAAGTAACCCATGATCATTTCTCCTCAATAAAAGAACTCAACACCCAGACCACCAAGAACATGACGGAAATATCCAAAATTAATAAGTACCTTTCATTTGTAATCCATTATGATAAAAATTCCGCGCTTGCAGCCTCTCGTCCAGGATTCAAAAGATGCTCTGCTGGATGTTGAACGCCTTGCAGATGGCGCGGATCTCGTCCACACTCAGGCCTTCGCCGTGCTCACCCGCCACCAGGTCCAGGTACTCATAGCTAGCGGCCGTCTCGGCGTACTCGATGCGGTCGGAGCTGCGCTTGACGGATGTATCGGAGCGAGCCACGACACCATGCTTGGCCCAGATGACTACGCGGTGTTGGTGCAGCATCTTGAGCGTGGCGGACATCAGGGCTTGCGAACCGGGCACGTTGAAGGGCACGAAGCCGACCCCTTCCGGCAGGTTGATGATCGTCTCCGGCTGCCAGCGCAGCAGGTGCTGGTTCAAGTATTTCTGATCCTGGTAGCTCGGGATGTGGCTCAGGTAGGTCAAGTGGCGCGGCTGGGCGTGGATAACGGCATGGAAGTTGGTGCCCGAGCTGCCGATCTGGTCGCGGTGGACGGCCAGGTGCGAATTCAGCTCGCTGGTCAGGTTGGCGAAGAGGCGTTTGGGCGAGGTGAACAGCTTCCCCGTCTTACCGCCCTTGTCCACCACCAGGCAGCCCAAGTTGGCAGTCGGCTCCTGGATGATGTCGCGCAGCCGCCGGCCCGAGCCGGTGATGACCAGGGTCATCCCAGCCAGCTCGGGCACTGCCAGAGGCAGGTCCAGGGGTTCGACCAGGGGGAACTTGCGGCGCATTTCCGTCGGCCAGCCAATGCACACCGAGATGTTTCCGGCCGAGCCTTCGCTGGCCTCGATTTCCGATATCCTCCAGCCGGCCTCGCCGATCCAGGCCAGGTATTCGTCCAACTCGGGATAGGGTGCTTCTATTGACATACGATCATCTCCTAAGCACCAATTTTTAGACCTATGATGCGCCCCAGCTTGCAGATCGTGAATCGGTTGCGTAGGAAGTGGGAATTAGCGAGCGCCTGCTTCACTTCCTCATCGCTCAAACCCAGATCGGCGGGACGGGTCGCACCGCCTGCCCGACCCAGCAGGTCGGCCAGCTTTTCCGGAGCGGGCACCTCCGTTGCCAGGGCCTGGACTTCATCCCAGTGAGCGAGGATACGCTGCTTGAGACGGTCGAAGTCTGCGACGGTCATATTCAGGAAGGGGGCTTGCTCGACAAACAGACTCTCGGCGATTGGGCCGAAGGCCTGCCGGATACGCTGCATATCGGCGGTACGCTCCGGCTGCGCCGCGGCTGCAAGCCGGGTCACTGCCTCGGCGCGGTCCATCTGCCTGAGCTGGGCGTACAGATCCGCGGCCAGCAACGAGCACAAGCCTACCTTGGCGCCATGCAATACGGCAGGCCGGCCCTCGCGCAGCAGCTTCATCTCCAGGAAGTGGGACATGTAATGCTCACACCCAGCAGATGAGCGCGAGTTGCCATAGTCCAGCATGCACAAGCCCGAATCGACCAGGCTAAACATAAGCTTGCGGATCCCGGCGGGCGAGGCTTGGCCGATCTCTTCCGTGGCTTCGATACAAGCATCCAAGGTAGAGCGCACGCGGGCAGCGATTTCGGGGCTGTAGGGTTCGTCCCAGAAGAGATGCCCGAGCTGCCAGTCGGCCAGGGCGACAACCTTGCCCAGGATGTCGCCGTAGCCAGCAGCGATCATCGTCTGCGGGGCGGCCACCAGTGTCGGCAAGTCGGCGAAGACTGCCATGGGCGGCTGGGCCATAACCGTTTTCTTTATACGCCGCACAACCAGCGAGGCGCTCGGCGAGGTGAAACCATCCACCGAGGGAGCGGTCGGCACGGAAATGAACTGGCAGCGGGTCCGGTGGCTGACAATGCGAGTGATGTCGGTCAGCGTGCCTGAGCCGACCGCCAGGTAGGTTCGCTTTACATCGTCGGCCTTCAGAAGCACCTGGAAGATGAACTCCTCGTCGGGGACGACGGCCAGCTCGCTGTAGACGACCGACCTGATGTCCCAGCCGCGGCCCTTGAGCGCCGCTTCCAGTTTCTGCCCCAGGACTGGATAGGTGTTGCTATCTGCCACCAGCAAGAAGCGGTCTAGGCCTTGCGCGACGCAGTACTGGACCAGGGTAGCTACAGCTTCCTCGCCGAGGTAGAGCTGAATATCAGTCACACCGGCTCCGTTTTTTCGCCGCATAGGGTAAAAGGAACCCCGGCCTGCTTCAGTTTTTTGACCCACTCGGGGGAGAGGTCGCGATCGGTGAACAGGTAGGTTATATGGTCCGTGCGGGCGAAGGCGGTCAGGTCCATACGGCCGAACTTGCTAACATCGATCAAGGCGACCGTGCTGCCTGAGCTGGTGATCAACTTGCGCTTGATCAGGGCCTCGTAGATATCTACGTCCGTCAGGCCGCCCAGGGGGGTAAACCCGCTGCACGAGACGAAGGCTGTCTTGATGTGGTAATCATCGAGGAATTGCTCACCCATCGGCACGCTGGTGGCGGTCCCGTCCGCGCACAAGATGCCTCCCAGTAAGATGACTGTGTTGGATGAGTTTTTCGCCAGCTCACGGGCTGACTCGATACCGGTAGTGATAACAGTCAGGTCGCGGCGCTCTTTTAGGCAGCAGACCAGGTAATACGATGTAGTGCTGGAATCTAGGATAACCGAGTCGTTGTCTTTGACTAAGCTGGCCGCCTGCTGAGTAATGGATTGCTTGGTGCTGCGGTGGGTCATTAGACGCGTGGCGAAAATGGGGCTGCGATTTTGCTGCTCATCCAGGAGCACACCGCCTCCGCGCACACACCTCACCTGCCCTAACCCGGCCAGGGAGTTGAGGTCGTTGCGTATGGTCCCTTCAGAAACACCCAAGAGCTCAGCTACCTCCGAGACAAGGATCCCGGTCTGCTCTCTCAGGATAGTCATTAAAGGTTGGCGTCGCTCGAAGGTGGTCAATTTTTTCTCGCGGACGGGTGCGTGTGGGTGGAAACGGTTGAAATATTTCCATCCTACCCGGTTTGTCGAAATATGTCAATCTTTACAAGTTTCAACAAATTTCAACAGTCCTGGTCCCCTTCTGCATGCTGCACTTTAAAAGCCGGTAATTTTGCTTGCTGAATATGATTGATTTTTACAAAAGGAGTTTTCTGCTTTTTCCCTTGAATATTCATAACGGTTTTTTTTATTGTATCCCACTCGTTTTGTGGACGAGTCTGTTCGCCTCGTCTTGATAAATAATAAGCTCTTTTCTCAGATTCTCAGTATCAGTCTCTTCTCTGATCAAATCCACGGCCGAAGAAAATCGTTGAAGAGCCAAATTATATTGTGCTTGGCCAATTTCTAGCCGCCCCTGTAGGGAAAGAAGCTTTGCCTTTTCGTAATCCGACCAAGTTTCTATATCAATTGTTGCTTGTAAAATACTCTCACAATGAGATAAATTTCGTGATCTAAGTTCTCTAACAAAGAATACCTCAAGATTTTTAAGGCCGGCTTTCCTGTTATAGAGCGCAAATTGGTAACAAGATTCGATCTCACACAAGAATTTTTCGTTATCATTGGTGCTACTCTTGGCTGCATTTTCGAAAAATGCTAGAGTCGCCTCATTCCATACCTTACTCTGTGCTTCAAACCGAATATTATCCAGTACCATTTTCCTAATTATTGGATGGATATGGTAGATTGGTTTCCCTCGAAAACCCGCCTTCTGGGGATGAAGTTCAATGAACGAATATTGAATCAAATGAGATAGGTTCTCTTGGATATTGGAACCGCCAACAACTTCGAATAATAAATCTTCATTGAACCATCTGGAAATCGATGCGGCTCTCAATAGACGGATTAAATCGTTTTTCCCATTATGTGCTAGTTGCTCTAATAGCTTCTTTAATAACCAAGAATTTAATTCATCCTGCCACTCTTTTGTTAGAAGCGAGTATTTTGATAATACGCCTCTAAGAAATTTAAGATCATTGGTTATCGATTCGGTTGATTCTCGAATAAGGTCAACAGAAGTACTCAATGCTAAAGGATATCCCCTCGATATTTGAAAAACGAGTTCCGCGAGAGAGGCATCTTTAACTCCTCTTTTATGCAAATACTCAAGGGCATCTTCTTCCGAGAAATTGTCAAGCGAGTATTGTTCGAGGTACGTGCTGATATATTTTTCATTAGAGTTACATTCTATTCCAACGGACCATATGGAATCTTGGTCTGTTACCCACTGCATATGATAGGATTGATATTCTCCCCATCGTACTCTATTTCTCCCAGCAATAATTATCAGCGCTTTTGTCCTTGTTTTTATTAGTTCACAAGATAATGATTGTAGAAAATTTGGAGCCTCTTTACCGTTCACAGACCCTAGTAAGTCCTGTAAGAATTCATAACTGTCTATGAATATCAGAATGTTTTTTCCAGGCTCTTTGAGTTTCTCGCCAATATCAACCAAATCAGCAGCTAAAGCTTTAGGGAGTAAATCTTGAAACTCTCCTATTCCCATATATTTCAAAGCTGTTTTCCAATTAGTTTTATATGGATCTTCGATATTTTCAGCTAGCCATTTTAGAACAGCTTCGCGCCCGAGCCATGTTTTTATCCGACCGCCCAATGGAAGAATGGTATTCAATGCTTTCCCAATATCTCCAAGGGTAGGGATCAATTCAACGACATTTATAAGATCATTCAACCATTTTGCATCGTGTGGAAGAAGAGTTGAATTTTCCTTTATCGGGAGCTTGTAAACCTTTTCCCATAGTTCCCCGAATAGCAAATCAAATCTTGGAAAAACGAATTTTCGATTCGAGGTGTTTAATTGAGACCTGATAAACCACATTATTTCCACGGCGCTGGTGTGCATGTAATCAGGCCGAAGATTTACATATATAGAGGGTATTTCTTTATTATCCTTATAGCAATAATTTTTCTGTAAGAAATTTAACAATGTGGTTTTTCCAACACCCCCACGCCCATAAAAAACTAATATTTGAGATGGTAAATCATTTTCCAATATCCCCTGGAATCGCTTAATCATTGCCTTACGATCTGTGAACCATTTTTTCATGTTTTCGAGATCTATGGTTTTGTCAATTGTGGGGCGGTTTCCAGAAGTCTTTTCCATAAGTTGCTTCTCAAGAACTCAGTGAAAGATGGTGTTTGAATTTCATAATATAGATTCTGTAGTGGACGCCTAAACTTGGACAGTTTTTTCCAACTTCTTAGGGAGTGGTCTGAACCGGATGAGCGATCTGTTGAGGTGGCAAAGGTTTTTTAGAGTAGAAAATGGGTCAGTTTAATGTGTACTGATTTGTTAAGGTTTCGACAGGCTCGACCTGTCAGGTTGAGTGTACCACAGGCAAGCTCACGCCATAGACCTGTGCAGGCGTCTGGTAGTCCAGCGCCTGATGTGGATTTTCGTAGTAGTAGAAGTAGATGTATTGCACTAGGCTGCGAAAAAACCTCCTTCGGACCAGTGTATTCGTGGAGATAGACGTCTTCGTACTTGACGGTACACCAAAGCCGCTCGGTGAAGATATTATTTCTGGCGCATCCCCAGCCATCCATGCTAATCTGGACTTGGTCGGCCAACAAGCGATCGATATACTGCAGGCTGGTAAAGTGACTGCCCTGATCGCTGTTCCAAATATGGGATACGGCTTGCAGCAGAGCTTCATCCACCGTCTTGAGCACGAAATCGAGTTCGAGCGCTTGCTCAATTACCAGCCCACGATGAACCTTGAAAACCAATCCAAGGCGGCCACCAGATATAGCCAGCCCGCTTTCAAGGGAATGTAGGTGACGTCGATACCCCAGATATGATTGGAGTAGGCAGCCGTGACGTTCCTGAGCAGGTACGGGTAAATCGGATGCTGGGGGGCCGATTTACTGGTATTGGGGTCTAGCGCAAGGCCAGGAATGCCCATTTCGCGCAAATAATGCTCCACGGTCGGCCGCGAAACAGGCATTTCCCGATTCAGTACCACTGTGATCCGCAGTGAGCCATAGTAGGGTCGCGCTATGTAGATCTGGTCAAAGCGGCATTTGATCGCCTCTTCTTTTGGCGAAGGCGGCACAGGTTGGTAGAACAGCCTGGAGTACCTGGCTTCCAGGAGTTCTGCTTATGCTTTGAGGGACACCTGCGGGTGACAAGGTTCAAGCATGTCCTCCGAGCCTTCCTGCTCAGGGTTGATGCCATATTTATTTTTAAGCCAGGACAACTGCGGGCTCAAACGGCCGATTTCGCCATACAATTGGTTGAGTTGCCATTCATGCTCGGCTTGCTTGGCTTTCTCGTCTTTGCGGTCATCCTCGAACAACTGCGAGAAGTTCTCCAGGGTTTGCTTCTTCCAAAGGTGCACCTGATTCGGATGAATCCCGCTTTCAGAGGCGCTCTGGGCAACGCTTTTATCTTCGCGGAACATTTCCAGAACAATCTGCGCTTTCCGGCTGGCCGATATTTGTTTTCACTTGGGTATAATTTCTCCAATCGCGCACCTTAATGATGCCCTTTTTCGTGTCTAAATTTCCTTTTCCATTTATCTTCACCCGCGCAATGGCAATTTGCTTCACATCCAACGGATACGACACCACCACCTTGCTCACATACGGCAAGGTGACATCATACAACGTCCAGGTGTTCGTCGTGGCTTCGATCACCACTGCGTCGCCCGGCCTCAGATTGCCTTTCGCCCCTTTGGGATAGTTCTCCATGTCCACCCTGTGAGCGGGCAGCACCGTCTCCTGGCGGGCATTCAAACCACCTACCATCACATAGTGCTTGTGGGCATCAATAGCAATGTAGCTTACAATAGGGATTGAAATTGGATCCTCACTCAGGATACACTCCTCTGTAGTTGCGGATGGGCGCAGATTTATGGGTCAGAAGTTTTAAAAACCAATTTGGCCTCAGTACAGCAGTACTGCCCCAGACAAGGTAGTGCGACTGAGAGCCAAATAATTGGATGGGCTCGTTCATCCGATATCGCGCACGGCTCGCCCAGACGCTCCGCACCCCGGATGCGTTCCCGTCACTCAACGGCTTAAGATAGTACCTGCTGCACTCACCTGCAATTCCAATCTTAATCATTGGGTAGTCGGAATTTAAGCATAAATTGGAGGAACCCTCATGATTGAAAAGCTGGAAGAATACCAACGTGGCAAAATTCCCTTGCCATCGAACTATCACCTTTGGCCACTGTATGGTGCAAGTCTCGAAAACATGGGCGTGGATGGAAAACCAATCTCTGTACCTCTACCTCAATATGGGCCGGACGAACTCCTCATCCGTCACGATGCCTGTGGGCTATGCTTCTCAGATACCAAGGTGATCGCGCAAGGTCAAGTGCACCCGCGTATCCAGCGTGACATGAGAAAAGAGCCGGTGGTGCTTGGACACGAAATCAGCGGCACTATCGTGGGCGTGGGTGAGAACTTACGCGGCCATTATCAGGTGGGCCAGCGTTTTACCTTGGAGACTGACATTGTTTATAAGAGCGTCCCTATGGCCTATGGGTATTTGATCCAGGGCGGTCTGTCGCAGTATTCTGTGATTGATAAACGCGTCCTTGAGAGCGATTACGGCAATTGCCTTATCCCGGTCTCCCCCGAGCGCAGCTACGCCGATGTTGCCTTGGCCGAGCCATGGGCGTGCGTGGTAGCCGCCTATCGTTTGGAATACCGCACGATAATCAAACCGGGGGGGACCTTGTGGATCATTGGCGCGGGCGACCTCAAACATTACACCATCAGCGCTGGCTTTGACACGGCTTCTCACCCGGCCCGACTGCTGCTCACGAACGTGGGCGGGGAATTCGATAACTGGCTGAAAAGCCGCGCCGGCAAATTAGGTGTGGAAGTGGTTGAGGTCAACGACGTGGAAAACCCGCCGGTGGAACAGGTCGATGATATCGTCTTGCTGGGGGCGGACCCCGACCTCGTGGAGAAGGTCAGCCCTCATCTGGCTTATCTGGCCATCTTAGCCTTGGTGTCTGATGTACCGATGCCCCGCAAGGTCAGCGTTGATGTGGGGCGGGTGCACTACAACCGTTGGGTCTATGTAGGCGGAACAAGCGGAGACATAGCACAGGCTTACACTCAGCCACCGGTGCATTCTTCGTTGCGCAAAGGTGGCAAGACCTGGTTCATCGGCGCTGGCGGGCCGATGGGGCGTATGCATGTCCAGAGAGCCGTGCAATTTTCCGATCCGCCAGCGACTATCATCTGCACGGACGTCAGTGACCTGCGGTTGGACGATATGTGTAACACCCTTGGGATCGAGGCGCGCCAAAGAGGTATCGAATTCATCTGCCTCAACCCGACGAATAATGAGCAGTATCAGGCCGGCATGGATCGGTTCCGTGAAGAAGGCTTCGACAATATCGTGGTCCTTGTACCCAGCCCGGCGATCATCTCGGACGCGGCTACATGGCTAGGATCGAAAGGTGTAATGAACATATTCGCTGGCGTAGCGCGCGGCACAATGGCCTTACTCGACTTGAGTGACGCTTATCTGAAAGGTGTGCGGGTGATTGGGCACTCCGGCTCAGTGATATCCGACATGCAGGTGGTGATCGAGAAGACCGAAAGGGGCGAGCTCGCGCCCATCCGCTCAGTGGCTGCCGTCGGCTCGCTCAACGCTGCGCGTGATGGTATGCAGGCAATCATGGATGCCTCTTTCCTAGGTAAAATCCTGATCTATCCCAACATCAAGGAATTCCCGCTTACGCCGCTACTCGAGCTGAAGGACAAGTTACCTGGCGTTTATGCCAGACTGCGCGACGGGCGCGAATGGACCAAAGAGGCAGAAGAGGAATTCCTGCGCCTGATGCTGCCCTAATAGCAATTTGCGGTCAGTCTGTGCGGTTCAGACTTGTGCTGTTGCTTGGAGGGTGGCATCGGCCCCACGCGACCTGAATATGGTCCGCTGGGCTGTCGGCGATGAGCAAGCCTTTTTGGTGGATGGCGGAGAAGTGCGATGAGCTTGATCGGAGACAAAACATATGTTGGCTTTGGGCTAGGCGCTATTCAATCCGGCCTTTTCCTATATGAGGCTCTCGAATCGGGCGCCTTTGAACGTCTAGTTGTCGCCGAGGTGCTACCCGATACGGTACGTCGCGTACGTGATAATGACGGATATTTGACGGTCAACATTGCCCATACCGACCATATAAGAGCGTCTCGCATCGGACCGATTGAGATCTATGATCCAGCGGTCGATGCAGACCGGCAGCAGTTGATAGAAGCAGTCGCTGCTGCGCACGAGATCGGCACCGCCGTGCCAGGGACGCGTTTCTACGGTTCTCCTGGTCCGGAGAGTCTTTGCCGCATTCTGGCTACCGGGTTAAAGGTCAAGGCCGAGATGGGCGGGCCGCGGGCGGTCATCTATGCTGCCGAGAACCACAACCATGCCGCAGAGATCCTGGAGGAATTGGTGCTGACGGAGATCCCACCCACCGAATACGGGGCTGTCTGTAACTGCGTGCGCTTCTTGAACACGGTCATCGGTAAAATGAGCGGTGTAATCACCGGAAATACAGATATCAAGGCCCTGTACCTCACCCCCATAACCCCTGACAATGACCGCGCCTTCCTCGTCGAGGCGTTCAACCGCATCCTCATCTCACGGATCGGTTTCGTTGAAGGCAATGGCGAGCCGGTCTTCCAGCGTGGCATAACGACCTTTATCGAAAAAGATGATCTGTTGCCTTTCGAGGAGGCCAAACTGTTCGGCCACAATGCCACCCATGCTCTCGCAGCTTATATTGGGGCACTGCTAGGCGTCAAGCGCATTGCTGATCTGCCTTCTGTTCCAGGTATCATGAAGTTCCTGCGCCAGGCTTTTATCGAGGAATCAGGTGCTGCACTGATCCATCGTTACAGCGGGCTCGATTCTCTCTTTACACCAGAGGGTTATGCTGTCTATGCCGATGACCTGCTGACCCGCATGTGTAATCCCTGGTTGGCTGATGCGGTGGACAGGGTGGGGCGGGATGTCGAACGCAAGCTGGGTTGGGATGACCGGTTGATCGGCACCCTGCGGTTAGGGTTGGCAGAAGGCGTGATACCATGCCGCTACGCCCTGGGAGCAGCGGCCGCAATGGTCTTCCTCGATCCTTCCTACCTTAGTGGCGATGCCGATCCTGCAGGTCGACTTCCGGTTCTTTGGGATCAAAGTGAGCGTGACCCCGCCCAGAAAAATGATGTCCTGGCGTTAATCCGCGAAGGTATGCGCCATCTCCGTCAATGGGTTTCCGCCAGCCCACGTGATTCCTTGGCGTTAGTGGCTAAATACGATCCGGACTTGACTCGTTGACATTTTGGATAGAAAGTGTCCTTAGGATGGTAGGTTTGAGTGAAAAATGGGTCAATCGGATGCGTATCCCACCCGCACCAGGGGCTATCTGCAATTTTCTGGTTGAGTTTCCAGAAGAGACACCGGTGGCACTGGAAAGCATTGGGAATTGGTACTGGATCATGGGTGAGATCGAGCAAGCTAATTGCCGATCTACTACAAAAAGCTCTATTTCTTTAGCCTGATTTTGGCGAAGGTCTTGCTAACTGCAATACTAACTAAAAGGATGCTCCCATGGAGACTACTAACCTACGCTGTGAATACTTTAAAAACCCATTAGGCTTGGACGTCCCTCTCCCGCGTCTAAGTTGGCAACTTCAGTCAACCGGACAGGGTACGAAACAAACGGCATATCAAATCGTCATCAATTCTGGGAGTGATGTCATATGGGATACTGGAAAAGTGAAATCGTCCCAGTCCGTCCACATCGTATACAACGGTCCAGCCCTCGCCTCGGGTCAGCGCGTATCCTGGAAGGTGCGTACCTGGGACCAGAACGGCAAACCCAGCCTTTATTCCGCCCCTGCCTGGTGGGAGATGGGTCTGCTGAACCGCAAGGACTGGAAGGGGCAGTGGATTGGATCGACCGTCGCCGGCGGGCCTTACACAATGGCTCCATGTCCGTTCTTGCGCAAACCTTTCATCCTTGACAAGCCCCTTGCGGCAGCTAGGCTCTACATCACCGCCCTCGGGCTGTACGAGGCTTTCATAAATGGAAACTTGGTCACCAAGGATATTTTTACCCCCGGTTGGCCGGAATTCCGCAATCGCACAATTTATCAGGTGTATGACGTCACTGAACTTCTGCAAACCGGCAAGAATACATTGGGTATCGTCCTTGGTGATGGTTGGTACTGTGGGCATGTCGGCTGGGAGGCGCGGCAGTTCTTTGGTGATCGGCCCGAATTACTGGCGCAGCTCAAGCTGGTATACGCTGACAGGAGCGAGTATATCATCGTCACGGACTCCACTTGGAAGACTGCCACTGGCCCCCTCTTGGAATCGGACATCATGATGGGCGAGAGTTACGATGCCCGACGTGATATTCCCGGCTGGAATTTACCCGACTTCGACGACTCGAGTTGGTATTGTGTCGCGACCTTTCCAGATCCTGGCATTGCCATCGTCGCCCAGCAAGGCCCCCTAGTACGCCGAATCCAGGAATTGAAGCCAATTGCAGAGCCGACCCGGACCATCGACTCGGGTTACATCTATGACCTTGGCCAGAACATAACGGGGCGCGTGCGTCTGAAAGTCAGTGGCCCAAAGGGAACCACCATTCGCTTGCGTTTCTCTGAAATGCTCAAGCCGGATGGCACTATTTATAGCGAGAATCTTCGCTTGGCCCGCGCAACCGATTATTACACCCTGAAGGGAGACAGCGAGGAAGTTTACGAACCCCGCTTTACCTTTCACGGCTTCCGCTACGTCGAGGTCGGCGGTCTCACGGGTGACCCTGGTCCGGACATGGTTACGGGCATTGTCATCCATTCAGCCACGCCACCTACGGGCACCTTCGAATGCTCTGACCCTCTGATCAACCAACTACAGCACAATATACTATGGAGTCAAAAGGACAACTTTCTTGAAATCCCGACCGATTGCCCGCAACGTGACGAGCGTTTGGGCTGGACGGGAGATGCCCAGGTTTTCATCCGCACTGCGGCTTTTAACATGAACATCGCAGGGTTCTTTACCAAATGGCTGGATGATATGGTCGCATCGCAATCTCGTGAAGGTTGGATTCCAAAAACAGTTCCGAACACTGAACTGAACAACAAGGATGCTGGCCCCGCCTGGGCTGATGCGCTGATAATATGTCCGTGGACGCTCTACCTTTGTTACGGCGACACGCATTTACTCGAAAAGCATTATGCCGCTCTGAAACGCTTCGTGGATTATCTGAGCCGCACCAGCCAAAGGGAAATCCGTTGCCACCCAACGGTAGACCCCTGGGGCGGGTTTGGTGATTGGCTGGCCTTGGATGGCAGCGGCAAGACCGAAGGCGGCACATCCAAAGACCTGATCGGTACTGCTTTCTTTGCCTACAGTGCCCGACTGATGGCGAACATCGCCCAGGTGCTTGGCAAGGATAACGATGCCGAGTATTACGTGAAAATGTCTGAGAGAGTCCATGAGGCTTTCAACCGCCGTTTCGTTACCCAAGAAGGGCTGATCGTCAGCCAGACCCAGACCGCCTATGTGCTGGCCCTCCATTTCGATTTATTACCCGAAGAGCTGCGCCCAGCAGCTGTAGACACCCTGGTGAACGACATCGAACAACGCGGCTGGCACCTGTCCACCGGTTTCGTTGGTTCGCCATACCTCTTACATGTGTTATCCCGTTTCGGGCGTCTGGATGTGGCCTACAAACTGCTCTTTCAGAAGACTTGGCCCTCTTGGCTGTACGCCGTCACGCAGGGGGCGACCACCATTTGGGAACGATGGGATGGCTGGACGCATGATAGAGGCTTCCAAGACCCTGGCATGAACTCGTTCAACCATTACGCCTACGGGGCCATTGGCGACTGGCTGTACACAGTAGTGGCTGGAATTAACGTCGACCCGGCCCGGCCCGGCTACAAGCATATCATCTTCCACGCCCAACCAGGCGGCAGCCTGACATCCGCGAAGGCAACATTAAATTCGATCTACGGGCTGATCGTGAGCGACTGGCGGATTGTGGATGATCAATTCGCATGGGATATCGTTGTTCCTCCCAACGCTACAGCTACTATCTTACTGCCGGGCACCATCACAAGCCAGGAGGTGGAAGCGGGGAGGCATCATTTCACGAAAGACTGGCATAAATCCGTAAACGGCCGCTAACACATTGAGTTCAGCCTCTAAACTAACACCATTGGTTAATATCGTTTTCTGTTGTTCTGGCATAATCTAAAAACCCGGTTTATTATCGGTTGTGGGCGGGGGATCTAATTCTTTACCCCGAGCCTTTTTATATTCCGCAAGATCTTCTCGTTGCATTGGCTGATCGTCATTGTCTTTTAAACCGCGGAATAATTCGCTGAGATAGCCCTGATAAGCCGGCGGTACCATACTCGAGAGCATGGCAACTGCCTTGTCCTGCCAGCCTTCACCAGACACATAATCTTCTGGATGTGCACCAATTACTTCTCGAATAAGTGCTGAGATGCGCTCTGGAATGGGGCGCTTCATGGGTTTTACTTCCAGTAATGTTGGAGGCTGCCAGGCATTATTAACGCGGGCGCGCAACCAGCAATGTAATGTGGGAAGGTCAAAAGTAGTGATACCAAAGCGGGCCGTCGATGATAGCGTGTCCCTGATCAGGACAGCATCTTCCGGGTCGGGCGAGAAAAATGCCTGCGTTGATGTATTTGCCAAAAGTGCCTGTACCACAGGCTCAAAACCCACTATGGTTTTGAGCATTGAAAGCGACTGTGCAAGTACAAACATGCGCGCGCCGAACTTGGCGCCTTCTGACAACATGGACTCCAACCGCATCCCCCCGCCTATCTCTTGCGCCTCGTCGATTATGAAATAGTAAGGAATTTGCTTGGTCACCGTGGCGCTACGATAAGCGGCATCGAAGACGTTGTATATAACACCGGCAGTCAGTTTTGCTCCCTCGTGCCCCATAGTGCCAGACGGTAGCCTCAAGACAACCCAGGCGCGTTCGTTGATCCATTTTTCCAGGTCAACAAATGAATCCTGGTGCATGGCAGAAAATAGCCAGGGTGAAAGCTGAATGTGCATCACTTTGGAGAGCACCGGTGAAATCACCTCTACCACCCAACCCTGATCCCATTTTTTACCTTCACCGGTAAATTGTCCCAGGAGGGCGTCGAGGGCCAGAGAGCCCATGCGTTCCACTGGTGGAAGATATTGAAGGGCATCGTGTCGCCAATTATTATTGAAGGCCGCAAAAACAACGTGTAGCAAGCCCATCTTGTTTTCCGGGTGGTTTGCATTCCAGGCGTGGGCGATACGAAATAAAGCCAGCAGAGCTGCCTGCATACGCGGTCCCCAGTAGTCGTCCCAAATTCTACGGCCAATCTGTACAATGGCATTTCCAGCCCATGTGAAATTTGGGATTGTCAGCAAGTTCAACGGGATAACTTCCGGCTGGTCCGGGGTAATGATTCGCAAGCGACGAATCGCTTCTTTGCGGAGGTCATCCGGCAAATCGTCTACTGCCTGGAGAAAACTATCCGACAGCGACTGATGGGGGTCTGCTAAAAAGATGCCAGGGGCGTCCGGACCGCGCGCGATGAGCTGCTCTAGCAGTCCAAACATAGCGGACGATTTGCCAGTGCGGCTACCGCCAGTGGCTAAACCGTGACCGTCCGGGTCCACGCCAATTTCTTCGCCGGTGGATGGACTAGTGCCAATTTTGAACTTTGCTTCTACGAGAGGACGTGCCGGGGGCGGGGCGGGAACATCCTGGATGGTTGTCCGGTCAAGAGAGCCGCTCCCCTCCCCCATTTCTGGCGGAGAGACAAGTGCGGCAATCTCGCTCACCGGTAATGGCATGGACATGGCTCGAATATTCGGCCATTCGGCCGGGAGAGTCACCCACTGGCTATTGCCGCCCAATAAAGAAATGAACTGCGGAGACGTGCCGCTGACGGCAAACGATACTCGCAATAAGGTTTCGTTGACGCGCTTCTCGATAATTTCTTTTGGGATGGAACGCCAGTACATCCAGTCGAGCATTCCAAGCGTACCGACTACGGCAAGCGATCCGCCCCCTATTATCCCAAGTGCGGCGAGGAGAGGGTTTATCCAACTTGCTCCAAGCAGGCCGCCGCATACCGCTGCGACCATAACGCCAATCATCAGAACAACGCGTAAGAAACCAAGTCGTATTCCCCAAGGATTTGGGGTGCCTTTGTCGCTTACGCCCGACTCAGTTCCGTACGAGTAGGATACCAGTGTGCGAAGACGATCTTGAAGATGCTTCTCTTTGCCCAAAAGCCATATGCGCATGCTGGCCTGCTGTCCAGGTTGGAGCCCGGTACGCAATTGTCCACCGATCGCCAGCATTGGGTCTGCGTTCAGGTCGCCCATAACTAGGTTGGGGATGCGCGACGTGGTTCGCAGAGCGACCACAGGGAGTTGACCGGTTTGCGGATCTGTTGGAATTTTCTCCCATCGGGATTGCTGATGTGTCATCGAAGCCCATGCGTTTACCGCCCCTGAAGCCCTTTCAGGTGGCGTGTATAAGCGTATCTTGATGCCATCCGTCGTTGTGAATATCTCTATGGCAACCGGTGCAGGAAGCTGGCCCAGCCATGCTGATATTTGTTCCCGGTTGCGTGGCAAGGGAATAGGCGGAAGGCGCAGTTCCCATGTTTCCCATTGTCCATGGCACAAAGGGCAGTGGGAATCTGTGCTCGAAAGCGTGTACCCGCACTTTTGGCACTGAATGGTCATGGTAGTTGTCTTGCTGCGGTGACTACTTAATCGCCCCCAGCTGTTTCCAAAACTCGAGCCAATTCTTTGGGATGACAACGAGAACCGGGAACAATGCGCCGCGTCCACCAGACGGTGCGGCCAAGAAGGTATGAGGAGGCAAACGAGATACCTGATCGGCGTTACGCCTTGCCTCTGCCTCTGCTACGCCCATCGATCGGAAGAAAGCAAAAGCTTCTTCCGGACCTATACGGCCGATGAAAGCTGTAGAGGCCATGCTGAGAGAAGAAGGATTCTTTACAAGGTCCTGAGGCATGTGTGTGATGAGTGTGACGCCAATGTCGCGCTTGCGGGCGCGCCGTCCCAGCTCGTCGAGAAGGTCGGCAAAGGGGCCGCTGCGTAGTAAGCGCCAGCCTTCGTCGATGAAGATATCCATCGTGGTTTTACCTACGGTTACCACGTTATATAGAAACCAAGCCATGACAGAATGGATAATGCCTCGATTTTCCTCCCGGAGAGTAGAGAGATCGAAGTTGACCCATTGTCCAGGTGCTATCGCCGTGCCCAGCAAGGCTTTTGGACGGTCAAAGAATCCTTCCCACAGCCCGCCGTACATATATGGCCTGAGCAAAGCCATTGGTGCTGCCGCATTGGGATCATTCAATGTCCCCAGGGCATCTACAAGATCGGCAATTGACATGTTCCCTGGATAGCGTGCCCACCGGTGCTGTACCGCCTCATGCAGCACCGCCTGAATGCCGGGCGTGACCCCTTCTGCCCCCATCAGGGTCGCAGTGAGAAATTTAACGGCCAGCAGCATTTCAGATGCATTCTCCGCCTGCAATGGGTGAAGCAAACAAGTATCAGGATCGTCTGGTACGCCAGCAGGAACAACTCGCCCTCCCATCGCTTTACAAAGTGTATTGTTTTCGCCTTCCGGGTCAATGGAAAGGATTGTGCGCCCCTGCATCAATCTCTGGAGCAGGATCCAGCGCAGAAGGGTTGTCTTCCCAGATCCCATTTCGCCCAGGATGAGCGTGAGAGAGTGCGGGGGTGCAGGCGTGCCAGGGTCAAGACCGGCTGCATACGAGAAATGCACATCCCGGCCGTCGCGTGCGTGTATCCCGATCCATACGGCATCCTTCACCGGCATAATTCTTTGAGACGGTAATGGCAGGAGCTTCTGGAACTCCTCGTAGAACATCTTGGGTTGGTCAAGATTACCAAGGAATAGATTACCGCCAGGCTGCAAATATAAAAGAGCGCGTTCCGGGACGAGATGTAGTTTTAGTGGCAGCAGCCCGGATGCTCGTAGTTTCGATTCGATCGTACGCCTCACCGCAATGACAGCATCCAGTTGATCGAAACCTGCGAACAATGCCGACAAAAGAGCCGTGCGATAAACGGGTTCGCCCATGGCCACTCGAGATTCGGTGGCATCCATAGCCGTGTCATTTGCGTTTTCGGCTATCGAAGGACGGCGGCCTGTCTTGATCGCCAGGGCAGTCAGGGCCCCCTCCGTCAATGTGCGTCGTGCTTTCATGCTGGTGCGCACCGAGTCGGGAGGCTCCCGGCGTATGGTCAGAGAAAATATAGCCGGAGCATCGTTGATAAAAGTGGCTATGCGAATTTTAGACCACGGGCGATCCGGTGCACCCGGTACTCCCCCTCCGCGCGCGGAGATGGGAAGCAGGACGGTATCAGAAATCATCAGGTAGTCATCGGTCGGCCCCTTCTCAAAGGAAGCCGGGGCAACGGCGCGCATGTATTCTTCCGCTTTTTGGGCATTGTCAGGCTTGTCGCTCATTGCTCAAATCCCGGGTTCATTATTCGATAAGCCAATTCCTGAATTTCTTTGGCATCCAAATATTTCACCTGTACGCCGAAGGCTGTGCAAACGCCTGATAATCCTTCCCACCATGCCAGTCCTTCATCGCCGGGCAGAATAAATTCTATAAAGGTTCGACGAAGAGATGGGAGCAGTGTTTCCTGAATTGCAAGCATTAATCCGGCGTGTAATATATCCAATGCTTCCGCTTTATGATTGGTCCAGTTTTCCACGCGGCGAAGGAATGCGGTCCGAGGCTGCGGGTCAGGCCAAAATATCTGCAGGATGCGTAATGTCCAGCCTGGCTGCAAAGAGTAAAACAGCTCTCGATATGCTTCCTGTGTACGAACGTCCGGCTTGTCTGCATCGGCAAACAGCTCTGCAAACAGCCGTTTTGTTCCATCAAAGCCGACCAGGGCCGGGTATCTCCCAGCTTGTGCAAACCCTTTGGCTATGACAAATTGCTCAGTAGTTCCTAATTCTTCTTGATCGGCCATGATTAATGTGAGTTGATGAAATAGGCTTCTGGTAAGCCGAGGTCTTGTGCTTGAAAGCCTTTGCGCATCGGGCGATTGCCGGTTGGCACTAGTCTATTTTTATCCGGATCAAACCGAAAAATTGGCGAGAAAGTAGGGCGGTTCGCGGAACGCTCTACGATCGGCGACACTTCCACAATTTCAGTCATAATCTGCCCGTGGATAGGGCTGCGCCCAATATGGGCAATAGCAGTTACGGCAGCCGCAAAGTTTTTTGCGATATCTAGTTCAGAATAGCCCTTCACTTCCTCATGGGCGCGCACGATTTGCAGGAAACGCTCCCAGACATGTTCTGCGCTTGTAGCATGAATAGTGAAAGCTGAATGACCGTGACCTGTAGCTGCAGCCCGGATTAACTCCCATGCCTCCGGCCCCCGTGCTTCGCCGATAATCAACCCGTGAGGGCGGGAGCGCAATGCGGCCCGGACCAGGTCATACATACTGATGGCATCGGGGCCTGCCTGTATTTTGGGTCGGGTGACGGTATAAACAATGTTGCCCGTGTCCGTGCTGACACTGCCATCCCACTTATACAAGACAATTTCGTTACTGTCCTCAATAATGAACAGGCGGATCGAGCCTTTCGGAAAGAAATTCAACATCTCTTGTAGAGCGCGCTGTGCTACATACGTCTTCCCTGATCCGGTAGTGCCAGAAACGATAAGCGTGCCGCCGTTTACCATTATGGACAAAATATAATTAGCCGCTTCGGGAGTCAACACGCCATTTCCGTCGGGAAATGAAATGGGCTGGAATGGTCGCCTGGCGACGGGCGGCAAGCGTGAAGAGCATAGCGAAGCAAGCCCGTCATCTATCTCGGTATCCTGTGTTCCATAATCCTTTACGCGCAGAGTGATCACATCTCCATAAGGAGAAGCGGGCGGCATAATATAGTTCACGCGTATGCCCTTGCGCGTGACGCCGCTCGCTGTGGGAATCATTTGGGTAAGCGTTGCGTCAGCGATAGGGTGATCGGGGGTGGGAGGATTTCCGTGCGCCCGGTCTATCAATACTCTTATCGCTTCGCCTGTTCCCGCAGGGGTTGACCCGATATGTTCCCAGCCTTTGGAAGTTGTATAAGCATAGATGTGACCGAGATTGATAGCCACGTCTTCTATGTCAGGGCGCGCTACTAATTCAAGTAACGGTCCGAGGCCAGAAAGATCGCCAAGCAGCATCAACAAATCTTCGTCATTCAGGTGTACTCCGTTGTTGGCAGCTTGACTGGATACCCTTTCAAATACAGCCCGCGCCAGAGTATCGGTATCAGAAGATGTCAGAGCGCGTGTGCTGGCTTCTCTGGCCTTTTCTGCTCTTCCTTCCTCCAGGAGAGTCTTTCTCCATTTCTCGACAACTTCGACTGGAGTTCTGTCGGGCGAGATTTTCTGAGACTTGCCTACAACATCAAAAACCATTTTTAATTCCTATTTAATATGCCTTTTTTCTTTTGTTGACCTGGTAGCAAACCTATGCGTGCTGCACCCTCGCGAATGGCTGGGACAAAGTGGGCAGCAAAAGCAATCAGAGATTCTGTAAATACAGCAAGTTCCGGAAGTCTTTCTTTTTTATAGCGCCAAACAAGAATGTCATCGATGTTGTCGCTGTTTACCGCCTGCGCGGTAATATTTGGATCAACGAAAGGCAGGATGCCATTCGGCGCGACGCTGATGTTGATCCGGTCTTCGTTCAGGGCATTCTGCAATATCTTGTGTACTTTCTTGAATTCATCGCCTATGACCATGTTGTAGCAGATCTTGACGCGACTTCCAATGAATTGGACCGCAGATGCCCTGTCTACTGAACCGGCGAGCGAGGCAATCATGCGCGCGATCCACCTGCGAGTTTCGGCGAGGTCCGGGATCTCTGGCTTGATAACAATAGCGATTGCCTCTGCGCTGCTAAGGGCGGCACGGTGTATGGGATGGGACGGATTGATGCCAACGTCCATGATGACAACACCGCCGGTTGCAACGCCCGCTTCAAAGAGACCTTTTATAGTGCTATTGATAACGTCTTCGTTTTGAAGAGCAATGTCGCCCAGGTCGTCTGTAACCATTCCTGGGATAACTCTCAGTGTGGGAAGTTCTTCTATGGGTGTAAAGGCGGACAGATACACACTACCGGCAGCGATTGCGCTCATTGTGTCGCCAGTCTTTTTGTGAGGAGACTCTGCCATCCTCCGAAGCAAGCCAATCAGGGTTGTCTTTACTTGACTTAGGCGTAAGTGATACTGCAGTGCTCCGGCATTGGCGTCGGCATCTACCAGGTAAGTCGTTACCCCGCTGAGGGCCAGGGCGACGGCCAGGTTGACTGCAACTGTCGTCTTGCCGGTCCCCCCTTTTGGCGAGGTAACCACTATCTTGCGTGCGCTCATCTGGCTTTGAATACGCGCAGCCATATCGCCGCCCAAGAGAACTTTCCGATATTGTTCGTCTTGCGCACCGCCGCCACCGGCTTCCAGGCGCCTGATTTCAGCAAGTAGGTTGGCGAGATCGACACCTGAAAGTGGGTAAGCATATGCCGGTATGTTTGCCCCGGCAGCCCAGGCCGCAAGCCCGTCCGATACACCGGCAACAATGATGATCCTTTTGCCTTTCTCGACCGCCTTGACCAGAGTCTCTACCTGGACAGAAGCTTCCGGCGAAACGACGATAATCGTCTTGAAATCAAACATGTCCAGATGGCTGGGGGCAAACATTGCCAGTTGTGCCTGAATAACATGTTTTTGTTCACTCAGGGCAACATTGAGTTCGGACGTTTCGGTGCCTGCACCAACGAGCAAAATATTCACTTCAATAGACCTTGCCGCTCTAACCGGAACAGTTCCTCCAGATCCCAATAGGAGAACCCGGTTGTTTGTTTTGGTTGGCCGGATATGACCATCGAAACAATCAGCATATCGCCGGATTGCAAACCGAGCGCCAGGGGTTCTACGCTCTCGCTTGGAATTAACAGGATTAAGCGTTTGGGTTGGTTGATATCCACCTGAGTAATTCTTGACGAAGTGGAGTCGCTAGAGCTGCTGCCCGAGACGGAATTTTGCGATACGGTCTGGACAGGTAAACCCTGAACGGCAATGACCATCACCCCTTGCGGGAATATATTTTTTGCCATGGGAGGATAGCCACGGCTCAGGGCATCTTGAAGAGCGTTCTCCGCGGATGTGGCTACCGGCTGAGGCGTTGGATTAATGCTATTACCGTATGAATTTTCAGGAGTCGGCGTTGTAGGTGGCTGCGGTCGTGATGCAATGACGATGGTTACTGAAACCAAGTCCCCTGGTATGTACGAATCGGCTTCTGCTGCGTCAACATTCTGGACATCCAACGGTAGAGGAAATAGGCTATAACCCGGATAATTAGCCAGTACCGCGGAAAGCCGTGTACCAATACCGGCGGGAGCAATGATGGAATTCCGCATGACGGGCTGGCCAGAATGGATCGGCAAAGCAGTGTACCCGCCAACGACCTGGTCAGCCTGATCAGGCGGAATGTACTGATTGGCAAGCTGGTCCTTATAAACTGTAATCGTGACCAGGTCGTTGGCTGCAATGGTGTCGCCAATGCTCAAGTCGCGACTGGCGGCCAGTATTTCAATCGTCGCAGGTCGTGAGGCGTTCCCGAAAGCCATCAGGGCCACAAAGGCCACGATAAAAACGGCGATCGCAATGAGAATGACGACTGTGTTGACGCCAGCTTTGGCTAAACGTTCGGATAGCTTTGCCATGGTTGATTCCTCCGAGTTAAGTGGGGTGTGTTTTCACTCCAGCGTAATCCCGCTCTGTTTTATCGCTTGAAGATACGCGGGATTACCCTGGACGATTTCTTGAAGCTGTGCTTTTGTTGTCCTGAACAATCCGAAAAGGGCTAAAATAACGAAGTCGGATTTGGCATAGTTCGATTCCAACGCCAGGCGTGCTGCTACGACAACCCCGATGGCTTCCCGCATAACCTCAGACTTTGCCAATCCTCCTGCAGAGGATACCGGCATGCTTGGATAGCACTTAATGAGTATTTCGGTCAGGGTTTGAATATCTCGAGGATCCAAGGTTGCGGTTGGTGGTATTGCCAGTGAAGAATCTGCGGTTGGGGAATTGCATGGCACTACTGCTTCTTCTTTTTGTTGGTCCTGGCCGCCTTCGGCCTGCTGTGGACCTCGTTTCTTGGGCCTTGCGACCTCCAGTAAATCATCTGCGTTCAGTACAAAAGTATTTCGGAAATACTCCAGTGCGCAGGCAATATTGATTGGTCCCTTGGCGAGAGCGTCAATAAGGGTCTGCTTTGCCTGAGGGCTAATCTCGGCCACATCCTCGACGTAGCATAAGGGGATTTCTTTGAGCTCGGCTGGAAGCGTTTCCCGAATCCGAAGTTGTCTGGCCTTCTTTTGATCGTAATTCTCTGTCATATCAATCGTAATGATAAACTAGCTTTTTAAGAGACGATTTTCCCGCGCCGTTTCATTGCTGCTAATTGGTTTCGTCGGCTTCTATACCGATGAGAAAATAGGCATGGTTAATTTGCCGGTAATTGCTTTCGTCTTGTGTGGATTATGGAAAGCCTGCTTTGTGTATATGCTCAGTTACGTCTCCCCTGCCATCTCGTCCCATCAACCAAGGGGGAGTTCAAACTGGCGTGCCCGAATAATCGGCGCTTTACACCCTTTCTGTACCGACAAAATAATTGGTTGGCTGGTTTTTTTTGTTGGAACCGGTCCGAAAGCCCCTAAAATCGGCTCCACAGTTCTGAATTTGCGAAATCGGTCACACGTGCGCCACCTTTTACCAGAGGGGTTATATTTGCCTGATTTACGAGTCTTTTTGCATGGAAGTCTCGCCTGCGATCGAGGTTTGTACATTAGGGGGAAATAAAATAATACCTCTGCTTGAATTTGGAACTTTCTCTGCCCCCTATTAATAACTTCCTGATAGATCATTGCAAGTATTTTTGTGTTTTGTTCGTTCGTAATTTAGAGATTATCTGAATGTTCCTGTCCGAATATTCCTTCAGAACGCAGGCGAAGTGCAGAAAGGCGACCGGTCTGTACGCTCATATACCCAGGCTTACCAATTGTCCGGAAAGACTCTTAGATCGCCAAGGACCGGCTCAAATAATGCCAAGCCCTCACAAACACGAATAACCGGCCTTGAAAATGGCCTAAAATATCTTGACAACCATCAGAAAATGCCTATAATAATAGTATCTTTATTTAGTCTTCCACAGTTCAGTTCTTTATTTATCAGCCCGGCTTCGCCAGGTTGTTTTTGTTGCTACTGGGGGTTTTGTCTTTGACATTTTTTCTAGATCATCAAACCCAATAAACATATCAAAAAACCACATATCATATAGTTATGCACCGACAAATAATCTAAAACAATCCAAGGCGCTCAGTGAGTTAGTTGATTTATCCCGGCACTTGGAAACGATGTCGATGCGCGGCGACGTAAAACCACTTGGTTTGTTGATCGTGTTGATTGTTAGTGCTAGCAGTCAGCCGGCGCAGTGTTCCCCTACCCATCTCGGTTCGCATACCATATCGGTTCGATGATGCGGTAACAATTCACGTGCCAGTTCGTAATAACGGGCGCTAGCCTTGGGCAACCTTGGCTGGCGCCTGTTTGCTTTAAACCCAACAAGTCCTCTGATTCAGCCCCCGCTAACCGATTGCGGGGAGAAAGGTAAATAGGAATGAACATCCATACATACCTCAAGCTCAATTTAAAGCGGCATCCGCGGAGCTCGAACTCTGCGGATGTCATGGTGGGTTTTCTGAAACTTACCCGCCTCAATATTACCACATTTGTTCTAAATTGCAAAATCAAACGTCACCAAATAAATCAAGAATTTACCTTGACGATAAAATTTTGGCTGCTTGTGGTTGGACGCTCATCAACCATTCTTGAAATTTTCCAACTCCCCAGGGCCGGCGCGAGGGAAATTCGCACCGGGACCCAGGGATGCGTGATCATGGATGTGCCTTGTCGTATTCTATCAATTGACAACGAAAGGAGACATCCATGAGCGCGAGAGTGCTGGCAATCATGTTGATATTGTTTGTCCTGGCGGCGAGCCAGCCGGCGCAGATCCTGCACAGAATATTGGAGGCAGGTGCAGCGCTGTTGAAATGTTTCATCTAACAACGAGGAGAATAATCCATGAATATTGACATCCTGGCGGAGGCCACCAACCTTCTTGGCCCTCCCGTAATCCCATCGGATCATCGAGGCTGGGCACACTGGTGGTGTCCATTCCATCCCGACTCTGCCCGTGCCGGCCATAGTGGACACCCTAACTTCGGCGTCAACCTGGAAATTGGTTACTATAAATGTCTTCGCTGTGGCGCATCCGGACCGTCGCTGAGCCACTTGAGCTATAAACTCGGCAAGGGCTGGCGGTCAGATCTGTCCCAGGCGGCTGCATTGGATAGTTTCGCGCCCAGAGAGGCGCCAAAGACCAAGGTCAGTTTCCTCGGGGAGGCCCTCTCTGCCGGCAGGTCCGCCCTGCTTACGTCGCCGGCTCTGCCTTACCTTCAAGGCCGCGGCGTCAAGCAATATACCGCGCTGGTGTACGGCCTGGGCTATGGACAACCAACGCCATACATCAGCCGGGATGCGGCGATGTATGGCTACGAATCCAAGCTGGTTCTGAAAAACGGCATTTGGCTGTGGGCGGGAGGAGTAGTTTACGCAGACCCGATCACGAAACCTACGGTCCTGAACGTGAGATATATCCCGGACAATCTTCTGCCGGTTGGCGAACGCCCTTTCAACATCGAAGAGAACCACCATTCCTGGGGCATACGCCAGGCTCCGCTTGGGAGTTGGCGCATCACGCCAGGGACCAGGGTTGTGCTCGTCGTAGAAGGTCTATTCGATATGTTGGTCGGAGCACAAACAGTCAGCGAAAGAAGCCTCCATCCAGAAGTCGTTACGGTCTACACCAACGGCGCTTCGCCGGTATACCGCATGCTGGACTGGTTCACTGCCAACGCCAGGAAATATGAGTTCGTGCTGATACCCGACCAGGATGGGGCCGGCCTGGGAGAATTCAAAGATTACCAGCTGAAAGATGGGAGTACAGAGAAACGCTGGGTCAAAGGCTGGAAAGACCATATCACGGAGGCGCTTGACAAAGGCGAAGGACGCTATACGGTCATCAATACTCCTGATGGCTTAGACCCGGATGAGGCTTTCCTGTCCGGTTGGTGGCCGAGCGTCATCTGATCCCATATATTCCATTGGAGGAAAACATAGGCGTTTGAAAGGGAAATGTTCCTTCCGGCGCCGGCAAAAAAACAAGAAATAAACCAACTACAAAGATATTTCCTCCCCTAAACGGCGGACCCATTCGGGTTCGCCGTTTTTTGTTTTCCACAATCGTTTTGTCGAAATCCCAAGGAGTAATTTTCATGCACGAAATCGAGTTTCGAAAACAAATCGAATATCTCGCTCTAGCGAGACGGAAGCAGCACGCTGCCGAAAATCCTGCATTCGAGGAGGGCGTACAACGCAAAGCAAAAACAACCCAGCACCAAATTAAAGAGCTCCCCAAGCAGGCATGAAAGCAACGTGGACCATCTTCGGTTCGCTTGTTAAAGGAAGCAGAACTGCTTGAGCAGACGTTGAGATGTGCGCTGGCGGTCACGGCAGATGTGTGATCATGCCGCAGCACGCCAGAACCGTCTTTTGTATCTCAAACCTGATTACCAGAACGAAAGGAGAAAAATCATGAACGGAATCACCATCTTACTTGCAGTCGTCTTTGCCCTGTTGATCGGCATCCTCTCTTTCCAGGGAGTGAGCGCCATCATCTACTCCCACTCCGACGAATGGAAGCTGCAGCAGCGTTTGCGCCGTTTCGTTCGGCGTGAAGCAGAATAACCAAATCGAATTACCTGCAAAGGCCGATACCCCCCAATTTTATGGGCTTAAACCCATACAAACATAACCATCGTTTTAGCAAGACCAATTCAACCAAACTGACGCCGGCGAGGATTCGCCCGGCGCAGAACCCATTCCATAGGGCTAATGCCCGGAGGTCAAAATGTCCCGCAAATTCAATCTCTCGTCCAATGCACGCCGTTCTTCCAAAGCCGCCATCCATATCAAAGGTTCCAATCGTCATGTCCGGCTCGACCGGGATGAGCTGCCGGCCTTTGAAAAGTTCCCCAAAGGAAGCCATTCCGCCCGCCGGCAGAACAGAGAGGAGCGGCGGGACGGAGACAAATAGTATTTTGACGACAACTTATCTTCAAAAAACAAGGAGGTGATAGCAGATACCCTTTGTCCCTCGAAACCTCGCAGGTGCATCCTGCGAGGCCTGTCATATCCCATCCTACAATTTCGGAGGTGAATAATGTCTGACATTTCCAATTCTTACCGCAAGGAAGTCCGTGATCTCCTTATCAAGCGCATCGCGGCAGCCCGTCAAAAGTTCCTGGACAGCCACGCAGATGCCGTAGAGAAAGCTAAGAAGGCTGCCGAGAAGGATCCGGTCCTGGTGGAACTGCGCGCTCATCAAGAAAAGTGCCGCCGCCTGGTAGAAGATAAAGAAGCGGCCGAAAAGCGCCTCAGCGAGGCTCTCTCCGTTACAACCGAATTCTGCGATGCTCACGGCCTGCCATCCTATCGGTATGGGTACAACAAAGAAACCGTCGAGCAGGCTGGGAGGAAAGCTGCTCAACGTGCCATCGAGGCGATGCTGATGAAGGATGATGATATTGGCCCAAAACTGGAGGAGTTTGGCCGGCTGGAGGGCGATCTCTCCGACATGCTCACATTGGCGCTCACGCAGTCCAGGCTTCGCCAGGTGGTGGACACCTTCAATCAGAAGTTAGGCCTTGAACCCAGCCAGATCGAAAAGGAAATCCTGGGACAGAAGGAATAGCTCTTCCGTCTTACCTATTCTGGCCTGCCTGGGTTTCCCCGGCAGGCCAGAAACCATCCTATCCTACTCATTTCAGGAGGAAAAAATTATGTCTGCAACCCTATCCCGTGTGAACCTGTACGAAGCATTGACCAATGCTGCCCGGGTCGCCGATAAGAGCGGTAAGCTTGCGTTTGCCAAGTTCGCTCGCCTCGAGGCCAAGGCCGCTGACCGCAGCGTGATGATCACCACCTTCAATGGCCAGACCGCCATCGAGTCCGTCCTGCCCGGCGATGTGGCCGACGATATGCTGGCCTACCTCGACACCGAGACCTTATTGCACCTGATCGCGGCCATGCCAGAAGGTGCAATTACCCTGACCTTGAAGAGCAACGGCCTGGTAATGACCACCGGCGACGGCAAACACAAGCACGACCTGAAGATCGGCACCGACGTGGAAATTCCCGTGGTTGCCGGCTCCACCAAGACAAGCATGGCCAGGATCTCCGGCATTGAGCTCCGCCGCCTCTGCCGGGCTGTGAAATTTGCCTCGACGAATGAGGGCCAGCCCGGTTTGATGACCGTCCACATGGCTTTCAACAAGCCTGACGAGAAGACCGTCGTCGTTGTTGCAAGTGCTACGGACGGCTTTGCTGCGGTCCAGTCCCTCGCTCCGGCGCTCTCCTGCACCAAGGCTGCGGTCGGGAAAGCCATCACCTTCCCTGCCTCTTTCGTCGCCCTGCTGTTGGAGTCAGTCCGGCCCGATGACCAGGTGGAAATCTATCGGTCCGGGGAGAACCGCTATATCGTGACAATAACAAACGATAAAACCGGCAAGAACCTGGCCCTGGCTTCTACCGAATCAGCTGCTGTTCCTCCGGTAAAGGATATCGCCGAGATGATCAAGTCCACCAAAGACAAAGCCAACGTGACTATCGAGGTCGAGACAGCCGCATTGGTCAATGCTCTTGACATCGTCGGTGCGTATTCCAACGGCGATAAGGATCTGGCGAATCTGTTTCTGGCCGTCCAGGCCGGCGTGATCCGCTACGCCAGCAACCCGACCGACAACGGCCAGTGCCGGGCGATTCTGGATGGCACGGTTGCCGGCCCGGACACCTCCCGCTGGTTTGCCCCAGCAATCTTCCGGAAAGCGGTCAGCCTGATGCCTGAAAAGACCAAGGCTGTTCTGTCCACCGACCTCGCCGCCCTGCCGATCCTGTTCGTGGGCGATAACGTGCGGGTTATGGTAGCGCCGCTGGTCAAGGCTTCGCAGCAAGACGTTGAGTTTGACGAAGCCACGGTAATCGAACTGCCGGTGGAAATGAAAGCCGATGTCGAGACCGTGGTTGCCTAAATGTATTCTTTCGCCCGGATAACTCGTGGGACTGCTCGTAGGTCCCACGAGTTTATTTGTGGCTACCCAGGAAGGAGGTCAGAGTGACCGATTTGTTTGATACCGTAGGTGGGGGAGAACCTTCCCCTGCACCTGCACCCGAATCTGCAGCGATTGAAGATGTTGTCGAGGAAAAGAACCGTGTGTTGGCTGAAGAAGAAGCTGCGGCGGAACCGGAAGAATTGACCGGGACCGCAGCCGAGGCTGAAGACGTAACCACCGAGGAGGGCGAGGAAGAAAGCGCCGAGGAAGAGAGCGGCGAGAACCCTGCTGCAGATGAAACCGCCTCTGCTTCCGGTACCACTTCCACCGCAACCTCGCAGCCGGCCCCGCAAAAGCCGGTAAATGTTGTCGAAGAGGACGTGTACGAGTTCGACAAGTGTCTGATCACCGTGGCGATGGGCCTTATGCCCGACGCCGGCGATCCGAACGGCCGGTTAGTGATGCTGGGCGTGCGTAATCATCAGGACGAGCCTATTCTCTCCACCTGCCGGCTGAATGACCTGATGCCGCTGCCTGACCCGATCCAGCAGTTGATCGAGCAGTTGAAAGAGCAGCTGCCGGCACGATCCGAAAAGGCAGCCGCGAAGAAGGCCAAGGCGAAGGAAGACGAGTTAAAGCGGAAGACAGCTGGGAACAAGACCAAAACACCGGTCAAGACCGCTCCAAAGAAGGTCGAAAAGCCCAAGCCAACCAGTATGAATCTCTTCGACATGTTCGACCAGAAACCCTAGCAGGAGGTGTGAAATGACTGACAAGAAATACATCCTCAAGATCGAGGGGCAGGAGCTTACCGTTCCCCCGGAAGTCGGTGGTCTGGAAGATGCCGACCTGAAACGTGCCCTGACGCCCATGTTTCCCGGCGCGGCCAACTCGAAGATTGAGCGGGCCGAGAAAGATGACACTGTAACCATCACGGTCATCAAACTGGCCGGCTCGAAGGGAAATGGCCGCCGTTCAAGTAGTAGAAAGAAGGGGGGCGGCCTGGCCGCCCTCCTCTTTTGCAAGAGCAGGCGCAACCCCGCCGTCGAGCTATATCTGGAGATGCACGCCCAGAACGTCAATGCACTCGACCCGGCCGGGATGATTGCCCTTGCAGACGAGATCGACTCCACCCTTGCAGCCGGCATAAAACAGAACCAGCAAGTCCTTGCGGCCCTCGCAAGGCTTGTCCGGGCTGCTCCAAAGGAAGGGACATTCGTGCCCGCAGGCTTCTGAATCAGCGTGGCGCTGGCCGCCAGTGAGAGGTGAAAAATGGACCCGCTTTCAATAACATTCGAGACTGTCTGCCGGTCTATCGGCCAAAAGTCGTTCGTGACGGATCTGGAGAAGATCTACGAGCCGATAGTATTCATGCGGAAGATGGTAAAGCTGATGGGGGTATATCGTACAGCGCGTGCCAGGGACCGGCGTAGGCGACCGGAGAACGAGATTGCGTTCATGCTCCCCAATATCTGGAACTTGCGCAAGGACAGCGCTGACCAGTGTGGCTCTGTTCCGTTCGTAAATTTCTGCTCAGAAATTACGACTTGGCTGACTGGTAAGTTCCCCCTGAACGAGGATTACACCTTCATGCTCTGGACAGAATCCAGCGACGAAGACCTCGTGTTGAGCCTCTGTAATCCCGGTATCGATCTGTGCTGGGACGATCTGTCTGAGCTGATCGAGTGTCCAGAGAACTGGAACAAGGAGGTGGGTTTGATGCTCCTGGCTATCTATGCCGTCTTCCTGGGAGAATTT
>Ga0209777_10000935_pt1 | contig 44878 bp, 41 predicted proteins | sample FrelakmetHBP12HB_FD_187147 | JGI IMG/M metagenome (GOLD analysis project Ga0209777, IMG submission 187147) | Freshwater lake sediment microbial communities from the University of Notre Dame, USA, for methane emissions studies -HBP12 HB (SPAdes)... | ecosystem: Environmental > Aquatic >...
GGTCTACAGGTTTACGCATGTCAATTACCGTTCGGACTTCGCATTGGCCGGCATCCTCAACGAGGATGTAGGGGAGTCCTGCATCGCTGTAGCCCGATACCATTACAATCCACTGACAGAAAGAACCGACCTGGCCATAGCAGTAAGGGACGATATGCAGAATCTCGGCCTTGGAAGCATCATGCTGGCGAAGTTGGTCGGCATAGCAATAAAAAACGGAATTTTACACTTTGAAGGCACCCTCGATCCGCAGAATGCCATCTCGATGAAGATCCTCAGTAAGTTGGGCCTTAAAATGAAAACCTTTATGAAAGGTACCCTTTGCTACATTGAACTGGATGCGTGAAGAATCCTTCCGATTTGGACTCATCAGGTATTTTTCATTCGGTCAGCCACCACGACTCCCATCGCAATCTGTCCCACAATGGAATCGCTGAAATCCGATCGGGCAGGGATGCATACCACCCCTGCCGTGGTTACAGCCAGGGAGCATCGTGTAACCTCTATGAAGAAATCGAGCTTGCAGATGATGTTTCCCGTATCGAGGTTAGGAACCAGCAAAATATGGGGCATCCTTGTTATATCGATGTTGCTGTAATTCTCTAACCGGCCTTTTGGACCCAGAAATATCCCTGTGAAGGATGTTGCATCGATAATTTCACATTCGCCGAAATCCCCTGATTCCGCTGTTTGTTTAAGCACCTCATGATCCCTGAAGGAGGCGAGTGTCCCGCCGATATCTCTCTGACCGGAGAGGACAGCAATCTTCGGTTTCGCGTGCCCAAGCAGTCGGCATAGGAATATTGCGTTCTTGAGAATCTCCGCTTTCTTCTTGTAATCAGGGCTGATATTGACGCCGGAGTCTGTAAAAGCAACCAGATGGTCGAGCCCTGGGATATCCCAAAGGGATATAACACTCACGGTCATGCCGGAGCCCGCCCTCGCTTCTGCTCTGATGATCGAACGGTAGATATAGGAGGTGGGAATCTGGCCTTTGCTCGCGACGTCCACTTTTCCCGAAAAGAGCATGTCGATTCCGAGATCGGCAATGGCCTGCCGGTCCTTCTCAATGATCTTTTCGAACCCACTGATGTCAAACCCAATCATTTCTGCCATTTGTTCCATTATTTCTGCGTGACCAATAAGGATCGGTTCTATATACCCCATCTGCCAGCTCTGCATGACTGCCAGCATAAACTCTTTATCTTCAGGGGCAAGTACAGCGAGCTTCTTCGGCCCTTTTTCCTTCGCCACTCCGTAAGCATCTTCAAATGATGTAATCATAATGTTTTCCCTAATATTACAGAGTAATTTTTGAGTATCCTGACCGTCCTTCTATTTCTTAAACTATTTCAAAATTTCTCCTGCCTGGATAATCTTCATAATCTGCTGCGTTCCGTTGGCAGGGATGAGTTCCATGGCATCGTTCAGAAGCCGGGCAAGGTGATATTCCGGACTGACACCGTTTCCTCCCAGGACCTCAATGGCTTTCCGGGCAACGCTGAAACCTACATCCGCTCCTACAGCCTTGGCGCGGGACGACTGCTTGACGATATCCCTCGGGCTCGCGCCTTTATCCAGGGCGGCTCCGGGAGCGTATACCAACCAACGGGCAGCATCGATCTCCGTATCCATTTCGGCAAGGAGGAACTGGATGGCCTGAAGTCTGGCGATGGGTTTGCCATAAAGGATGCGCTCTTTGGCGTACTTCAATGCAATCTCGAACGCTCCAAGGGCGATGCCGAGCCCGATGGCACCGATGGCAGGACGGGCAACAGTAAAAGTCGTCATGGCAATAGGGAATCCAGCTCCCTCCTTGCCGATCAGATTCTCCTTTGGAACCTTGCAGTCGTTGAAAGCGAGTTCGCTTATGTCCACTGTTCGCAACCCCATCTGATCCTGTCGCCGACCCACGGTGAATCCCGGAGTGCCTTTATCTACCATGAGGAAGCTCGCCCTCTCACCGGTCTTCGCGAGAAGAAGACAGTGATCGGACGTTCCTCCACTGGTGATGTAGACTTTCCGTCCATTAATAACATAACCGTCATCCTTGATCACAGCTTCGGTGGCGAGGTTCGTCAACTCAGACCCTCCCGTAGGTTCTGTCGCGGCGATGCACATGATCTTTTCACCTTTCAATATGGGAGGGACATATTTTTTCTTCTGTTCCTCTGAACCAAAGTGAGCGATGGCATAGACAGGGCCAGTTCCGACCTCGAGAAAAAGGGCGGCAGGGGGATAAATTCGAGCCATCTCTTCAATGGCGATTGTGACAGCCAGATGGCCCATTCCCGCACCGCCTAACTCTTTTGATGTCGATATGCCGAGAAGGCCAAGGGCTGCCATCTTCTTGAACACATCTTTGGGAAATTCACCTCTACGATCCAGTTCGAGGGCCTTCGGGGCCAACTCCTTATCGGCAAATTCGTGCACCATCGACTTCAACATCTCTTGTTCTTTCGTGAGTTCAAACATGGTTAATCTCCTTTTCTTCAGATAGTTTCTTCTCAATGTCTTGCTTTAGTTTTTCAAGCAGGCATGGAACAATTTCTCTAAAATCTCCAACAATTCCCAGGTCCGCCACACCGAAGATCGGTGCTCTGGGGTTCCGGTCGATAGCTACAATGGTTTTCGATTTGAGAAATCCCGTTGTGTAATGGGTCGCGCCTGATGCGCCGATACTGATAAAAAGCCTGGGCTTGACGGTCTTTCCGCTCTGGCCGATCATCTTCGATTCCGGTATCCAGCCCCGGTCAAATGCAGGACGGGTCCCAGCCACCTCTCCATGAATGACCGCGGCCAATTCTTGGATGAGGGTGAATCCACCGGCTGATCCGAGACCGAAACCGCCGGATACAATGATGCCGGCATCGGTGAGTGAAACGTCTTCGGGCGCCTCGCGCACAAATTCGATCGTCCTTGCTTTGATTTCTTGATCTGATATTTCTGGCTTGATAGGAATGATGTCACCCGATCGCGAGAGGTCCGGAGCTCCCGCCTCCATGACGCCCGGACGAACAGTTGCCATCTGGGGTCGCCTCTTGGGGCAGATGATCTTAATGAGCATGTTCCCGCTCCATCCCGGCACTACTTGAATTAGCTGATTTCTCCCATCGATGTTTTCGATGTAAAGATTGACACAATGGGCTGTGAGGCCCGTTTTCATTTTTGCAGCGATCCTCGGGGAAAGATCTGCTCCGATAGAGGTACCACCTATGAGTACAATCTCGGGTGAGAGGGCCGTCAGTAAATCAGCAATCAATTTGGGGTAGAGATCGCTCTGGTAAAAGACAAGGCGGGGATCCTCCATGAGAAAAACTCTGGATGCGCCATGATGAATCAGGATCTCCGCAAGATGTCCGCATTGATGTCCGGTGAGGATGGCGGCAACGTCGCCTTGAATCCGGCCGGCCAGTTCTTTCGCCTTGTTTATCAATTCGAGCGAGACGGGGACAAGTTTGTTGTCTCGATGTTCAGCCCAGACGACGACGTTGTTCATGATCATGCATTCTACAGAGCATCCAAATGATGCAGTTTTTTTATAAGTGTTACCACAATGTCTTTTGGTTCTCCCGAGATCATCTCTACCGTGCGAACTTGCTGTGCTTCAAAGATTCCTGCAAAGCGCGTAGGCGATCCTCGGGATCCCAGATCGCCGAGATCAATCCCGACGGATTCACAAGCGGGGCAATGCAATTCGAGGATCTCTTTTCCTGAAGCTTCCATGATTCCCATGACGGTGGGGAGGCGGTAGGTATTGATATTCTTGAGAACTGCTATCACTGCAGGCAGGACCAACTCTACCCGTAGAAATCCGTCTTCAACCATCCTTTCAACGAGCGCCTTGCTGCCATCTTCGCTTAAATCAATTTTTCGTACAGAGGTCACATGGGGGGTATCCAACATCTCCGCAAGTTGCGCTGGAACCTGGGCCGTCGCTCCGTCGGCAGTTTCATTTCCGCAGATGATCAGATCGAAAGGTCCAAGAAAACGAATGCCTCCGGACAGGACACAAGCCGTTGCCAGAGTATCCGCTCCGGCGAATGTCTGATCGCATAGAAGCACTCCTCGGTCGGCACCCATGGCAAGGGCATCATCGAGGCTTTTCCGGGCCTGCAGCGGACCCATGGTGACAGCGGTAACAGAGCCCCCAAATTTTTCCCGGATGCGTAGGGCTTCTTCCAGTGCGTGACGGTCAAGCGGATTCGTGATGACCGGGACCGCGTTCCTTTGAATGGTTCCCGTGGAGGAATCGAGAGTGATCTTATCGAAAAATTCCGGATCCGGGACCTGTTTAATGCAGACGACGATATTCAGGGGCATCTCGATGTCTCCGAGTTTCAGCACTACAAGATAATAATCGCCTTGTCAATGCTAATGCGAAAGATTCGTTGCTCCTGAAAATCTTCTCTGTGGGTCCCGCATTGTCTGCCCTTTATTTCACAATAATACAAGCCATCACGGCCCTTGCTGTGACGTCATCGGGAATGCCTGTCAAGGCCGCTGGTTCTGCTCCCACTTCCGCAAAATAGATATTCTGGTGAGAAAGAGGTTCTGTTGTTGGTGAGTGTGACCTCCATATCTGGGCCGGAATTTGCATGAATTTACAGCAATAGATGTGTCGGTTTCAGCGACCACGGCTAAGGCGAGGGATTGGAGGAAAATAGCCGAAGGCATGAAAGTCGCGGGATTGGTGCGTTTACGTGTATCAGTACATATTCATTTTAACTGACTGAAGAAATTGAGACAGGAATTTGCTACATGTAGGTTTTCTGATACAAGAATTACGAAAAGCTGCAATTGAACGCATGACCATGGAGCATATGGGAGGATGGGAAGATGGCTTTAAGGGGACATAAGATGGCTTTTGGTGGGATAAAGGATGCGGTGAATGCATCTCCCTATTATCAGCACCTGAGCATGAGACTGATCGAATTTTCAGAGAAGGGAAGTGTGATGACCATGGAAATTAATGACAATCACAAGAGCGTTTATGGTCGAGCACACGGGGGAGCGATTGCTTCGCTGGCCGATTCGGCCTGCAGTCTGGCGCTTGTGACAGTCATGGAAGAGAACGAGTTCATCGCAACACAGAGTCTCAACGTGAATTATATTCTACCGGTGGAAGAGGGGGTCTTGCGAGCAAAAGGGTGGGTCGTGTATCGAGGGCGTCACACGGCTATTTTAGAAGCTGATATATTCGATGAGGCCGGCAGAAAGGTCGCCCATGCCCATACCGTACATGTCATAAGGGCTTTGCCTGAAGAAGAGGGAGAAAACTTTATTGATAAGGCCAGAAAGTCGAAAGTGATGGAATGAAGCCAGCCATTATTGTGGTTGACATGTTCGAAGACGCCTTTTCGGAAAAGCACAACTCCGTGACGCTTTTTGCGCGAGCCATTGTTCCTGTATCGTCTGACGGACATTGCCCGGCATAAAAATATCCCTATTATTTTTTCCATGGATAGTTTCCCCTACACGGTATAGCGGCTTGGGATTCACAGGAAATATGCGGGTGGTACTTTAGCCACCCGTTGCGGGTAAAACAGACTTTGCAAGTCATAACCTGTTTTCATTGATTTACCATGTCCTTTTTTGTTTTCTCAGGTCGGCAAGAAATGTGCAATTGATGCGCATCTCAGTAAGCTAAATACATAAAAGATTTATTCTTGACAAAAATGAAAATGGATGTAAAAGGAAAATCGGGTGATTTCTCATTCTTCCTTAGAAAGCCGTTCCCCCCATCGCTGTTAGAAGGTCTGTCATGACAGAAAATTCAAAGCCCAAATGGTTGTCTTATATTGATGATACGTTACTTGACACTTTTGTCGATAACCCTTACGAATGTCCGATTGTCATTGATGAAAACGGCATTATTCGCTTCATGAGCCGGTACAATGTCGGGCTTTACGGGTTTACTCCCGAACAGGCTGTTGGAAAGCACATTACCGAGGTCAACAAAAACAGCAGAATGCATGAAACCTTGATAACTGGAAAGGCGGAAATCGGTGAAACGTACCAGCTTGGAAACCGCCAGCAGATCGTTGCAAGGATTCCGTTGAGGGACCGGAATGGAAAGATCATCGGTGTTCTCGGCAAAAGGATATTTCACAGAGTTGAGACGATCAGGGCCCTTTATCAAAAACTGGAGATATTGGAAGGACAGTTGAAGTATTATCATAAAGAAGTTACTAACTTGAAGACCTATCCCTATGATAAAATTGTAGCGGGCAAGTCGGCGCTTATTCAGGAGGCAATGCACACCGCCCTTCAGGCGGCAAAGAGCGACGTCGCCGTTCTTATAACAGGAGAATCCGGAACCGGCAAAGAGGCCTGTGCCTGTTTCATTCATCAATCAAGTAAACGCGCCGACGGTCCTTACATCACGGTCAATTGCGCGGCCATTCCTGCCGAATTGATTGAAAGCGAACTTTTTGGATATGAAGGTGGAGCGTTTACCGGGGCTAAAGCGGGGGGTAAACCTGGAAAGTTTGAACTGGCAAACAAAGGCACCATATTGCTTGACGAAATCGGCGATATGCCCCTGAATATGCAGGCAAAACTTTTGCGTGTCTTACAGGAGCGGGAAATCGAGCGCGTGGGTGGAACAAAACCCGTTAAAGTCGACTTTCGGCTTATCGCATCGACGAATAAAGATCTGCAGGAAATGATTAAAAAAGACACTTTCCGAATGGATTTGTTTTATCGGCTGAACATATTCAACGTCAATACGCCAAGCTTGCGATCGATCCCTGAAGATATCCCTGAAATTGCCTCGTTTCTTATCAATGAGTTGAGTCAGAAAGAAAAAATGCCTGCCAAAATTGTTTCGAGAGCTGCAATGATTGCTCTCCAGCGATATCCCTGGCCGGGAAATGTAAGGGAATTGAGAAATGTCGTGGAACGGGCCTTGATCATTGCGGAAGGGCCCGAAATCCAGTTGCGTCATCTTCCCTCGCGTATAGCAGGGTTAGTTCAGAAATCGAGTAGTAGTCCTCAAAAATACATTGCCCCTTTACGGGACGCCGTATCTGAAGCGGAAACAAAAGCCATTATTGAAGCTATCCGGTCTGTTGGTGGAAACAAATTGAAGGCGGCAAAAATTCTCGGAGTACATAGAACTGTTTTATACCAAAAAATCAAAAAATATAATATTTCATTGTGAAGTAATATCCCTACATGAAGTGAAATAACTTCAATTCTTAAGACTCTGTAATAAAAGCATTTTTCTTCTTTTCTGTATATTCCTAACTACACAATAAAACCTGCTTTCCTTTTTTATGCAAGCCGTCAAAAGCAAATACATCAATCATTCTGATAACAAGTGTCATTATCAAAAAGATGGTTCGCCTTTTGCAAGTGATAAAGACAAATCTAGGTGCAACAACCTGAAAAAGGTATATTCGCATTGACGAGATGATTTTATTTGTCTGCATGACACTCGATGCAATCACTCCGAGAAGTGCAACGTAAACAGATGCAATAACAGAAAGGAGTTGCAAGTGGATTTTGAGTTGACCACCGAACAGTCGATGTTTAAAGATATGGCCAAGGAGTTTGCCATACGTGAGGTCCAGCCGTACGTTAAGCAGTGGGACCGTGAATGCAAAATGCCCGCCGAAGTATTCAAAAAGTTGGGGGACCAGGGACTTCTGGGCATCAAGGCGCCCGTGGAATACGGCGGTCTCGATCTCGATTGGATGACCCTGGGCCTGGTCACGGAGCAGTTGGCCTACTACGATTTTTCTCTCGGGATGGGTTCTTGTTCCAGGACGTCTCTAGGCATGTTGCCCATTGTCCAGAATGGAACCGAGGAACAGAAGAAAAAATATCTCCCCGGCCTGATCCAGGGGGTGAAGACCCACTGTTTTGCGACCGTGGAGCCCAATGCCGGTTCCGATGCGACGGCGATAGAGACCACCGCGGTTGCAGACGGCGATGACTATGTTATTAACGGCAACAAGACCTGGATCACGAATGCCAACCATGCTGACTTCGCCATGGTGGTCTGCCAGACCGACAAGACCAAAGGGACTAAGGGTTTTGCGGTGATCATCGTGGATTGGGGCACCCCCGGTTTCACCCGTGCCCCGATCGAGAATAAACTGGCCTTTCGCCATCATGATCACGGGCAGCTCTTCTTTCGCGACTGCCGCGTTCCCAGGACGAACCAACTCGGCGGATTCGGGATGCGGGCGGCCTTTTCCAATGTGGAGCACACCCGTTTTGGCATCGCCTGCGCCGCCGTCGGGGCCATCCAGTCCTGTCTCGACCACAGCGTCAATTACTGTAAGGACCGACATCAGTTCAAGAAGCCCATCGCAAGTTTCCAGCTCGTCCAGGAGAAAATCGCCAACATGGTCATCGATCTGGAGGCCTCCCGCTGGCTGACCTACCGGCTTGCGTATCTGAAGGACAAGAATGCGAACGTGGTCAAGGAGACCTCGATCGCTAAGTACCACAACATGGAAGCCCTGAGGAGGTCCGCCACGGCCGCAGTGGAGCTGCACGGCTCTTACGGCATCAGCGATGAATACCCTCTGGAGCGGTTGTATCGCGACTGCATGGCCCCGATAATTTACGGGGGAACTGCCCACGTCCATAAGCTGATCCTGGGCAGGCTCGAAACGGGGATAGATGCCGTCTCCCGATAAGAGGTGTTTCAAGACCAACAGGCGGCCGGCGTTATTCCCACGCGGCATTACACATGATTTCCGTATCTACTCTGTCATTTTGTCACCGGTCGCCTAATAGGTATTTATATCTGGCAAGGGTTCGCAATGATGGAAAATTTTGATGCTGTTGTCGTCGGAGCAGGGCCGGCGGGTTGTGCCGCAGCGCTCACCATGGCTAGGGCCGGTCTCAACATCCTTGTCCTGGAGCGTGGTCAGTACGTTGGGGCCAAGAACATGTGGGGTGGGGCGTTCTTTGGTCCGGTGATGAGCGAGCTTTTCCCGGATTTCTGGAAGGAAGCGCCCGTTGAGCGATATATCAACCGGCACGTCATATCTTTCATGACGAAAGAGGACTGCCTGTCCGTCGATTTCAAATCCCCCCGCGGCGATTATGACAGTGCCCCGGGGTTTATCATGTTGCGTGCCAAGTTCGACCGCTGGATGGGCGGCAAGGTGGAGGAGGCGGGCGCTATCATCGCCACAGGCCTAGAAGCCACAGACTTCATCTTCGAGGGGAACCAGATCCGGGGCGTCAAGGTTGGCGACGAGGAGTTTCTCGCGAATGTAGTCGTTCTGGCAGACGGCGCCAATTCCCTTCTGGCTGCGAAGGCCCGTCTTCGCGGCGATTTCAAGGCCAAAGATCTCAAGCAGGGGGTCAAGGAGGTTATTCGGTTGCCGCGGGAGGTGATTGAAGACCGTTTCGGAATCAGCGGCAGCGAAGGCGTCGTGATGGAGTTCGTGGGGGCCTGTACCCGGGGGCTTCCGGGCGGAGGTTTCATCTACACGAATCAGGAGAGCCTCTCCGTGGGGGTTGTGGTGCAGTTAAGCGCCCTTCTGGAGAAGCAGGTGAAGGTTTCCGATCTCATCGATGAGTTCAAGGACCACACGTCCGTGCGTCCTCTTCTTCGCAACGGTGAGACGGTAGAATATTCGGCTCATCTCATCCCGGTCTCGGGTGTCAAGATGATGCCCAGGCTGTATGCTGACGGAATCCTGGTCGCCGGAGACGCCGCCGCCATGGTGCTGGGTACGGGCCTCATCCTGGAGGGTGCGAACTTTGCGATGGCGGCCGGAGCGGCCGCGGGAGAGACCGTTATCCGGGCCAGTGAAAAAAAGGATTTCACTGCTTCGATTCTGGGTCATTATGAATTGCTGTTGAAGGATCGCTTCGTTCTCAAGGATCTGCAGACCTTCCGGAACGCCCCTCATTTCCTGGAAAATCCGAGGATCTATAATGCCTATCCGGAGCTGGCCTGTAGTGTGATGCGGAGCATCTTCCACAGCGACGGTAAGCCGCGTAGCAATACCTTTAACATTCTCGGGAAGGCGATGAAAGGCAAGGTCGGCCTCTGGCAGATGATAACCGATGCGATGAAAGCGAGGAAGGCACTGTGAAAGTAGAAGAAAAACTGGCGCTGAATAAATTCAATATCGACCGGGAGGTTCATATTCGGGTGGACGAGGGGAAATGCAGGGGCTGTGATCTCAAACCCTGTATCTATGCGTGCCCGGCCGAGTGCTATGTCTTGTGGGCGGATGGTCATGTGACCTTCTCTTACGAAGGATGTCTGGAATGCGGTAGTTGCCGATTCTCCTGCGATAAGGACGCCATTGATTGGGTGAACCCCCGCGGAGGATTCGGTGTCTGCTATCAATATGGATAAGGGAGGAAAGATGGAAATCATTGTTTGCATCAAGCCGATTCTCGATCCTGAACTTCCCCCGGCAAAGTTTGCGGTTGACGGCAAGAAAAACCAAGTGATTCCCCCGGAAGGGATGCCGTTTGTGATGAGCCCCTATGATACGCTGGCTGTTGAAGCTGCCCTGAGGCTCAAGGAGGCCAAGGGCGGAAAGGTGACGGTTCTTACCCTGGGGACGAAGTTCACTGAGGATGTCATGCGAAAAGCCATCGCCATGGGTGCCGATGAAGGATTCATTCTCAGTGATCCCGCTTTCGAGGGTTCAGACGGATTCGCCACGGCCCACATATTGACCCAGGCGGTCAAGAAGATTGGAACTTTTGATCTGATCCTCTGCGGCCGGCAGGCTGCGGACTGGGATGCGGGGATCGTGGGATCGGTGATGGCCGAGTATCTGGGGATTCCCGTGGTCATCCGGGCGAAGTCGATTGATGTCCAGGACGGCAAGCTCAAGGTCGAGCGGGTCGTCGCCAACGGTTCCGAAGTTTTCGAGGTTCCGATTCCCGCGCTCGTGACCATGAGCAGCGAGATGGGACAGGCCCGCATACCGGCCGGGAGAGGCATCATCATCGCAGCCAAAAAACAGTTCCCCAAGTGGGGCGCCGCCGATGTCGGCGCAGAGGCCTCAAAGACGGGCTCTGCCAGCGTCCGCAACAGCCTCGTCAAACTCTTTATCCCATCTTACCAGAGGACGTGCGAAATTGTGAATGGGAAAGATCCGGCGGAGGCTGCCGCCATGCTGGTGGAAAAAATTCTTGCGATCAAACCATGAGAGGAAAAAGCATGGCTGAAAATAAGACAATACTCGTTATTGGAGAAACGGAGAAGGGCCGGACGGCCTCCATCACGCGGGAGCTTTTCGGAGGCGCCAGAGCGCTGGCGGATCAAACGGGCGGGGACGTCCAGCTGCTGTTGTTCGGTGAAGCCGCTGCAGCCCTGGCTCCCGAGGGAATCGCACTCGGGGCGGATAAAGTTTATGTGGCGTCCCATGCCGCTTACAATGAATTCAGCAGTGATGCCTATACGGCCCTAGTAAGCGACGTGTGTTCGAAAATCACACCCGCCCTTTGCCTCCTGGGCCAGACGGATCTCGGGCGCGATGTCGCTCCGCGCGTCGCCGCGAGGCTTGGAGCGTCTCTATCTATGGACTGCATTGAGGTCAATTTTGACGCCGAAAATGGCCGATTCCTGCAGACGAGACCGGCCTTCGGGGGAAAGGCGCTTGCCGTGATGGCTTCTTCGAAAGGCCGGCTTCAGATCAACACCGTCCGTGCGAAGTCCATGCCGTCCGCAGTTCCGCAGGACGGTCGTAAGGGCGAAACCATCACCCTGGCGGAGGCGCCAGATGCAAGCGTGATCAAGGTAAAGCTCATTGAAGCGAAGAAACTGGAGACGGAAGGTGTCAAACTCGAAGACGCCAAGGTGATCGTGGCCGGAGGCGGCGGATTGGGCGGTCCGGCGGGTTTCGACATGATCAAGCAGCTGGCGGACCTTCTCGGAGGCGTAGTCGGTGCGACCAGGGTTCCCGTGGACGAAAACTGGGTGCCTCTGAGCATGGAGATCGGCCAGACCGGAAAGATCGTGAGCCCCGAACTCTATATCGCTATCGGTATCTCCGGCGCGGCGCAGCACATAACGGGCTGCATCAACTCTAAGAAGATCGTGACCATCAACAGGGATCCCGACGCCAATATGTTCAAAATATCCGATCTCGGTCTCGTGGCCGATTACAAGACCGTCGTTCCCCTTTTGATCGAAAAATTGAAGGCGATGAACCCATAGAACATTAGACATGACATAAGTCTTCCGTCTGTCCCCGGTGAACGGGATAGTCAAAAAAATCAGGGTTAAAGAGAATGACGAAGTCGAATCGGATGATGTGCTGATCGTTATTGAGTAAATGCAGGAATCTGGATGGTTGAGACACCTCCAAATCGCGCAAGAGGTATTGATGCCAAAAGATGATGGCCTCGATTCCTCGTTCTTGTTAAAGCGGAAGGGAGGAGTGCCGTCAATCTCCAGTCATCGAAATCATCGTACAGCCGATACGGGGGTCAACAGGGATTTAATAAAACGCGAAGGAGGCAAAGAAGTATGGCAGAAAAAAAACGTTACGGCATGTTGGAAATGGACGAAGCACAGAAGAAACGTCTTGATAAGGCTATCGTGAAGAAGCCCTTCCATACCGTGGATCCGGAGGTCAAGGAAATGATTATGGCCCAGAGGAAGGGAATGCCCAGGATCATCGATATCCATACGCACCCTTACACCAAAATCGGCTGGCGAAGCCTCGGCAAATTCAGGATGCATCTGGAGAAATACCTATACAAAAGACCCAACATAACGCCTGAGGAAGTCACCGCAATGGCCCCCACGGATGATGAATGGATTGTGCCGTTCAGAGAACTCGGTGTGGCCGTTATGCCCTGCGGATGGGATGCAGAGACGACCATGGCGTCCGGCGATCCCCTTTACCGCGGCAACACCAACGACGATATCGCCGCTCTGAGAGACAAGTATCCCGACACTGTCATTACGGGCTGGGGATCCGTTGATCCCTGGAAGGGTTGGAAGGCTCTCGAAGAAACCATTCGATGCTGCAAGGAACTCAAGTTGATCGGACTCAAATTCCAGCAGGTTGGGCAAGCCTTTCACGTGAACGATAAGCAGTTCTATCCTCTCTGGGACCTCTGCCAGGAACTGGGGATGCCGATCCAGCTCCACAGCGGATTCACCGGACTCGGAAGCGGCGCGCCGGGCGCTATGGGGACAAAGATTAAATACACCATGCAGCTGATCCCCGATATCGACGACATCTCCGCCGATTTCCCCAACCTCAAGATCATCATGCTGCATTGTTCTGACGGAAGGGACGAGGACGCCGTTCTCCTCTGCCGTCATAAGGGCAATATCTTCCGCGAGCTTTCCGGGATCTGGCCGGATTACATCGAAGAAAACGCCCCCAAGACCTTCTATGAGCTGAACCGCCGGCAGCGTGATAAATATATGTTCGGCTCCGAATTCAACCTCTTCCCCCTGGACGGCATCATCTGGAGGCACATGCAGCTCGAGTATCGTGAAGGAGTCCTGGAGGGAATGTTCTGGAAGAACCCGGTCAACATCCTCGGTGAAGAGCTGGAGAGGGTAGGGATCAATCTGAAGGAGTGGCGCATCAATTTGAAAGAAGTCTGAGTATTTCGCCAAAAGGAAAAAGGGGAGCTGCATTAGTTCCCTGCAAGTGAAAAAAAGGAACACTCGTGCGAGTCAAAGAATTAATAATTAATCTGGATCAGACCGAGAAGCAGGTCCAGGCGGGTGGCGGTGAAAAGGCCATCGAGGAACAGCACAAAAAGGGGCGCTTGACGGCCCGGGAGCGGATTGAACTGTTCTTCGACAAGGGAACCTTCGTGGAACTCAACATGTATTCCCAGCATCAGTGTCACGATTTTGGAATGGAAAAGAAGCGCCCGTACGGAGACGGGGTCATCACCGGATACGGAAGTGTCGATGGGAGGACCGTCTTCATCTACGCCATGGACTTTACAGTCCTGGGGGGGAGCGTCGGCTTTAGTAGTGCCTCGAAGATTGCCCACGCCCAGAAGATGTCTGCGAAGGCAAGGGCGCCGATGGTTGGGCTGGTAGATACATCGGGAGCAAGGATTCAGGAAGGTAGCGCGACTTACAGCCTTCTCTTTTACGAGCATATCCGGAGTTCCGGGGTGATTCCGCAGATATCCTGTATTTTGGGCACATGTGCCGGCGGCGGCTGTTATTCGCCCGCCCTTACGGACTTTATTTTCATGGTTGATAAAACGAGCGAAATGTACATAACCGGGCCACGGGTCATCAAGGAGGTCTGCCACGAGGATATTACGGGATACGAGCTTGGTGGCCCAAAAGCCCACGGTCAGATATCGGGTGTCGCTGATTTTGTCGCCAGGGACGAGCAAGACTGTCTGGCCCAGGTCAAGAATCTTATAAGTTTTCTTCCCTCCAGTTGCGATGAGAAGCCTCCCATTATTGAGACAGGTGACGATCCTTGCCGCAGTTGTGACGACCTTGACAGCATCGTCCCCGATTCGCCGAAGGAGACTTTTGATATGAAGCGTGTGATCCGCTCGATAGCGGACCGAGGGGATTTCTTCGAGCTCAAGTCGAGGTTTGCAAGGAATATAATTACGGGATTCCTGCGAGTCGGCGGTTATTCAGTCGGTGTCGTGGCGAATCAATCGATGGTCTTGGCCGGCGCGATTGACAGTGATGCCTCGGACAAGGCTGCGCGATTTTATCGATTCTGCGATTGTTTCAATATCCCCATAGTGACGCTGGCTGATGTTCCCGGTTACCTCCCTGGGGTCAAGGAGGAGTATAAGGGGATTATCAGGCATGGTGCGAAAATGCTTTACGGGTATGTAGAGGCGGAAGTACCAAAAATCCTCATTGTTGTCCGGAAGGCATACGGCGGATCCTGGGCAGCCATGGGGTCCAAGACGATGGGGGCTGATTTCGCGTATGCATGGCCCACGGCTGAGATGGCCATCATGGGCGCTGAAGGCGCCGTTGAGATTTTGTATCGGAAAGAACTGGAGGCCGCGGCCGACAGAGATGCGGCCAAGAAAGAGAGGATCGATGAATACCGGAATACGTTCAATTCTCCTTATGTCTACGCCGGTAAGATGGTCATCGATTTTCTCATCAAACCCCGGGACACTAGGAAGCACCTTTACCGCTCGCTGAAACTCCTGCGGGACAAGCCGCAGGAGAGGATTCCCAGAAAACACGGAAATATCCCGCTGTAGATTGAAAATAAAAAAGGAGATACAAGAATGATTAAAGGAATAGATCACATTGGCATTGCCGTACCGGATATTGACGAGATGCTGAATTTTCTAAAAGAATCATTCGGTGCCGTGGAATGCAAAAGAACTGAATATCCGCAGCTTAAACAAATATCATCCGTCGTTAGCCTCAAAGGAACAAACTTCGAGCTGATGCAGCCCACAGGGCCCGATGGTCCCATAGGGACCTTTATGAAGAATTCGGGTGGCGGACTTCATCACATCTCCGTCTTCTGCGACGACCTTGAAAAACTCGTGAGTGAACTCGAAGGAAGGGGCTTTAAGATCATCGGAAAAATGTACGAGGGGCCGGACCGGGTGGCCTTCATTCACCCTAAGAGCGCCAAGGGGCTGCTCGTGGAGCTGACGGATACGGGATCTTTCGGGAAAAAATAGAATGTTTCGATGCTGAAGCAATGACCGAATAAGGAGGAGATGGATATATGAAGCTGAAAGATAAGGTGGCGGTTGTGACGGGTGCGGGACAGGGCATCGGCAGGGCCATTGCCCTCGAGCTGGCCAGCGAGGGAGCGAAAGTCTGTGTGGCCGATTTAAACCCTGATACGGCAAAAAAGACGGCCGAAGAGATCAAGTCGATGGGCCAGGAAGCCATTGCCGTTAAGGTCGATGTAACGGATCTGGCTCAGTGCGATAAAATGATAAAAGATACGGTTGCCGCATTCGGTTGCGTTGACGTACTCGTGAATAACGTGGGTTGGGACAAGATGGAGCTCTTTATCAACAGCGATCCCGCGACCTGGGAAAAAGTGATCGCCATCAATCTGCGGGGCCCGATCAACTGTTTCAAGGCGGTACTTCCCTCGATGATCGAGCGCAAGTATGGAAGGATCGTCAGCATCTCATCCGATGCCGGACGCGTGGGGTCCAGCGGCGAGGCCGTGTATTCCGGAGCGAAAGGGGGTGTCATTGCCTTTTCGAAGACCGTGGCGCGCGAGGTTGCGCGTTACGGCATTACAGTGAACTGTGTTGCGCCCGGGCCGACCGACACGGCGTTTTTCGCCGCCGTCGCCGGCGACAATCCGGCCATTGCCGAAGGCCTCAAGAAGGCCATCCCGCTGCGCCGCCTGGCCCAGCCCGAGGACATTGCCGGAGCCGTGGCATTTTTCTCCTCCGACAAGGCGAGTTACGTCACCGGGCAGGTGTTGAGCGTGAGCGGCGGACTGAACATGGTGTAAGCTTGTCAACATAAGAACGGAAGCGTAACGACATTGGAAGGAGATGACAATGCATTTTGAATTTACCGATGAACAGCTTGCGCTGCGCGATATGGTGAGGAAATTTACGGAGAAGGAAGTGGCTCCTTACTACAAGCAATGGGACAGGGAAAAGAAATATCCGAAGCACATCAACAAGAAGATAGGGGAACTGGGCCTCATTGGCATGGCCGTTCCACCCGAGAAAGGCGGGATAGGCGCGTCCCATGTAACGGAAGGTATGGTCTGCGAGGAAGTATCGCGGGGGGATTGCAGCCTGACCATGTCGACCTTTGTGGTGGGGCATCTGGATGCGGCGATTCTCGCCCAGGGAAGCGAGAAATTGAGGAAGGAATTTCTGGAACCTTTTCTGGCGGGAGACAAAATCCCCGCCTTTGCCATTACGGAACCCGGTTCGGGTACGGACGCCGTCGCCATGAAAGCGTCGGCTGTAAAGAAAGGGGTGAAATACATTCTGAACGGTGAAAAGGCCGGCATCACGGCCATGATGGACGCGGATTTTGCCGTCGTTTTCGCGAAGACGGATCCCGCCGCGGGCGCGCGGGGCGTCAGTTGCTTCGTGGTGCCGACGAACTTTCCAGGCGTGACGCTGCAATCCTATGAAGATATGGGCGTGCGTTCCGTCGCCAGAGGCTCCATCTTTATGGATGACGTCGAGATCCCCGACTATTACTTGATCGGCAAGGAAGGAACGGGATTCGTCATGGGCATGCAGGGGTTTGATGTCAGCCGCATCCTTCTGGCCCTCGAGGCCATCGCGCCCGCCATGGTTTCGCTGGAAGAAACCGTTGAATATTCGAAGCAGCGAAACGCTTTTGGCAGGCCCATAGCAACCTTCGAAGGCGTATCGTTTCCCGTCGTGGAACACATCAGCATGCTTGAAGCGGTTCGCCTGCTCTGTTATCAGGGACTCTGGTTGAGAGACCAGGGAAAATCGAGTTCTAAGGTTGCCGGAATGGTCAAATGGATGGCTCCAAGGTTTGCCACTAACGCCATCCGGGATTGCATCGTTCTTCATGGCCATCCGGGATACACGAGCGAGTTCCCTCTGGAGCAGAGGCTGCGCGATGTCCTGGCCATCGAAATTGCGGACGGGACCTCCCAGGTTTCGAAGCTGGTCGCGCTCCGGGAGATCTTCGGCAGGGAATATATGCCCTATAACTACAGATTCAAATAGCTTTTTTAGAGGGGCTGAAAGGCTTTTCATGACGCGAATTGAAGAAAGGAGGGAGGTGGCCGAGGTCGTAGCAGCGAGAATGGACAGTCAGCCGTTATCGGTTGTATGAGGGGAAGTGGGTCCGTACCAATCGTTTCTCAAAAAAAGGAGGAAAAAATATGGGTAAGGGAGTCGACTATTCTATTTTTAAAGAGGTGTGGGATAAAGAATATACCGTAACGAGACAGCTTTATCGCAATTGTCTAAAATGGCCCGACAAAATCGCAATCCATGATCCCTTCAGGAAGAAAACCCTGACATTCAAACAGTGGGATGAAGAAGCCAACCAATTTGCCAATGCACTTCTTGAAGCTGGTGTAACCACTCACGACTCCGTCATGGGTGACCTCTTCAATACTTATGAATGGTTCATTCTTTTCATGGGCTGCGCCAAGGCAAGGTGCATATTCCCTTCCATGAATTTCATGCTCCCTGAAGGGCAGGTCTGCCGTCTCATGGACGACAGCGAAGTCGTCGTCTTCGTTTATGACGCCGCCCTGAAAGACATGGCGCTGAAGGCCATCGAACTCGCCAAGAAGCGGCCGAAGGTCTGTATCATGGTCGGCGCGGGCGATGTTCCCAAGGGTCATGTGAGCTACGCGAAATTCATCGAGGGAAAACCCAAGACCCCCCCGAAGACTGAAAAAGACGTCGTCTGGATTGACCCCCTCCTCGGTCTTTACACCTCGGGCACGACGGGAGTGCCCAAGGGCTTCACGCTGAATCACGCCATCATCTTCTTTGATAATATGATGAATTCAGCTATGAACAAGATCGATAATACGAGTGTCAGTCTGGCCACGAACCCGCTTTTCCATCGGGGCGGAAACACGACTGGCGTGCTTTGCGTGCTTCACAGCGGGGGCTCTGTGGTTATCATGAGATCCTTCGACGGTAACTTGGCCTTGGATTATATTGAGCAATACAAGGTCTCGCACATGGTAAGCGCCCCTGTCATATATGATATGATGTGCCGGTTGCAGGAGGAAAAACCGCGCGACGTAAGTAGTCTGAGGGCCCTTGTTTCCATGGGAGCGCCGCTTGATGCTGCATCGTGTCTGAGATGCATGAAAGTTCTCTGCCCCGGCGTTTATAACGGCTACGGAACGGCGGACCAGCATTGGGTCACCATGCTGAAGCCCTGGGAACTGCCGGAAAGGGCAGGAACCATCGGCTTGGCCATCACGGAAGACATAATCAAGGTCGTGCGGATCGATCTCGGACGCCGCGGTGATCCGAACAATCCGGCCGACGATTGCCCGAAGGACGGCGTGACAGAAGGCGAGATCGCCCTCCGGACCATGCACGGCTGTTACGGGTATATCAACAGGCCGGAAGACGAAGCCAAAGGCCTCCTTTACCGGGGCTGGCAGCTTCCCGGGGATACGGCGGTCTGGGATAAGGACGGCTACATCACGATCCGCGGCCGGATGGACGACATGATCATCACAGGGGCGGAAAACGTCCATCCCGTTGTGGTCGAGGATGCTCTGAGAGAACACCCGGCCGTCATCGATACCTTTGTGACCGGTGCACCGAGCCAGAAATGGGGCGAGACGATCGTCGCCTATGTGGCCTTGAAAGATCCGAAGATTACGGAAAAGGATCTCGATGAGTTCTGCAAGAACCACCCGCGGCTGGCGAGATATCAGAGGCCAAAGTTCTATAAGTTTGTTGATGTGAAGGAATTGCCTTTCAATCCTGCAGGAAAGAAGCTGCACTATTTGATCAAGGAGCGGGCGAAAAAGGATTTCCCGCAGTTGCCATAGACCCAGTCCGGAAAAACTAAGAGTTGGCAGCCTCCCGGTTTTATGGGCCGAGAGGCTGCCGAACATCCTGCTTGAACAACTTTGGGGGAAAGAAAATGGCTATTCAGAGCAATGTTACAAAAGAGCAGATTGAACATTACACGAACCTGGGTTTCTGGGATAAGTGGACCTTCTGCGATTACATAAAGCGCTGGGCGGCTGCTTTTCCGGATAAAGAGGCATTGATCGATATCAGGGCCCGGTTGACCTGGTCTCAATATAAAACCATGATGGACCGCATGGCCCTGAATTTTCTGGAGTTGGGCATAAAGCGCGATGATCTGGTCGTCACGCAGATTCCCAATTGCGTCGAGGCCATCATCACGGAAATGGCCCTGGCCCGGATCGGCGCCTGCGTCGTTCCCCTGGCCATGCAGTGGCGGGAGCACGAGCTGAATTATGTTCTCGGCCAGACGGAATCGCCGGCGGTCATCATCGCCAAGGAATATGCTAATTTTAATTATGTGAATATGATGAAGAGACTTCAGGACAAGCACCCCAAACTGAAGAATGTGATTGCCCTTGGGGACGATGTTCCTGAAGGTGCGGTCTCGTTTAAGAAGTTATGGGATAACAAGCTCGAAGAAAAATACGCCGCCGATTATCTCGACAAGAATTTCAAGATTGATGCGAACGACGTGTTAACCATGTGTTTCACTTCGGGAACTGAAGCCGACCCCAAGGGATGTCCGCGGACCCACAATCACTGGAAGGCCTTTGAACGGTCCGCCTTTCTGCACCACCTGACGGAGAACGTCCACGACAAAGTCGTCATGGCCCTTCCCTGGATCAACCTCTTCGGCCAGAGTGTAGGCATTCTCTCCATGGCCATGGTGGGTGGCACGCTGATTCTGCTCGACGGGTTTAATCCTGCCGTGATGGCCCAGACGATTTCCAAGGAGAAAGCGACGCTTTACGCCGGCGTTCCGGCCATGCACATCGCTCTGCTGAATTATCCCGAACTTGACAAATATGACCTCAGCTCTCTGCGTGTCGTGGCCAGTGGCGGCGCCCCCTGTCCGACGGCCGTCATCAAACAGATGATGGCGAAATTCGGTTGCCTCGTCTGGAATGGATTCGGATCCAATGAAGGCCATCTCAATGTCACGGAGGTCGGGCTGGAACCGGAACTCGTGTCCACGACCATCGGTCTTCCGCAACTTTACAGCCAGACGAAAATCGTTGACGAAAACAACAATATCCTCGGGGCAGGAAAAGTCGGCGAATTTTGCCAGAAAGCGCCGTTCATCATTTCGGGGTATTACAAAAGAGCGGATCTCAATGCCCAGAAATGGGACAAAGACGGATTCTACCATAGCGGCGACGCCTGCTATCTCGATGAAGACGGGTTCTATCATTTCTCGACCCGCCTCAAGGACATCGTCATTCGCGGAGGAATGAACATCAGCGCCGAGGAAGTGGAGTTCATTCTTTACAAGAGCACAAAAGTTCAGAATGTAGCCGTGGTCGGCATGCCCGACGCGAAACTGGGGGAGAAATGTTGCGCCTACATTGAAGTGAAGCCCGGCGAAACGATCACGCTCGAGGACGTTCAGGCCTTCATGGAAAAGGAAGGCGTGGCCAAGTACAAATGGCCGGAGCGGATCGAAACCATCCCGCAGCTCCCGAGAACGCCGACGGGAAAGGTTCTCAAGTATGTCCTGAGAGATGATATAGCAAAAAAAATGAAAACCCATAAATAAAGGGCTTGATTATCTGAGTATGGAGCGGTGCGGATAAGATCGTTCTGGAATGTCCGGAAGCGGCACTCGCCACAGGATAAGGTGCCGCATCCTCTTGAGAAGCGGGTGCGGATGTTTTTCATCGGAAAGACCCGTTTGCTGCGGGTCAACAACAAACGATCTATGGAATAATCACGCGGAGGTGAAAGATGGAGATAAAGAAAATCATGGTTGTGGGATCGGGCACCATGGGTGCGGGCATCGTCCAAGTGGCAGCACAAGGGGGATACAACGTCGTCATGAAGCTGCACAGAAACATGGAACGCGGCATCAATATGATCAACAAGAGCCTGGATGGCCTGATCAAGAAGGAAAAGATCACGGCCGACGACAAGGCGAAGATTTTGTCACGGATCAAATTGACCACCGATTGGGAGGAAGCAAAGGACGTTGATTTCGTCATCGAGTCAATCGCCGAAAATTTCGATCCGAAAAAAGAAGCCTTTGAAAAACTGGAAGGCCTCTGCCGGCCCGATGTGATTTTTGCCACCAACACCTCCTCCATTCCGATCACAAAACTGGCAACAACGGTGAAGCGTCCCGACAAATTCATCGGCATGCATTTCTTCAATCCCGTTCCGGCCATGAGGCTGGTGGAGATCGTCAAGGGATTAAAGACCTCCATGGACACAGTCGTCATCTCGGAAAAACTGGTCCATTCCATGAAGAAGGACACGGTGCGCGTGAAAGACGTCCCCGGATTCCTCGTCAACAGAATCAACCAGGCGCTTCGTAACGAGGCATACAACTGCCTGAACGAAGGCGTCGCGAGCATCGAGGATATTGACAAGGCAGCCAGGATGGCCCTCGGGCATCCCATGGGGCCCTTCGAGGTGGCCGATATGGTGGGTCTGGATATCGGCCTTGAAGTCCTGCGGGGACTTTATAACAGCTACAAGGATCTGAAATGGCGGCCCAGCATGATCCTGGAGCAGCTCGTTGAGAGCGGGGACCTGGGGCGTAAGACGGGGAAAGGTTGGTACGACTATGTATCGGGCGAAAAGAAGCCCCGAACCGATATCGAATTTTAGCCGATTCTAAAACGGTGATGAATTACACAACGATTCTTATCGAAAGAAATATCGAAACCCGGCTGGGCGTCATCAGCCTGAACCGTCCGGAGGTCCGGAATGCCATTAACCCTGAGATGAGAGAAGAATTGTCCAGGGCGTTTGACGAACTGGAAGGGGATGCGGATGTCAGGGCGATCATTATCACCGGGGGCCCGAAGGTTTTCGCTGCCGGGGCGGATATCGCCGCCATGGCGGAGAAGACGGCGGTGGAACAATTCAGCCGGGCATCCCTGTGGGATCTGACGTTTAAGATGGAGCAGTCGAGAAAACCGATTATCGCCGCCATAGCTGGTTTCTGTCTGGGCGGGGGATGTGAACTGGCGATGGCCTGCGACATCCGTCTCGCCGCCGAAAGTGCAAAATTCGGACAGGCCGAGATCAATATCGGCATCATTCCCGGCGGCGGTGGGACCGTCCGTCTGACCCGGCTGGTCGGGCTTGGGAAGGCCAAGGAGCTAGTCCTGACGGGCAGGATGATCGACGCCCGTGAAGCCTGCAGGATCAATCTTGTCAATCAGGTTGTCCCGGATGAACGGCTGATGGAAGCGTCGGTGGAGATGGCACAGATGATGACGAGACACAGCCCCGTGGCCCTGGGTCTTGCGAAGTATGCGGTTCAGAATGCCGCTGATGCGGATCTCCATACGGCCCGCACCATCGAGAACGCCTGTTTTTCTCTGGCCTTTGCCAGCGAAGATAAGACAGAGGGAATGAAGGCCTTTCTGGAGAAGAGAAAGCCCGTTTATAAAGGCAGGTAGGTATAACCGATCATTAACAAGGAGGCAGTATATGAGTAAAGTTGGAATCATTGGAGTGGGACAAAGCAAATTCGTTCGCGCCTACCCCGGCTCCATCCGGGAACTGGTCTTCGAAAGCTTTAAAGAGGCCATGGACGATGCAAATATGACAACAAAGAATATCGATGCCACTGTCGTCTGTTCGGCGCCGGAGTATGATAAACAGAGATCGCCGTCGGGCGTTTTTGCAGAATACCTGGGGCTGAATCCTCAGCCGACTTTTTATGCGGAATCGCTTTGCTCATCGAGCACCACGGGGCTTCGCCTTGCATACTCGCTTGTTAAGTCGGGCCTTCATGACGTGGTCATGGTGCTTGGTTTCCAGAAGATGTCCGAGATCAGCGCTGCGGAGTCCCAGGAGCGGATGGGCCGAGGCGCTGACATCCAGTGGGAGTCCCCCTTCGGAACCATGATGCCAGCCTATTATGCCATGTTTGCGCGAGGCCACATGGAGAAGTATGGGACAACACCGGACGATCTGGCGCTTGTAAGAATCAAAGCTTCAAAATACGCCGTTTTCAATGACAGGGCCATGCTCAGAAAAGAGCTGACCATGGACGCCTTTAAGGACCCTACGAATACTATAGGGAATATGCTTTCGAGCCCGCTCAGGGTAGGAGACTGTTGCAGCAATGCGGACGGAAGCTCGTGCCTGATCGTGGCGAATGAGGAAAAAGCAAAAGCCTTCAGTAAGAAACCGATTTGGATCAAGGGACTTGGATCGGCCTCTGCACCCGTAAATATGGCGGGCCGCGATATTTTTTACAGCCTCCCGGCGGCGACGGAGGCGGCCCGGCAGGCCTATGCCATGGCCAGTGTGAAACCCGATGATATTGACGTGGCAGAGGTGCATGACTGTTTTACCATTGCCGAGGTCATGGCCTACGAGAGCCTCGGATTCGCAAAGCCTGGTGAAGGGCCGGCATTGATCCGTGCCAAAGAAACTTACAAAGAAGGGAAGATCCCGGTGAATGTGGACGGCGGACTTCTCTCCAAGGGTCATCCCATCGGGGCAACGGGCGGTTCGCAGGTGAGGACCATCGTCCTTCAATTAAGAGGCGAAGCCGGAGATATGCAGGTGAAGGACCCGGCCATCGGACTTGTCCACAACGTGGGCGGCGTCGGTCTCTATGCTAATGTCACAATCTTAGGGAGAGAATAATATGTCGAAAAAAGAAATAGACAATCGATTCAGTAAATTCGGCACGGTGAGTTTTACGGGCATTACCCGGATCAACGACTTCATCGGGTATCTGGAGCAGGACAAACTTATGGGAACGAAATGCAAGAAGTGCGGGATTCATTACTTCCCACCGCGGGCTGACTGCTACCATTCCCTGGACAGCGACATGGAATGGTTCGAGGTGAAAGGCACGGGCAAACTGCTCAGCTACAGCACCCTCACCTTCGCCCCGACCGGTTTCACACAGGACCTGCCCTACACGATCGCGGTGCTCGATTACGGCGACTACAAGGTGTTCGGTAGGGTTGATAAAGCCGTTCCAGAGAAGGAACTCTCAGTCGGGATGGAGATGAAAGCGGTGGTACAGCAACTGCCGAACGAGCATATCACCTATATGTTTCAGAAGGCATGAAGAAGCCTGCTGATCAAAACGCCAGAAGATTGAGCGCCCGGTGGAAGTCGCCAGAGGATAAAGAAGCCAACTTGGAAGGAGACGATTTATGAATTTTGCTTTGTCAGAAGAACTTCAGATGATGCAGGGAATGGTCCGGGATTTTGCGGCCGAGAAGATTGCGCCGTTTGCAGATAAATGGGATGAAGAGCACTACTTCCCTTATGAAGAAGTGGTGAAGCCCATGGCCGAGTTGGGATTCTTCGGCACCGTGATCCCGGAGGAATACGGCGGAAACAATATGGGCTGGCTGGCGGCGATGATCATCACAGAAGAGATCGCCCGGGCGTCCAGTTCGTTGAGGGTTCAGGTCAACATGCAGGGCTTGGGTTGCGCCTTCACGATCTACCGGTACGGGACGGAGGCGGCGAAAAAGAAGTACATCCAGAAACTGGTCAACGCCGAGTACATGGGTGGGTTTGCCATAACGGAGTTCAACGCCGGCTCCGATGTCATGTCTATAAGATCCACGGCGGAGGACAAAGGTGATCACTGGCTCCTGAATGGTTCGAAGACCTGGATTTCGAACGCCAGCGTCGGCGACTCGATCATCTATTACGCCTATACGGACCGATCAAAGGGAGGAAAGGGGTTATCGGCCTTCGTCGTGGAATTGAAAAACTTCAACGGCATCCGGACGACGGACTTAGACAAGCTGGGCAACCGCTCCTCGCCCACAGGCGAGATCTATCTCGACGGGACGAAGGTCCCTAAGGAGAATATCCTGGGCAATCCGGGGGACGGGGCGAAGATCGTCTTCGGGTCCCTCAACCAGTCCCGACTTTCCGCGGCGGCCGGAGGAGTGGGATTAGCGCAGGCCTGCATCGACAGCGTTCTTAAATATGCCAATGAGCGTGAACAGTTCGGAAAACCGATCGGCCAGTTCCAGATGATTCAGGATATGATCGCCCAGATGGTATGTGAGGTAGAGGCGGCAAGGCTCGTCGTTTATAAGGCGGCGTGGCAGAAGGACCAGGGAAATCTCAACAATACCCTGGAAGTGGCCATTGCGAAGTACCTGGCAGGCGAAGTGGCGACCAAGTGCTCCAATTACGCCATGCGGATATTAGGGGCTTATGGTTATTCGACCGAATATCCGGTCGCCCGCTATTACAGAGATTCGCCGACCTATTCCATGGTCGAAGGATCGGCGAACATCTGCAAGTTTATCGTCGCCCTGGATCAACTGGGCACAAAGAAGGCCAAAAAATAGAGATTACGTAAGGAGTAAGTGAGACAATGAGACAGTATTTCGAGAGAATGGATAGCCTGGGTAAACCCCTGATACCCGCCAATATAGAGAGGATGAAACAGAACGTTGCTCGGATTGATGAGATCATGGCTGAAATAGATCATGAAATTGATCGAATAAAGAACTTCGGCGTTTCCACGGAAGAGCTGCACAAGCGTGGGGAAATGACCGTTTGGGAGAGAATCGAATATCTGGTCGATCCGGGGACGTTCACCCCCCTTCACACCATATATGATCCCGACAACGAGGAATCGGGTCAGACGAATGTCGTGGACGGTCTGGCGAGGATCAACGGAAAGTGGTGTGTCCTTATTGGCTTCAACAACAAATGGATTGCTGGCGCCTGGATTGCCGGTCAGGCGGACAACAACCTGCGCGTCACAGACATGGCCAAGATTCTCCACTTGCCTCTAGTCTGGCTGGTCAACTGCTCAGGCGTGAAGCTTCCCGAGCAGGAGAAGGTGTACGCGAATCGTCGTGGCCAGGGGACCTGTTTCTTCCGCCACGCGGAGCTCGAGCAGGATGGTTTGGCCGTGATTGCGGGAATTTACGGCACCAACCCTGCGGGGGGCGGTTATCAGGGCATCAGCCCGACGATACTGCTGGCCCACAAAAAATGCAATATTGCCGTGGGCGGCGGCGGCATCGTGAGCGGCATGAGCCCTAAGGGTTACTTCGATGAGGAAGGCGCGGAACAGCTCATTGAAGCGACCCGGCACTTCAAGGCCGTTCCTCCGGGCAGCGTCAAAATACACTACAACGAGACCGGCTTTTTCAAGGCTGTCTATGAATCGGAGACGGATGTCCTTGATGCAATCAAGGAATGGATGAACTACCTGCCAGCCTATAACCCGAAATTTTTCCGCGTAGACGAGCCTGCGGAACCGAAACTATCTCCGGCGGATCTTCCATCGATTATTCCTATGAATACGAGGATGACCTATTCCTTCGACGAGGTTCTGGCCCGACTGATAGACAATTCCGAGCATCTGGAATTCCAGCCGGACTACGGTCCTGAAATGTACTGCGGTCTGGTGAAGGTTGACGGGTTCCTTATCGGTGTCATAGGTAACCGTCAAGGTATCATTCTCAATTATCCAGAGTATACGAACGAGTACGGGGCAATAGGCGGCAGGCTATACCGACAGGGGCTGATCAAAATGAACGAATTTGTGACCCTCTGCGACCGGGATCGGGTGCCGATTATCTGGTTACAGGATACATCGGGAATCGACGTGGGAGATATCGCCGAGAAAGCCGAACTCTTGGGTCTGGGTCAGGCGCTGATCTATTCCATAGAGCAGACAAAACTTCCCATGATGCTGATTGTTCTACGTAAAGGGACGGCTGCGGCTCACTATGTTCTGGGCGGGCCGACGGCCAATAATCACAATGCCTTCACCCTTGGAACGCCGGCAACGGAAATCAACGTCATGCATGGCGAGACGGCAGCGGCGGCCAGTTACGCCCGCCGGCTTGTAAAAGAAAAGGATGCAGGAAGGTCTCTCGACGACACGATCAAAAAAATGAATGAACTCGTGAAGCATTACGAGGAGACATCGCGGCCTTTTTACTGCGCGAAAAAGGGTTTCGTCGATGAGGTCGTCCGATTCGAGGATATGCGGAGATACATGGTGGCCTTTGCAGGTGCGGCTTATCAGAACCCCCGCTCAATTTGTCCGCAGCATCACATGATGCTGCCAAGGCTCATCCGTTCCCAGATTGTCAAAGGTCTGGAAAGGCCTCAAAACGAAAATGAATAGCTATTGTTCCGCATATGCTCCAGAAAAGGTTTTGCCTAATTTTCTAATATCCCAGTGTGTAATTGTAGCGTTTTAAAGAAAAGTGGACAGATGAAGGGATAAGACAAGAGACGGTTTTAGGCTATAATGGATCCCGGAGAAAGGGGGGGCAAATGGAACCTAAAGCCAAACAATGCCCAGAATCTGTAGTACGAGAAATAAAGAGACGTACCCGCCATAAATTCAATTCAGATTGAACAAAAGACGATGCTTTTACGAACGAGGCAGAAAAGCCCTTTGATGCTTGCCTAAAAGGCAGCAAAGGATTATTGTGTGCTGAAGCCATCTCTTGGTTTCATACCTGATTTGTCCAAGACCACTTGAAAACCTACACCTTTCACAAAACAATTGACGTCTTCTTCTAAGGACGTATAATTATGCTATTGTCAATGGGAGAATCGACCTCTTGCATGATGGGTGAAGTGATAGAGGTACATAATAACAACTACTGCCTTTATGTTGAGGTCAGTGTAATGTGCTGTGGAGGCGATATATGGACATCAAAAAGGTGTTTATTACTGGGTCGGGTTTGATGGGAAGCGGCATTGCTCAGGTTTGTGCCCAGGCAGGACTAAATGTAATTTTAAATGATATCAGGCCGGAGGCTATGGAGAAAGCTTTAAAAAATATTGCCTGGTCGGTTGGCAAGCTTGTGGAAAAGGGCACTGTGCCTGGGACAGTAGATGCTATCATGGCGCGAATCAAGACTACAACAGACCTGAATCAGGCTAAGGAGGCGGATTTGATTATCGAGGCCGTTTTCGAAGATCCTGATCTGAAGCGTGAAGTTTTTCGCCGCCTGGATGAGGTCGCTGATCCCAAAACCATGCTGGCCAGTAACACGAGTGCAATATCCATTTCTGAACTGGCCTCTATTACAAGAAAGCCTGAAAAGGTTTTGGGTATTCACTTCTTCTCGCCGGTACCCCTGATGCCCGTGGCTGAGGTGATCAGGGGAATGCTCACCGCTGAAGAGACATTTCTGGCAGGCGTCAGTTTCGTTCGTCACCTTGGCAAGGAACCGATTCTTGTCCATCGCGACATTCCCGCCTTCGTGATCAACCGCATTAACTATCGGGCCATTATCGAGGCCATGCATCTGGTGGAACAGGGTGTGGTATCAGTTGCGGATGTTGATAAAGGCTTGCGGCTTGCGTCAGGAAGGAGGATGGGTCCCTTCGAGACAAGTGACATGGTAGGCCTAGATGTAACCCACGGGGCACTTCTGTCAATTTATGAGGAAACAAAGGATGCATCTTTTTACCCACCTGCAATTATGCGGCGTAAAGTCAAAATGGGCCACCTCGGTAGAAAGACCGGCAAGGGCTGGTACGAATACAATCCGGACGGGAGCATTAAGAAGTAATTTTGGTGGTTATGGTACGATAAATCATTTGAGGTATCTTCATGGAAAATGTGGTTATTCTCTCTGGGGCGCGGACGCCCATTGGTAGCTATGGTGGGAGTCTGAGAGATGTCCCTGTTTATCAACTTGGCGCTCTGGTTTTAAACGAGGCTATCAGAAAGGCTGGAATAAAGCCGGAGCAAGTTGACGAGGTTATAGCCGGTCAATCCTACCCGAATGGCGAATGCGCTAACGTTGGCCGCTTTGCCGTCCTCGCAGCTGGCTGGCCGGACATTGTGCCCGCGATGACATTGGACAGGCGCTGTTTATCGGGGGTTGAGAGTGTGTTTATTGGGGTACTGAAGATCCAGACAGGTAACGCCCAAATCGTGGTTGCCGGGGGCATGGAATCCATGAGTCAGGCTGAACTATATTTACCGGGTGACATCAAGTGGGGTCTGGGGGGACGCACGGACAAGAAATGGGGATTCATGCCTCGCGGGCATGGTTCGCTGTCCATATGGGGACTTCCATTTTTTGATCGCATCCAGAGAGCGCGTGTTATGTCTCAGCCTGTGGAGCGCTATGGGGAACTTAACTCGATGATGACTTGGGCCGAGACAGCTGCCAAAGAAGAAGGTATCTCTCGGCAGGCTGCCGATGCATGGGCTGTCAGAAGCCATCTTCAAGCATGTTGTGCCATGGCGGAGGGAAAGTTTGCCGCGGAAATTATACCGGTTCCGCTACCACCGGAGAAGGGTCAGGCGAGGCAATTTATTGCAGATGAGACCCCCAGGTCGGATACCAGCCTTGAGAAGTTGGCAAAGCTCAAGGCGATTTATGCAGATGGCATATGTACTGCCGGAAATTCTTCCTCGGAGAACGATGGTGCCGGCGCTGTAGTCCTGGCTTCGGAGAGCGTGGCACGTGAACTTGGGTTCAAACCAATTGCTCGCTTCGTCGCAGCGGCCAATGCTGCCTGCGATCCAACTCTAACTTATCCGGCCGTGAAGGGGGCTGTTGATAAAGCTCTCAAGAAAGCGGGTCTTTCCATTGGCGATATTGATCTTATGGAAATTCAAGAAGCCTTTGCCGCACAACTATTGGCGGACACCAAAATCATGGGTATGAGCGAAAATGATTGCAACCTAAAAGTCAACGTCAATGGATCAGGGATTTCCCTGGGGCACCCTGTCGGGGCCACCGGCACCATGCGCCTGGTGACTCTCATCCATGAGGTGCAGCGTAGGGGTGCAAGTTTTGGCTTGGAAACCATTTGCGGCGGTGGTGGTCAGGGTGTGGCCCTAATCGTGGAAGGAATGTGATAAGCGCTGCGGGGAAGATTCTATAGAGTATCAAAATACCATTTTAGAACAAGAAGGGTTGGTAGCTATTCTGACCATAAACAGTTCAGATAGGTGCAATGCATTGAATAAAGCCACCCCGACCGGTGGAACGATTGACACTAACGAAAGCGACGGCATGCCGGTTGAAATCCAGTATGGTCGTGCGGGATTCGAAAGAGAAGATTGCAGGAGAAGGCAAATCTTACCGATACTCTGGGCTGACTCTTGGAAGAGATGTCAAGCCCATTTACGGTGGAGCCGATTACTCCATGTAGCCTTTTTCAGGCATCAGATTATGGTGACTCAGAATTGCGCCTGTCGCCTGAATGACATTACGGGGAATGCGAATTTTTTCGTGAAGCATGGGACCTTCTGTTGTATTTGCCCGCGGCCCGAAGGCAGAAAAATGATCAATGGCCTTATTGGCATTGGTGAAAGGATTGCCATAAGGCAATGGTTGCACCAGAGCAAAGACCTCACTGACAACGATAGTCAGCCTCTCTAATATCTCCCGTGCTTTTTCCAGCTCCTTTTTTTCAAGACTTTCGATGAGAGAAGATAAATTTTGAGAAAAGCAGTTAGCCGTGCTGAGGAGGAAACCATCATAGCTACCACCTGTGCCTGTGAGCCATTGCGCATAGTTGCCCTCGGCGCCCCTGACGAGAAAGACGCCACCCTTGTCGACACCGGAAGTCGCAACGCTGTCCTGACCGCTTGAGTCCTTGAACAAAAACAGATTCGAGAACTTCTGCACGAGTCTTTCAAGGGTTTCGGGCGCCACTTCATTTTCGGTCACTTGAGGAAGCTGATACAGGGCTATAGGCATTCCCATATCGAGGACTGCGGAAAGGCCGACTTCGATTTGATGCTGTGTAAGTGACTTTCCCCGGGGCGGGCAGATGGTGAAACCGCAAACACGGTTGGCTTGCAGGACTTGGCGGGCATCCTCTTCTCCCGTCGGATTCTCTTGAAGCATCTTAATCATGCGTAAGATCGTCCGCTTCATTGTTTCAACATCAGCCTTCAGGACACCGAGGAGGAGACTGATCTCGCGCGTCCGTGCCTGTTGTATCGCGAAGTCTGCCACTTCTAATGTTTCATCTTCTGTCAGTTCCCAGCCGTCACCGGTTGATCCGGGAATAAGAAATCCTTTTACCCAGGGTACTATATGGTTGAAATGGGCATGCATCCTGTCAAAGTCGATGCCGCCGTCAGGCCTGTAGTGTGTGAGGAGGGGGCACCACAATCGAGGGATGCCGGAAGGAAAGAGCTTGTTAATTAACGTCCGGCGCTTCTCTGCAACATCTTTCATTTAGCATCCTTTCAGAACTTAAATAATTTTGACGGACATAGGCCATTTATCACAGTTCTCAGGCGACAGGCAATAGGTGATTGAGAGTCGACGGAGCAGAGTCTTTTTTTCAAAGATTAACAATGTCTTCATCATTCTTTAACAAATCTGCAACATTTAACAGTTATTATATGAGCGGTTCTGTCGGAAGCGAACCTTTCCACGGACCGATTCCCGAAATGGATTTGTAGAAAAGGGATGGAGTGTATCAGAGTCAATAGTCTGAAAAAATTTCTGGAGTTTCTTTTCTGATTATGCCGAAAAAAATTCTTATTGTTGATGATGAAAAAGACATCGTGGATTTAATTAGTTACAATCTGGAAAAGGAAGGATTTGCAACTATCAAGTCCTACGACGGGGAAAGCGCCCTTGAGCTGGTTAAGGCCGCGAAACCGGATCTGGTCGTCCTAGACCTCATGCTTCCGGGAATCAGAGGATTAGAGGTATGCAAATTTATACGTAAGAATCCGGACACAGCAACGCTTCCGATTATCATGCTTACAGCTAAAGGCGATCAGGTAGATAAGATACTGGGCCTTGAGATGGGGGCAGATGATTACATCACCAAACCATTCAATGTGAGAGAACTGATTGCCAGGATCCGTGCGGTAATACGAAGGGCGGAGGTACGCCCCGATTCGGACAAGAGAGAGCAACTCGCATACAAAGGGCTCCAGATCGATTATAGTTCCTATGAGGTCACCGCAGATGGAAAAGAAATCGATCTTGGCCCTAAAGAATTAAAACTTTTACAATTCCTCACACGGCATCCAGGCAGGGTGTATACCAGGGATCAGCTTCTGGACTACGTATGGGGAGACGAAACATTCGTGGAGCCTCGCACAGTGGATGTCCATATCAGCAACCTGAGGTCTGCCATAGAAGAAGACAAAAAAAGCCGCAATACATTCTCACCGTTAGGGGCATCGGATACAAGTTTGCAGATATGAAATGAGCCTATTCATAAGCTCATATACCGCCCACTTTGCTCCTCATTTTTCATAATATCTTAACATTTGCTTAATCACAATTTAACATTAATGGGCTAGTGTTCACCACGTCTTAATTTATAAGGAAGGGGGTGCCATGCGAGCTGAAAAGAGGTTAAGTTTTCTTACCGGAGTATCGTAAGATATCATGGAAACATTCCAGATGATTTTTCAAGGAGATGCCCGGAAAGATCAATTAAAAAATCAAAAACAGGAGGAAAGAGATGAAAGGGTTTTGGAAAGTTTTACTATTAATTTTGTTGATCATGGCGTTAACCTTGCCTGCATCCGCGGCAGATGTCAAGTTCAGTGGTTCTTATGTCGCACAGGGTTACTATGATAACAACCGCACGCTGTTGAAGGATGGCGGTGCATCCGTATCCAACGTCTGGCAGAGACTGAGGGTGCAGACGGACTTTAATGTTCAGGAAGGCCTGATGCTGACGACGCGTTTCGATGCCCTGGAAAAGATATGGGGTGCCGCCCGTTCCACGACGGCGACCTCAACGAATCTTGCCGGCAATGACCAGGAATCAGAGAATATCAAGTTCACGTATGCGTTTGCGACGTTTAATATTCCCGGCGGTTATGGCGCCTTAAAAGTGGGTTACATGCAGCAGGGCACCTGGGGTACTGCATTTGGCGACACGGGTGAACAGGACTATGGCATGAGGGTGAAGTGGGATTTGACGACGGGTCCTTTTTTCTGGGGCGCAAGGTGGGATAAGGTGGAAGGAAAGAAGTATTACAGCAGTCTTGGTCCAGCCGGCAATGTCGGGGTATCCACTTATTTCGTGGACCACGATTCGGAAAAGTATTCTGTCCTCGGCGGGTACACTTGGAACAAGGGTGACGCAGGTCTGCAAATCACATATTATAACGATACCAGCAATGACGACAATCCTATTACCGGGTATAAGGCAAGGTACATACTGTGGTATCCGTATGCCAGGGCGACGTTCGGTCCTGTTTATGTCGAGACAGAGTGGGGTTGGTACACGGGTAAATATAAATCGTTCAACACCGGCGCTGGCGGCCCTGACGTAGATTATACAGGCTGGCGCGGTTATATCATGGCCAATGTTGACCTTGCACCGGCCTATATAGGCGCTTTGGCATTCTACTCATCGGGTACTGATATAACTTCACAAAATACGTATGCAGGTGGAGCCAAGATTGGTACCGACTTTCAGCCCTGCCTGATTCTCTGGAACTACGATCTTGGCAGGTGGGAAGGTGCGTTGGGTGGTCAGAATGGTCTTTCCGGTAAGAACGTGGGTGGCTACAATTCGGACAACGTAGAGGCACTGCAGATCTTCGCCGGAATCAAGCCTATACCGAAACTTGATGTAAAGGCGAGTTTTACCATCGCAAGTATGGATAAAGATGTAGTGGTGAGTCAGGTTTCTAGGGACATTGGTAAAGAACTTGATATCAGCGCAACCTACAAGATCTATGACAACCTGTCGTATATGATTGGCTTCGCCTACCTCTGGGCCGGCGATGCCTTTAAGGGAAGTAATGCAGGAGCCTCTATCGATAACGACTACCTTATTACACATAAACTCACACTCAGCTTCTAATCCCCTTGCAGTTCAATCCGTTAAACTCCAAAGAGCCCCGGGAAGTAACTCCGGGGTTCTTTGGATGATCATTTTCTGCCGCAGTATATGTCCATCGCAAGTTGAACAGGATATAGGTTTGCAGAGATGTAATGTTGAATCTTTTATAATGATATCAGATCGTGGACTTCAGGAAAAAGTTGCTGCATCATTTGCACTCTGCTTCCGATCGATTATTAACTTGCAGAAATCAGCACAGGAAGACCGGGGAAGACACACTTGTCATAGTCGGTATTTTCTCACGTCATAAAATAATTCAAAGGAGTGTATCCCGTTAAGAAAACTCGGAGCCGTCCTTTGATGATCCCCTCTGTATACAGGTTTAAATTCCAATGTTGAGACTCCGTCTTTCACAAATATGACAAACTCTCGTGCATACTCATCTTCTGGAATCCCTAAGAATAATTTATGCGAACCTGTTGCCAACCTTATTTTTTTGTTAAGGATATATCTGACACCTCTGCCTCCATCAGGTATCCTCTCGCCGTTTTTATCATACGGCGAGGTCATTTCCTCTTGTCCATCAATCTTCCATACAGCAGCCTGTCCATCGATATTAAATACGAAGGGGAATCCCGGTTTTCCAGAAAATGAATCTTTTGACTCCCATAAATAATATCTTGGGGGTGGGGTTTTAATAGAGACTTTAATAATGATATTCGCATACCCGATGGGGATCGCTTCATCATTTGTGATTTCAACAAATACATCCGATCTGGTACTTTGAGATTTTGCACTTATTTGTTTCAAAGCGCTTCCGCACCCCAAAAGCAGGGCCACCAACAAAGCAGAGAAAATAATAATGGATGTCTTATTCATTTTGATACCCCGGATAACATTTTCAGATCGTGGCCATTTTTCTTTCGGGATATCCCGATAATGAGCAGGACTAAGAAGAAGAGTGCACTCAGCGAAGCGACGATGACTGGGGCTACTGGCAAATCCCATTTATACGAGGCGACAATTCCAAACGTGCTTGAGGCAAGGCCGAGCAGCCATCCGGTGATCAGCACCTTAATCGGTTCCCGGGTGAAAAGCCGCCCAATCAAGGCAGGAATTATGAGAAATGCAAAGACCTGGAGTATGCCGGCCATCTGGACGGACTTGACCAGAACGATTGCAAAACTGAGAAAGAAGAGAAACTCCCACAGGAATCCTCCATTCCCATTCCGGGACAGTTCAAGAAATCTTTTTCCGAATAGCATGTGTGGCACACCGATCATGAAATACAGGATTAACGTGTATAAGACACTTTGAGGCTCAACCCATATGATATTACCATTCAGTATCGACTTGAACTCCTCAAGTCCGTGAGGGGACCGATCAAGGATGAGAATGCTTGCGGCAAAGGAGAAGATATAGAGGACGCCTATGAAGGCTTCAATATTTGTATATCGCGCTATGCGCCGGGAAAAGGCCAGGATGAAGGCTCCCAGGACGGCAAAGGCAACTGAAAAGATATACCTTTCCGTTCCCTCGTATCCGAACAGGAAGGAAAGCGCGATACCGACTCCCACGAATTGGGCCAGCGAGAGATCAACAAAGATGATTCCCCTCTCCAGAATGTGGATACCGAAATAGGTATGGATGAGGATGAGCAGGACGCAGGCCGCAAAGGGCCATATTAAAAAGCTAAAGACTTCCATGTGACCTCCTATTGCAGGGATGACAAGACGGCGTCCATAAAGCTGAACCAATCATTTGTGCCGCGAACGGAACCTACGTCCTGAGGAACGATGATAACCTTGACACCCGTCTTCTTCGACAGGGCCTCCGCTTCTTCCTTGCCGTAAGAAGGTGTAACCAGTATCCCGTCTAACTTTGTCTTCTTCATGATCTCAATCAATTTTTCTATATGGCCAGCAGAGGGCGGAATACCGGGCTTTGGCTCAACGTAACCGACGAGCCGAAAGCCAAATTCAGTCGCCATATATTCAAAGTATTTATGGTAGGCGATGAAAATTTTCCCCTTTAATGATTTCTTCGCCCATTGAGTTTGCTTATTTCTTAACCGTTCCTCGAAAGATGCAAGGTTTGCGCTATAGAAAGCTGCGTTGCCCGGGTCTATTGTCGACAACTCTCCTGCCATCCCGCGCGCCACCCTGAGTACGTTGGATGGAGAGAAATGGTAGTGCGGATTCCCCAGAGGATGTACATCCCCCATGCTTCGGTCCGCCGTTGGTTGTTTTTCAATGACATTAACAAAGCGGGAGCAGTCGAAGTTCCCCGGCTGCCCCGGTTGGATTTTGGGGTTTCTTGAGGACTCTATGAGTAGAGGAAGATAGCCGATTTCAAGGTCCAAGCCGTTGTACATGAGAATATCCGCATCCCTCGTCGCAAGGATCATGCTGGGCTTTGCCTCTATATAGTGCGGGTCCTGGCTCGGCTTTACAATGACCTTGATATTAACTTTATCCTTCCCCAATTCTGCGGCCAAGCTCCCGATCCAGGGTAGTGTGGCGCGAACATTTAGTTTTGCATATGCCGGTGTGGAAAGCGTGACAACTAACAAAAAAGACAATAGCAACTTTTTCATGGTAGACCTTACCTCCTAAAACTGGTGGGCCGGATGGGCGCCTATGCTGAAAAGAGCCTGTAAGAAAACTTCATGGTTGACTTTGCCGTATACGTCCGATTCGCCGTGATTGTACTGAAGCCTCAGAAGACTGAACTCCGAAAAGGAATAATCAATCATGGCAGTTACGCGCCACGGCCTTCTACCTATGTCCTGTTTCGCTCCTCCGAGGTTGTAATCATCTTTAAAAATACTGAGCATATCGTATCGCGCCCCGAACTCCCATCGGTTCCAGAGGTAGACACCCTGGATGTAAAAGCCGTCCTGGTATCGCTCAAGGCGTTGCACAGTCCCAAGGGTTGTATCAGTCAGATCCCCGTACTGGGATCGATAGAGATACTCGCTCTGTATCTTGAATCCTTCAAATTTGGATGGCTTCCACTTATAAGTGAATTCGAAGCCGTACAATGTGGAGTCTCCTGTAAAGTCAGAATTTGCCTGAACCGTGTTTGTTTTTGTCTTGCCTGTGATGACTGACGGACCGAAGAGTATGGTTGCGTTATCGCTGACATCAAGAGACGCCTTGGCGAAGGCGGTATAGGCATGAGGGCCGCCAGTCGCGCCGGAGCCAAACAGCGTCGTGTTTTCCCCCTGAAGTACTTCAACCCCTAGAACAGTATAGAACGGTAGGGGCGGAAGATAGGTATACTGAACACCTTTCTCATCAATACCCTCGTCACCAAAACCGATGAAAGCCCTGTAAGGAAGAGGATTGTCCACAAAGTCCCAGACATGGCTATGCTGGGAATTGAGCCTGCCGAAATTGCTTTTGAACTTGCCTGCCTTGATCTGATGACCCTGCGGGAGAGAAGTGGTGACGAAGTAGGCCTCTTCGACGGTTGTGCCGTCTTCCGTCACGGGAATTGTTGCGTAGAGATTGAAATAAGGATCAACGGGAGCATAGATGGCAAGCTCCACCGAATCCAGGTTAAAGCCGTTCTTCCGGTCAATTCCATCTGTTGTGTACCAACGTATGGCGCGATTCTTGAGCTCGTCATTAGTTAAATTCGATGAGTAGGCGTAGCCATTAAATACCAGGGAAATGTTCGGATTGGACAAAGCGGAACCACCGAATAGGCCCGTCGGCCCTGCAGGTTTCTGCGTTTCAGGCTCATTTGTAGCCACGGCGGTTTTCGGCTTCTCTGCGGCAATTTGTGTTCTGATCTGATCCTTCAATTCCTCGATAATTTTCTGCTGTTCTTCTATCGTCTTTTGCTGTCTTTTTAAGGTCTCCTCCATGGCCTGGATCCTTGATTCGAGGTCAGCGCCTATGGCCTGGTTTGATACAGAAAGGAAGATAAGGAGACCGAGCAGCATGATCCCTCTTTTCATAGATAAACCTCCTTCGTCTTGCAAAAATGAAAGGTGACTGTTCAAACCTATGCGCTGGTTTGGCAGTCTAAGACACTACTTGGATTAATAGATTACGCCTGAGAAGTTGAGGGAGGTGCCCTATAGGCAAAGGTAGGAAAAATCGGCCAGGAAATACGGATTATTTCCGTGTATGAATAATGATAAGAGATATCTTGATGGAAGGCTAAACCGGCATCACCCTCGATACCTGCACAGCAACACGGACCACTTGCTACGCAAATAGGGCAATCCGAGTGACGGGAACTGTCCTCATGGTGATGAAAACCGATTATGATTATAGAGAAAAGGAAAATGAGGGAAAAAAGGAATGTTATTTTCTGGCGGTGCAATATTGAAAGCATAAATAAATTATAAAACTATTTAGTTTTTTGTAAATACTTTTCTACGGGGCCTATTTATTTCCAATTGAGAGATTGTATTGGAAGTCAGGAAACAAGAGTATCGGTAATGCATGGTGACGCCACTCACCATTATTGATTTCGTCTACGGCCGGCCTTAGCTTTTCCCGCAGCTCCTACATATTCTTCTTGAGGGCTTCTTCAACCGGTGTGAATCGCGATGCAATACTTCTGGAAAAGATTACGGCAAGGAGAAGTGAAGGAATGGCGATGATGAACACACTAAGCACAATCAGGTGATATAGATGATCAAGAGAATCCCTGACTTCTGTGAGCGGACGAGCCAACCGGATATAACCCTTGATCACGGCGTTTTCTTTAACAGGGAGGGCAATATAGAGCATGTTTTGCTGAAGAGTAATACTGAATCGCGTGGCTTTGCCAGCCCCGGTTGTCATAGCTTGCTGCACTTCGGGACGGTTCAGGTGATTCTCCATCTTTTTCGCATCGGCTTGGGAATCCGATATAACACCACCTGATGGATCGATGAATGTCACGCGCATGTTTGACTGTTTGGCAATCTCCGGGACATTACTAGAGATGTTTTCCACGGGCATAAGGGTGATGATTCTCGCTACACTGAACATTTCATCCTCAATGCTCTTAGTGATGATGTCGCGGATCTTCGGCGTGAGGAAGAAATCGATGATGGCAATCATAAGAAGCACAATGATTAGGTAAGAAGAGAATATTTTAAGAAAGCGTACCATATTATAACTCCCTTAAATTAAAAGTAGTCATGTAGACACCATATTAAAGGTAGCGTCGTAGCAAACACGTGGGTGCCTATTAATAAACCAAATAGAACAAAACCTCAATATAATAGTCTTATAGTGATCCGCGTCATTTTAGGACGAGCGTAGCAGGTTAACTGAAGGCAGCCAAAGCCAGATATATGGCCGCTGCGATCGATCCTGATATCGGTATTGTTAAAACCCAAGCCCAGATGATATTTCCCGCAATTCCCCAACGTACTGCGGTCAATCGCTTTGTAGCCCCCACTCCCATAATTGCTCCCGTTATCGTGTGGGTCGTGCTGACGGGAATGCCTGCTACCGAGGCGCCAATGATAGAAATGGCAGCCGCAGTTTCTGCGCAGAAACCTCCCATGGGTTGAAGTTTCGTAATCTTTGTCCCCATTGTCTTAACAATCCGCCATCCGCCTGACATAGTTCCCAATGCAATGACCAGATAACAAGAGAACTCAACCCAATAAGGGATATAAAAAGTGGAGCCCAGGTAGCCACTGCTGAAAAGAACAACAGCAATAATCCCCATGGTCTTCTGTGCATCGTTCATACCATGGCTGATGCTGAAAATGGCTGCAGAGAACAACTGGAACTTCCTGAACATACTACCTGCAGCAGCTACTGAAAAATATCGGGAGGAATTTAAAGTCAGAGTCATTAAGATTAATCCAAGGGTCAAGCCGATGAGAGGGGAAAGAATGATGAAACTTGCGGTTTTGATGATTCCCTTCCAAACCAGAACCTTCATTCCCCCTTTTACGAGGCCAGTTCCAATCAGACCACCGATGAGGGCATGGGAGGAACTGCTCGGCAGACCTAACCACCAGGTAACGAGGTTCCAGATTATGGCGCCTCCTAAAGCGGAGAAAATAAGCAAATTGTCTACAATTATAGGATTGACAATCCCCGTACCTACAGTCTTTGCCACCTGCGCACCAATAAAAAAGACGGCCACGAAGTTGAAAAGGGCTGCCCACATGACGGCATATTGGGGCTTCAGTACACGGGTTGAAACGACCGTAGCAATTGAATTTGCGGCATCATGAAAGCCGTTAATAAAATCGAAGACGAGGGCGATGAAAATGATGACAATAACGGAGATCAGGGGGTAACTATCCATGCTTTCGAGCCATTACTTATTCTGCGATTAAGTCATCATCACATGCATCAATATCATCTTTCATGGATGAGTGAACGTGGCCCATCTATCACAGTTTTTCGACGATAGTCAACGCTTTGTGCTGAATTAACAAAACCTTCATCATTCTTTAACAAATTTGCAACATTTCGTATGTATTATATAAATAATTCTGCGTGACCGGAATCCGTTCAGCCAGAAACTATAGTTGACCGGATCACTGCTGCGCGTCAAAATGTTAAATAATACTTCTGTATTCTTGGGAGAAAACAGCAAAAGATGTCTTCCGCAAATGTGGAAGATGAAGTAAAATAAAATGGAGGTTTTGAAAATGGTGAGAAAATTGTTGATGGTCGGTTTGATATGGCTAACTATTGGTACAAGTCTGGCTGTTGCCGCGGAAAACGTTGTCATCAAGGGATCGACAACGGTTTTGCCTATTGCGCAGGCCGCGTTGGAGGCATATATGAAGGCGCATCCCGGAGTTAATATATCCCTTTCCGCCGGTGGTTCCGGGGATGGAATCAAGGCGCTGATCGACAAATCTACGGACATAGCCAGTTCTTCAAGAGAGATTAAGGACAATGAGGTTGCCCTGGCCAGGGAAAAGGGAGTTAATCCCGTTGCCCATACTATAGCTATTGACGCCATTGTGCCCATCGCGCATCCAAGCAATAAAGTGCAGGGGCTGACGACTGATCAGCTAAGCCAGATATATCAGGGAAAGATTACAAACTGGAGGGAAGTAGGCGGGGACAATCTAACGATTGTCGTTGTTTCGAGAGACAGCAGTTCCGGAACCTTTGAGTCCTGGGGGCACCTAGTTTTAAATAATGCCCGAGTAACTCCCAGGGCGCAGTTGCAGGCGTCAAACGGGGCGGTTGTTCAGGCGGTTTCAAAAAACAGATATGCCATCGGTTATATTGGCCTAGGGTATTTGAACACTTCAGTCAAAGGGCTGACCGTTAACGGCATAACGGCCTCGGCGAAGACAGCACTTTCCAAAGAGTATCCTATCGCCAGACCCCTCTATATGTATACGAACGGGCAACCTAAAGGTGAAGTCGCAAATTTCCTTAAATTTGTATTGAGTCCCGCCGGGCAGAGATTGGTAGCCAAGGAGGGGTTCGTTCCTTTGACTGCGGAAGAAATAAGGAAGCCTGCTAAGAAGGGTAAGAAATAAAAATAGAACATGAACAGGCATCAGAAAGAAATCTTCATTAGGGGTATCTTTGCCTTTTTCGCCTTTGCGTCCGTTCTTATTCTGGCGCTCATCGTCATGTTCCTGTTCCGTGAAGGATTACCCATATTCAAGGGGGTTTCCGTTGCAGATTTCCTATTCGGACAGGAATGGTATCCAACTTATGATCCCCCCTCATACGGGATATGGCCTCTGATTTTTGGTTCTGTGGTTGTCACGGTATTCTCCTGTCTGATTGCCGTGCCGCTGGGCGTCCTTTCCGCTGTGTACATTTCTGAACTAGCGCCCGCTTCAATCAAAGATATTGCGAAGTCGATCATAGAACTCCTGGCGGGCATTCCCTCCGTGGTCCTCGGTTTCTTCGGCATGGTCGTTGTAGCCCCGTTTATACAAAAAACTTTTGATCTCCCGACGGGTCTTAACATTGTGAATGCCTCGATAATTCTGGCCATCATGGCGATACCGACGATTTCGAGCATCTCGGAGGATGCTCTTTACGCCGTGCCCAGTGAGTTTAAGGAGGCATCGTATGCTTTGGGCGCTACGAAGTATGAAACGATAGCCAAGGTCATTATGCCGGCAGCACTGTCAGGAATTTCTACGGCCGTGATCCTCGGGATGGCAAGAGCTATGGGAGAAACGATGGTTGTGCTCATGGTGGCAGGCGGTGCGGCAGCCATTCCAGAAAGTATATTTGATTCCGTAAGGCCAATGCCGGCCTCCATTGCCGCGGAGATGGGGGAAGCGCCTTTCGGGAGCGGTCATTACCATGCTCTTTTTGCCACCGGCATTGTCCTGTTTTTTTTAACCCTGATTTTTAATCTCATTGCCGATTATCTTTCCCAGAAATTCAAAGAAGTGGGATCAGCAACGCTGTAAAGGGAAAACCGGGAGTTTATATTATGCAGGATGTGCTCATGGCATCCATGAAATTTCGATATTTCAAACAGCAGGCGTTTTTTACAGTCGTTCGACTGTCGGCGCTGCTGATTGTATTGGCCCTCGGCGGTCTTATTGCTTACATCATTGTCAATGGGATCTCGGCCATCAGTTGGGACTTTCTCACGCTCCCGCCAACAGATTCCATGACAAAGGGCGGGATCATGCCTGCCATTGTGGGGACTTTCTACCTTACAGTAGGGGCCATTGCCGTTGCCTTGCCCCTCGGGGTAGCGTCAGCAATTTATCTCGCTGAATATGCACGGCAGGGAAAGTTTATCAGAGTGGTACGCATCGGCGTTAATTGTTTGGCGGGGGTTCCTTCAGTTGTTTTCGGATTGTTCGGACTCGGGTTTTTTGTTGTTTTTCTGCATTTTGGATCATGCATTCTTTCCGGAGCCTTAACCCTTGGCATCCTTGTGTTGCCGACAATTATCGGGGCATCGGAAGAGGCCTTGAAAGCGGTCCCACAAACGTTCCGGGAGGCGTCACTGGCCCTCGGTGTATCCAAATGGCAGACTATATATAAGATTGTCTTGCCGAATGCTCTGCCCGGAATACTGACAGGGTCGATCCTGGGCATCGGCAGGGCGGCAGGCGAAACGGCGCCGATCATGTTTACGGCGGCGGCCTTCTTTACAGCTAAGCTTCCCAGCTCCATCTTCGATGAAGTCATGGCTCTTCCCTACCACGTATATGTTCTTGCTACGGCTGGTACCCATATAGAACAGACGAGACCGATTCAGTATGGTACGGTACTTGTTCTTGTTGGACTTGTGCTGGGGGTTGATCTTATTGCCATTGTCATCAGGAGTTATGTAAGGAAGAAAAAAAGGTGGTAATTGTGGAAGGTGACAGTATAATCGAACTCAAGAATGTAAACTTCTTCTACGGACAGACCAAGGCGCTGACCGATATCACCATGAGTTTCGAAAAGGATCGGGTCACCGCGCTGATAGGGCCTTCCGGTTGTGGCAAGTCCACGCTGTTAAGGCTTCTCAATCGCATGAATGATCTCATCGCCGGAACCAGAGTCGAGGGAGAAATCATTTTTGAAGGCATAAATATTTATGGTACCGATGTCGATCCCGTCGACGTTCGGAGAAAGATTGGCATGGTATTTCAAAAGCCGAATCCATTTCCAAAGTCAATATTCAACAATGTTACCTATGCGCCAAGGCTTACTGGGATATCGAAAAAGAGTGATTTAGAGCTCCTTGCCGAAGAGAGCCTGAGACAGGCCGTTCTATGGGAAGAGGTGAAAGACATTTTGGATAAATCGGCGATGACCCTCTCTGGGGGGCAGCAACAGCGTCTGTGTATTGCCAGAGCTCTCGCTATGAAGCCGGATGTCATCCTCATGGATGAGCCGACATCCGCGCTTGATCCTATATCAACAGCTAAAATTGAAGAGTTGATCGATGAATTGAGGAGGAAATATACTATTATCATAGTTACGCACAACATGCAGCAGGCAGCCAGGGTCTCATCGAAGACCGGGTTCTTCTATTTAGGGAAGCTCATTGAATATAACGCCACGGAAAAAATCTTTACCAATCCGGATGTGAAACAGACGGAAGATTATATTACCGGGAGATTCGGCTGATCAAGGAATTGTAAGATTTCTGCCTGTCTGCTTAAGGACAAGGATCGAAATGATAAAGTGGAATTTCCTAGGAACGATAAACCGCCGACGATGATTTAAAGGCATGGAGATAACAAATGGCTGAAAAAAGGCATACAAGTACCCACTATGAAAAAGAACTTCGGGACATCAAGGAAGGGCTCATATATTTAGGAGCCCTCGTGGAAAAGGCAATTGAACTTGCAACAGAGGCCCTTGTGGAGAGGAATGCAGAGCTGGCCCATAAGGTAATCTGCGATGACAGTGTGATCGATCAGCTTGACGTCGAAATCGAAGAAAAGTGTATCCGCATCCTGGCGTTGAGGCAGCCGACAGCGAGGGACCTGAGGTTTATCACAACAGCCATCAAGATAAATGGCCATCTGGAGAGGATAGGCGATATGGCGGCAAACATTGCTGAGAAATCGATAATCTTAGGTGAAGAGCCCCCGATG